>Ga0207701_10003999_pt1 | contig 15044 bp, 15 predicted proteins | sample KBSSwiSSwithPhiX_FD_184294 | JGI IMG/M metagenome (GOLD analysis project Ga0207701, IMG submission 184294) | Switchgrass rhizosphere bulk soil microbial communities from Kellogg Biological Station, Michigan, USA, with PhiX - S5 (SPAdes) (version 2) | ecosystem: Environmental > Terrestrial >... | reverse complement strand
GCGATCGCCAGAGACGCCGCGGCTCTTCGCGAGAGAGCGGTAGACCGTCTCGCGGAGATCGCTGACCAGCCGACTTCAGCGCCGGACGACCATCCTCGCCGGGCCAGCTGACGTCGACGGCCGAAACGATGAACCGTCCGGCCTCGCCCGCGAGCGAGAGCCGATGATGACGCATGACAGGCGGCGGCATCCTTGACCTCCAAATCCGACATCTTCCGCGGCGTCATGCAGGCGTGGGGCCGCATCCTGGCTGGACGGCAGCCCAACCTGTCCGTCGAGATCACCCGGGAGTGCCCGCTGCGGTGCCCAGGCTGTTATGCGTTCGGTGACGCGCACCTCGGCGGCGATGTCACACTGCGCGGTCTCTCGGATTACCGTGGCGAGGAGCTCGTCGAGCGATTCATCGGCCTCATCAACTCGAAGAAACCGCTTCACGTGTCCATCGTTGGCGGCGAGCCGCTCGTCCGATATCGCGAGCTCAACTCCATCCTCCCGACACTGGCCGAGCGCAATATCCACACCCAGCTGGTCACCAGCGCCGTGCGGCCGATTCCCAGCGAGTGGGCACGCCTTCGGCGGCTGCAGATTGTCGTGTCCGTCGACGGACTCCAGCCCGAACACGATCAGCGGCGCGCCCCGGCGACGTACGATCGGGTTCTCAAACACATCGCCGGCCACCGGGTCACGGTGCACTGCACGGTCACACGCCAGCAGGTCCGTCGAGTGGGTTACCTGGAAGAGTTCCTGCGGTTCTGGCAGGCAAACGCCGACACGCGGATGATCTGGGTCAGCTTGTACACGCCACAACGGGGAGAACTCTCAGCCGAGCGCCTGACCCCGCCCGATCGCCAGCAGGTCATCGACGACCTCCGACGGTTGCGTCCGGCCATCCCCAAGCTCGAGATGTTCGACGGGGCGCTCGCGGCCTACGCCCATCCGCCCGCCTCGCCGGCAGAGTGCACCTTTGCGCGAACGACGGAGTGCCTGTCCGCCGATCTGCAGCGACGAATCGTGCCCTGCCAGTTCGGGGGTAATCCGGACTGCTCGAATTGCGGGTGCATTGCGTCGGCCAGCTTCGAGGCGATGGCACGCCACCGCCTGCCCGGGGGTATTCGTGTCCGTCACCTGCTCAATGCGTCGCTCTCTGCGGGAAACGCCGTCTCGCGTCTCCGCAGACATTGACCCTTTGTTCGGCCGGCCCCGGATCAGCTAGAGTATGCGCGGCACATCGTCGAAAGGCCTATTGGACCCCAAGGAGGTTGCAATGACCCGTCGCCAGTTCGTCGGGATGGCCGCACTTCTGGCCGTGGCTCTTGTCGGGCCCGCCACCATCTCGACCCGCGCGCAAGAGAAGAAGAAGCCAGAAGAGAGAGTCTCCGGAACGGTCGAGATCATCAACAAGGAGAAAATGACCATCGTCCTCCAGGGCACCGGTGGCGAAGCTCAGAAGCAGCTGATGTATGACGAGAAGACCGTCGTCACCAAGGACAACAAGCCGGCCAAGATCGAAGACGTCTCGAGCGGGCAGCGGCTGATTTGCGTTGGCCACACCGGCGACAAGGGCATGTTCCTGGCCCATCGCATCGACATCCGGCCGGCACACTGAGCCGCCGCGCAGTCGCATCGCGAGCGGTTGGCCGTCGAGTCGGCGGCTCACCGCTCGCGTTCTATTTCAGTCCTTCCACCAGGTAGAGATCCGACAGGCGGCGCTGGAAGCCGTACACGTAGGTCTTGCCGTCCGGGGTGATCCGGATGGGGCCGATGTTCTGCACGCCCGCGTTGTCGAGCGGCATCAGCTCCTTCCACATCGTGCGCTGCCCGGTCGTCACGTCGAGCCGCGTGATGCGCGCGGGCCGATCGCCGGGCCTCGTGACGAATAGGCCCTTGCCGTCCGACGTCCAGTTGATCGGCACTTCCCCGTCCTCGAAACCGGCAATACGGCGAGGGTCGCCGCCCGCAATCGGGTACAGATACCCGTGGCCGTCCGGCCCGATCCCCGCGAGCATGTGCCCGTCGTTCGAGACCGCGAACTGCAGGGCGTCGACGCCGTCGCCAGAGATCGGCTTGGGCGCGCCGCCGTCGACGCTCATCAAGTAGAACCGGTTGCCCTTGCCTTCCTCGCTGCCCGCGAACACGAGCTGCCGCCCGTCCGGCAACCAGTGGGCCCAGGCATGCGTGAGCGAGTCGTGCGTCAGCGGCTTGGCATCGCCGGCCCCGGTCGGCAGCAGCACGAGCTGGCTGGGCGCGGTCGTTGTCTGCGAGATGACCCACTTGCCGTCGGGCGAGAGCGCCACGGCGAGCGCCGGGCCCAGCTTCACGGCTGCCGAGCCGTCGGTTTTCCGGATGAACACCGCGTAGTTGTAGCCGCCCGCCTCGCCTTCCTCATCGAACAGGAGCGTCTGCCCGTCGTCGGAGAGCTCCGCCGGGTACGAGTAGTCCTGCCAGGAGAGGTTGTGCTCTTTCGCATCGTCGGCGCGCATGCCCATCAGCTCGCGCCGCCAGGTATCGCGCGCCAGCAGCACGAGTCCGTTCGGGGAGACGTCGTGCAGGGTGAGGGTGCCGGGGATGCGGGCCACGAGCCGTTCGGCGCCGGCGAGCGAGATGGCGAACAGCGCGCGCGCAACGCCCGTCTTCGTGCCGGTGAACCACACTTCCGCCTTGTTGGCCCATGCCAGGCCCTGGACGCTGTACCAGCCTTTGGTCAGATCGCGCTTCTTCCCTGTCGCGTCCACCACCGAGATCGATCCGCCGTCATCGCCCTGCAACGGGTGATCGACGAACGCAACCGTCGTGCCGTCCGGCGACACGCGCGGATGGCTCACCCACCCGCCGGTCTCGTACAGCGACTTGCCGATCGGGTACTCGAGCCGGGTCCGGCCGTTCACGTTGCGGACAACGGCGAGATTACCGCCATCGGGTGACCAGTCGGCCGACTGCACGTCGTCGAGCACCGCGCGCGGAGCGCCGGCGGCCAGCGGCGCGCGCGACAGCGTGCCCGTGCCGATGTACGTGCCGACGAGACGGTAGTTGACGCTGATCGCCATCTCGCCGGTGGATGCGATCGCGACCAGATCCGCACCGTTGAACCCCAGCGCGCGGGACTCGGGGCCTTCCGCGGTCTTCGAGAAGATCTCGAGCGGGTCGGCTTCCCACGCCGCCGAGTAGACGATGGTCTTGCCGTCCGGCGCGAAGCGCGCGTTGCGCACCGTGCCACGCCGGAAGGTGAGCTGGCGGTACAGCGGCGGCTCTTCGATCCGCCCTTTTCCCGTGTACCAGCCGCCCGCGAAGAGCATTGCCGCGGCAGAGAGGCCGACGAGCGAGAATGCGAGGAGTTTGCCGCGCTTCTTCGGGGGTGCCGCCGCGACGACCGGTTGGCTCGCGGAGCTGCCGACGGCGGATCGCGCGGAATCGGAGTCGCGCTTCAGGCGCTTCAGGTCGGCCCGCAGTTCTGCCGCCGTCTGACAGCGGAGGTCCCTTTCCTTCTCGAGTGTCTTCCGGACGATCTCGTCGGCCTTCGGCGGCAGCGCCGGGTTGAGGCTCAGGACCGATGGGGGCGAGTTCGCGAGAATCGCGTGGAAGATCACGGCCGTGGTGCTGCCGGTGAATGCCTCCTTGCCGGTCAGCATCTCGTAGAGCACGACGCCGAATGAGAACAGGTCCGTGCGCGTGTCGAGCTGTTCGCCGCGCGCCTGCTCCGGCGACATGTACGACACCGTGCCGACCGCCGATCCGGCCGTCGTGAGCGCCAGCTCCGTCACCGCGCTGCGATGCCCTTCGCCAACTTCGGAGCCGCCGGGGCCGATTTGCGTCAGCTTGGCCAGGCCGAAGTCGAGGATCTTCGCCTGGCCGCGCTTGGTGACGAAGATGTTGGCGGGCTTGATGTCGCGGTGGATGATGCCCTGCGAGTGCGCGGCGTCGAGGGCGTCTGCAATCTGGATCCCGAGATCGAGCGCGACTTCGAGCGGAAGCGGCCGGTTGTTGATGCGGTGCTTCAGCGTCTGGCCGTCGAGGAACTCCATTGCGATGAACGGCTTGCCCTCGGTCTGGTCGACGTCATACACCGTGCAGATGTTCGGGTGGTTGAGCGCCGTGGCTGCGCGCGCCTCGCGCTGGAAGCGCTCGAGCGCGCCGGCCTCGCGAGCCAATTCATCGGGCAGGAACTTCAGGGCGACCGTGCGATTGAGCCGCAGGTCCTCGGCCTTGTAGACGACGCCCATGCCGCCAGCGCCAAGGCGTTCCGTGATTTGGTAATGGGAAATCCGCTGACCGACCATGTGGGGGGCAGACGGATCGTAGTCTTTGCCTACGGTCGAGGTCAACGAGAACGGGTGCGCAGGGTGCGCAAGGTGCGCGGGGTGCGCGGGGTGCGCGGGGTTGACATGGACACTTTGTGGAGCAGAACTCGAGTTCTGCTCAAAACGAGGCACCTATGATTCGCGATGGTCATCTCACCGCGTTCTACCTGTTCGAGGTCGCTGATGCGGTTGCGCTCGATCGCGTCGCGGGAATCCTGGGCCAGGCAGCCAGCCCGGCGAAGCTGTCGCCCAAACCCGCCACACCTGCCTACGTCCAGTATCAGCAGCCGCCGCTCACCTTCGACGGCGCGGTGTTCGACGTGCCCGAGATCGGAGGACTGCGCGTTCGCGTTACCACTTCGCCGTCGAGCAATCGAGCATCGCGCGGGGCGAGTTCCTCGAGCTGACGATCATCGCCATCCTGGTCTTCGAGTTGATACCGCTCGTGTCGGGGCTATTGAAGTAGGGTGCGACGGGTGGGTGATGCGCCGCCAAGTGGATGAGCAATAGTCTGGAAGCGAGCCCTCAACTCAGGACCTCGATGGTGAAGCCGCCCGGCGCCCTGAAGTAGAACGTCCACGAGCCGTGCAGGTGCGCCGGCGCATCCACTGGGAACCCGTCGTCTCTCAGCCGCCGGTTGATCTCGTCTACACGCTCGTGCGACGGCTGGATGAAGCCGATGTGAAAGCTGCTGGGGTACTTCACCTCCCCCGCCGCCGACGTGTTGGCGGCGCCCTCCGCGAGGCCGTCAGGCCGAGCGCCTCCCCCGACCCTGTCCTCAGGTCGAGCCTTGATGAGCGTCAGCACCATGCCGCGGTCGTCGTTGAGCATCTGGATCCCGAGGTTGCCCCCGCGCGGCTGAAGGCCGAAGTACTTCGCGAGGAAGGCGCTGGTCTCGGTGGGATCGGCGACGGTGAGATTGAGGTGATTGAGCGTCATTCCCGGCTCCTGTTGTTCGCCTCGATCAATGCCCGCGATTTCTGCAGCACGTCGAGCGTCGCGTGCAGCGCGTCGAGGGAATGCTGCGAGCCCATCAGGTTGGCGAACTGCACCTGGCGTGGCCGCAGGTAGTCGAGCGCCTTGCGCGCTTTCGCGGTGGGCGTCATCAGCCGGGCGCGCTTGTGGGCCGGATTGTCAAGAAACGCGACCAGCCCTTCGCGTGCCATCGCGCCCGAGGTCTCGAGCACCGCCTGCCTGGTGAGCCCGAGGCTGCGCGCGACGTGCGACACCGTACCTGGCGTCTCCTCGACCGCACCCAGGATCTGCCACCGCGCGCTGGTCAGCCCGACCATCGACGTCAGATGCTCCGCTGACTCCAGCAGCACCGCCCGTAGACGGAAGAGCTCCCCAAGAACGTCCCGGTAGGCGCGGCCCCTGGGCGTCAGGTTTGACATTGACAAGAACCTGTCATTTAGACAGGTTATTGTCAATTGCCGTTTTGGAGGGTTTCGTGGGGTTGCGGTGGGTTTCGGCAGGTTGGAAAGCGACCGCTTTCAACCTGTCACAACCTGTCCCGGCCCCTCGCATTCCTCGCAACCCCGCGCAACCTCATGAAATAATTCCGTCGTGGCGCCTCGAGTGAGATTCGCGCCGTCGCCGACTGGCTACCTTCACGTCGGCGGCGCGCGGACAGCCCTCTTCAACTATCTATTCGCCCGCCGCCACGGCGGGACGTTCGTGCTCCGCATCGAGGACACCGACCTCGAGCGATCCTCCGCCGAGATGGTGAGCGGCATCCTCGACGGCCTGCGCTGGCTGGGGCTCGAGTGGGACGAGGGGCCCGACATCGGCGGGCCGCACCCGCCCTACTTCCAGAGCGGGCGGCTCGCCCGTCACCGCGCTGCGGCCGAACGGCTCCTCGGCGGCGGCCACGCGTATTTCTGCTATTGCACCACCGAGCGTCTGCAGGCCGCGCGCGCCGCGGCGGAAGCGGAAGGCGAAGGCTGGATCTACGATCGGCGCTGCCTGTCGCTGACGTCGGAGCAGATCGCCGAGCGCGAGGCGGCGCATGAGCCGCGCGCCGTCCGCGTGCGCGTGCCGGAAGGCAGGACCACGTTCAACGACCTGGTGCACGGGCCCATCACCGTGGAGCACCAGACGATTGAGGACTTCGTCATCCTGCGATCGGACGGCCAGCCGACCTACCAGCTCTCGGTCGTCTGCGACGACGTGGACATGGCGATCACGCACGTGGTTCGCGGCGACGATCACATCTCGAACACGCCGAAGCAGATCCTGCTCTACCAGGCCCTCGGTGCGCCGACGCCCGGGTTCGCGCACGTTCCGCTGATCCTCGGTCCCGACAAGAAGCGCCTGAGCAAGCGGCACGGTGCCACGTCGGTGACCGAGTACGAGCGGCAGGGCTATCTCGCCGAGGCGATGGTGAACTTCCTGGCGCTGCTCGGCTGGTCACCCGGTGGCGAGCAGGAGATCTTCACGCGCGACGAGCTGATTGCGCGCTTCACACTCGAGGGCATCAGCGGCGGCAACGCAGTCTTCAATCCCGAGAAGCTCGACTGGTTCAACGCGCAGCACCTCGCACGGCTGTCCACTGACGACTTGATCGGGCGCCTCCAACCCGAATTGGAGGCCGCCGGCTTGTGGTCTGACGCGCTGCTGCACGAGCGGCACGCGTGGTTCGGCCGCGTGCTTGCGCTGCTGGTGCCGCGCGCCAGGCGCCTGGGCGACTTCGCGATCCAGGCCGCGCCGTTCCTGGGGCCCGTGGAAAGCTACGATCAGGCGGCGATCGCGAAGCACCTGGCGGCACCCGGCATGGCCGCGCACGTGAGCGCGCTCGCCGACGCCTATCGCGGCGTCGAGCCGTTCGACGAAGCGACCAGCGAGTCAGTACTGCGGTCGGTGGCCGATCAGGCCGGGATCAAGTTCGGCGCGCTCGTGCACGCGACGCGAATCGCTGTGACAGGCCGCGCGGTGAGCCCCGGACTGTTCGAGACGCTGGTGCTGATCGGCCGCGACCACGTGGTGGCGCGCCTGGAATCGCTGGCGCGCTTTCTGACCGAGCGCCGTGGCGCGGTCGCCGAAGGCGCCTGATCGCTAGGTCGCTCCGGCCGCGGACCTCTCGGCAATCAGGCGGGCGACCGTTTCCACCAGCGTCGGGTTCACCAGGGGCTTCTGAAGGTACACGGCGCCGTGAATCCGGGCCTCGGCCTCGATGACGTCATCCTGGTGCCCGCTGATCACGATGGCGGCGGTGGCCTGCGGGCGCAGTACCACCAGCTGAAGACCGTTGTACCTGCCCAGCCGGACGTCCGTCACGACGACGTCCGGGGCGGGCGGAGCGAGGAGGAGCCGCCGCCCGTCCTCGAAGCTCGTGGCGCCGAGCGTCACGTACCCGGCGCCGGCGAGGATCTTCCGCAAGGCATCCAGCACCATCGGCTCGTCGTCGACCACCAGGACTCGGGCGGACACGAGCAGGGATTGTACCGGAGATCGCAGCCGGTCGGTGGCCGCACGTGTGCCGGAATCCGGCAGCGATGCCCGTTCGAGCGTCGGCACCGCTGCCGGCAGACCGAAATTCGTCTACGAGGTGACGCGCTTCCAGCTGAAGGGGCCGAACGCGTTCGATCCCGCCGGCGCGTTCGTGCCTGGCTTGATGGTCAGGCGGACCCATTCAAACGGCTCAGTGCTGCCGTGCACCACGACCCGGTGGAAGTTCGAGACGTCGTAGCTCGGGTGGTTCGTCCAGGCGTCCGGCGTGTAGTCCACGGCCGCCGGGATCGAGTTGCAGGGAACCGTGTCGGACCCCGCCTCGAACACGCACCCCTGGTTCTGTTCGAGCGGGTTGTCGGAACGGTAGTGATGCGAGTCACCGTTGAACAGCAGCACCGGCTTGCCGAACGCCTCCGTGTGGCTGGCAATGCTCGCGATGAATTGCTCGTAGTTGGCGAGGTGGCTCACGGCCTTGCTGTCGAGGTCCCACATGTCTGCCTGCAATTGGATCACCACCGCTTCGACGTGGTCGTGCGCCGCCTGTTCGAACGCGGCATCGAGCCAGCGCAGGTCGGCCGCCGATCGGGCAGCGATCTCGTCGGTTTGGGGCTGCGTGCGGGCCAGGCCGAACCAGTTGTCGGCGTCGTTGTTCGACCCGCCGGGAACGTTCAGCGTGACGAACAGCACCTTCGACTGCTCCCACATCACGTTCTCGACATAGTCCGCGTCTTCCGGGTGATCCTGGGCGAAGTTCAGCGCCTGGGTGAGGACTCGCTTGTTCCTGCCGCCCAGCGCGTATCCCGGATCAGCGAAGAAGATCGATCGGACGAGATCGAGATTGGCCACGGGATCGCCGTCCGCGTAGTCAACGGGGATGCCGTTGACGTGCACGTGACCGCCCTCCCCTGACTTGTGGCAGTCGCTCCATTCGTTGTCGCCGGGCGTGTAGATCACCGGGTTCTTGAAGGTGGTCCAGAAGTCGAAGATCTGCAGGTCGTAGGCTTCGGTGCAGTACTGCTTGCCGGAATGAATGTCGCCCACGTGGAGGACGAGATCGACTTGTGGATCGTCGTTGATCGTCGAGATGAAGGCGAGGGTCTTGTCGGTCTGTGTCGTATCGTCCGGCGTCACGCCGTACGGGAGGTCGCCGTAGACCGCGACGGTCAATGCGTTGTTCGAGTTGGGATTGATGGGCGTACCGTTCTGGGCGAACGCCACCGCGCCGGCCAGCACGCCCGCGGCGAGCGCCCCAAAGGTCACCTGTCTGCTCTGCATCGTCTGTGTCTCCTCGAGAGTGGCTGCAACTCTGGAACGAGTCCGGCAGACGAGCATCTGTTCTTCGTGCAACAACCGTGTCACGCGATTGCAACGATCGGGTAACAAGGAACGTGCTGTCTGTTCCGACCGTCGATGCTGATACTTCATCCGGGGGCGCCGTCCTATATGTGGACTGTCCCCCTTGCCGTTCACGGGGGACAGTCCCCGGCCCTGTCCCCTTTGCGATTCTCGGGGGACAGTCCCCGCTTGCGTATGATTGCTGCGTGACCAGGCGCGAGCTGATCGCCGGCCTCGCGGCACTCCTCGCGTCCGCGACCCGTGGCCGTGGGGATACCCCGCCTGGGGTGGTTCAAAGCGTGACCGGACCGATCGCCGCCGACCGGCTCGGCATTACGCTCATGCACGAGCACGTGCTCGTGGACTTCATCGGTGCCAGCGAGGTCAACCCGGGCCGGTACGATCCCGACCAGGCGTTCAGGATCGCGCTCCCGCATCTCGTGAAGGTCCGCGATCTTGGCTGCGCATCCGTGGTCGAGTGCACACCGGCCTACATCGGGCGCGACGTCAGGCTGCTCCAGCGCCTGGCCGACGCATCCGGCCTGCACATCCTCACCAACACCGGCTACTACGGTGCGGCGAACGACAAGTACCTGCCGCGTCACGCGTTCACCGAGAGCGCGGATCAGCTCGCTTCGCGCTGGATCCGCGAAGCGGGGCACGGCATCGACGGCACGCCGATCAGGCCGGGGTTCATGAAAATCGGCGTCGACGAGGCGCCGCTGTCCGAGGTCGACGCGAAGCTCGTGCGGGCGGCCGCGATTGCGCACCGCGCGACGGGACTGACGATCGCCTCGCACACGACAACCGGCGCCGCGGCGATGGCCGAGATCGAGCTGCTGGATCGCGCAGGCGTGCCCGCCGGCGCGTTCATCTGGGTCCACGCCCACAACGAGCGCGACGCGTCATTCCACACCCGCGCCGCGAAAGCTGGCGCCTGGGTGGAGTTCGACGGCGTGGCAGAAGACAGCATCGGCCGTCACGTCGAGCTCGTGCGGCACATGAAGACAGCGGGTCTGCTCGGACGCGTGCTGCTCTCGCACGACGCCGGCTGGTATCACGTCGGCGAGCCGGGCGGCGGCGAGTTTCGGCCGTACACGACGCTGTTCACCGGCCTGATGCCCGCGCTCATGGACGAGGGCGTGACGAAGGACGAGATCAGGCAGATCCTCGTCGAGAATCCGCGGCGCGCGTTGACCGGCGGATAGCCGTTACGCTTTCTTCGCGTGCAACGCGAAGTGAGCGCCCTGCGGATCGACCGCGTTGACGATCCAGTCGCCGCCCGGCACTTCCTGAGGTCCGTTGGTGATCGAGCCGCCGTTCGCCTTGATACGCGCGGTGGCCTCGTTGATATCGGGGACGCGGAAGTAGATCGTCCACATCGGCGGCGCAGCCGGCATTTCTGGAGGCCTGTTCATCATGCCGCCGATCATGCCGTGAGGCCGGTTGAACATCTGGTACTTGCCCACCGGCCCCATGTCGACCGACTCGGTGGGCCGCCACCCGAAGACGTCGCCGTAGAACTTCATCGCCGCCGCCGCGTCCGTCGTCATCAACTCGTGCCACGAGGCTTCGCCGACCTCCGGGGCGGATTCAGGACGCTCGTCCCTTGGCGCCGGCTGAATAATGTAGAAGGCCGCACCCTGCGGGTCTTTCAACATCTGCATGCGACCGACCGTCGGGACGTCGATCACGCCGGAGAGCTCGCTTCCGCCAAGCCGCTTGATGTGTGCCACCGCGTCCTCGAGCGTTGGGACGGCGACATACATCGACCAGAACGGCGGCATGTTCATCCCGCTGGGCCTCGTCATGAGGCCCGCGACCTGAACCTGACCGGTTCGACTGAAGATCTTGTAGGGGTTTGGTGAGTTGTCGGACGGCGCCGATGTCCAGCCAAGCACCGCGTCGTAGAACTTCTCGGCGGCTCCCATGTCGGTGGTCATCAACTCGTACCAGACCGGGCGTCCCAGCGTGGGTGAAGCGACTGTTGCCATCACAAGCCTCCGGATCGCATCGCGCGTGAAGCGCATCTGAAGTGTGCCGGGATCAACAAGTGTGGCACAGGCAATCCGCGACGCGCGCTGCCGCCGCAGGCGCGATGGGACGAACGCTGGGATGAATGAAACGGCTCAGGCAGTCCAGCCGGGCCGGCGCGATTCAGATTGGGCGGGCTAGCTCGTGCCCGTGCCCCAGGGATCCTTCCACGTCTTCTGCTGAGGCTCGGACTGCATTGCGCGTGTCTCGGCGAGCCGCTTGCCGGCGCCGCCCTTGTAGAGCATCACGATCGACAGGGCCAGGAAGAAGAGCCCAATCCTCGTGTCGAACAGGAACGTCACGAGAAACAGGACGAGAAAGATCGCGGCCATGCGGAGGGACGGTGCAAGATGTCTTCCGCCCGTTCGGGCTGAATTCCTCCGGTTCCCGGCGCTCCGCAGTGACACGATGTGCAATGGGTGAGGTCCGCGGCCCCGACAATCGTCGAGGGAATTACGATTCAGACGCTTGACGCGCCGGCTTCCCATTCGAGGAAACGCCCGAGCTCTTCGAGAAAGATGCGCCAGGCCGGCTCGTCTTCCATCATGAGATGATTCGCGCTCGGCAGCGACACGTAGCGCGCACTTGGAATTGACGCGGCCAGCTCGCGCCCCTGCTCGGGCAGGACCGCGCGATCGTCGTCGCAATGGATGACGAGCGTTGGAACGCGAACCTGCGGAAGCAATGGCCGCACGTCGATGTCGTCATCGGTCTTCATGAGATGCGCGGCGTTCTCCGGTGACGTTGAGACGCGCTGCAGTTCGTCCAACCACGCTTCGTGCGCGGGCGTGGCTCGCGGGATGAAGCGGCAGGTGAAGACCTTGGCAAACGCCGGGTTGTTCAACCCCCACCCGAGCCGGATCAGGCTGCTCAACGCGCGACGCGCCTCCAGTTCAGCCGGCGTCCCGATGTGGTTCAACCCGGCGGCGAAGCCGCCGTAAAGCACGAGCTGGCTGACGCGCTCGGGATGCTCGACGGCGTATGCAATCGCGATCGGCGCGCCGCGCGAGATCCCGAGCAGCGCGAAGCGATCGAGCTTCGCCGCATCGACGACTGTTTCCAGATCCCGCACCCACGTGTCGAAGCTCACGTCGGCGACGTCGCGCTGCGACATCCCGTTGCCGCGCTCGTCGTAACGCACGACGCGGTGATGCTGCGAGAGTGATTCCCACCAGTGGCGCCAGATCGGGCTCTCCCACTCGAAGTCGAGGTGCGTGAGCCAGTTCGACGCTTTGACGAGCGGAGGCCCGCTGCCGCTCGACGCGTACGCCAGCCGGATGCCGTCGGCCGTCGTGCAATAGCGGATCTCCTGCCGGGCCGTGTCTCGCGGCCGCTCGTCAGGCGCGCGCGATGAAGGCGCGGCCTCGACCTCCGCCACGAAGCGGTATCCGACGCGCGGAACCGTCTCGATGAACGCCTGGCCGACGGCTTTCTCGCCGAGCACCTTTCGCAGGATCGAGACGTTGTGGTTGAGGTTGTTCTCCTCGACCGCCGTGTCCGGCCAGACCGCCTGCAGCAGTTCTTCCTTGGTGACCAGTCGTCCCGCGTTTTCGACGAGCACGCGCAGCGTGTCGAACACCTTCAGGCGCAGCGGGATAGGCACCCCGTCGCGGAGCAGCCTGCGCTCGGCGACGTCGAGTCGAAATGGCCCGAACTGGTACGTCGAAGGGACGGTGGGCACGATTTCAGAAAAAAGTCAGAAATTTCTAACGACGCCCAAAGGACTCGGCCGGCGGACCTGGGGCTTAATCCCATGGTCGACGCGGACAGCCGGGTTTTGACGCGATTCTAGCCACTCCGGCGCCCGCCCGCACCCGTAGTCCGAAACCCGTAGTCCGGAGCCCATAAGTTCGGAGGACCACAGTCATGCCGCAGTTGCTGCCTGATCAAACCTTTTATCCAAGCCCCACGATGGCGATGTCCGCTCCGGCGGAAACGTTCGCCTATATCGCGCTCCTCAACCGCGACCCCGGGGGGAAGGACGCCATGGCCGTGATCGACGTCGATCCCGGCTCGAACGCGTACGGGAGCATGACCGCGCGCGTCGACATGCCAGGCGCCGGCGACGAGCTCCACCACTTCGGGTGGAACGCGTGCAGCTCGTGCCTCTGCCCGTACTCGCCGCACCCGCACATGAAGCGCCGGTATCTCGTCGTGCCCGGCCTGCGGTCCTCGCGCATCAACATCCTCGACACCGAGCCCGATCCGCGCCGTCCCCGGGTAGTGAAAGTCATCGAGGCCGCCGAGCTGATGGAGAAGACCGGATACAGCCGGCCCCACACGTCGCACTGCGGGCCGGACGGCATCTACATGAACGCCATTGGCAACAAGGATGGCGATGGCCCTGGCGGCATCTTCGTGCTCGATCCCGAGACGTTCGAGATCAAGGGCGCGTGGGAGCGCGATCGCGGCCCGCAGTATCTCGCCTACGACTTCTGGTGGCATCTTGGTCACGACACGATGATCACCAGCGAGTGGGGCACGCCGAAGATGGTGGAAGGCGGCGTCAACCCCGAGCTGCTGCTCGGCGGCAAGTACGGGAACGCTCTGCACGTGTGGGACCTGCACACGCGCCGGCACGTGCAGAAGCTCGAGCTCGGCCCGGAGTACCAGATGCCGCTCGAGCTGCGGCCCGCGCACAATCCGACGGAAGCCTACGGCTTCGTCGGCGTCGTCACCAGCATCAAGGATCTGTCGGCGTCGGTCTGGGCGTGGTACCGCGATGGCGGCTCGTGGCGGATCCGGAAGGTCATCGAGATTCCCGCCGAGCCGGCCGACGCCGAGAAGCTCCCGCCGTTGCTCAAGGGATTCGGCGCCGTCCCGCCGCTCGTGACCGACATCAACCTCTCGCTGGACGATCGCTTCCTCTACGTGTCGTGCTGGGGTACCGGCGAGCTGAAGCAGTTCGACGTCTCGGATCCGTTCAACCCCGTCGAGACCGGGTCGGTGCGCATCGGCGGCATCGCGCGGCGGCAGTCGCACCCGGCGTTCCCGGATCGGCCGCTGAACGGCGCGCCGCAGATGGTCGAAGTGAGCCGTGACGGCCGGCGCGTGTACGTCACGAACTCGCTCTATCGCTCGTGGGACGAGCAGTTCTACCCGGACGGGATCCAGGGCTGGCTCGCGAAGCTGAACGTCGGCAGAACCGGCGGGCTCGAGCTCGATCGCGACTTCCTGCTCGAGTTCGACGACATGCGGCCGCACCAGGTCCACCTCGAAGGCGGCGACGCGAGCTCCGACTCGTACTGCTTCTCGTAGGAGCGGACCATGGGCGACGTCTTCTCGTGGAGCATGGTGACCGCGCTCGGCGCGTTTCACGGCATCAACCCGGGCATGGGGTGGCTCTTCGCCGTGGCGCTGGGCCTGCAGGAACGGCGCCGCGGTGCGGTCATCGCGGCGCTCGTGCCGCTCGGCCTCGGCCACGCGCTGGCGGTGGCCGCGGCCGTCGCGGTGGCCGTCTTCGCCGGCGCCGTCCTTCCGGCCGGCGTGCTGCGCTGGATCGTCGGCGCGGGGCTGCTGCTCTTCGGCGCGCTGCGATTGATCAGCCACCGGCATCCGCGGTGGGCCAGCATGCGCGTCGGGTTCCGGCGGCTGACGCTGTGGTCGTTCCTCATGGCGACGGCGCACGGCGCGGGGCTGATGGTGGTGCCGGTGTTCCTCGGCATGGTCGAGGCTGCCCCGCTGCACTCGTGTCACGTCCCCGCGTCCGCCGGCGCCACGCTGTGGGCCTCGATCGTGGCCACGGGCCTGCACGCCGCGGGCTATCTGTCGGTGACGGCGATCATCTCGGTCGTCGTGTTCGAGAAGGTCGGAGTCGGCCTGCTGCGGAAAGCGTGGCTGAATCTCGACGTCCTGTGGGCAGCCGCGCTGCTCGTCACCGGTGTGCTGACGTTCCTGCTCTGAACCGGGGTAAGATGCCCGCCAACTAGC
>Ga0207701_10003998_pt1 | contig 15046 bp, 16 predicted proteins | sample KBSSwiSSwithPhiX_FD_184294 | JGI IMG/M metagenome (GOLD analysis project Ga0207701, IMG submission 184294) | Switchgrass rhizosphere bulk soil microbial communities from Kellogg Biological Station, Michigan, USA, with PhiX - S5 (SPAdes) (version 2) | ecosystem: Environmental > Terrestrial >... | reverse complement strand
CGAGCTCTGTGAACGGGTGTGGGAGCACGCGCACGAATACGATACAAAGCTTGTTGAGGTGTTCATCGGTCGCCTCAGGAAAAAGCTCGGTGAACCTCCGCTGATTCACACCATTCGGCACGTCGGCTACACCATCGGCCGCCCCGAAGGCAAGATTCCTGTTCGCCGTGGGGGCACAAATTTGCATCGGCGAGGATGACTGCCCCAATGCATTGCAGGGCGTAGCGGCACTCCTGAGTGCAAAACATCGCGCTGTCGGGCGCCTTAAGTAACAACCGCGTTACCTTTACGAGATTGAAGGCAGTGACACATACACTGCACTTTCACGGCGCCGAATCGCTGAATTTTTATCAAACGGAGGGCTGCAATGAAAATCTTTTCCTGGCGTCTTACATTAGTCGTGATGGCGGCTACTCTGCTTATCTTCTATCCCAAAGCGGCGAGAGCGACGACATTTAATGTAACTATTGGCCCGGGCGGTAATTTGGTTTTTTCACCTGCGTCGGTAACAATTCATCCAGGTGATCAGGTGAAGTGGACCTGGAGTTCGAGCGGCCACAGCACAACCTCAGGCTCTCCGGGACAGCCGAACGGCATCTGGGATTCTGGAATTCATAACCAGGGAGCGACCTTTACTCACACTTTCAATAGTGCAGGAACGTTTCCTTACTACTGCATTCCGCACGGTGGATGCTGCAACATGGTAGGCACAGTCGTGGTGGTTAATGCGTCTCCCACGCCGATGCCGACGTCTACGCCCAGACCTACGTCTACACCCGCTGTCACCCCTACCCCGGCTCCGGTCGTGACAACGAACCCCGCGACTAAAGTGGCTGCATTTTCGGCCACTCTAAACGGCTCAGTGAATCCGCGTGGGGCGACCACGATGGTTTCCTTCCAGTACGGTCTTACAACGAGCTATGGGTCCACTACTCCTATGCAGACACAGAATGGCAATGTGGTACGAGCTGTCAGTGCCAATGTTGCCGGCTTGCTCGCTAACCACACTTATCATTTCCGAATTGTCGCCCATAATAATGGGGGTACCAGCTTTGGGCCCGACAAAATCTTTACCACGCTTACCGCGACCGGGACTCCAGTCGCGATTACTAATCCGGCCACGTTAATCGCCAGTTTCTCAGCGACCCTGAATGGGTCACTCAATCCTCACGGATTAACTACCACCGTCTCTTTCCAATATGGACCAACGACGGCTTATGGATCTACCACCGCAATGCAGACTCAAACTGGGAGCACCTATCGCGACATCGCTGCCAACATCAGCGGGTTGAGTCCAAATACTGTCTATCACTTCCGAATTGTGGCGACCAACAGCGCCGGCACCAGATTCGGTGGGGACAGGACGTTTACTACACTTAGCCTGACCGGGGCGCCTGTCGCGACAACTAATCCAGCGACCTTTATCGCGACGTTTTCAGCCACGCTCAATGCTTTACTCGATCCACATGGATTACCTACGAGTGTTCATTTCCAATATGGCACTACGCCCAGTTATGGCCTCACAACTGCTCCTCAGAATCGGTCCGGAAACACGTTCCAAGCTATCGGCGCGAACGTCAGTGGCTTAACTGCGAACACACTTTACCATTTCCGGGTTGTAGCTTCGAACGGGGCCGGTACTACAATGGGAGGCGACCGGACGTTGACTACGCTTACTCCGACCGGTCCCCCTGTCGTCACAACTAACGGGGCGACCAACGTAACTGCGTCGTCAGGCACTCTCAACGGCTCACTCGATCCGCATGGGCTGACTACGACCGTATTTTTTCAGTATGGCACCACGCCGAGTTACGGATCCGCGACTGCCATGCAAACCCAGATTGGGAACACTTATCGAAACATCATCGCTAACGTTGGCGGCTTAGCCCCACACACTACTTACCATTTCCGCATGGTAGCCACCAACTCCAACGGCACCAGAACGGGCAACGACAGGACCTTTACGACGCAGTAGCGTCAGTGATGATCTGGCGTACGGTCTTGATTCGAAATTCTGTGTTGCGCTTGCTATGATTCTCCAGTCGCGTTTTCGTTTGAGCGTAGTTGTAATATTTACAGTCTTGATCGCCTCAGCGCTGGTTACGCTGAGTGAAGAACCATCGAAAGGAAAATGGAGTGCTCCTGCGGCAGAGGCGCAAAAGAAAAATCCCATTGCTGCGAACGAATCTTCACTCGCTGCCGGACACAAAATCTATTCGAAAACCTGCGCGATGTGTCACGGGAAAACCGGCGAAGCAGACGGCCCGGCCGTGATCGAATTGAATATTCACCCGGCGAAACTCTCCGATCCAAAGGTGGCAACGGAATCTGATGGATCCCTCTTCTGGAGAGTCACAACCGGCAAAAAACCAATGCCCGCATACGGCAAACGAATGTCGGAAACAGATCGCTGGAACGTGGTGAATTACATTCGCACACTCTCAAAGCGGTAAGCGCACTGCTTTACGACCAAGTCCGGAGCGCCGCGCAAACGGCAACGTTTACAACTTTTCTACACGAGCCCCTTCATCCAAAGGTAACAACTGCGTTACCTTCTCGATACGGATGCAGACGCCGATTCATGCGATGCATTATGAAAGACATCGACCTATGAAAACAAACTATACTTATGCAAAAATCGTTCTGCTCTTGTTAGGAGCAGTGATGTTCACTGTCGCATCTGCACGCGCGGACACGTACTCGTGGACAAATTTTCAATCGGACATCCCGGGCGTAGCGCAGCACGTCGATCCAAACCTTGTCAATCCCTGGGGCATGGCAGCCTCGTCAACCTCGTCAAATGGCGTCATTTGGGTCAGCGATAACGGCACTGGCGTCTCGACACTGTACAATCAGGATGGCACAGCGCGACCGCTGGTGGTTGAGATCCCAACGGCTGCGCGAAACCGAGGGGTCGGCAATCCTACGGGCGTTGTATCCAACACCACGCAATCTTTCCCGGTGACAAAGAATGGAACCTCGTTGCCGGCTCGATTTATCTTCGTCAGCGAAGATGGCTCAATTTCCGGGTGGAATCCTACACTAGATCAGACACACGCGATCATCGCCGTCGATAACGGCACCAATCACGGTGTGAATCGCGCGATTTATAAAGGCGCAACGCTCGGTGTGGCTAACGGCCACAATTTTCTTTACGTAACCGATTTTCACACCGGCAAAGTTGAAACGTATGATGAGAATTTTCACCAGGTGACTCCTAACGGCTTTGTGGACCCGAATCTTCCGGCTGGGTACGGGCCGTTTGGCATTCGAAATTTCAACGGCGAAATCTTCGTGACCTATGCGAAGCAGGACCACAAAAGGGAAGATGACGTTGCGTGCGACGGCTGCGGATTCGTCAACGTCTTTGATACCAGTGGCAATTTCCTCCGGCGCCTGATCTCAAACGGCGAGCTCAACGCCCCTTGGGGACTTGCTCTGGTCGATGGGGAACTTTGGGTTGGCAACTTCGGGAACGGACTGATCAACAATTACGATCCGAACACCGGCGCTTTCATCGAGACGCTGATGCGAGCCGATGGCACGCCGCTTCAATTTGACGGCTTGTGGGATCTTCTTCCGCTCGGTGACGGTGTTTATTTCACCGCCGGGATAGCGGACGAAGGGCACGGCCTATTTGGGCTGATTACTGAGGACTAAAATTAGGGGCCCTTCATTTGGGGGCGCACGCTACTTGACCGTTGCCAAAAAGGGTGTTGTCCCGGCGAGGGCGTGCGCTCACCATTTCATGCGCGTTTAGCTTGTCATTTCCTATGATCAGCACGAATGCCAAATGTTTTAGATCTGGCCTTCTCCCGCCTTGGGCGTTCAGACGGGACTCTACCTGTTACCATGCACGCCTTGTTAGTTTCGCCGCTGTTACGAAGATACAAAACAAGATCGTAGCCGCGGCCGCTCGGATAGGGTTTACCTGTGGGATTGAGCCCATAATCAGCCGCGAAACGCATTGCTCGCGCATCTGCACGGGTTGTTGCGAAAACATTCTCATTCTCGACCAACCCGATTAACTGACTGATAATACGACGCGATAGGCCTCGCCCGCGGTGTGATTTAGCGACAGCTACCCAGCCCAACTCGACACGATATTCATCTGGTGCGGTGGTTGCCTGCGCTTTCGCGAACAGTTTACGTCGATAGCTTAGCTGAGGACGTTTCACCGCACCTACTCCGACGAGTTCACCATTTGATTCCCTCAGAAACAACAGTCGAAAAGCGTCGCGAATGCGCTGCGTCAAGCCCTCTGGATCGACTGTCCCGTACTTGGTGACCAGATTTTCAAAATCGGCCAAGGCCTGCGGGGAACAATCTGAGGGCAAAAGTATTGACGAGGTTACCATCGCATTGTGCTACTGAGATGAATTTACTGTTCGTGGAACGGTCGCACGTTTTATAGCCACAATTCGTATGATTATCACGGCGCATTACGACGCCGCGAACGCAATGTTGCTCAATGACTTCATGATCGGCGAATGCCGAACACTACCACTCTGCAGCAGGTGATTCGCCAGAGGTATTGGACTAGCGGTGGGGTGTAGCCCAACTACCGATCTGTAGTCCGGCCAGCACGAATTCGACGGAAAGGGCGGTTAGAATAATCCCCATAACCCGGGTCAGAATCGATGCACCCTGTCTGCCAATTACACGCAAAATCACGCCTGACAGAAGAAGTAACAGGTAATTCAATATCAGTACGACCAGCAGCACTACAGCGGTTTCGACACGTTCGTGTACGGAATAGACGTCGTTATCGGTCAATAAGATGACGGCGGTAATTGCACCGGGGCCGGCAATGGCTGGCACCGCAAGTGGAAAAACAGCCAGATCCCGACCTTTGTCGACGGAGACGCCGGTCTGCTCAATCCAGCCGAAGACCATCTGCAAACCAAAGACGAAGAGAATAACACCGCCGGCGATTTGCAATGAGCGAAGACGAATTCCCATCGCATCGAGTACTATTTGGCCAATAACGACAGCAACCACCAGGACGATCGCGGCGTAGAGAGAGGCTCGCCATGCGATCCTTCGACGTTCGGCGCGATGCATGGCAGCAGTCAGGCCCGCGAACAAGGCGAGATTGCTGATCGGATCGATCGTCGTCCAAATCGTCATGAAATCGCGAATTATTTTCTCGAGCATAGAATGAATGGCAGCACATCCCGGGCATTGTTCAGCCTGCTGTGTGCAAGTACTCGGTTTTCGTGATCGAGAAACACAACCTTCAGAAAACGGAGACTAGCTACCGACCTACTCAATCTCCGCAGTGATCTGACCGTTGACGTCCTTTAACGTTACCGTGTCAATACCTGCCAGGTTTACCTTATCGAAAGTTACTGAGAGTCCCTCATCGTCTACGAGGTTGAAATCCCAGCTTTCTGATTTGGCGTCATTCTTGAAGCGCACCTGGATGCTGCCCCCAGCGGCCAGCACTTTTCCGCCGAGAAGAATATTTGCGTCCCAATCCTTGTTGTTAGAGTCAGTGATATAGAGACCTTCAAAGCTTCGCGCCGTGTGATTCACCAGGGTGAAGTCGAGGTCGGACGCAAATGCGTTTGCGACGCTTAGGAGAAGGATGAAGAGAAAGAAACGAAATTTCATAAGTGGGAGCTATTTCTTCTTTTTCTTCTTGTGAGCGGCAGTCTTTTTGTAAACCGTCTGACCGTATTGGTTCTTCACTTTTGTTGTCTTGAATACTTTCTTGCCTTTGTACTTCTTGCTCGTTGAGGTGTAGTATCGCGGTTGGCGATAGATTTTAGGCTGATTGTAGTACGGATCGAAGTCGCTGGGATAGGGGCGGTCTCCGACATACACGACGAGTTCGCCCGGGAGCAGCGAAGCACGGCTTACTTCGGCACAACCCGCGACAAAAGATGCGATGATCACGATGTATGCGAGGCAGCGAAAAATCACGCTGTCCGTCTATCAGGAGCGTTTCGCCGAGTCAAAGAAAAATTAGACCCGCTCAGAATCGCCGAATAACCCGCACGCAAGCAGTGTCCTTTGCAGCCAAAACACCTCCCCACCGCATGATGGCACACGCTCATCTGCTCATAATCGGATCGAGCCAACCAAACATCTTTTGAAACAATACCTCGCGCGCACCCACCTCACAGTGCTCGCCAGCGCCTTCACTTGCCGGGAAGAGCACATATTCTTTCGGACATCGCAAAGCGTTGTACAAATCCTTGCCGCCGCCGCGTCGCCGATCGTTTTCCGCCTCACACACAAACGTTGGACACTGAATATTTTTCGCCACGTCGGCCAGTGAGTACGCCTGAAACATCTTAAAATATTCCCACGGTGTGGCTGCGCCATGCACCCACATGCCGCGTCCAAGAATAAATCGTTGGGTGGTGTTCTGTTGCAATTTGTTAAAAAATGGCTCGAGCACTGCGACGTCATCCTTCGCCAATGCGTTCGCGATCTCGGGCGGAAACATTTTGTCAGCGAGCGCTGCTGGGTCAAACAATGCAGCGTCCGCGATACAAGCAGCAATTCGATGCTCGAACGCTACCGCGCGTGGCGCGAGGTATCCGCCAAAGCTACCACCGTATAGCGCAACGCGAGCAGAATCCACATCCGGTCGTGTAAACAAATAATCGACCACCGGCGTAATGACATGTTCCCAATCCGCGCGCATTGGCAACTTCTGCATAACAAGGGCACCGCCTTGTCCCGGACCGTCAAAGATCAAGACGTTATAGCCGCGCTTTAACGCCCCACTTGCAATGCTGAAAAATAGTTCCTCACAGGTGCCGTCATAACACCTGTACATAATAAGGTCTTACGTGCTGTGTTACCCGCATCGGCTTTGATGAGATAACCGGGGAGAGTTGTGTTCTGGTATGGAATCTTGAGGATCTCAATCGGCTGCTCGAATAACGCAGCGGCTTTCTGAAATGAATCGGTCCGCTTCTCGTACCCCTCGATGACAAGCCGATCAACAGGCAATGCAAACATGAAATTGTACGCGGTGCGGTAATAATTCGATGCACGCAGAAAGGCGTTGCAAGCGCTGACGCGATGCCCCATGGCATACAATTTAACCGCAAGATCGTACAGGCGATCGGCATAAACCGACCATGCGTGATACCAGCTCTGCGCGTCCCCTACCCTGACTCCTACTGGCGATCGCCCACGCTTCGCCAATCTGTGCGCCCAGCGGCGCGCAATCGAGTGCGCGAAGGAATTGCCCATCGTACTCAGGATCATCGAAATAGAGTTTCATATTAGCTCGCTTTGATCATACGAAATACTCGGACGGCGCAGTTCGCCACGAGACGAATTTGCCGCCAAAATTTAATTCGAACCGCCGGCTAGCGATGCCGGCGCATCCAGAGATTCACCTCACCTCTCCGCCGGCTCGCGAGCCAAGGCCTCGTTTGCACAATTAAGCAAAGAGTGTAAAAATTTGCCTCTCTCCTCGCTGGTACGTTCGGTTTCGTATCTCGAGATCCCCGAAGGAAACTATTAAGCCCGTACTGTATGGAAGCGAAAATTAGGAATTTAACCACCTTCGTTCTGCTCTTAGCAGCATCGCTGACGATGCTGTTTGGGTCACCCACCATTCAGCCGAGCGCTAACCCCCAGACTGTGCCTGACGTGTCAGTCCCCGGGAGACTCTCGAACGACAGCGACAGCGCACCCACTCGTACTCGCGCTGATGCGGATCTACCCAGTGCGCGGTTTGGATCGCACATCGATCTAAATCAACCGGGCGTGACGTTGGATGAGATCGATGCGCGTTCGCTGACGCTGGAGCCGAACCAAATAGGAGTGAACAGAAGTGTCGCAGTCTCGCCGAACACACGCGCACAGAAATTCGTTAATCCAGATGGTTCTCAGATAATTGTGTTAGTCATCAAGAGCTCCGGCGCTTCTGGTGTAGGCGTACATTTCCGCAACTTTGCACTCGCTGACGGCGAGGAGGTTTATGTGTACGGCGCCTCGACGGATAGCATTGTTTTTGGTCCGTTTACCGAGAAGGGGCCCTGGGGCAGCAGCGAATTTTGGTCTGGCACTGTCGATGGAGACACCGCCGTGATCGAGTTTTACAAGAGACCTGACGAAAACGGACAAGGATTCGAGATTGCTGAGATATCGCACATTTTGGCCGAGCGGGATTGGCGACTTCCGTCCAGTGAACCCGACATTCTGAATTGCGAAGTTGACGCGTCATGCTTCGGCGACCCGGAGAAAAACGCCGTTGCAAGAATTCTGTTTAACAACAATGGCACGTTCCTCTGCACGGGGACTTTGCTGAACGACGTTGCCGAGGATAGTACTCCCTATTTTCTGACAGCCAATCATTGCGTCAACAGCCAGGCAGTCGCTCAAACTGTTGAAGCATATTGGTTTTATCAGACAACCAGTTGTAACAGCGGGGTTTTGCGAAATTGGGTCCATACTGGACCGGGCGCCATTCTCCTTGCAACCCAAGGCCTCAACGATTTCTCTTTCATGCGGCTACAGAACAATGCTCCGGCCGGTGCGTTCTTTTCGGGTTGGACCTCCACCGTCCAACCAATAAACACTGCCGTTTTCGGTCTCCATCACCCCGATGGCTACATCCCGCCATCTGTCCCTTCATATTTACGACGGTCGACCGGCAGTGTTATGGACACGAATTTCAGCTGCCTCGGCTTGGTAAACGGCTACGACGTTGGCTGGACGTCTGGAAGCTCCGAGCCTGGGTCGAGCGGATCCGGTCTTTTCACTTCGAATGGCCACTATCTTGTAGGCGTCCTGAGTTGCGGACCTGCTCCGCCCACGTGCAATAATCCAGGGGCGGGATACAGCAAGTTCGCCAACTTCTATCCCCAAATCCGACAGTATCTATATTCGAGTGCACCGGCGACGCCGGTAGCTAATCCGGCGACATTTGTGGCCAGCTACAGTTTCAGAGCCAGTTGGAGGAGTGTGAGCGGCGCCACCGGTTATAGGCTGGATGTGGCTACGAATAATTCGTTTACCAATTACGTACCGGGATATCAAAATCTGAACGTCGGTAACGCACTTAGCCGAACCGTTGCCGGCTTAAGCGCAAGCACTACTTATTATTATCGGGTCCGCGCATATAACGGGACCGGAACGAGTGGCAATTCCAATGTTATAAGTGTCACTACACTTCCCACAACTGGGCGTCCGGTCGTCATCACCAACCCGGCAACCTTAATCATGAACCATTCAGCCGAGCTTCATGGAGCAGTAGATCCTCACGGATTGAATACCACGTGGTTCTTTCAATATGGAAGAACCATTAACTACGGATCTAGAACGCCTAACCAGACGAAGACTGGGAATAGTTATCAGAACGTCGCAGCCAATATCTCGGGGCTGAGTGCCGGCATCACATATCATTTCCGGCTTGTGGGCACCAACACAGCAGGCATCAGATATGGCACCGATAGAACATTTACCACACGGCGGTTTTGAACGCGGTCATCTGGCGATGTAAGCCTGAAATCGGACACATTTGCGCCGAATTGCAGAAACTTGGGCTAGGCCAACACACCCTTAGCGCATGATGACACTGTGTTACACGGATCTGATTTAGGCGCAGGACTTTCTCAGATGCTCAATCTCTCCGCGACTTCGTAACGCAAATTACAGCGTCAAATAAGGGCTTTAGAATTCGCATAGCTAATTGTCTTCCGCCCACCTGGCAAACTCTGCCGAAAGACAACGCTTCCCAAATCAGGTCGTTAGGGTGCTAATTGAATTACGATTCGCCTGACGCGCAACGGTGCGACTTTGTTCTGATTACTGGTGACCTTTGGTGCTGCGGGTGGCGTCGCCTGTGGTGGGTTTGGATTCGCCAGCAACACGCCTGCCACCTTTGACGTCTTTTGCCGGCTTCAGATCACGAATAATTGCTTCCTTTATGTCCTTTTTGACTCGGCGCCAAGCGGACCGGACTGCATCGATGTTTGGGATTTGTCTCTTCATCGTCAAATGGCCTCCCCCAAAATTACTTCGTAGCGACGTTTTACAGACGAGTCGCGGCGGGAGCAAGCGGAAAAAGGTGTTCGCTGGCGTGAGTGACCTTATCCGCATAAACCAGTCACGACTTTTTGAGAATTCCGATCGAAATCGCTTGTTCGCAGGATCGAAAACGGCCTTGAAGGATCAGTAAAGCCTGTCCCATTCGTCCGAAAAATCTCGCCATCGTGAACTTACTCTGATAGGAGTCGCGATATGAACAGAAACATCTTCTACATAATTGGAGTCATTGTGGTTATTATCATCGTGCTCAAACTGCTGGGCGTGTTTTAGGCTCTGGCGTTGCTGGCCAGTTCGTGTTGGCCAAATGTCTTCGTTGCTGCCGCTCACTCGGGCGTTTCGTTGTGAACTGCGGGATGACAAGCTGACGGTTTCTGAAACTTGAACTCGAGATGAATTGCCTCTCGCTATCAGCAGGCAGGGCAACAATGTTACTGGTTTGATCCTGTGCGACACATATCTAACAGGATGCTCAATCCAGGAGGCTTGATATTGTGCGGTAGATCCATTCCTTCTTTCCAAGGCGGTGGCATCGGCCATCTATTAAGACGCTTGTCTGTCGTGATCTCCTGTTCCGTCGGCGGGTCTGAAGCGTATTGAATGACGGTCACGATCTGGAATTGCGTCATCCCTTCAGTCAGCCTGAAGCAGACTAGATACGAACTGCGATCGAGCTTTGTCTCCGCGTCTGGACTGTCGATGACAACGTGAAAGAGATAAAAAGGCCAATCTTTGTCGACAATAGTCACCTTCTCGAAATGCGCTGAGAAGGAATGCGGAACACCATCCCACACCAAAAACTGGGCTTGTTCGCGTGCGGTACTATCGTTGTTAGCAATATCAAAAAACCAGTCGAGACTTGCCGCAGGCGTTTGGAACGCGGCAATCGTTAGAACGATCAAAATAACGGCGAACTGTCGCATAAGCGTTGGCAGGGGTTTAAGTCGCCTGACTTCGCTCGTGACCGCTCGATGGAAGCGAAATCATGAAATTGGTTTTAGCGGGAAGTATGACGTGCTGCGAGAAGAACTTTACCACCGACTTTGACCCTCACAGAGCAACTAAATCGTATCTTCGTTTAGGCCGCGCGCGAATTAAGCTAACTAAAACGAGGCGCATTCGACCTCGACGTCTTAACCGCGCAAATTTAGCCCCTTAATTGTCCCACGATGGTGAAGGCACGACTAGTTCAGCCGCAGCGAACTTCCGACCAGCTTCAGTGGTATAGCTCTCTTTTTAGCGACTTCAGAGTGTAACAACCCAACATTGGCAGTTACAATGATCACGTACAGCTCGATACGGGCCGGATGGTGCCCAGCGATAATCCGTCACGCCGCGGCGGGTAATTTCACCTTCGATAGCTTGCTTCTCGTCGAGATTTTCCTCGACATCATTGTGTGCGTTGCTCTGCAACGGTTGCTTGTCCCAACTCGTGCGTGCCATGCTCAAGCAATGCTTGAGTTCGTAGCGCCGCAGTTGCAGATCGGAAGTGGATGAATGTTGAAGATCATTCCGTGTCGAACAACAGCCTGCGACAATAAGCCCGGCTACAATAAATATTATTATCTGTTTCACGCTTCGGTTCCTCCGGTTCACTCCTGCACAAAGCAGGCTTACGAGCTTCTTAATACAATCCTAAGATCCGGTCAATAATACTCGGCCCCGGTTGGTCGGGAATCAGCAATTCGTCTTGTGGAAATTGTGTTGACGGCTTTATGCCTTTGTCCAAACTCGACGCCGTCTGGAACCGGGGTCAGGGCAGAAAGCTTTTCTCCCGGAGCTTTCTTCTCCTTTTTCAGATGCGCATTGCCAAGGGTCCATCCGCCGGGGACAAACTAAACAAAGGAAAATAGACATGAAACTTCGAAACTTAATTCACATTCCCATCGGAATTGTATGTATTGGACTTTTGCCATGGGCGCAGGCAGTGGTTCCGCCGCCGGATGGAGGTTATCCGGGGTTCACAACGGCAGAAGGAACTAATACACTTAAGAATCTTAGCACCGGAGTTGCCAATACGGGGATCGGTTGGTATTCGCTGTTTACGAACAGCACAGCGAGCTACAACACGGGCGTTGGTGCTGGAACCCTCTTATTCAACAACGGAGACGAAAACACGGCATTTGGCACTGCGTCGCTCTTATTCAACAGTATGGGCTCCAACAACACAGCCATCGGCACGGTCGCCCTTTTGAACAATACTACCGGCAGCGAAAACACGGCCACCGGTGTTGAGGCGCTCAAAGACAACATCACGGGTGTCGATAATACCGCTACTGGTTTTCGAGCGCTAATGAGCAATACCAGCGTCGATAACACTGCAAACGGCGCTAATGCGCTCCAAGGCAACACGACCGGTAGCAGCAACACCGCCATCGGATCCCAAGCGCTTTCTCTTAACACTGAAGGTGGCGGTAATACGGCCACCGGTAGTTCTGCGCTCTTCAGCAATACTACTGGCGACTTTAACACAGCCAGCGGTGATGAGGCGCTGTTCGCTAACACGACCGGTGCCCAAAACACCGCCACGGGCGTTGCAGCACTTTCAAGCAACACAAGCGGGGCCGGCAATACGGCCGATGGATTCCAAACGCTCTTGAATAATTCGACAGGCAACTTTAACACGGCTACCGGTGTTTTTGCCCTTGAGAACAACACCACCGGCGACATCAACGTCGCCACCGGGCAGCAGGCGCTCAATCACAATACGACAGGCGACGAGAACGTTGCAGTGGGAGCTAGCGCGCTTTTTAACAATACAGCCGGCACGGACAACATAGCTATCGGTTTCAGCGCACTCCTCAACAACACCGGCAGCGGTAACATTGCAATAGGAACCCTAGCTGGTGCTAATCTCACTACTGGCAATAGCAATCTCGTTATCGGCAATCTCCTTGGTGGCGTGGCTGGCGAGGCAAATACGATGCGTATCGGTCTGAGCCAGTTCAGGACTTTTATCTCCGGTATTCGCGGGGTCACAACCGGAAACGCCAACGCTGTACCCGTCGTGATCGACTCGGATGGACAACTCGGCACGATGAGCTCCTCGCGCCGCTTCAAACACGAGATCAAACCGATGGACACCGCCAGCCAAGCCATCCTATCGCTAAAGCCTGTGACATTTAACTACAAGAGCGACAGCACAAATACGCCGCAATTTGGTCTAATCGCCGAGGATGTAGCCGCAGTGAATCCCGATCTCGTGGTGCGCGACCAGAACAGCGAGATTTACACCGTACGCTACGACGCCGTCAACGCGATGCTGCTCAACGAATTTTTGAAAGCGCACCGGATAATGGAAGCGCAACAAAACCGTATTGATAACCTCAACGCGCGACTGGAACAGCAGGCTGCGCAAATCCAGAAGGTGAGTGCGCTGGTCGAAGCCAGCAAACCGGCGGCGCAAGTGGCGTTGAATGATGAGTAACCATGCCAGCAATGACATCTTAGAAAAAGGTTGCTGACAATCTTAAGAACGGCCGTTGGAGCTCGGACTGGTCTCAGCCGTGCATGCACGGAACGCCTGGATTTCGCGGATGTTCAACTGAGCGATGGGACTTGAGTTGCCAGACCCGCATCGTTACAATTGAGCGGAAGGAAAGGATTCAGACATGAAAAACTACATTCGACGAACCGGAGCGACTTTGTTGCTTGGCATCTTTCTGCTTCCGGCTCTCACGCCGCCTGTTCAATGTCAAACACGTCCGTGGTGGTTTTATGGTTGCCCTAAAGGTGTCGTTGCACAAATCGCCGGCGATATACCGGGACCGGGCACTGCGGGTTGGACACAGTATCAAAGCTGCTTGCAACAAAACTTAAATGTGTCGGCTCAACAGAGCGCCCAGATAGCTCCCATTCTTGCCAATGAAGGACAAAAGGTGATGGCAATAAGAAACAACAATTCGCTTTCGAACGTTCAAAAAACACAAGAGGTTACATCCCTCCAGAAGCAGTCTGATCCGCAGTTGAAGGCGATTCTCTCATCTGCTCAATACGACAAACTACAGGTCGTCCGCTATCAGGCCGGCCGATGGGTCACCCAGAAAAGACTCGGTTGGCAATAACGGTCACTTCTCCAGCTTTTTCTCAACCAGACGCCCGCGTCGAAAAGGTCCCGCTTTCTCACCGAATACTACTGTAATTATTGGCGATGTTAGTCTGATCGCATAACACGAGTGATTCGGACCGACGTGACAGAAATGCCGTGGCCGCCATATGTGGCGGAATAATTGGCTGGCACAAAAACCGCATCCTGACCAGACGCCTCGGCTGAACCGTGCACTCTTGTGCCGTTATAGGAGAACTCCACCCGAACATGATAGGGATTTGAGTTTTTGAAGCGCGCCACTCGGGAGCTGCCCGAACTTTCGTACACAACTGTTACGCCGTCTTTTCCGTTTTGCCCTGCTGCAACAGCCACTTGTAAGACCAGCATGAAAGCGGAAATAAAGACAATGGATCGACACGTTCTTTGGAAAATCGTCATACCACTTCTAACAACAAATTCATTGCCGATGTCAATACCGGAGTAAGTACGGAATGCGTCTTTGCACGGAATTAGCAAGACGATGAGGAACGCCGGTTCACCCGAGTCTAGAAAAGCCGCCAGTCGGATCACGCAAAACGCATTCAACGCGGAGGTCAACAGCTTTACGATTAGTTCGTGCGTGTCACCTTCCAGTTAGACGGGTTGAGAGCGTCAGACTTTTATCTATACGTAAATCCGCCTTGAGCCTGATTGAGCAGCTATTGGAATCACTGTTACATTCTGTCTGATCACGCCAGCGGACGTCTTAACGCACTTTCGGTCGGACTATAGGCCGGTTGAGAGGCTTAACCTTCGCTGAGGCACCGCTTAGCGCGATCTCCAGATTCATCTGGAGTAGCGAGTCGGCCGAAGCGAGGCGGCAGTTAAAACGCCTCGCGAGGATTGATTCCTCGTTCCAGGCGGATTTGGAGCAGTCAACCTCTAAATGAAAGGCTGTTTATGAAAATCGTTAGCCTCACCAATCAAACGGCCGTGCCT
>Ga0207701_10003992_pt1 | contig 15049 bp, 14 predicted proteins | sample KBSSwiSSwithPhiX_FD_184294 | JGI IMG/M metagenome (GOLD analysis project Ga0207701, IMG submission 184294) | Switchgrass rhizosphere bulk soil microbial communities from Kellogg Biological Station, Michigan, USA, with PhiX - S5 (SPAdes) (version 2) | ecosystem: Environmental > Terrestrial >... | reverse complement strand
AGGACGGTGATCGTCCCCTCCTGCATCTTCTTCGAGCCGGCGACCAGCGCCATCAGCGTCGACTTGCCGACGCCGTCGGGGCCGACGATGCCGACCATGATGCCGGCGGGGATCTCCAGCGAGATGCCGTCCAGCGCGACCACCTTCTTGTAGCGGTGGGTGACGTCCTTGATCGAGACGACCGGCGGCGCGGACCCGCCCGGCGATTCGGCGAACGCGGCTGACGCCATGGCGGCCCCGCGGAATCAGTTCGACAGCGAGCCCACCGCAGGCCCGGCCGTCACCAAATTCTGCAGCCGGGCCGGCCAGACCGCCGAGTCCTTCACCTTCACGTAGCCGACGCCGCGCACGCCGGTCTTGATGCGCTCGATGTACTGGCCGATCAGCTCCTTGGGTAGCTGGATTTTCACGCGGAACATCAGCTTCTCGCGCTCGCTCTTGGTCTCGACCTGCTTGGGCGTGAACTGCGCCTCGGGCGAGACGAAGCTGACCTGGCCCGCCACCGCGCGCTTCGGGTCGTAGTCGACGGTGACGCGCCCCTCGGCGCCGATCTTGACGGCCGCCGCCTGCTCGGAAGGCAGGAAGATCTCCATGTAGATGTCGTCCATGTTCACCAGCGTGAGCGCCTTGCCGCCCGCCGCCAGCACCTCGCCCGGCTCCGCCAGCCGGTAAAGCACCCGTCCCATGACGGGAGACCGCAGCGTCGCGTCGTCGATGCGCGTCTGGATCGTCGCCGCGTTCTTGCGGGCAACCTCCACGTTCTGCGTGGCGGTCGCCAGCATCGCCTCGACCTCCGAGAGGCCCGCCTTGGTCGTCTCGACCTTCGTCTTGCGGACATCCAGCTCGCGCTGCGAGCCCGCGCCTTGTTGCACGAGGCGATGCGACCGGTCGGCCTCGACGTCGGCGAGATCGATCTCGCTCTTCTGCTTGACGATGTTGGCCCGGGCGACCGCCAGCTTCTCCTCCGCGGCCTGGACGGCGGCGTTCGCCTCCGCCAGCTGCGAGTCCAGCGTGACGGTGTCGAGGTGCGCCAGCACCTGACCGGGCTTCACCAGCGCGCCCTCGTCGACGAGGATGTCCTTCACGCGCAGCGGCTCCTTCGCGGCGACGTCGACCAGCTTGCCCTCGATCCGGCCGTTGCCCGACGCGATGCCCTCGGGCAGCGCGTTCCTGCGCTTCATCGCGTACTTCACGCCGATGAACGCGACGATCGCGACGGCGACCCCGGCGAGGATCCACTTCCACGCCCGCTTTGACGGCTTCTTCACCATGTCCGACTCCCTATGGCTTCCCCGATGGCGGTTGCTGCGGCGACGTCTCGGGCGGGCGCGGCTGCGTCAGCACGTCGCCCCAGTACGTCCGTTGCTTCATCTCGTCCCGCGCTTGCTCGCGCACGACCGGCTGGCCTTCGCGCAGCTCCCAGCCGCCGCCCAGCGCCTTGTACATCGCGACCAGGCTGGTCGCGACGCTCGAGCTCTGCTGCGCGAGGTTGTTCTCCTGCACCAGCAACGAACGCTGCGCGTCCAGCACGCGCTGGTAGTCGCTGGCCCCCTCGCGGTACTGCACCATCGACAGCTCCACCGATCGCTTCGCCGACGTGACGGCGTTCTGACTGAACACCGCCGCCTGCTGCGCGTTCACGAAGCCGGCCAGCGCGTCCTCCACCTCCTGCGCCGCGCGCAGCACGATGTCGCGGTAGGCGACCAGCAGCTGCTGGAAGCGGGCGTCCTCGACGCGGACGGCGTTCGTCAGCCGCCCGTAGTTGAGGAACGGCAAGTTGATGGTCGGACCGGCCGAATAGAAGATGCTGCTGGTCGAGAACAGGTTGTGCGTCGCCGGGCCCTTGTTGAAGGCGCGGAGGCCGATCGACCCGAACAGCGAGAAGCTCGGGTAAAGCTCGGACTTCGCGACGCCGATGCGCGCGCACTGCGCGGCCGCCGCCATCTCGGCGCCACGGATGTCGGGGCGGCGCCGCAACATCTCGGCCGGCACGCCGACCGCGACCTTCGCGGGCGGCTTCGGAATCTCCTGCGCGCCGGCCAGCATCGTCTCGACGGACCCGGTCGGCTGCCCCAGCAGCGTGGCCAGCGCGTTACGCTGCTGCTGCAGCGTGGCCCGAAGCTGCGGGATGGTGGCGCGCGTGCTCTCCAGCAGCGTCGTCGCCTGCGACGGATCCAGCTCGGACGTCGCGCCGTTCTTGAACCGCGACTGCGCGATGTCGAACCCTTGCTCCTGGATCTTCGCGTTCTCCTCGGCCTGGCGGATCAGCACCTCCGACGTCCGGATCGCGACATACGTCCGCGCGACCTCCGCGGTCAGACCCACCAGCGCCGCCTGGTAGTCGGCCAGCGATGACAGCAGGACGGCCGCCTCGGACTCCACGCCGCGCCGGTACTTGCCCCAGAAGTCCAGCTCCCACGCGGCGTCGAACCCGGCCTGATAGCTGAGGAGGTTTCGGCTCAGCCCGACGGCGTCGGCGATCGAGGCGGGCAGCCCGATCGCAGTGAGGTTCGCGTTCAGCGCCTGCGTCTGGGGAAACTGCAGGCCGGTCGCGACGCCGTACTGGGCGCGCGCCTCGACGATGCGCAGGCCCGCGATCTGCAGCGGCAGGTTCTGCTTGTAGGCGAGGTCGACCAGACGATCCAGCGCCGGATCGTTGAACGTCTTCCACCACAGGGTGTCGGCCGCGGTCTGGGCGACACGCGGATCGGTCGCGTGCCACGACTGGGGCGCCGTCACCTCCGGCCGCTTGAAGTCCGGACCGACCGCGCACGCGGCCAGCGACAGCAAGCCCAGAGATGCGACGGCGACGAAGCGTTCCATGGAGCACACGCTGGTGGCTATCGAAAGTAGGCTCGGGGTTCGCCTGCGGGACCGGTGGCAGGACGACGATCGGGATTTACGTACGCGACTGACAGCCTGGTCCGGAGGTCAGTACCTCTCGGCGACGAACCGGCGCCCCTTCAGGCTCGCCTGATCGTCGTAGCGGTGCTTCGTCCACCGCTTGGGCAGCTTCACCCGGTCATGCCGGATGTTCTTGTAGGGGATCGACCCGAGGATGTGCGCGAGGCAGTTCAGACGGGCGCGCCGCTTGTCGTCGGAGCGCACGACGACCCAGGGCGCGTGCTTGGTGTCGGTGGCGGCGAACATCCGGTCGCGCGCGCGCGAGTACTCGTACCAGCGCGGCCAGGACTCCAGGTCCATCGGCGAGAGCTTCCATTGCCGCAGGGGATCGTCGATGCGCGCCTGCATGCGCCGCTCTTGCTCGGCCTGGCCCACCTCCAACCACAGCTTGATCAGCTGGATGCCGTTGCGGACGATCAGCTTCTCGACCTGCGGGCAGATCTCGAGGAACCCCTCGTACTCCCGCTTGTCGCAGAACCCCATCACGTGCTCGACGCCGGCGCGGTTGTACCAGCTCCGATCGAACACGACGATCTCACCCGCGGCCGGGAAGTGCGCCATGTAGCGCTGCATGTACATCTCGGTCTTCTCGCGGTCCGAGGGCGCGGGGAGCGCGGTCACCCGGAACACGCGCGGGCTGACGCGCTCGGTGAGCGCCTTGATCGTCCCGCCCTTTCCGGCGGTGTCACGCCCCTCGAAGATGATGATGACGCGATGGCCGGAGTGCTTGACCCACTCCTGCAGCGCGCACAGCTCGGCCTGCAACTTGCGCAGGTGCTTCGTGTACGCCTTGTTCTTCAACTTCTCGGCGTGCTTCGCCACAACCGGAATGTGTGGCCGCGAACGCCGCAATCAACGTGTCGTTCAAACGCGGCTCGGGGCCTGGGCGTGGACCAGGTCAGGGCGGCCGTGCGGCTTTCGCCGGATCGCCTGCCCCTTGGAGGGCCGCGCGCGACGCGCGAGCGGCGTCACCGGCTCCATCCGGCGGCTCTCCGTCGAGCGCTGGATCGCCTCCAGCACGTACAGATCGGCCAGCCCCTCCTGGCCGGAGGGCTCGGGCTCACGGTTCGTGCGGATGCACCGCGCGAACGCGATCAGCTCGGCGGCGATCTGATCGCGCTTCGGAAACTTCTTGCGCTCCGGCCGTCCGCTCTCGGTCTCGATCGCGACGGTCAGCCCGGTCGCGTACTCGTAGGCCGGATCGAGGCCGATCCGCCCCTTGTCGCCGATCAGGGTGAGGGCCGAATGATCGTAGGCGCCGAAGCTGCACGTGATCTGCGCGAGGCGCTCGCCGGGAAAGCGAAGCACGGCGGTCACCTGCTCGTCGATCTCCTTGAAGCGGCGATCGCCCCGCACCGTCGCGCTCATCGCCGCGACCTCCGTCGGTTCGGCGCGGAACAGCGCGCGCGCCGCGTTCACGCAGTAGATGCCCAGGTCCAGCAACGGGCCACCGCCCCGCGCGTGCCGCGTCCGGATGTTGTCGTCCTCGACCTGCATCGCAAAGGTGGTCGAGAAGAAGCGCGGTCGTCCGATGTCGCCGCGCCGGACCCGCTCGATCGCGTGCAGCGTTGCGCCCTCGAAGTGCAGGCGGTACGCGACCATCAGCTTGACGCCGTTCTCGGCGCAGGCCGCGATCATCCGTTCGGCGTCGTAGCTGCTCGCGGCCAGGGGCTTCTCGCAAATGACGTGAACGCCCGCCCGCGCCGCGCGGATCGTGTACTCGGGGTGCAGGTCGTTCGGCAGCGCGATGTAGATCGCGTCGACCTCACCCGAGCGCAGATAGTCATCGTACTGGTCGTAGCCCAGGGCGGCCGCGACGTCGTACCTCTTCCGCAGGGCGCGCAGCTTCGTCTCGTCCGACGAGAAGATCGCGCGCAGCTCGCAGCCAGTCGCCTGGGCGAACGCGGGCAGCACCGCGGTCTGCGCGAAGTAGCCCTGCCCGATGACGGCGAACCGCACGGACTTCCCATGGCGCTTCTTCATTGGTCTCCCCGCGGCGAACCTAGTGATGGGCGCGGGGCTCGGTAGAACGAAGTCCAGTCACCAGCCGCAAGCAAGCGGTCGCGATCGGCCTCTCGCAGGCGCGCCGCGCCGGCGCGAAGGTGCCGAAGAAGTCGCGTTCGCGCGCCAGCTGACCGCTGCAACGTACCGTCAACACTGTACGTTTGGGCGCGCGCGTCGGGCGGCAACGTTGGCGGAATCGTGGAAACCAGGACTCTCCCGCATTTCTACAGTTCGTAAGTCGCCTTAACCAAGGCAAGCGCTCGTTTTGCGAGCGCACACCGTAGCGCGGTGTCTCGTTTGGTCCTTTGCGCGGAGGGTCCCCATGAGATCGAGACGGTATACGTGTGCCTTGGTGGCGGCGTCGGTGGTAGGGCTGGTCGGTACGGGTTGCGGTTCAATCCCGGACGAAGTGACAGTCTCGTCGTCGGCGTTGCTCGGCGACAGGCTGCCTGGAACGAACGCGGCGCTGTTCGAGGAAGCGCGAGCTGCGTTCGTCGACAACGAACAGATCACCGACGGCGTCGGTCCGATCTTCAACGAACACTCCTGTGGCAACTGCCACTCCAATGGCGCCACCGGCGGCGCGGGCGAGAACATCGAGCGGCGCTTCGGACGCTTCGTCAACGGCATCTTCGATCCGCTCGCCCAGCTGGGCGGAACGTTGCGCCAGCTGTTCACGGTCGGGAACTTCAACAACCCGAATTTGCCCGCCAGCAGCCGTGGCCTTTGCCAGCCGGGAAACCCGACGCTGTGTTGCATTCCCGCCGAGGTCGATCCACCGCAAGCAACTGTCAGGAACGTCGGTCGTTTGACCACGCCGGTGTTCGGCGCCGGATTGGTCGAGACGATTCAGGACGCGACCATCCAGGCGATCGCCGCGGCGCAGCCGGCATCCATCCGCGGCCGCGCCCTCATCGTTCCCGTGGTCCTTCCGAACCCCGGCGATCCCACCGAGGTGCTGAACGGCACCCGGGTTGGCAAGTTCGGCTGGAAGGCCGGCATCGCCTCCTTGATGCAGTTCTCGGGCGACGCCTACTCGAACGAGATGGGCATCACCACCCAGCACTGCATCAACGGCACGAGCGTGAACGCGTTCGCGATCGAGAACGCGCCGGACGCGCCCAACGGCAGCGTGCCCGACGGCTGCGACGATCTCGCGCCGCGCCAGCCCGATTCGTTCGGGCCGTCGGTCGGTCTGTCGGTGACGCTGGGTCACCAGGTCGACGAACCGGTCGGCGCCTGCACGGGCGGCCGCACCGAGATCCAGGACGACGTCTTCCTGTTCACGGCGTTCATGGCGGCCCTCGCGCCGCCGCCGCGTGACTTCAGCGATCAGATCTCGGTCACGCGCGGCGAGCCGCTGTTCCGTCAGGTCGGTTGCGCCGGATGCCATGTGCAGACGACGTTCCGCACGCCGGCAAATCCTGCGCCGATCAGCATCGACGCAGCGGGTTCCGAGACCATGCGCGTCCCGGGCAACTTCGCCTTCAACCCGTTCTCGGACTTCTTGAAGCACGACATGGGTTCGCTGGGCGACATGATCGGTAACGGACCGCCCGATGATCCGGCTCAGGGCGCGGGCGACACCGTCGCGACGACCCGGGAGATGCGCACAGCGCCGCTGTGGGGGGCGCGGTTCCGCAACCACCTGCTGCACGACGGGCGGTGCGGTGACGTGCCGTGCGCGGTGCGGGCCCACGACGGGCAGGCGGCCGCGTCTCGGAACGCGTTCAACGCGCTCAGCTCGGCGGACCAGCACAACCTCGTGCAGTACGTGCGATCGCTCTGATTCGCGTTTGGTGTCCAGCACCGCAACTGCGGACACTCGAGCGGCCGGGGCGGAGTCCTCTCCTCCCGCCCCGGCCGCCCTCTTTCCGGGTCCGGGGACGTTCCTGGTTTTTGCTGTCAGCCCTTGCTTTAGCGAGTCACGACGCACATTGGGGGGCGGCGCTATTGCCAAGACCAGGAGACTGTCGATGAAGCTGCATCGGTGCGGGATCACCTTGCTGTTCGGGGCGGCGGCGTTTCTTTCGGGAGGGGGCGCGCGCGGCGCCGAAACCGCGGCCAGCGCGGAGACAGCCTCTGTATTGATCAAGCTCCATCACTCGAATCAGATGGAGATCGCGGCCGGCAAGCTCGCCGAGGAGAAGGGCCAGTCGAAGGATGTGAAGACCTTCGGCAAGATGCTCGTCACCGATCACGCCGCTGCCGACAAGAAGGTCATGAAGCTCGCGAAGGAGGAGAAGATCGAGCTCCCCACGGGCGCGCCCATGCTGTCGGAGGCGATGGACAAGGTGAAGTCCGCTCCGGCCGCGGAGTTCGACAGGAAATTCGCGACCGAGATGCTCGAGGATCACAAGAAGGACATCGCCGAGGTCAAGGAAGCGCGCGACACCACGACGGATCCCAAGCTGAAGGCGCTGCTGAGCTCGACGCTTCCGGTCCTGGAGAAGCACCGGGATACGGCACAGAAGCTCGTCGACAAGTACGGCGCGGCCGCGAGCGCCACCGGTTCGAACGTGGAAGGAGGCCGGAAGTGAACGCGATCAAGATGCTGAAGCAGCAGCACCGCCAGGTGGAGAAGCTGTTCAAGCAGTTCGAGAAGGCGAAGTCGGCCCGGCCGCGACAGAAGGCCTTCGACGAGATCGCGGACAAGCTGGCGGTGCACGCGGCGATCGAGGAGCAGCACTTCTATCCGTCGGTCAAGCGGCGGGCGACGGAGGACCTCCTCCTGGAGGCGGTCGAGGAGCACCTCGGTGTGAAACGGGTCATCGCCGACATGCTGGACCTGGAGGCGGACGACCCGATCTTCGAGGCCAAGGCGAAGGTGCTCAAGGATCTCGTCGAGCACCACGTCGAGGAGGAAGAGGAAACGCTCTTCCCCAAGGTCGAGAAGATGGTCAAGGCCGAGGAGCTGGACGCCATCGGGGAGGAGATGGCCTCGACGATGGAAGACCTCCTCGAAGGCGGCAATCCCCGGGACGCCGTCCCGTCCGAGACCGAGCACGCCGCGACGCTGTAGCCAAGCGCGCCGGCTTCATCGCGAATACGATCACCCGGTTGACCGTCGGTCGTCCGCCGCGTCGCCGTCGGTCTCCGGAAGCGACTCAGTCGAGGACTGCCGGTGCGGCCGCGCTTCTCCCATCGGCGTGCGAACGGAGTGCACGAGGCCGATGCTGAACGCCATCCTCACCAGCTCCGCCCGATCGTGAAGCCCGAGCTTTCGATGGATGTTGTGCAGGTGGGAGTCCACGGTCTTCCGCGCGATGCACAGCTCGCGCGCTATTTCGGCCGCCGTGCTGCAGTCGGCCGCCAGCCGAAAGATCTCGCGTTCGCGGTCGGAGAGAACCGCCAGAGCGTCGGTCGTCTGGTGCGTCGCGCGGAAATCGGAGACGCCGTCCCGCAAGCCCGGTGCGACGTACACGGCGTTGCGGGCGGCGTGTTCGAGCGCGTGCTGCAGGGTCTCGGGCGGATCGGCCTTCAGCACGTACCCTCGGGCGCCGGCGTTCATCGAGTCGATGACGTCGCGGACCTGGCCATGTGCGCTCAGCATGATCACGCGCGCGTTCGGCACGCGTCGTAAGATCTCGCGCGTCGCGACGATCCCGTCCATTCCGGGGAGGGCGACGTCCATCAGGACGATGTCCGGCTTCAGGGTGTCGATCATCGTGAGGGCCGCGCGCGCGGACGCGGCCTCGCCGACCAGCTGATATCCGCGCAACGATGTCAGGTAGCCGCGGATACCAGCCCTCAACATCTGGTGGTCATCCACGATGACGACTCGCAGGGGCGGCACGGAATCGATCTATGTCCGCGGCTCGTGAGGTGCGCGCGCGAGCAGCATGAGTCCGCACATTACGGGGTAACCCCGACGCGCCTGCTGCGGACTCAGTAAGGGGTTCCCTGGAATTTCGGGTTTTGCCACGAGGGGGGAGACCGGCGGACGCGACGCACTAGATAGTGGTCCCCATGCGGACCAAACGAGTGGTGCTGATCGACGACCACGAGGTGCTGCGTGCGGGCGTGCGCAGCTTCGTGACGTCCTTCCCCGGCTACGAGGTCGTCGGTGAGGCCGCCGACGCGCGCGCTGGTCTCCGGATGATCGAGGAGGCGCGGCCCGACCTCGCGCTGGTGGATCTCGACTTGCCGGGGATGGACGGGATCGTCGCGACGCGGGAGATTCTCCTGCTGTCGCCGCGCACGCGGGTCGTCGTCTTGTCGGCGCACGACCAGATCCACGAGGTGCTCGGCGCCTTCGACGCCGGTGCCATCGGCTACGTCCTGAAGGCCGATTCCCCGGAGACGCTGATCGAGGCGCTCGAACGGGTCAGCCGGGGTACGCCGTACGTCGCCCCGGCGATCGCCGGCTGCGTCTCGGCGCTCCGGAACCGCCGCTCCGTCGCGGGCGACGTCCTGTCGGCCTTGTCAGACCGCGAACGACAGATCTTCCATCTGGCCGCCCACGGCCGCACCACTGTCGAGATCGCGTGCGACCTCGGCATCGAGCCCAAGACGGTTCACGCGCACCTGAGTCGGATCAACAGAAAGCTTGGGCTGCGCGATCGGCTCCAGCTGATACGACTGGCGATCAGCATGAGCGCCGCCACCGGCCGGAACTGACCGCCCGGGCGAACTAGAGCTTCACGTGCGCGGTGTGCCGCTCGTCGGTGTCCGAAGGCGGGCGCGTCCCGCGGACGTACGCCTTCGCCATCTCGAAGGCGTAGCGGATGCCGGTCGTGCCCGTCAGATCCCAGTAGGCGGCCTCGGTCGGTTCGACGCGCAGCAGGCACAGCGACGGATCGTCGATGCCGCCCGGGAACCAGACCTTCCACGACGGCCGCCACAGACGCTCGATCAGCGCGCGATCGGTCATCACGTGCGCGATGCCCGACACCGACACGAAGCGCCGCCCGTCCTGCATGACGACGTTCACGTGCGGATCCGCTTCCAGCTCCTGAACCTTGGGCGACTCGATCGCGGTCGAGAAGTACATGAAGCCGCCGTCCTGGCTCTCCGCGATCGAGAGGGGCCGCGCGCGCAGCACGCCGTCGCTCGTCCGGGTCACCAGCATCGCGGTCTCGAACAGCGACAGCAGCGTGCTGAGCCGTTGTCGCTTCTCAGCCTCGGTGATCGTGGTGGTCATGGGGAGAAGGTAAGGCCTTCCTTTTTGAGGGTTGCCGTACATGGCCGGGGTTCGAACATCGCGCACAACACGAGGACGAGCCTCAGCGGCAGGGCCAGAGCGGCGGCCTCGACGCGGATGAGCGTCAAACGCGCGAAACATCGCGCCGACTGACGATGCCGTGGACGGCGCGGTGGGTCAGGGAGGGCGTCCCTCCCGGGAGGGAGGCTTTACCGATCGCAGAGCCGATCCATCGCGGCACCTGGCGCTGACCGCGTGGCATGTCGGATGCTTCGAAGCATCGAATATGAAGCCACTTCAGTTCGAGCGTGTCGCGATGATCGCAAGCCTCGTGATGGGTGCCGGGGCCTGCGCGACGTTGAAGCCACCGATGACGACCAGCGGCCCGGCGGCGTCGCCGACGGGCATCCAGATCGCCGTGGTCCGACAGCTGTGTGCGGTGTCGCAGCCGTTCGACGCGTACACGAACTGGATCGACGAGACCGTGGAGCTCGAAGTCCAGAACGGATCTGCAGAGCCGCTGAACGTCCACCGCGACAAGTTCCACCTGATCGCGCCCGACGGCAGCGTCGTCGCGAGCCGCGCCCCGGCGGATCCGCTCGTGCTCGAGAAGGGCGCTAAGCAAACCGTCGAGCTCACGTTCTCCACGCGCACGGGCAACGGCGGCCTCGATTGCAGAAAGCCGATGCGCCTCGATTCACGAGCGGCGATCACCGCGCGCGAGGCGCCGGTCGCCTTCCGCGAGGTGTCGTTCGTTCCGTCGATCTGACGCGCGGGAGAGTCTCCCGAACGCCGGGAAATTTTCCCGCCGCCGGCTCGACGCGCGCGCATCGAGCGCCCAGTCCAGAGGGCTTCCACGGTGGCGTGCGGATTGCTGCTGCGGACGACCGTCGCCCCGACGAATCAGCCACCGAACGGAGGTTCATGATCATGAAGGTCACCCACTGGATATTCCTCGCCGCCCTCGTGGGGACGGGCTGCGTGCATGCGCCGCAGCCGTATGTCTTCAACAACCCGAAAGGCAACGACGCCGTCATGGTCGTCGCCAAGTCACTCGTGAAGCAAGGCCACAAGCTGGCCTTCGTCGATCACAAGAACGCGGAGCTCGTGACCTACTGGGAAGACACCAAGTATCGGTTCCGCGAGACCGACGACTACTGGGAAGGGACCAACGTCTTCCTGCGCTATCACGTCCAGTTCCAGGAGCACGACAATCAGATCCGCGTCACCGCGGAGGCGCAGCGCTGCGTTCCGTTACAGGCCGAGATCTCGTCGACCGCGGTCATGTCGACCTGCTACCCGATGGACTTCGTCTTCGCGACGCAGCAGCGCAAGGTCGAACAGCTTGGACAGAACCTCGCCGCCGCGCTGGCGACGGGAATCTAGGCGTCGTCTTCGCGCTCGGAGTCGCCCAGCCATTTCCGCAGGGTCTTGGGATCGACGCCGAGCTTCTCCGCGGTGCGGCCCCGATGTCCGCCGGTCTGCGCGAGCGCCCAGGAGGCGTAACGCCGTTCCAGCTCGCGCAGCGGGATGATGTCGCCCTGGAAGTCGAATCGCCCGGACGGCTCGTCAGCGGGGCGAAGCAGGTCGCGAAGGTCGTCGACGCCGATCTCCGCCGCGCGCCCGAGCAGAACCAGCTTCTCGACGGTGTGGGCCAGCTCGCGGACGTTGCCCGGCCATCGGTAGCTCTTCAGCTGCGCGAGCGCTGCCTCCGAGAGCCGCGTCACCGGTGAGTGCGGATACTTCCGTCCCGCCTCGGCCAGGAAGTGGCCGAGCAGCTCGGGGATGTCGTCCGGGCGATCGCGGAGGGGCGGCAGCACGATCGAGATGACGTCCAGCCGATAGAGGAGGTCCTCGCGGAACTTTCCCTCCCGCACGGCGCGGGGCAAGTTCCGGTGCGTCGCCGCGATGATGCGGACGTCGACCTCGACCTGCTTCGCGGCGCCGACGGGGCGGACGGTGCCGCTTTCCAGCACGTGCAGCAGCTTGGCCTGCAGCGACGGCGGCATCTCGCCGATCTCGTCGAGAAACAGCGACCCGCCGTCGGCCTCGGCGAACAACCCCGCCCGGTCGGCGGTCGCGCCGGTGAACGCCCCCTTCACGTAGCCGAACAGCTCGCTCTCCAGCAGCTGCTCGGGCAGCGCCGCGCAGTTCAACGACACGAACGGACGCGCGGCGCGCTGGCTGTCCGCGTGGAGGGCGCGCGCGACGAGGCCCTTGCCGCTTCCGGTCTCGCCGAGAATGATCACCGGCGCCGGGGCGTCGGCCACGCGCTCGATGCGCTCGCGCACCGCCCGGATCGCGGCGCTGCTTCCCAGCAACGTCGACGCGGAGAAGCGCGTTCGAAGGGCGGTCTTCAGCGCCGACGCCTCGCGCTTCAGGCGCGCTTCGTCGAGAGCCCGGCCCAGGAAAATCGCCAGCTCGTCCTGCTTGAACGGCTTCGTCAGGTAGTGATACGCGCCCTGGCGGATCGACTCGACGGCGGTGTCGATCGCGCTGAACGCGGTCATCACGATCACCGGGCGGTTCGGGTCGAGGTTGCGCGACGCCGCGAGGATCTGCAGACCGTCGACGTGCGGCATCCTAAGGTCGGTCACCAGCGCATCGAACCGGTCCGCGGTCAGGCGCTCGATCGCTTCTCGGCCCGAGGAGACAGCGACCGTCTCGTACTCCCGATCGCTCAGTCCTTCGGCGATCGTACGCGCCATCTCGGCGCTGTCGTCGATGACCATGACCCGGGGAAGGCGTTTACGCATGTTCGGTGTCCTTGGCGCGCGGCAGGATGATGGCGGCCCGTGTTCCCCGCGGCTCGGACTGGGAGAAGGCCAGCCGGCCGCGGTGGCTGGTGACGATCTCGTGCACGATCGCGAGGCCCAGGCCCGTGCCGCCCTCGCGCGCCTTGGTCGTGAAGAACGGCTCGAGCGCGCGGCCCACGTCGGCGAGCGAGATCCCCTCGCCCGAGTCCTCGACGGTGAACGTCACGTCGCTTTCATCGGCGGTCGCCTTCACGGAGACGCCCCCGCCGCTCTTGCAGGCGTCGCAGGCGTTGAGTAGCAGGTTGACGATCGCGTGCTCGAGCAGGCGCGGATCGCCGACCACCGACGGCAGATCGGCGTCGGTGTCCCAGCGAAGCGCGACGCCGGCCTTCGTGAATCGATGCTCGACCAGACCGACGGCGTTGTCGACGACGTCGTGCGGCGCGATGCGCTGCTCGGCCGGCGCGTCGCCTCGGGCGAGCCCGAGCAGCCCGCGGATGACCTCGTTGATCCGGCTGGTCTGCGAGAGGATCGCCCGCGTGCCGGCGGCCAGCCGCTCGTCGTGCGCGACCTTGGGCATGAGCTGCTCGGCGCGCGCCGCGATCACGCCGAGCGGCGTCGAGATCTCGTGCGCCACGCCCATCGCCAGCGTTCCCATCACGGCGGCGCGGGTGGCGCGTTGCAAGCGCTCGTCGCTGCGGTGCTGCGCCTCGGCGACGGCGAGGCCCCGTTCCAGGACCAGCTCCTTTCGCTGCACGCGCAGGGCGATGCCACCGAACGCGAGGACCAGCCCGGCCGCCGTGAAGACGCTGAGGACGAGGCGCCGGCGCGCCCAGAATTCCCGATCGCGCTCGCGCTCGGCCGTGGCGACCGCGAGGATGTCCCAGGTTCCGGCCGCGCCGGCGTCGACGCGGGACAGGCCGGCGAGGGCGGTCCGCGTCGGGAGACCGAACGCCGCGGCTTCCTCCCGGGGAATCTGGACGATCGACTGGCCGGCGCGGACGGCCTCCATGAGCCGTGGCGACGAGACCTCCCGTCCGTCGGTCGCGCGCAGCTTCGCCGCGCCAGGGGGCCGAACCAGGATCGCGAGCGCCTTGGCGCGTTCAATCGTCCGGATCTCCGCGAGCACGGCATCCGCACCCGGGGCGCTGTCGCCGGCGGCCCGGATTCGAAGACCGGCCCCCAGCGCCGTCGCGAGCGTCGCCTGCTCCTGCGCGAAGTCAGCCAGCGCCGCGGTCGACTCGCGCTCCGCGTCCCAGTAGGCGAGGCCGGCGACGATCGCGACGGTGGCGATCATGGCTGCGCCCAGCGCGGTGCGGCTGCGCATCGCGCGTGTCACGTCGAGCTCGATATCCCAGCGGAGGAAGGTCGCATATTTGGCGCGTGACGCGACGACGAGCATGACGGTGCGCCCGTAGTGAGGCAAGGGTCGGACCACGGGCGCGGTCCTGCTTGGGCCCGCGACTCGGGCGCGGCCGGGTCGTCGTCGCTGCCTTCGGGAGCCTTTCCCGAATGACCTCGGGAGAATCTCCCGACTGGCGCCCTGCATGGGACAGCCACGGCGCAACCGGCGCGGAGGCCTTCGTCTGGTACGGACCATGCTCCGGCCAGCGGCGTGCCTCCCCGCGCCAAGCCCCGGATCCCGATCGTCGCCGCGCTGGTCGCGGTCGGCGGGTTGCCGGCGCCAGCGGCCGTCTTCGCGGGCGGAGGCCCGCCGCCATCCTTGTCGGCCAGCGCGGCCATTCGCGCGATGACGCTGGACGAGGCACTGGCTCACGCCCGGTCTCACCATCCCGCGGTCGAGAGCGCGCTGGCCCGCGTCGCGGCGGTGGCGGCGGACGCGCGCGTGCCGCGCGCCCAGTGGTTGCCGGCGATCGGCGCGACGGCCCAGGCGTTCGAGGCGACGGCGAACAACACCACCGCCGCGTACATCGGCGTCCGCAGCGTCGACATCCCGAGAATAGGCGGTACGCGGGTGACATCACCGGGCGATTGGACGCCGTACCTGTCCACGCTGGCCGCGGTCGGGGCGCAGCAGGAGGTCTTCGACTTCGGCCGGATCGCCGCGCAGACGACGTTCCTCGATCTGGTCTCTCAGGCGGAGAGCCACCACGCGGACGCGGAGCGCCTTCGCGTCAACCTGCTGGTGAAGGAGGCGTACTACGCCGTGCTGGGCGCGCGCGCGATCGCGCGCGCGGCGGACGAGGCCCGCCAGCGGGCCCAGGCTCACCGCGAGATGGCG
>Ga0207701_10003991_pt1 | contig 15050 bp, 14 predicted proteins | sample KBSSwiSSwithPhiX_FD_184294 | JGI IMG/M metagenome (GOLD analysis project Ga0207701, IMG submission 184294) | Switchgrass rhizosphere bulk soil microbial communities from Kellogg Biological Station, Michigan, USA, with PhiX - S5 (SPAdes) (version 2) | ecosystem: Environmental > Terrestrial >... | reverse complement strand
CGACCCGAGCGATTGGTGTCGAAGCTCAACTCGAACAATCCTCGACTGATTCTAATCTGCCAATCTCAATTGGTATTCCCGCAATCACTATGGGCTCAGGAGGAGCATCTGGTTCTTCACATACTCTTGAGGAGTGGTACGAACCACTCGAACGTGACAAGGGCTTGAAGCGGGGTTTGCTCACTATACTCGGAGTGGTTGGATTGGAACGGAACAGTTAGCTACTCGGTCAGCTTCAAAGAGAAGGGTCCTTGTTTCAGATAGACAAAGGGCGCCTGCATCGACATGCAGGCGCCCTTGTAGTTTTCGTGATCCGGTTCTGACTAATTTATCGGAATTGTTACTGATGCTGATCCACCTTTTCCAGGTGGGAACCGTTTTTGTCTTGCGATTCGCAGCGCATTCGCATCACCGCCTGAGGCTTGAGTCACGCGGCCCGATTCATCATAAGTCACGGTCACAACAACTCGTTTTCCGCCCGGATTTGCCGCGGGAACTGGAGCTACGTTAGCGGTGGTTTCGGCAGCTTTCGCATCTCGTGACTTTTTGTCTTTTTCGCGTTGTCGTTTTGCTGCCATCGCAGCATCGTCAGGCGAGGTGGATTCGGTTGCAACTGGTGCTGGTTGGACCGTCGCCTGTGCTGGTTGCGTATTCTGTGGTGACGGCGCCTGCTGCGACGAACTCTCAACGACGGCTACAGGTTTCTTGTGATACCACCCAGCCGGAACTCCAATCACCGCGACGCTGCCAAGCACCGCAACCGCGATTGCTCCGATGAATAATGGCTTGCGTCGACCTTGAGATTCAGAATTGCCAAATCCCAGGAATGCAGGCGGAAAAGATCGGTGCGACTCGTGATTACTGGCGGAGTCGGTTGCAGCTACTTCAAGTTCGTCAGCTTCCGGCACGTAGCCATCTGGAAATGCGATGCTTGGCGGAATGCTCTCATCGAGTCGCCTAAGACCTTCCAATACTACTTGTGTCCAGGGCTGATTGATCGTGCGCTCGCTTGTTTCGGCGTCGACGTGGAATTCAAATTCAGCGTTGGGGAGAGTTAGAGCGTAGTAAACCGCGTCGATCCCACGAAGTACGCCAATGCGTGCGTCCACGACTGATCCAGCCTGTAGAAAAAAGTAACCTGCACCCTCGGGATACAGGACTTTTAGTCTGCCGCTTTTGCGCTGATTGCAGAAAAACTCTATGAGCTCGGAAAGTGAAAGGTCGCTGAGGTGTCCAGTTAGTGCCATGAGAACAAGTCCCTTCTAGGAAAAGACGATCTAGGTTGGAAAAGAAGGAGAGAAAGGCGCGTCGAGGGGTCCTGCGACGCGCCATCGAACAGGTAGGTTACGGAACCAGCGCAAACTTATAATTAATGACTCCCGAAACCTTGACTGGCTGACCAGAGAGTTTGGTTGGGGAAAACCTCGCTCTTAGGGCAGCTTGAACTGCTGCATCCCGCAGGATTGTTGGACCGCTAGTGGCTGTTGCTGAAACAACCTTTCCACTTTCGTCCAAGACTACGGCTACTTCAACTAGACCAGCGGTTCGCATTCGCTTTGCCGCTTCCGGATAAACCGGGGGAGGCAATGCGAGTGCAGTTCCATTCAACACACCGCCTGAAACCGGCTTCAAGATTGGTCGGGGAGCAGGAGTTCCTGACGGTGGTGGCGGCTCAACATCCACTGACACCAACTGCCTCTCGCTCGCGTCGACTGTTTTGTCTTCAACCGGTCCGCTGGTCGTTATCTTGTTTGTGTTGGCGGAAGCTGCAGGCAGAGCGGCAGAGTTCTTTTGATTGTCGCTAGGCTTGTTCGCAGCAACATTGACTGGAGGACGTGAATCAACAGTGGGCTTTGCAACCGCATTGTTTGGGCTTGCTGTTGGCTGGGTCGCCGGGGCAGCCGCAGGCTGAACGTTCTTCAGCATGTTCTCGTCCAGGTAATACATAATGGAGCGATACGTCACTTCAGTGGGTTCGAAGACTAGTTTTCCACCATCGACGACTGCGACGGAGGTAGTCATCTTGCTCCAGTTGCCGGCAAAGTCGAAATCGTACCGGTAGATTTCTTTGCTGAGCAGAGAACCATCGGTATTAAGCAAGGTCATCTCACTGATGTTGCCTTTTTCGTCGTACTTGTAGACTTCCTTGCCGGTAAGAGTTGCTCCAGCAATTGGGAAGTACTGATTCTCAATCTTATTGCCTTTGAGATCGTAAGAGACGACTTCAAGCACGACGTGCTTACCCTCTTGCTGTCCACCGCCGGCACTTAAAAGCTTTGCCACTTCGGTTCGGACTCGACGTACAGGTCCCGTCAAGCCATCCCGGGTTCGATCGCTTTCAGCAGGTGCGCTAGCGGCAGACGCGCTGCCAGCTTTAGCAGTTAACTTTGATTGAGCGCTCGCGGCCGAAGTAAGAACCAATAGGCAAAGAGCAATTCCGGCAGGTCGGTTAGTGATTCTAAGCATTGTTTTCTCCGTAATTCGCTGAGGCAGGCCAATTGTGGAAAGATTGACAGTGAGGCGGGCAGGACTAACTCACCCAGTCAGACCGGGACGCCCGGCAGACCGAAAGCATAGTAATAAAGTTAAACATAGTTTGTCTAGAGTAAACTATGGTTTTCGTTCTTTCGAGGGATCTATGGCCTTTGGCGGTCCGTGATTGAGGCTCTGAAACAACGCCAACATGAGCTGATCGATGAATCTAACTGACCCGCCCTGCTCGGTAAAATCGTTGCAAATCACCGAAAAAGAAAAGATTTGGCCATCTGCGGTGGTGAGGTATCCCGAAAGTGAATTGTCGTAGGACAGTGTTCCTGTTTTAGCGACGATTCGGCCCTCAACCGAGGCGAGCCGTCCGCCCAAGGTGCCGTCGGTGCCGGCGATTGGAAGAGAATCAGCGAAAATCTCTCCGGAATTCGTCTTTCGAATAGCGGCGAGGAGTTGAGCGGTGGCTTGCGGAGTCACGAGATCAAGTCGTGAGAGACCTGAGCCATCATGAATCGCCAGCTTCGTTGTCTTGATTCCCTGCCTCGAGAGCCAAAGTCTTATCAATTCCCTGCCACGTTCGTCGTCTCCACGCTCCCGTCCACCTGCCATGTCTTCTGAGATCATTTGCGCGCGCTCCCGCCCAAGCGTCCGCAGGAGGATCTCGGCGAAAAGATTTACGCTGAGTTTGTTGGTAATCCTGATGATTTCGCCGAGCGATTTACCGGTGACAAAAGCAAGTTCTTGTTTACCTTCCGGATTAAACCGGTTCTTCTCGGCAACACGTGAATCCCGATACCGTGCTTCGCCGTCGACGCTGATACCGTGACTTCTGAGTGTGCGGAGGAACATCTTTGCTGCCCACAACGATGGTTGGTGTACCGACAGACTCGCTCCGTAACCGCGCGCGCCGATGGGATACTGACCCCAGACAGTTATGTTGTTGTCAGTAGCTTCGCGTTTGACTCCAATCCGTAAAGGTTCGCCGCTTTCAACGGTCGCCAGGTTGTTCGTCGTTTGGATATAGCCTTCGAAGTCGTTCACCTCAACCTTAGGTTGCTCGGTCATCTTCGACGCAGAAGTAATACTGACCTCGATTGAGTTGGCGGTGATTGTCAACGCGCTGGCCTCTGCTCCGAAATACCACTGGAGGTCATTCGATAGCCAACCATCACCGGTTGCGTCACCACGAAAGTAGCTTTCATCCCCTATCACACTTCCCTGGATGCGTTTGACTCCTTTCGCTGCAAGTGACTTCGCTAGTTCTTCGATTGAATTGGAATTCTCCCCTCTATTTGTTGCGATGAGATCGGGCGCACCGCGTCCGTAAAGTACAAGGTCACCATTAATCGTGCCTGTACTGTCGGGTGGGTTGTCAGAATAAACCGAGGTTCGCCAGCGGTAGTCGGCGCCCAGCAAATCCAACGCTACCGCGGTTGTGTACACTTTCATGTTTGAGGCTGGCGTGAACAACTGATCTCCATTGTGTTCGTAGATCAGCTTTCCATCCCGCAAGGAAACCACGGCGACTCCCCAACGAGCCTGAGAAAACTCTGAGTTCGATAAGAGAGAATCCAGGGTTTTGGCCAGGTCGGGATCAATCTGAACCGTGATCGGCGACGCAGTCTCAACCGGCGCAGGTTCATTTTCAGTTGAGGCGACCCTGGCGGAAGGCGGAGTTTGTGAACAGCCCGCGATAAGTAAAAGCAGAACCAACAGGAAAGCGGCTTTTACTAGCACTGAAGGAGCCTTGTTAACGTTGTTCGGAGCGAGCAAAAATTCTCTCAGTCCTATTGCTGGCGAGTAACTCATGCGCCACCTTGTAAACCTGTTCAACGGTAATGTCGTTGATATCAGCACCGCATATCACTCGATGCTGATCTCCGACCGGGGTAAAGCTGTGGGGCGTCGGACGATCAAGCATCACAACTACAGAAGTTCCAACTGCGGCTGCGATATGCATCGGCCCCGTGTCGTTTGAAATAAAAAGAGTCAGGCGAGCCTGAGCAGCGGCCAGTTGAGGGATAGTCAAACGATCAAAGAAGATCGTTGTTGGGGGGAAGACTTTCTTTGCCTCTGAAACAAAAGGACGCTCCTCTGGACCTGCAAAGACTACAACGCGCACACCTTGATTCCGAATCAGGTAGTCAGCAAGTTCTGCATAACGCTCCATCGGCCAACGACGCACAACGTGACCTGCACCAAAGAACAGACCGACCAGAAGGGCGTTTGAATGAGCGTTCTCCTTTTTTAAGAGAGCCTCCACGTCGGCATCCGCTTTTTTGTTTGTGCGTAGATGCGGAGATCGGCTGGCGTCGTTGATGTTGAGTGGCTTCAGTACGTCGAGATACCGATCAACCGCATGCCTGGTCAGGTCCTGTAAAGGAGGTCGCGGTTGAAAGTTTCCGAGAAAATCCAGCGACCTATTTGGGCGATGTGCATACAGCCTGTGAGATGCGCCTGACAAAAGACCAAGCACGTTCGTTTCCGACAGACTGTGAAGGTCGATAACCAGATCATATTTCGACTTCCGCACATCTTTGACGAGCTTCACAATCCGTCCGATAGAAACAAGCTTTGGGCCATCTCTCAGGGCCACTCGGTCAACGCCAACAATTGAGTCCGCAGAGCCGGACATTTCAATGATCGGCACACCGGGTTTGCCAATCATTGCAGTGACTCTGGCTGCCGGAAACCGCTGCCGGATTGCGTCCAACGCCGGCAAACTCAAGACTACGTCTCCGAGTTGGCCGAAATTGATGACTAGAATGTTCTTCGGATCGAGTGACACCGAGGGAAAGTATAACAGGGGAGACAGGGCAAGGATTTATCGGTCAGAAATTCATTGGCCATTTTTTCTGAGCAGGCCCATGAAGTCAGTACCACGACGCGGTAGCGTGTGGCTTGGCAGTTCTGTAGGGACCTTGAAGTCTTTTGATCTTGAGCCACACGCTACCGCGTCGTGGTACTGACTTCATGACACTGCGGAGCGCTTTGGAAATGACAAATGACAAATGGAAAATGACCAATGATAAATGATGCCTTGCTGTTAGCCTCCTAAGCGAAGATCTTTCCCCGTCATTTCAGCAGGCTGCTTCAATCCAAGTAAGCCAAGCATCGTCGGCGCAACATCTTCGAGTGCGCCACCTTCGCGAAGCTTCATTCCGATTGAACCTTCGTCTACCAAGTGAAACGGAACCGGATTCGTGGTGTGTGCGGTGTGTGGGCTACCGGTTAGACGGTCGATCATCTGTTCGGCGTTTCCGTGGTCAGCGGTGATCAACGTAATCCCCTTGTGCTGTCGAATGCTTTTCGTGATCCAACCCAGACAAGTGTCGACGTACTGGCAAGCTTCAATCGTTTTGTCGAGTTTACCTGTGTGGCCAATCATGTCAGGGTTGGCAAAGTTGATCACGAACACGTCGGTCTCGCGTTCGTCAATTCCTCGAAGCACTTTGTCTGTAACGCCGAACGCAGACATCTCAGGTTGTAAATCGTAGGTTGCGACTTTAGGCGAGGGCACCAACAAGCGCTTCTCGCAGGGGTATTCCTGTTCGACGCCGCCGTTAAAAAAGTAAGTGACGTGTGCGTACTTTTCAGTTTCAGCCATTCGATAGTTACTCGTGCCGAGCGCACCAAAAACTTCTGCAAGCACATTGCGATGATGTCGAGGTGGAAAGGCAACAGCTAACGGTAAGGTGCTGTCGTAGGTTGTAAAGCACACATAGTCGACACGCGGACGATCCGGAATAGGAAACTCCGCGAAGTCCGGCACTGCCAGGGCACGGGTTATCTGACGAGCGCGATCGGGCCGGAAGTTGAAGAAGATTACAGCGTCGTCGTTTTGTATCGTCGCCACCGGCTCACCGCTTTGACGGACGATCAGATGTGGCTCAACAAACTCATCGGTGATGCCTTGTTGATACGACTGCGCCAGGGCCTCAAGTGGATCCACGGTTCGTTTACCAACTGCACGCACTAGTAGATCGTAAGCACGCTGCGTCCGGTCCCAGCGCTTGTCGCGGTCCATCGCGTAATAGCGACCAACTATGCTGGCGATCTCACCGCACCCCAGCTCAACCATCTTTCGTTGAAGCGCCGCAAGATAAGTACTTGATGACGCAGGAGGAGTGTCGCGCCCATCAAGGAAACAATGAACATACACGCGCTGCAAGTCGTGACTCTTGGCCATCTGCAACAGGGCGTACAGATGAGTAAGCGAAGAGTGAACCTGACCATCAGAGAGGAGACCCATTAAGTGAAGCGCGGTGCCTCTTTTCTTTGCGCCTTCCATCGCCTTCGTCAAAGCCGGGTTGCGGAAGAATTCGCCGGTTCCGATTTCGTGATCGACGAGAGATACATCCATGCGAACCACGCGACCCGATCCAATGTTTAGATGACCAACTTCCGAGTTGCCCATCACGCCTGCCGGTAAACCAACACGTGAACCATGCGCTTCCAGTAGAGTCTGTGGATACTTCGCAACCAATTCGTCGTAATAAGGAGTAGCAGCAAGAGCGATCGCGTTTCCCTCGCTATCAGGCGAATAACCCCAACCGTCGATGATGATTAATGCCAGTGGCCCTCTCGTATTGTTCAATCGTCACCTCTATTAGCTAATGGTTCGTTCCATCCATCGTTTGGGTTCTGTGACCTCCGTGAAACCAAAACGGCGATACAACTCATGCGCGTCACGTGTTGCCAGAAGCCATCGGCGGAAACCCTGGAGCTGAGGATGCGACGTTATAACGTCAATAAGCCAAACGCCAAGACCGAGTCCGCGGTACTGATCGACAATGAAGACGTCCGCCAACCAGGCAAACGTCGCATAGTCAGTAACGACACGGGCGAATCCGATTTGCCGATCATCTTTGAACAACCCAAAGTTTAGTGAGTTATCGATGGAGCGTTCAACCTGCACAAGACTTCGACTCGTGGCCCAGTACGAAGTGTTGGACAAAAATTCGTGGACGAACTTAACGTCCAGACGATTCTTATCAGTGGTGATGACGAAGCCATCTCGTTCCCACTGTCCGATAAACTTTAGTTTGTCGTTGTCCAACTGGAACATCCGCTGAATGGAGTCAGTACCACGACGCGGTAGCGTGTGGCTCCGGTCACGACCGATAGGCAGATACTCGAGCCACACGCTACCGCGTCGTGGTACTGACTGCTGGCCCTCAGTTCACCGCTTTGCCGCGCGTGTCTTACCTGCACGAGGCGTCTTTCCACTTTCAATCTGATGAAACGCTTTGCGTCCAGGAAAACGCGCTGAGCCTTGCAAGTCATCTTCAATGCGGAGCAGTTGATTGTATTTTGCAATTCGATCGGTGCGAGACAGTGAGCCGGTTTTGATTTGACCAGCATTGGTGGCGACTGCGAGATCCGCAATGAAAGGGTCTTCAGTTTCGCCTGATCGATGCGAAATAACGGCAGTGCGTCGATTCGTTTGAGCGAGTTGAATGCAGTCAAGCGTTTCGGTAAGCGTTCCTATCTGGTTAACCTTGATCAGTATTGAGTTTGCTACTCCCAGGTCGATTCCCTTTTGCAGAAACTCTGTATTGGTCACGAAGAGATCATCGCCGACGAGTTGAACTCTCTTTCCGACCTCATCCGTGAGTAGTTTCCAACCGGCCCAGTCGTTTTCAGCCATGCCATCTTCGATGGAGACAATTGGATACTGGTCGCACCACGACTTCCAATAGGCCGCCATCTCTTCGCTCGACAACTTTCGCTTGTCACTCTTTTTGAACACGTACGACTTGCCGTCATAAAACTCACTTGCCGCCGGATCGAGCGCCAACAAACAATCTGAGCCTGCCTTGTAACCCGCGTTGCGAATTGCTTCGAGAATGGTTTCAATAGCTTCTTCGTTGGAACGTAGGTTCGGCGCAAAGCCACCTTCGTCGCCAACGCTGGTCGCGTAGCCCTTCTTCTTCAAGACACTTTTCAGTTCATGAAAGACTTCAGCGCCAATACGTAAACTTTCCGAAAACGTTGCAGCGCCAACTGGCACAACCATGAACTCCTGAAAGTCGACATTGTTGTCTGCGTGTGCGCCGCCGTTGATGATATTCATCATCGGCACCGGCAAGGTTCGCGCGTTTGGGCCACCCAGATATGAATAAAGGGGAATCTCAAGATGAGCAGCGGCGGCTCGTGCAGTTGCCAGTGAAACGGAAAGCAGTGCATTGGCGCCTAGCTTGGACTTTGTCTTTGTACCGTCGAGGTCCAGCATTGCCTGGTCGACTTCAGCCTGATCGAGAGCGTCAAAGCCTTCGAGCGCTGGGCCAATAATCTCGTTGACATTGTGTACTGCTTTTAGAACGCCCTTACCACCGTAGCGCTTCTTATCACCATCACGTAGCTCGACTGCCTCGTGTTCGCCCGTTGAAGCTCCTGAAGGCACGGCAGCGCGCCCGATTGTGTCGTCTTCCAAAATGACTTCTGCTTCGACTGTGGGATTGCCACGTGAGTCGAGGATTTCGCGCGCGAATACTGCCTTGATCCAACTCATGAATAACTCCTGAAGATGGGGAATCTACTTGCGCGCCAACTTTAACATGTAAGGGGCGCAGACTTCAGTCTGTGATGATTGATTAGATTAAGGTTGGAGCGGAGAAACTCAGACTAAAGTCTGTGTAATTATTTGCCGACTGAGTTAGCGACCCTGGTTTCGTTTTCCTCTGAAGCCGTTTCAAGTATTTCAAGTCGGACGCGCATTATTCGTCGCTTTTCAACACGCTCTACATGGAATACCAGGTCGGCGTAATGAATTACTTCCCCAGGCTTGAGAACGCGACCAGCTTCGGTCATGAGGAACCCGCCAATCGTCGTGTAGGCCTCTGATTCAGGAAGCGTGAGCTTCAATCGTCGATTGAGATCTCTCACGGCCAAACCACCCGCCAACATGAAGGTATGGTCCGATAGTTGATCAATCTGTTCGTTGACCTCTTCGTCGTGTTCGTCTGATATTTCTCCAACAATCTCTTCAAGCAGATCTTCGAGAGTAATTATTCCTTCCAGTCCACCATGCTCGTCGACCACAAATCCGAAGTGCATCTTGGCTTTCTGCATCTGCCGCAACACGTGTTCGAGTCGAGCTGTATCCACGACGTAAAGCGGTGGTTGAAGGACATCCTGCAGTCGGAACTTGTCCGGGTGAAGAAGGTAAGGCATTACGTCTTTACTGTGGATGAATCCGATCACATCGTCGAATGATTCACGGTAGACAGGTAAACGTGAATATCGGTGCTGGTCGAAGGCTTTAGTGATCTGTTCTAGTGTGCACGTATGAGTGATGGCTGCCATTTCGGTGCGAGGCACCATTGCTTCGCGAACCACAGTATCCGAAAACTCAAAAACACGATGTATCAGCCGCCGTTCTTCGGCGCGGAGATGGCCACTCTCACGACTCACATCCACCAATTGCCGTAGTTCGGCTTCCGTGTATACCGAGGATTGTTCCATCGATGAACTCAAACCAACCATTCGACCAATTGCCGCACCCGCCTTATTCAGTAACCAGAGAGGCGCACGAAATACTTTGGCAAACAGTTCCAACGGCCTGGCAGTAAGGACTGCAACCGTCTCCGCTCGCTCGAGAGCAAACATCTTCGGCACTAATTCACCGAGGAGAATGTGAGAAAAACTGATCAGTGAGAAGGCGATCACGAAGGCCATCAGATGCGCTAAGTAATTTGCGCGGGTGCCTTCATGGGCGATCTTGTTTGCAACCGGCTCCAGTAGTCTTGCGATCGTAGGTTCGCCTAACCAGCCCAAAGCGAGTGAAGCTAGAGTTACTCCGAGTTGGACGGCCGAGATAAAAATCGTTGGATTGTCGAGCAAACGCAGAGCAGCGCGCGCACCTCGACTTCCGGAAGCAGCTCGTGTCTCGATTCGCGGACGTCGAACCGAAACCAGCGCAAACTCAGAAGCAACAAAAAAGGCGTTTGTGCCGATCAGGATTACGACCCCGAAGAGCTTCACTAGCGCGCTCATATGCGGTGGTCACCCGATGTGGAAAGAGTGTTGGATGCGTTTTGGATATAACTGTCAGGTTCGTCCATGGCTTAGTTGGAGGAACAGGAGTATATCACGGGCCACATCGCGGGACGGCGGCGATGCGCCGAGGAGGGCGGTCGATGTTGCCCCCTAAGAAACGATAGGTCAACATGACCGCGCCGCTGGGTATGCGATTGCCCGACATCGACAATACCTTGAGGCCCGAGATTGTCCCCACAGGGCAACAAAATCATTTCCGCAAGCTAATAGAAACAATCCATAACCGCTGATTTTGAACGGGACCGGCGAACTGAATATTGATGAGGCACCTCCGGCTGGCACGGCTTGTTAGACGCGCCTTATCGGTAGATTCGTCGCGGGCACACAATACCCACAACAGCGCCTCCGCCTGTTTGATGGGAATTTGTGGGTTTAACCGAAGCTTTCTAGTGGCCCGAGGCGGCTCCAGCAGCACGTACGCGCGCTGGGCGCCGGTCATGCTTCGTGCAGGCACGGGAAATTGCCTGGTCTACTCGGGGTTCAATGTTGCACTCTGGTTGGCGGCACACGGCAGCAAGTTCAGAGACAACAAGGTAGCGGGACCGTTCCAGCATTCTTTGCTCACGAAATGAGAGAGGCTTGAGATTGCTGAGATAAGTCAAATGCTTCAGCACATCCGCCACTTCAAAGATATCGCCGGTACGCATCTTTTCTGAAAACTCCTTGAAGCGATCCTTCCAATCATTAGCCGGGGAGGAAAAATCATCTGCTAATGCTTTCAATAGCATGTCACACTCGCCCGATGAGATTGGGGCTCGAAGGCCAACTTCTGACGCATTTGAAACGGGAACCAGCACTAAGGAGTTATTAGCAGCGAGCCTAAGCGTATAGAAGGGTAGGAGTGTAGCGCCTATTTGCTTTTGCTCAATCTGCTCGATGGTCCCGATTCCATGATTCGGGTAAACGACTTTCTGGCCGACTTTGAAGCCCACCATTACACCTCCATCGATTTGAAAAATCAGACTGCGCCGCACGCGCGGGTCCGGAGAAAAAACCTAACGACGCCGAGTTGCGTCGGGGCCCTGTTGGTATGTGAATCGAGTCTAACAAGCGGTCTTACGGATGGTCAAGGTTCTGAACTGCGTGCGGGTCGTGAAATGAAGCGCAGAGGGTCAGTTAATTGTCACATCGCATCTGCTCGCCTTCGCATCTCGTCGAGCCGGTTCAAAATTTCTGGAGTTTCTTTTAAGGCAACCAAAGGACCTAACTGCTCAAGTAAGTATATCCAATCAAGGTTAGGCGATTGGCGTGTGATGATGCGCTCTACATCGGCCCAGTCTTGAAGCCGGTTCGCAAACGCCTTTAGGACAATTAGGTCTTCAGCTGAACAAGTTCGGAGTAACACGTCGGGATATTGAAACATCGACGAACGTCTGATGATCAATTCCTCTTAAGGAAGACCACCGAAAGTGATATCGAGACCTACTCCGTTTCCTGAATTAAGAAGGAGAACCCGTCTTTCCCAGGCGAATTCGGCGGCGCCTGATATTCTGGGTTCAAAAGCTTCCAGTAGTTTTTGAATGAATGGCTCTTCCTTGCCAAAACCGGTGAGCAGCGTTAGGTCGACGGCAACCGTTTCGCGAGTTGTCCCCAACGCTGTAAAGCCACTCCACCGATAAAACAAAACTTCCAGTTCTGTGACTCACAAACCGTTTGGAGTTCGGCAGCGGCTTTGAAGACTTCATTCACTCGAGCGCAATTTTCTGAATAAGCGTTGCTGTTCCACCAATCCCGAGTAAGGTTTTGGCGCACGCGGTGGCACTCTGTAGTCATAGTCGGCGCAGAGTTTTACTATCGCGGCGAATGTGTCTAACTCGCGAAGTTCAGAGCGCCGGATGCGTTCAAGCTCAATGCCTGTCTTTTCCCAAGTTTCCACCCACTGTTTGCCAATTTCAATCTCCGCGGGTGTCCATCCTGCGAGCGCAGACTTGTCTGATGTCATAGGGTGAGAATAGTAGAAAAACTGTGATTCACGAAGGCATTTCAACCTAGTTTGGCCGCAGACTCAATCCCGTCACGTTCTGACAGGGTTTAAGTTCAACTTCTGTCTTTGCGGTCTCGGCTGCTTGTCGGAGTTTCGCTCGTGCTTCAAGGGCGTCGGGCAGTCGCAGCTTGTCTGTTGACGCTGGCGAGTCGGCGGTTGGCTGCTGGGCCAACGTCCGATACTTACCTGGGGGCAAGTTGGTTAAAGTGAAGGTGCCATCACCACCAACTTCTGTAGTGAAGTAGCGCAAGGGATCGTCAAGCTTGTCTTTCTCGGAAGGAACTAAGTAGATACGTAAGCCGGTTTCAACTTTTGAGTCTTCGGACTTGGCAAGCTGACCACGAATCGACGCAGCGCCTTCACTTAAAGTTATCGTCAACCCGGTGACTCGATCGCCAGACTTCAATAACGTCCAATTCCGCGCCGCATCCTTTGCGAGTGAACTAGCTGCTTTGGCAGGACCACTCTGCGTCGCGCCGCTCTGCGTGGTACCGGCAGAAATCGACATCGACTTCACATACCAGTAGCGAGCATAAAAGCGCGGACTAAATGAGTACTGACCCTGTTTCAAATTCTTCAATGCAAACACGCCATCCTTGTCCGGCGTTGCGGCGCCTACAAACCATCTCATTAGCGCTAATTGATCCGTCTCGGGTTCTGTTCGGTTTTGAACAACGGAAACAATAGTCTCGCTAAAGATCGGTTGCCGCTTATTCTGGCACTCAGGGAGTTTGGCATTTTCGAGTACAACTCTTCCTGCGATCGAGCCTAGCGGCTTCGGTACCAATTCAATGCCAGTCACATCCGCTCCCTTTATTGTGACGCGAACAGGATCAGACAAAGCTATGTCAGGATAAAGCGATCCTGCTGGCGACATGGTGGGGAATTCTTGAGCTGTTAACAAGTATTCACCGTCAGCGAGTCCGTATACAGCGAACCCGGTGACTCCGGCGATCTGGTAGGCAGAGGCGGTTGGCATTACACCGTCACCGACTTGGGTTACGGACACGTTCCCTCCGGTTTGGCCATGTAACCTGATGGATCCGCTGATGGAGTGTCCGGGCTCATTACGATAACGAATGTCGGCTGTCGTTTCTTCGCCACTTCTCACTTGTATTTCGGAGGCAGTGTCACGAGTCGATGAGGGCGCAAAAGTGGGCGCGTCAAGGCTGGTTGCGTTAACGCTGTACTGCGGACCGCCGCCGCCAGCTTGAACTAGGTACGTTCCTGGCGTGAGTCCGAAGATACGATAGATGCCGCGGTCGTCCGTTTCTCGTTCACCTAACGAGATAACGGCTCCATTGGTAGGCTTACCATTCGGATCCTTAATCATGAAAGCCCTGACACGCACACCTGTCATTGGTTCACTGGTAGCATTACTAACCGTTCCGGTTATCACTCCACCCCGAACTAGCTCGAGTCGGACCGAGTCTCCAACGCGATAAGTCGGAACAACTGCTTCGATATCCATTGGTGGTCCTACATATGCTGGTGAGTTTGCGGTGAGGTAAAAAATACCGGTATCAAGTCCATTGAACTGAAAGTTACCTTCAAGGTTCGAGATTGCAGCCCTATTTAGTGAGATGGCTCCCGCCTGGCGAATGTTGATTGTTGCTCCAGTAAGAGGTTGCCCATTCTCGTTAACGACGCGGCCGGTTATCGAACCGGTTTTGGGTGCTGCGGATTGTGCGTCGGGTTCCTGCGCTTGAACATTGACGAAGAATGACAAGAGCGCAGCGGCCAGCAGCGTCAGGCAGGTTCTTAATTGTCGCTCGATTCGATTAGCGGAACGGTCAGTCAACATCTGACTACTCCTTTACTAATGTCCAATAAGCTTTAGCTTGTCGCTGACTCTTCAACAATCGAGGCCGCCAAAGCTTTCCGAGACCTTTACGGTTTGGGATTGGCACCCAGGTCTAGACTAATCGCCAGGTCAGTGATCACTCCATCCTGAAGAACGACCTGCTGTTTCACCGGTGGCTTTCTAACTCCTCCACCAACGACATAGACAGCGACTTCGTAGGAACCCGGTGGTATTCCCTCAGCGATGAAGTGTCCGCGGTCATCCACGTTAGGCGGTCGAGTGTTGAGAGGAATGTCGCCAGGTTTCATTAGGCGAACCATCAGCCTCGCACCTTGAGGAAGCGGACCATTCTCAATGTTCACCACCCCTCGGAGCGTAGCATTGCCATAACTCACGACTATCCGAACACCAGTGATTTGTTCACCGTCTTTTACTTCAACGCCCTGGGGAGGTTGAGCGACACCTTCGCGCTCTACTCGAGAGACAACGAATCCCTTCATCTGGTTCATGTCCATGGTGGGAGCGATTTGGAGTGATGCCATACCGGTTCCCAGGCCGCCAAGACGGAAGCTGCCATCAGCACCTATGGTCGCGTGCGAAGCATTTCCCACATTCGGTCCCGGTGTTGAGCTTTGAACAAAAGCCTGAACTTGCAGCTTCAAAAGGTTTTCAAAAGCTTTCTTGTTCTCACTTTCCAACACCACCACGCCTGAA
>Ga0207701_10003990_pt1 | contig 15056 bp, 15 predicted proteins | sample KBSSwiSSwithPhiX_FD_184294 | JGI IMG/M metagenome (GOLD analysis project Ga0207701, IMG submission 184294) | Switchgrass rhizosphere bulk soil microbial communities from Kellogg Biological Station, Michigan, USA, with PhiX - S5 (SPAdes) (version 2) | ecosystem: Environmental > Terrestrial >... | reverse complement strand
GTGAGCCGATCGAGCGCGACACGTTGTACAACGTCGTCACCGGCGCCGACGCGCCCGATGATGGCCGAATGTCGGTGGTAGTGTAGGAACTTGGGGGCGGGTGGTGGCGCCCGACCTGAAGGTCGGTCCTACATGGACCCGATGGCTGCTGAATAGCCAGCGTAGGCCCGACCTTCAGGTCGGGCGTTGACGGAGATTACGAACTGGATATCAAGCTCCTGAATCAGGTCGAGAAGCAGAGCATCGGTGAGCGCCAGCCGCTGCCCGATCGCTACTTGCGCCTGTCGGACGACGAGATGGACGCCCGCATCGAGGCCGCCAAAGCGACGCTCGGCGAGCGCGTCGTGATCCTGGGGCACCACTACCAGCGCGACGAAGTGATCAAGTTCGCCGACTATACCGGCGACTCGCTGAAGCTCGCGAAGGCCGCCGCCAGCCGCGGCAAGGCCGAGTTCATCGTGTTCTGCGGCGTCCACTTCATGGCCGAGAGCGCGGACATCCTGCGCGGGCCCCATCAGAAAGTCGTCCTTCCCGATCTCGCCGCCGGCTGTTCGATGGCCGACATGGCCGCCCCCGATCAGCTCGAGATGTGCTGGCGCGAGCTGAACGAGATGGGCGTCGACACGGCCGGTACGCCGCAACGCGCCGGGGTGATTCCGGTGACGTACATCAACTCGTCCGCGGCCATCAAGGCGTTCGTCGGCGACCACGGCGGGATCGTCTGCACGTCGACGAATGCCGCCGCGGTGATGGCGTGGGCGTGGCAGCGCGGCGACAAGCTCCTGATGCTCCCGGATCAGCATCTCGGCCGCAACACCGCCTTCAAGATGGGTATCCCGCTCGATCGGATGGCCGTGTGGGATCCCAATGAGATCCATGGCGGGCTCACGCCGGCGATCGTCGAGCACGCGAAGCTCCTGCTGTGGAAGGGGCACTGCTCGGTCCACACGCGTTTCACCGTGCAGCAGATCGACGCCTTCCGGAAGCAGCATCCCCAGGGCAAGGTGATTGCACACCCTGAATGCACGTTCGATGTCGTGCAGGCAGCGGACGAGAGCGGCTCGACCGAACGCATCATCGAGGTCGTTCGTTCCAGTCCGCTCGGGAGCGTCTGGGCAGTCGCCACGGAAGTGCACCTCGTTAACCGGTTGGCGCACGAAGTCGCGCCCGATCGGACGGTGGTCACGCTGGACCCGTTCGGATGCCTGTGTTCGACGATGTTCCGCGTGTCGCCGAATCACCTGCTCTGGATGCTGGAAAGTCTCGTCGCGGGCAAGGTCGAAAACCAGATCGTCGTCCCCGAGCCGGAGAAGAGCCAGGCGCGGCTCGCGCTCGATCGGATGCTCGAGGTCTGAACCACACCACGCATCACAACTGAAGGAGTCAGCATGGCGCACGCAGTTCCACCGCTTCCGTACGACTACAACGCGCTCGAGCCGCACATCGACGAGCAGACGATGCGGATCCACCACGACAAGCACCACGCGGCGTACGTCAATAACCTGAACACCGCGCTCGAGAAGTATCCGGAGCTGCAGCAGAAGAGCATCGAGGATCTGCTGAAAGGGATCAACACGGTGCCCGAGGACATCCGCACCGCGGTGCGCAACAACGGCGGTGGGCACGCCAACCACACGCTGTTCTGGGAGCTGATGGGTCCGGGCAAGGGGGGCACGCCGTCCGGAGCGCTGGGCGAGGCGATCACCTCGAGCTTCACCAGCTTCGACAGCTTCAAGGAGCAGTTCGCCAAGGCCGCCGTCGGCCGTTTCGGCAGCGGCTGGGCATGGCTGATCGATGCCGGCGGCAAGCTGGTGATCGAGAGTTCCGCGAACCAGGACAGCCCCTTGATGGAAGGGAAGAAGGCGCTCCTCGGACTCGACGTGTGGGAGCATGCCTACTATCTGAAGTACCAGAATCGCCGTCCCGATTACATCACCGCGTGGTGGAACGTCGTCAACTGGGACACCGTCGCCAAGCGTTTCGGCAAGTAAGCAGTCCGCGAGGCGGGGCGACGTTGATCGCCTCGTCTCGTCCTTCCTGTCCGGCCTCCGTCCACCCGCTTCGAGGTCGCCATGCGCCCGTCCCGATTCCGGATCCTCACGCTCTTCCTCGCCGCCAGCGCCATCACCGTCTACGGCTCGCAGTTGCCGCCTTGGCCGCCCGGCGTGCAGCGAGTGCCGGCAGAATCACCCGCGCTGACGCCGGCCGAAGCGCTGAAGACCTTCAGCATGCCGCCCGGCTATCACGTGGAGCTCGTCGCCAGCGAGCCGCTCGTCCAGGATCCGGTCGTGATGGACTGGGACACCGAGGGGCGCATCTGGGTCGTCGAGATGCCCGGCTTCGTCCAGACGCTCGACACGCCGGAGCCCAACTTCGACCCCATCGGGCGGGTCGTCGTGCTCGAGGACACCAACAGTGACGGCGTGATGGATAAGCGCACCGTTTTCGCCGACGGCCTGGTACTGGCGCGCGCGATCAAGGTGCTGGAGCATGGCGTCCTCGTCGCCGAGCCGCCGAATCTGTGGCTGATGCACGATACCGACGGCGACCTGAAGATGGACACCAAGGAGCTGGTGACCAATCAATACGGCCGCCGCGAGGCGCGCGTCGAGCAGAACGCCAACGACCTGCATTGGGGCCTCGACAACTGGATCCACACGTCCGACAGCGACATCTATCTGCGCTGGAAGAACGGAAAGTTCGAGGTCCAGAAGACGCTGCTGCGCGGCGAGTGGGGCGCGAGCCACGACGACGCCGGCCGCGTGTATCGCAATACCAACGAGTCTTCCGTGCACGTGGACTTCGTGCCCACGCCGTACTATCTCCGCAACCCGAATCTGGTGACCACGCGAGGCAGCTACGAAGCGCTGCGAGACGATGAGAACGCCGTCAACACAGTGTGGCCGATCCGTCCGAATCCCGGGACGAATCGCGCCTACCAGGCCGGGATCGACCGCGAGGACGGCAGCCTGGCCAGCTTCACGTCGGTGTGCGCGCCGCTGATTTATCGGGGAGACCGCCTGCCCGCGGACCTTTACGGGAACGTGTTTGTCGCGGAGCCGGCCGCCAATCTCGTGAGCCGCATCATCCTGAGCGACGACGGGACCACTCTGCGCGCCAGGAAGGCCTACGATCGTGGAGAGTTCCTGGCCTCAACTGACGAACGCTTCAGGCCGGTCTATCTCTCCAACGCCCCTGACGGCACGCTCTACGTCGTTGACATGTATCGGGGCGTGATCCAGCAGCGGGCGGACATCACGCAGTACCTGCGCGATCACATCATCAAGCACAATCTCGAGCGCCCGGTCGGGCTGGGCCGGATCTATCGCGTCGTGCACGACTCGACGAAACGCGACACGGACCTCGGGCTGGCGAAGCGGAGTCCCGCCCAGATCGTCACGGCTCTGTCACACCCGAACGGCTGGTGGCGCGATACGGCGGAGCAGCTGCTGGTCGAGCGTGGTGATCGGACGGTCGTGCCGGACCTCATGAAGCTGGCGACGAGCACTCCTGACTGGCGGGCGAGGGCGGCGGCGCTGTGGACCCTCGACAGCCTGGATGGCATCGATCCCGCGACGGCGGCCAAGGCACTCGAGGATCAGTCACCGGCGGTCCGCATCGCCGCCCTGCGGATCTCCGAGCGATGGCTCGGCGACGCGACCAGTCCCGTGCAGGCCGCTGTGCTGAAGCGGCTCGAGGACACCGACTGGAACGTCGTGCAGCAGCTCGCGGCGTCGCTCGGCGCGATGCCGGCGAGTGCCCGCGAGCGGGCTGTTGTGGCGTTGCTCGAGCGGCGCGGCAACGACCCGATCGCCGTGGACGCCGCCCTGAGCGGCGTGCGCGGGACCGAAGGAGCCGTTCTGGACGGGCTGCTCGCGAGTGATGCCGCGCAGACGCCGCAGCGCGAGGCCGCGCTGACGATGGTCGCCTCGACGATCGTGCGTGGCGCCCAGGACACAGCCGTCCAGAGCGTGTTCGCCTCCATCGCGGCGGACGCGCGTCCGGCGTGGATGCGCGCGGCGGTGCTGCGTGGGGCTGAAGTCGCGCTGCTCGGCACGCCCGCTCCGGGCGCCCGATCGGCGCGCCGCGGGGCTGCCCCCGCGAACCTGCCGTGCCCAACGTGTCCGGGGGGACGCGCCGGCCCGGGCGGCGCGTATGCGTTCGCGCAGGCTCCGCCCGTCGACATCGGCGCAGGCACCGCCGGGCGCGGTGGCGCGCGGGTACTGCGCCTGAATCGTGAGCCGGCGGCGCTGACGGCACTCTCCGCGGCCGGAAGCGAGCTGAGTGGGCGTGCGGCCGCCGTGCTCGCGCGCGTCGAGTGGCCGGGCAAGCCTGGCCTCGCCGCACCTGTCGCACCACTGACGCCAGACGAGCAGCAGCGCTTCGATGCGGGCCGCGAGGTCTATCGCAACGTGTGCCAGGCATGCCATCAGCCGGACGGCCGCGGGCAGGAGAAGTTGGCCGCCAATCTCGTCGGCTCGCCGTTGGCGCTCGGGCCCGCGGAGATTCCGGCGCGGATCCTGCTGAATGGCAAAGAGGGGCCGATCGGGCTCATGCCGCCGGTGGGTCAGGTGTTCAGCGACGATCAGATCGCGGCGGTACTGACCTACATCAGGCGCGAGTGGGGACAGACCGGGACCCCGGTCGATGCGGCGACAGTCAAAGCAGTACGGGCGGCAACGGCCGATCGGACGCGGCCCTGGACCAACGACGAGCTGACCGCGCTGGCCAAAGGCGCGCGCTGACGGAGACGTCGGGACTATGGAAGTTCGACAACTGGGCGGCTCGGGACTGATGGTGCCGGTCCTGACGCTCGGGACCGGCACGTTCGGCGGCGGCGGTGAGTTCTTCAAGCACTGGGGCGCATCCGACCTCGAGGGGGCGACTCGGCTGGTTGACATCTGCCTTGACGCCGGCGTGACGATGTTCGACAGCGCCGACGTGTATTCGAACGGCCTGGCGGAGGAGATTCTTGGCCAGGCGATCGCCGGGCGGCGCGAGAGGGTCCTGATCTCGACGAAGGCGACGTTCCGCTTCAGCAGCGAGGTCAACGACGTCGGCTCGTCGCGCTTTCACCTCATTCGGGCTGTCGACGCGAGCCTCAGGCGACTCCGCACCGACTACATTGATCTGTTCCAGCTGCACGGATTCGATGCGCGGACGCCGGTCGAGGAAGCGTTGGGCACACTCGATCAGCTGGTGCGCGCAGGAAAGATCCGCTATGTCGGCGCCTCCAATTTCTCCGGCTGGCATCTGATGAAGTCGCTTGCCGTCGCCGAGCGGTATGGGTGGCCGCGCTATGTCGCGCATCAGGCGTACTACTCGCTGGTCGGCCGCGAGTACGAGTGGGAGCTGATGCCGCTCGGGCTCGATCAGAAGGTCGGTGCAGTGGTGTGGAGCCCGCTGGGTTGGGCTCGGTTGACCGGCAAGATTCGCCGGGGCCAACCGCGCCCCGACGTGTCGCGCCTCAAGGACAAGGTGAATTTTGAATCGGGGCCGCCGGTCGAGGACGAATATCTCTACAGGGTCGTCGACGCGATCGATCAAATCGCGGCGGAGACGGGCAAAACAGTTCCGCAGATCGCCCTGAACTGGCTGCTGCAACGGCCGACGGTGGCGACACTGATCATCGGTGCGCGAGACGAGGCGCAGCTTCGTCAGAACCTCGGCTCGGTAGGCTGGAATCTCACCCCGGAACAGGTCGCCAGGCTCGACGCGGCGAGTGCGGTCACACCCATTTACCCCTATTGGCACCAGCGTGGATTCGCGGAGCGGAATCCGTTTCCGACGGTTTAGCGACGGCTGAGAGGTTCTACGAGGTGCTCAAGGTGCTGGTTCGAGAGGGTGCTGCAGGTTCTGCCGGTCCGCCGATGCCCCACGGGCGACACCCGTTATCATCACGCCCAACGCCCAACGCCCAACGCCCAACGCCGAGCGCCCAGCGCCCTAGGCCGGCCGCGCCGTCGCTCTCTTGCGGCGTCCCATGACGATCAGGACAACTGCCAGGCTGGCGGCGACCGCGCCGGTGCGCCGGCTTCGGCTGTACGTGATGTCGTAGGTCACGGTGAGGCGGTGCTGGAGCGGGTCGCGGTCCTGCGCCGCAATAGTGATGCGGCGATTGCCGGGCACGAGGGTATTCGCGAGGTAGACGCTCGCCTCAGGCTGGTAGCCGTTCCTGTATTCGATGGTGTGACGCCCGCCTGACGTGCGTGGCAGCATTGCGGATGCGCGCAGGCGGATGGTGCCGACACCTTCGAGCATCGCCCCGCGGTCGGGAAAGCTTTGATCACCGGGGTTCAGCGGCAGCGCGCGCCCGTCGGCGGTCAGCGCCAACGCGTTCAACACCGTGCCGGCGTACGCGTCGGATTCGGCCGGCGAGAAGCGCCCGTCGCGGTCGGTGTCGATCGCGGTGACGATGCGCTCGGCGATGGACACACCGGGGGTCAGGTCGATTTCGAGTTCGATCCGATCGAGCGCCACCGACAGCCGCGTCGCCTGCAGATATTCGTCCAGGCGATGCGCGTCGAGGCGCGGCGAGAGGAACATCCCGCCGGCGGTCAGTGCCGCTGCGACGATCCCGCCCCGCGTCATTTCGCGACCAGCTTCCCTCCGTAGTCGTTGGTCGGATCGCGATAGATGGTGTGAATGTGATCCAGGTCGCCCTGCTGCGGCGCGTACTCAATCACCACGGTCGGACCCTGAATCCGGTAGTACGCCAGCCCGCCGTTCTCGGTCGCCCCGCTCCACGCAAAATAGGTGTTCGGGAGGTTGGTTTTGAGCTCGGCCATCTTCTGCGCCGCCGCTTCTTCGTTGAGAATCCCCACCCACTCCCGCGCGATATCGAGCAGCATCGTCTGCTGCGGCGGGGTGAGCGCGGAGGCCCTGATGCCTTCGGGCTGGATGGTTTTGCCGTCGTTCCCAGGGCCGAGCACCAGATCCCTGACCTGATAGTCGAGGATGGCCTGCTTGCGCTGGGTGGCGTCGAGGGCGTTGATCAACGCGAAGCCCTTGTCGTTCTCGCCGCCGAGTGGGCGAATCGTCTGTCCGTTCAGCGTGTACTTCGCTGGTTGCGCAGCCGGGAGGCTCGGGGTCATCGCGCTGTTGGCTCCCGCGATCGTCACGTTGATCGCGAGGTGATGGCCGCCGAACTGGATCAACCACGGTGTCGTCTCGGAGGGCGCGCCGAGGAGCGCGAGGTAGTACTCGTCCTTGCCGAAGGCGATCCCGCCCCCGCCGCCTCGTCCGCCACGTCCTCCTTGCGGTGGACCGCCGGCCCGCTCACCCGGCGGTACGCCCTGTGGCGTTCCGCCCCGCGCCGGATCGTTCGGCGGCGGTCCGCCTCCACCGGGACGGCCGCCGGTGCGCCCGCCGCCGGCGTTCTTCAGAACCTCGTCGCCGTCCATGATCTCGTTGATCTTCTTGTATCCCGAGGGGCTCAATGCAGCCGCCATCAGAGCCATGGCCGCAGCGCGCTGCGCCGCCGTGAGGTCGCCGAGCCGGAGTCCTTTCCGCTCGAAGATGCCGCTTGGCAAATTGGACCAGCCGGTCCGCTGCGGGCCGTTGAACTCGAAAGAGACCTTGCCTCGCTGCTCTGCGGAGAGCGTCGCCAGCAAGGCGTTCGCAGCGCCGACGACCTTCGTCGTCACACCCCGCGCCGATGCAGCCGCGGCCTGATTCTCTGGTGGGCGGACACCCGACAGGCCGCCGGCAACGAAGGGGAGGGCAATGCCGAGACAGAGCCACGGGGCGAGAAGAGTTTTCACGCCGGTAGCGTAGCGCCCGCTGCACGGTCGTGCAAATCGCGCGCTATCAGCTTCCCGCTTCACGCGTTGCCAGGCTACGGTGGACCGGCGCCCGCTTCGCTGATGCTATTGATGGCGAACGCAGAACCTTGAACCTCGAGCGCGAGCGCCGCGCGCCGAGTCCCGGATCCCGGATCCCGGATCCCGGATCCCGAAGAGCGAAGCCCTCAGAGACCCAATCGGCTGAGCGCCCCCGAGATCTCCTGCGGTGACGGGAACTCCTCCTGGCTGTCGCCGACGAACGAGTAGTGGATGCGGCCGGATTGGTCGATCAGGAACAGCGCCGGCCGGGCGATGTTCCAGGCATCGAGACCGAGACGGTGCCAGACGCCGTACGCCTTCATCACCTCGCGCGAGACGTCGAGCAGGATGTTGAAGGGGAGCCCTGTGTCTTCGACGTAGCGCCGCACGACGACAGACGACTGTCCGACGATGGCGACGACCTGGACGCCGCGTGCCGTGTATTCACCCGACCGTTCTGCCAGTTCACCGAACCGGCGCTTGCAGTTGGGTCACCAGGTGCCGCGATGGAACGCGAGCAGCAGCGGACCTTTCGCGAGATAGGAGGCGAGCGAGCGCAGCTCGCCCTTCTGGTTCGGGAGCTCGAACGGTGGAGCAGTGGTCAGCGGTGATGGATGTGACATGGTTCGACTAGAAGAGCGTGACGTCGACGAGGTCGCCCTCGGAGACGATGTCTGTGTGAGTCGGGATCTCGATGTAGCCGTCCGCTTGCGACATGCTGGTGATGTCGCCCGATGCCTTGAACGCCGGGACCGCGACGCCGTCCTCGATGCGCACGGTGTAGAACTGATGGCGTCCGGTGGCCGAGACGATGCGGCGCGCCAGCGGAAGCCGCAGGCGGCGAGGTCGATGCTCCGGAAGATGCGCCAGCGTGCGCAGGAGCGGCACCAGGAGGATGTAGGCGTTCGACAGGCAGGACGTCGGGTAGCCGGGCATGCCGAGGACCGGCCGTCCCGCGATCTGCCCGAACGCGGTGGGTTTTCCCGGCTTGACGGCGATGCCGTGGAAGATCACCTGTCCGCGCTGCCTGATCGCGTCGAGCACGAGATCGCGCGTGCCCACGGAGCTGCCGCCCGAAAAGACCAGCACGTCGGCCTTCGCGGCTGATGTGATTGCCCCTTCGAGCGCTTCAAGCGAGTCCGCGGCCGTGCGCATCGCGACGGGAATCCCGCCGTGCTCGGCAATGACGGCGCTCAGGGTGAACCGATTGATGTCGTGGATCTGGCCGGGCGCGAGCGGCTGGCCGGGATCGACGATCTCGTTGCCGGTCGAAATCACCGCGACCGTCGGCCGGGCGAAGACCTCGACGTCAGCCGCGCCGATCGCAGCGATCGCGCCAACGCGGCTCGGATTCAGCAGCTGTCCGGCGGGAAGGATCGTCTGACCCGCGGCAATGTCAGCGGCGCGCCGGCCGATGTGCTGGCGCGGAAACACCGGCGTCATCACCCTGACGCGATCCTCGCCGGCCGTCTCGGTCTCCTCGACCATCACGACCGCATCGGCGCCGGGCGGGATCGGTGCGCCGGTGGCGATCTCCATGCAGTCGCCCGCGCTCAGGGGCAGCGGGGCCGTGTCGCCGGTGAAAATCGTGGCGACCCGTCGCAGCGTGGCCGGTTCACTCCGTGACGCGCCGAAGGTATCCTCGGCGCGCACCGCGTAGCCGTCCATTGCCGCGCGATCGAACGGGGGGACATCGACCGGCGACGTCACCGCGTGAGCCAGCACCCGCCCATTGGCGCGATCCAGCGGCACGCGCTCGGTCCGGGCGATCGGGGTCAGGTTCCGGAGCAGAAGGTCGAGGGCCTGCTCGAGCGGAATCGTCTCCCGAATCGGACGCATGGCGGTCATGGGCACATCACCGGCGCAGCTCGCGAACAATGTGTCCGAGCTCCGGGATGATCAGGCGAGACATCGCCAGGCGAACGGCGTTGTCGGAGCCGGGGAGCGAGAAGACTGCGGTGCGGCCGATCGTCCCGGCGCAGGCGCGGCTGAGCATCGCCGCGGAGCCGACCTCGGCGAAGCTCAGAGCACGAAACAACTCACCGAACCCGTCGATCCGCTTGTGCAGGACGCCCGCGAGCGCTTCGTAGGTGCTGTCTCGCGACGTCAGGCCGGTACCGCCGGTCGCAATCACCACGTCCACCGTGCCCGCCTGCTCCAGAACAACGTCCCGCACCGTCTCCGGCTCATCGCGCACCAGGCGTCGTCCGGCCACGTGATGTCCGGCGCCCTCGAGCGCCGCGACAATCGCATCGCCGCTGATGTCGGTGGCGTCCGTACGGGTGTCGCTGATGGTGAGGACGAAGCAGCCGATCGAGGCCGGAGCGTCGCGGCGGTGGTCGGACACGCTCACGGGGGGATTATACGAGAGGCGGGATCAGTGATCCGCCTCGGTGGGCGGCGCGGCCATTCGATTGCGCGGGCGGCGGGGTGCGATATAATCGGTGGCTCGTGATCACGCCGAGCTCGTCACGGAGCCTGCGTCACGCCCCTTCGCGCCCTTAGCTCAGTTGGATAGAGCGTCTGGCTACGAACCAGGAGGTCGCACGTTCGAGTCGTGCAGGGCGCACCACTTTCCTTACGAAATTCCAGTACTTTGCCCGGCAGCTTGGTGCCGTGACGTCACATGTGACGTAACCCGCCGCGGCCGCCTGGTCTGCTCTGGCGGCGTGGGGCTCGGTGGCACTGTTGCCGGCGCCGCCGGCTCCAGCGCGAGCGCGGCTTCATCGAGCGCCTTTCGCCGGACGTGGCTGTTACACCCCCATCATGGCCGGCGAGACGTGCCCGAACTGCGCTCGGATGACCCAATCGGGCACCCTGTCGTTCGCCAAAACCCGGAAGACTCAGCGCCGGACGTGTCCCGCTCGCAGTCTGTCATCGAGAGCGGCAACGCTCGGGCACCGTGCACAATCTGAGGTCATCTTCCACACGGCGTCGACGCGGCTCTCGTGCGTCGACACAGAAAGCCACGAATAAATGCACGTGCTTCGTCTAGCGATGCTGTGGCGAGGGGACTGACGACGGCGCGCTACGCGGCGCGGCGCTCGTAGCGGTGGTGTAGCCCGCCCACTTCAGGCACGGCGATGATGGGGCCGACCGATGTCTCAGCCACGGGCCGGCGATCCGGCGTGTCTTTGTCCAAACCGAGATGCGTCCGGCTGCGGTGATAGTAGAAGCGGTACGACGTGAGGACGCGCCGAAGATGCGATTCGTTCAGGACAATGACGTGATCGAGACACTCCCGTCGGATCGAGCCGATCACCCGCTCGACGAACGGATTCTGCCAAGGACTCGCCGGCGCGGACAGGACCTCGGCGATGCCCATACCCGCCACGCGGCGCTGGAAGGCCGCGCCGTACACCCGGTCACGGTCCCGGTGAAGCCAGCAGGGTGCCGTCTCGTCCGGAAAGGCCCCCACCACCTGTTGCGCCGCCCACTCGGCCGTCGGATGCTCCGTGGTGTTCAGATGGAGGATGCGCCGTCGATGGTGGGAGAGCACGACGACGACGAAGAGCACGCGTCCCCTCAGCGTGGGCACGGTGAAGAAGTCCATCGCCGCAGCCGACGCGATGTGATTCGTCAGGAAGGTGTGCCACGTCTGCGATGGCCGACGGGTGACGCCTGTCAGCAGACGCGACACCGTGCGTTCTGACACGTCGATACCGAGGGTCCGCAACTCGCCATGGATCCGAGGCGCTCGCCACAACGGATTCGCCGTGGCCGTCTGACTGACGAGCGCGCGGATCTCGTGCCTGACGGGCGGACGGCCGTTCGGGCGAGGTCTTGAGCGCCGGGTCCATCGCCGCCGGAGCCACGTGCGATGCCAGCCCACGACGGTCTCTGGTCGAACCATTACGAGCGCCGTTCGCCAGTTCGTCCAAATGCGTCGCAAGGCCATCCAAAACAGCCGGTCACGGGCCTGCAAGCGGCGCCGATCGTGCGCCCGCTTCATCGCCATCAGCTGCTGGCGCAGCGCCAGGTTCTCCAGGATCACCTCGCGATGTCCGCGGAGTGCCAGCACCAGCGCACGACAGACGACCATCAACAACTGGAGCATATCGGGATCCTGGCGGACGTGGGCGCCAGAATCAACTTGGAGGAGTTCTGGCGAGGGTCAGGTGCCGCGCGAGCACACAAGGTGTCGATGGAACCACTATCGGTCGCCGAATACAGCGAAGCACTGGAGGGGATGACGCAGATTTTCGTGAAGTCCTCGCCTGCTGGGGGCGACGTAAAGGTGGACAACTTCGCGTGGCGGCAGAAAACCAACGCAGACGGCTATGCGCAGGCCGGTGATCGCCTCATTGCTGTCACTCTAGGTCCGGCGACGTTGACCGTTACGTGTAAAGTCGAGCAGGATCGCCCCGTCACCGCCCAAGTGGATTTCGACAAGCGGACCGCGATCTGTCAGTAGCGCGGCCACCACGGGCGTCAGGTCAGTTACGATCGCGTCGGATGACGTTCCTCGCCCTAAACTCCATGCGAGACCCACCAACTCCGTACGTCGCGTGCGATCATGCCGTCCCATTCACGCGCCCCCGCACTTGCCCATTGTGCGGGCACGTATTTTGGGCCGAACGGGTGGGATGGCATCGATGCACTGGACGCGATGCCTCTTTCAGCTGATGACCCGCCGCTATGAACAGGCCTCGACGGTCTTGACGTCGAACAAGGCTTCGAAGAGTGGGGCGAGATCTTTGGCGATGAGGTGGCGGCGGCGGCGCTCATCGGTCGGCTCATCCACCATTGCCACATCTGTAGGCGATGTCTAAACCACATCAATTCTTGCTGCCGATCACGTAGCCCCATCGAATCGATCCAAGCGTGATCACGGTCAGCAGGCGTGAGCCGATTCCCTGGACGCACCGCGCATCGAGGCCGGCGTCGCACAAGGTGGCGGCGTATTGATTGAGGTGGCGCACGTCCAGGATTAGTAGGCATCCGCCGGGCGTGAGCACCCGCCCGATCTCGCGCACGGCGGTTTGCCGCTCGCCGGGGTCATAGATGTTGTGCAACGCCATGCTGGAGAGGACGACGTTGAAGGTCGCGTCCTTGAACGGCAACTTGCGCGCATCGCCGGTGAGCACTGTGACCTTCTCGGCCTCGCCTTCGATCCTCGCGTTGTGGAGCGTGCCGGCCGGCGTGTTCCCGCTCAGATCCTCGGCCTGCCACACGTCGATCCCGACCGCACGGCCGGTCTTGAGACGCTTGGCCGCGCCGATGAGAAACAATCCCAGCCCGCACCCCACATCCAGCACGCGCTCATCACCCCGCCAGGCAATCTTGTCGAGATAGTATTCGCGCTCGCGCACCTTGCCGATCATGCTGTCGTAAATCATCCACACGGCCATCGCGCCGCAGCTTAGGCCGGCCGAAATCAGCGGCCTGGCGATCACCGCGATCAGGTCCTGCCTGGACCACACGTGCAGCAATCGCGTGATGAGCGAGATGATTCCCAGCGCGGCGACAATGAGCAGATTGCGCACCGCCAGAGGCGCGTCCAAGCCGTAGTTGGGTCGGCGATTGTCCTTCATCCGTTGCCTTTCCTGTGGCGCGCCTGAGGCGTCGCGGACGCCGCGAGCATGCCCGCCGGTCACGCGGCACGGCGGGCCAGGCGATATTCATGGTGCAGACCGCCGAGGATCGGCGTGCGGTCACCTCCGTCTGTTCAGGAAGGCGATGTCCGGTGGCAACCGGCTGATCGACGTCAGGAAGCGGCTGCGGAATGCCCGGCCCCAGGCTGGCGTGTGGGGGACCTCGATTGTAGTGCGCCACCCATTCACGGAGCACCCATCGGAGATGGACTTCGTGCAGCGGGATTAGCCAATCGAGACACTCTCGATGAATCGTGCCGATCAGTCGCTCGCAGAACGGGTTCGCCTGTGGCATCCGCGCCGGCATCTTCAGCACATGCCGCCCCATCGAGCCGATCGCCTGATCGACCGGCGCCGAAACGACGCTGTCCCGATCATGGAGGACGAACCGGTGGACGTCTCGGGTGATCACCGCGCGGAACTGCTGGATCGTCCACGCCCCCGTCGGATGCGCGGTGACGCTCCAGTGGACGATCCGACGCGTGCCGACCTCAAGGACGACGAAAACGTACAGGACCCGGAAACCGACCCTTACCGTCGTGAAGAAGTCACATGCGACGATCGCGTGCGCATGGTTCCGGACACGCGCCTGCAGGCGCGGGCGATTGTTCGCCCGCTTCATCGCGATCAGCTGCTGCCGGAGCGTCAGGTTCTCCAGGACCAGCTCTCGATGCCCACGGAGTCCCAACGCCAGCGCACGACCGACAAGGATCAACAGCTGGAGCATGACCGATCCTGGCTGGCGCGGGCACCAGAATCAACTCGGACGAGTTCTGGCGATGGTCACGTCACGCCTCATCGCCGATGCGATGGCGACCGTCGCCGACGGCTACGCCCGAACGGGAAGCGGCGACGCTGATGATGGCGGCGCAGTGGGAGCGGGCGCCGGAACGCCGGCGGACGGTCGGGGCCGGCAAGGCGTACGACGTGGGCGATTTCGTCGGGTTGATGCGGGAGCTGCACACGACGCCGCACGTCACCCAGAATGTCGCCCGCCCGGGCGGCAGCGCGATCGATGCGCGCACGACGCGGCATGACGGGTACGCCAAGAGTCAGCACGCGCGACCCCGCATCGAACCAGCGTTCGGATGGCTGAAGACGATCGCCTGGATCCACAAGGTGAAACTGCGCGGGCTGCCGGACGTCGACTGGCTGTTCGTCTTCGCGAGCGCCGCCTTCAATCTGATCCGGTTGCCGAAGGTGCTGCCGAGGACGGTCTGATGAGGGCGACGTGTGTCGACGCCGGCGGCCACAGGCCGCACGAGGGGCCACGCGGGCTCTCCTGCGGACGCGTTTTGAATCCACGACTCGCGGCTGTGAGCGGCCGACGCTCGCCATGGACCATTTTTCAGCGACTTCCTAGCTGGCTAGAGACGCCTCTGCCTACGGCGCGACTCCTCAGAAACTGCAGGCGGGGTTCGCCGATGCGTCGATTCGCCGCGTCGCGCCCGCGGGGAGCAACTGGACGGTAATCGTCCGCGCCTCGACCGCTCCCTCGTTCCGGATCACGTGCACGTGGTCTCCCCCTTCGTCTACGAAGGTCATCCCAACGGTGTAGACCTTCGGCGTGCAGGTCGGCTCGTTCCCTTCATAGGCAGTCACAGTCCCCGCCGTGACGGTGATGAGGCTATGGCCGGGG
>Ga0207701_10003989_pt1 | contig 15057 bp, 20 predicted proteins | sample KBSSwiSSwithPhiX_FD_184294 | JGI IMG/M metagenome (GOLD analysis project Ga0207701, IMG submission 184294) | Switchgrass rhizosphere bulk soil microbial communities from Kellogg Biological Station, Michigan, USA, with PhiX - S5 (SPAdes) (version 2) | ecosystem: Environmental > Terrestrial >... | reverse complement strand
AGCCGGAGGTCGAGAGTGACGATAGGCACGAAATGGCCGAGCTTCATCCAGACGGACCCGCCGCTCGCCGTATCAATCAGGCTGACGATCGCTCCCGATGCGAGCACGCCCGTCTCCGGCACGCCGACGAGCTCCTCTCGCCAAGGAAGGCAGAGTTCCATCCAGTTCGGTCCGGACCCGCGATATTCGAGGCCCAGCGCGCGGCCGTGGCCTACCCTGCGAGCAAGCTCGAAGAAGCGTGCCGGATCGAAAGAGGAAGACTTGAGGGGCTCGTTCACGCGGCCAGCCGCTCGGCCGTCTCTTTGATCAACGCGATCATGTTCGGGACGCCTTGGGTGCGGTTCGCGCTCAGATGCTTGCGCAGCTCGAACGGCGCGAGCGCTTCCGTCACGTCCATCCGCGCGACCTCATCGGCCGGCTTGTCCTGCACGGCGGACAGGATCAGCGCGACAATCCCCTTGGTGATCGCGGCATTGCTGTCGGCAAGGAAGTGCAGGCGCCCGTTGGTGGTCGTCGGATAGACCCAGACCGACGCGGAGCAGCCGCGCACCTTGGTCGCGTCCGTCTTCAGGGCGTCGGGCATGGTTTCGAGCTGGCGGCCGAGATCGATGAGTAGCCGGTAGCGATCTTCGCCTTCCAGCAGCTCATATTCGTCGAAGATCGTGTCGATGGAAGGCAGCGAGGTCACTGGAGCGAGATAGTGACCCCGCGAGCCTCTGTCATCCGGCGCGGACTATTGGTCCCGCAGCTCCTCGATTTGCCGCGAGAGCGAGTTTTCCTTCTCGACGGTGATCCTCTCAAGCACCTTGAGCCGTTCCTTCAGCTCCTTGACCTCGTCGCGCAGCCGAAGATTCTCGGCACGCTCCCGCGGGTCCGCTTCCACTCCGCGATGTCGCGGGTGGCCGTATTTCGCTCTCAGGACCGATGCGATCATCACTGCAACCACGATGACCGCCACCATTTCAAACGGGTTCATTGAACCTTGTCTCCATTCTCAAGCCGCGGCTTGTCGCGAAGGGCCTCGATCTGCGCTGCGGTCTGAACTCCGCTGTCTGTAACGATCTTTTCCAGCACTCGCACGCGCGCTTCAAGCTCCGCATTGCCGGCGGCATATTGCGCCGCCTTCTCCGCGGCCAGGCTGGCTTCCAGCTCCAGCTTCTTTTCCTTGAGCCGGAACCACCTCGAGAAGATCATACCGAAGACCAGCGCCGGAATGCCGACGACGAATAAAGCGATGAAGACTTCGCCTGGGCCCATCATGCGTTGCCCCCTTTGTCGAGTGCGAGGGCGTCGATTTCACGAGCAAGGCGGTGCGGCTTGTCGGTGACGATCCGCTCGACGGTTTCGAGCCGGTCCTTGATCGAACCGATCTCGGCGCGAAGCTGCGCATTCTCGCTTGTCAGGAGCTTGATCCGCTCGATGGATTCGCGGTCGCTTGCCGGGTGCAGCGGCGTTCCCCACGACGTCTCGAGCGGATAACCGTTCTTGATCCGAAGCCAGGTCGTGAACACCCAGCCGCCGACGCTCACGGCGACGATCGCCGCCACGTACGGCAGTGCTTCGAGGAGGATTCCAAGTTCTTCCATTTTAGCCCCTTTTTCGCTGCTCAGCGCAGCTTCTTAATTTCACTCGACACGCGCTCGGCGGCTTAGCGAAGCTGCCCAGACTCGGTCTGAGGCTCGCGGTCCCTCAGCGCGTCGATCTGCTCGGCGGTCTGGATGCCCCGATCGGTGACGATCCGTTCAAGGACGGCGAGGCGGGCTTCGAGTTTCTTCTTCTCGGCATGTTCGCGGGCCGCTTCCTCGACTGCTTTGCGACCCACGACCCTCAGTTCCATATATTTGTAGCATATCCACATGATGGCGACGCCGGCCGCAATGCCGGAGATCGGGATCAAAGCCGCAAAGTCCATGTCGTCCTCCTCGCCCGGAACGTCAGCGCAGCTGCTCTATCTCTCGAGCCAGCGAACGGTTCTCAGTGGTCACATAGCTTTCGACGTCGGCCAGACGCCGGTCGATATCCTTGAGCCGCAAGCGGATGTCGCGGGCGGTCCGTGCAGGGGACTGGCGGACGGACCTCCAGAAATCCCGCTCTTCGACATCGCTGGTCTCGAACTCACGCGGCCTGTCGGGGGCGACCATGGCGGCGATGAAATAGACCGGCAGGATCGATCCGCTGCTGAGGAAGACGGCCGCGATCATCCCGATCCGGACCAGGCTCACGTCGAACCCGGTATAATCGGCGATCCCGGCGCAGATCCCCATGACCTTGCCGTGGCTCTTGTCCCGATAAAAACGGGTGCGGCTCGGGGGCTGATAGGCCATGGCGTTACTCTCCGGTCCGGACGCGGCTGCGATTGCGGCCGCGGACATCGCTCAGCTCTTCCTCGATGCGGGCGGTGGCGTCCGGCAGGCACTGCTGCCTCCAGTTCGGATTCTCCGCGGTCATGATCCGCTCGATCGAGCAAAGACGGTCGTCGAGACGCCGCGCCAGGTCGTAAAGTTCGTCGAGAAGCTTCTCGTCCGCGCCCGTGATCGTCGCCGACTGCTTCCACTTGGTCACATAGTGGAACACCAGCCAGGGCAGTCCGATGAACAGGATCGAACAGATGACCAGCGGTAACAAAACATCTTCCATGCCTTAATCCCCTTTGCGCTTCAGCGCGGCCTTCATGGCTTCCAGTTCGGCGTCGACTTTCTCAGACGCCCGCAGTTCCGCAATCTCTTCTTCCAGGCTCTTCGGCCCAGTCATTCCGAGAGCTTCGGCGCGGCCTTCGGCAAAGTCGGCGCGGCGCTCCAATATATCAAACTTGGAAAAGGCGTCCTCGGTCCGTCCGCCGTTCATGATTTCGCGAGCCTTGGCGCGCGTGACGGCACTTTCCAGGCGCGCGGCGATCGCGTTCTGCCGGGCACGCGCCTCGCGCAGCTTGCCCTGCAGCTTGGAGATGTCCGCCTCGTAGGTCTTAAGCGTTTCGTCGATCTGGCCGATCTCGGCACGAAGGCCCTCCGCCATGTCGGCGGCCTTCTGCCGTTCGATGAGCGCAGCCTTGGCGAGATCCTCGCGGTCCTTGCTCAGAGCAAGCTCGGCCTTTTCGGTCCAGCTCGACTGAAGCTCTTCCAAACGACCGAGCGCCCGGCGCATTTCCTTGCCGTCGGCGATGGAGCGGGCAGCGCTCGCCCGTACCTCAACCAAAGTCTCTTCCATCTCGAGGATGATCATGCGGATCATTTTCGACGGGTCTTCCGACCGGTCGAGAAGCTCCGTCATGTTCGCCGCGAAGATGTCCCTCGTCCGAGAGAATATTCCCATTTCAAACTCCGCAATCGTAATCAGGCCTATTACGCCTAAAACTATACAAGGATCGTGCCACTTTCCCGTAAACGGCGGAAACCACAGAAAATAGCTGAAATCTGCCGGATTCTCGGCCGAAATATCTTGCCAACAGGTGGGGTCTGCCACCAACTATCGGTGGATGGAGCGGGCCAATCAGTTTGTCGGTCAAAGCCTCGCCTTCCTCGACGCGGTCGAGCGGGCGAGCCGCGCTGCGCCTCTCAATCGACCGGTCCTTGTGATCGGTGAGCGAGGCACGGGCAAGGAATTGATCGCCGAGCGCCTTCACCATTTGTCCCCGCGCTGGGCCGGCCCGCTGGTGGTCATGAACTGCGCCGCGCTTCCCGAAACCCTGATCGAAGCCGAGCTGTTCGGGCACGAGGCGGGAAGCTTTACCGGAGCCTCCAAGACACGGCATGGCCGCTTCGAGGAAGCTGACGGCGGAACGCTCTTCCTGGACGAGCTGGGCACCCTGTCCAGCCCTGCGCAGGACCGGCTGCTGCGCGCGGTCGAATATGGGGAGATCACCCGCATCGGCGCGTCCAAACCTATCTCTGTCGACGTTCGCATTGTCGCGGCGACCAACGAGAATCTTCCCATGCAGGTGGAGAAGGGCAGGTTCCGCGCCGATCTCCTTGATCGTCTTTCCTTCGAGGTGGTGACCTTGCCGCCGCTTCGCGCGAGAAGCGGGGACGTTCCGTTGCTCGGGGATCATTTCGGGCGCCGCATGGCGGTCGAGCTGGACTGGCCTAACTGGCCGGGATTTTCGCCTCGAGCGGTGGCGGAGTTCGAGGCGTACAACTGGCCCGGAAACGTCCGGGAACTCAGGAACGTAGTCGAGCGGGCGGTCTATCGTTGGGAAGATCCGGAGCGGGAGATCGACGCGATTCAGTTCGATCCCTTCCATTCGCCCTGGGCGCCCACGGCGGTGCAGGCGCAGCACGCCGCGCCTGTGGATCAGGATGCCGGGCCGGCACCTGCGGCCGAACCTGTTGCGGTCGCTCCAACGGCAACGACCAGCGACTTCCGGGCGGCCGTTTCCGAATATGAGCGGACGCTTCTCCAGAGCGCCCTTGCGGTTAACCGCTTCAATCAGCGTGCGACCGCGACGGCGCTCAATCTCAGCTACGACCAGCTTCGACATGCGTTGAAGCGTCATAAGCTCCTCGAAACGGACGCTGCCTGACGTTCGTCGTTTCGTCGATTCGCCGCTGAATTCCGGGACAAATTGGCGTATCCTTGCCGGGCAAGGTGAGGAGGCTTTTATGAAAGCACTAGTCCTTGCTGTCAGCGTTGCGGCCTTCACCGCGGCACTCCCAGCATCAGCCGGTATCATGACCATCGGCGGCAGCTACGCCGACGGATGCTACCGCGCTGCCGAACAGCATAACGCGACCCTGGAATCGCTTACGACCTGCGATCGCGCATTCACGGAGCAGGCGCTGACCGCCGAAGACGAGCTGGCGACTTATGTGAACCGGGGCATCCTCAGGATGATGCGCAGCGACTTCAGCCGCGCTTCTCAGGACTTCGGAACGGCCATAGCGATGGACCCGAACCGGTCTGAGCCATACCTCAACATGGCGATCCTGCGGTTCAAGCAGGGCAAGAGCGCGGACGCCTTGCCTTTGTTCTCAAAGGCTATCGAACTCGGGACCGATGTACCTGAACTTGCTTATTATGGTCGCGGCCTGGCCAATGAGGATGTCGGCAATGTCAGGGCTGCTTATGACGATCTTCAGCGGGCCGTATCGCTAAAGCCGAAGTGGGATGCGCCGGCGAAGGATCTGGCGCGGTACCAGGTTCGCCGGCGCTGATTGCCTAGTGCTGGTTGGTCATCGCCAGCAGCATTGGGATCGATAGGAGCGTATTGATCCGCGAGAAGATCATCGCGGTCCGGGCCGACTTCGCCTTCGCCGCATCGTCCGCCTCGACGATGCCGAGTGCACGCTTCTGGTTCGGCCAGATCACGAACCAGACGTTGAATGCCATGATCAGCGCCAGCCACATGCCGATGCCGATCAGGCGGTTGTTCGGATCATTGAGGAGAAGGGCTTTCTCCTCCCCGTAGAGGTAGGCGACGATCAGGCCGGTCAGGACAGTGAAGGCCGCGCCCCAGCGGAAATAGAACAGCGCCTTGGGTGCGATATACTTGCTGACGCCCGGCTTCAGCTCCGCCGGAACGGTGGGCATGGTCGGGATCTGCACGAAGTTGAAATAATAGAGCAGCCCGATCCATGTGATGCCGAAGAAGACGTGCAGCCACTGGAAAATGCCCAGCCAGAGATTATTCGCCCCGACCGAATTTGCGTAGCCGCTGTCCGGGAGCAGCGCGATCAGCACGGCGAGCACCAGGCCCGCAATCAGGACGCCGTTCAAATTCTCGAAAAATTTGCCCATCAGATTTCCCCCCTCGCGTCGTTGAGACAATCGCGGGAACTTCTTACGGCCCCGAAACATCGAATCGCAAGGACTGCGATGAACAGTGGAGCGACAGACGCCGCTCTTCGTTGTTCCCCCGTCCTCCAACATAAGAGTGAGCGAAATGCCTTTCGAACTCCCCGAACTGCCGTACGCCAAGGATGCCCTCTCGCCGCACATTTCGGCCGAGACCCTCGAATTCCACTGGGGCAAGCACCACCGCGCCTACGTCAACAAGACCAACGAGTTCGTGGGTGCCAAGCCGGATCTGTCCGGGGCTTCGCTTGTCGATGTCATCCGCAACGCGAAGCAGAACGGCGAAACCAAGCTGTTCAACAACAGCGCCCAGCTGTGGAACCACAGTTTCTTCTGGCAGTGCCTCAGCCCCGAAAAGCAGCAGCCGAGCGGAAAGCTCGCGCAGCTGATCGACGAGGGTTTCGGCGGGGTCGAGCCGCTGTTGCAGAAGCTGGGCGAAGAGGCGGTCAATCACTTTTCCAACGGCTGGGCCTGGCTCGTGCTCGATCGCGACCAGCTGAAGATCACCTCGCTCCACGATGCCGACACGCCGCTGGTGCACGACGGCATGGTTCCGCTCTTCACGCTCGATGTGTGGGAGCACGCTTATTATATCGATTATCGCAATGAGCGGCCGCGGTTCGTGACCTCGGTGCTGTCGAACATCGTCAATTGGGACTTCGTCGCCCAGAACCTCGACGGCCGAGGAGCGGACCGCGCCGACCAGGAAGGCGAGTCCACGAGGCAGGCCGAACTGACCACCTAGCCACTGCTTGCACAGCGCGGGACGGGACTTCATACCTGTCCCGCATGGGGGCGGGGGTAGCGAAGCGTTCGCTGATCTTTCGGATCGGCGCGGGCGCAATCAAGGGCGCACTGGCGCTCGTCCTTTTCCTCCTTTCCCTCCTTATCATCCTGCGCATCATGGCGGCCGTTCGCGAGAATGGTGCCGAGCCGCCGCCATCCACCGTTCGTTTCCAGACGCCGACGGGAGCGGTTGCGGCTCGCCTGAGCGGTCCCGCCGACGGACCTCCGATCATGCTGATCCACGGCACCGCAGCGTGGAGCGGATTCTGGCGGCAGGTCGCCGATCATCTTGCCGGCCGCGGCTGGCGCGTGATCGCCATCGATCTTCCCCCCTTCGGCTGGTCCGGGCACGATCCGGAGGGCCGATACGATCGGGCGACGCAGGCGGAGCGGCTTGCGGCGGTTCTACGCGCTCTACCCTAGAAATCGGTGGTCGTCGGTCACAGTTTCGGAGCTGGAGCCGCGACGGAGTTGGCGCTCCGCCATCCTGAGGAGGTGAGGGGGCTGGTCCTGGTTGATGCAGCGCTGGGCCAGCTGGATGCAGCGAGCGCTGGCGGAACCGCCAATGCTCTGGGCTTCCGGCCGCTTGCCGAGGTCGTGACGTCGGCGGCAGTGACCAATCCCGCTGCGCTGGAGCCGATGCTGCGGTCGATGATTGCCCGGAAGGAGCAGGCTTCGGCCTGGGTGCCGGTGCTTCGTGAGCCGATGCGGCGCGAAGGGACGACATCCGCTTACGCCGCCTGGCTGCCGAACCTCTTTTCGAAGGATGACGGCTCGCTGAGCCGCCGGAGTGGGAATCTGCGGAAGATCGCGGTGCCGGTCGCGCTGATTTGGGGTGAGGCGGACACCGTCACGCCGCTCGATCAGGGCCGGCACATTGCGGAGCTCACACGGGCGCGGTCGCTGAGGGTCCTTCCTCGTGTAGGCCACATCCCGCACATCGAGGATCCGGACGCATTCCTGGCTGCGCTGGATAGCGCGCTCGCCGACACGGAGAAGGGGGAAAGATGAAGCGCAGGGCGGTGTTTGTCGGCGCCTCGGTGATCGCCATTGCTGCCGTCGGTACGACGGTGGCCCTGGAGCCGCTCGGTGCGGAGCCGGAAGGCGAGAAGGATTGCGGCAACGCCGTCTCGCCAGGCTCACGCTCATCCGCACCCGCAGGCACCCAGGTCCCCGAACCGCGCTGGGAGCAGAAGGGCGGAACGGTCAACGATGCCAGCTGCCTAAGCCGCACGGCGGTCGCCGGCGTGATTTCTCCTCGCAGTGAGAAAGAGGCGCAGCAGGCGCTGGCCTATGCCAACGCCGCCGGACTCACGATTTCGCCTGCAGGAGTGCGTCACAGCATGGGCGGCCACGCATTCCGGCGCGGCGGCATCATGCTCGACATGCGCCACATGAACTCCATTCGGCTGGATCCGGAAAAGGCGACTGTTGTCGTCGGCGCCGGCGCCAGCTGGCACGACATTCAGAACGCCATTCACCCGCGCTTCGCGGTCAAGGCGATGCAGTCCACGGACATCTTCACGGTCGGCGGTTCGATCTCGGTAAACGCCCATGGGATGGACCATCAGGCCGGAGCCATCAGGGATTCGATCCGATCCCTGCGCGTGATGCTCGCGGACGGCCGGGTCGAGACGGTGTCGCGCGAGGTCAATCCTGAGCTCTTCGACCTCGTCGTGGGCGGGTACGGGCTGTTCGGGATCATCCTCTCGGCCGAGCTCGATATCGTTCCCAATGCCATCTATCGATCGGAGCGCGAGCTGGTCGCAACTTCGGCCCTTCCGGAGAAGCTTGCGAAGATCATCGCCGACCCATCGATCGGGCTGATGTATACTCACATTTCCACCGCGCCGGGATCTTTGCTCGATGAAGCGCTGATCTACACCTACCATCGGACAGACGAGGCCGGAGCCGAGCGCGCACCTCTGGCGGAGGTGGGTTCGATCAAGTTTCGTCGCCTGACCGTCAACCTGGCCAAGCGCTCAAACGCTTTCCGCAGCTTCAAATGGTGGGCCGAAAAGAACCTGGAGCATCGGTTCGAGGCGTGCACCGTGACCCGTGCGCAGGCGATGAAGGACGGCGAGGCCTGCCTCGTGTCCCGCAACGACCCTATGCACGACAGCGTACCTTACCTGCGCAATGCGATGAAGAACGACACGGATATCCTGCAGGAATATTTCGTGCCGCGTGATCGCCTGCTGCCCTTTGTTGATGGGCTGCGGGAGATTGTGCGCAACCATAACGCCAACCTGCTCAACGCGTCTGTCCGGGTAGTCGGACAGGAAGGCAACCGGCTGTCTTATGCGCCTGAAGCCGCTTACTCGGTCGTGCTCTACTTCAACCAGCGCACCGATGCGGACGGCAATGCAAAGATGGCCCGGCTGACGAGCGACCTTATCGATCTCACGCAAGCGCAGGGGGGCCGTTTCTTCCTGCCGTACCAGCTCCATTACTCACCGGAGCAATTGGGCCGCTCCTATCCGGAGATCCGCGATTTCTTCGCGGACAAGCGCAAGTGGGATCCCGAAGACCGCTTCAGCAACAGCTGGTACGAACGCTACGCCCCAAGTTTCGTCTGAAGCACTAGTAATCGTAGACGTGCTCGACGGTGCCGCCTGAGCTTCGGATGGCGCGCAATAGCGGAAGCAGATTAGGCACTTTCGTAGAGAGTCCGACACGCTGCCAGTCCGGCCGGTCGGCTAGCGGCATTGCCATCAGCTCGCTTCCACCGGCCAACCGCTGTGCTTTCGTGCGGACCAACGCGGTGACGAAGACGTCATCGTTCCCGCTGATCTCCGTCAGCTTCGCGTTACTATGCGACAGCTTCGTCAGAAGCTCGGTGAACTGGGCATAGCGAGGCGCCTCGACGATTGTCCCTGACTTGCTTCTGCCAATGGGCTTCAGCCGGGCATCGACGTTCCGCACCGCCGCCGGCGACGCGGAAGTGACGAACCGCAATGTCCTCTCGTCGCGTCCCAGGCTTGCCCCGGAGGCCCAGCCGATCAGCCCGGCATAGCCCGCCTTCACGCCATATTCGGCGCTGAGCGCGATGCGGCGTTCCCAGTGCCGGACTTTGAGATCGGGCTCCGTCGTGTCCCACAGGCCCGCGAAAGCCTTCGTGAACGGGAATTCGTACCAGGGCGTCTCGTGCATGAAGGCGCCGTAGGTCTTCTGAACCTTGGTGGCGTATCGATCGTCGGCGCTGTCCCAGCCACCGATCAATTCGGACATTCGGCCGAGCGTATTCTCATACAGGCCCTTCACCAGCAATTCCGCGGAGAAGCTGAGCCCGATCGTGTAGAGCATCACCCGCGTTCCCGCGTCCGCTCCTCCGCTGGCGGCGGATGCCTTGTTTACTGCGCAATAGCCGGACCAGAAGCCGCGGATATCGCGCAGGTAGGAATAGCCGCTCGGCGGATTCTTCTCGAGGAAGCGGCCGAAGCTGTCCGCCGAATAGACGATGTGCCATTCGGGGTAGGTAAGCCAGGTTCGGGCTTCTTGGCGGCGCCATTCGGCATCGCGGATCAGCGGGCGATACGCCCGTCCCTCAGGCGCCGTCCCTCGGCAGCCGAGTTCAATGTAAAGTATCGGTGCTGCGGCGAGGGCCGCGAGCGCGCCGCCGACGCCGAGCAGAACCTTCCAGCGGCGCTTCACGCAGTCGCGGGAGTGCCGAGGCCGCGTCGACGCGCAAAAACATAGCCGACCAGGATCGCAAATCCGCCGATCGCTATGTGGGGCAGGTTCGCTGCGATCCGGGTTTGCAGCGGAAGGCTCATCGGTCCGTGGAGGATGATTCCCAGATCCAGATAACCCATGCCGGTGAGCAATCCGCAGACGCCGTCGAGGAAGTAGAGCGGCCCGAAGATGCGGAAGTAGGTTCGCGTCGCTTCATAGGATTTCCACGCCGCAATCGCTGCCCAGATACCCGAACCGAGGTGCAGAGCGTCATCCCACCATTCGAGCTTGAAGAGCCCGAAGAGATTGCCCTGCTGGTCATGGAAAGGCGGAACGTACCCCAGCGCGGTCACGCCGACGAAAAGCAGGGCATAGGCCCAGCCCATGAGCCTCACGATATTCTGCATGCACACCCCCCAGTTGCAGCCTGGAGCGCAGTCTGCCCGCAGCTACTGCTTTAGTCGATAGCCGGTGCGGAAAATCCACCAGATGGTCGTCAGGCAGACGAGGAAGAAGGCGAATGTCGCCGCGAGGCTCATGCCCACAGGCACGTCCGCCGTACCGAAGAAGGTCCAGCGGAAGCCGTTGATCAGATACACGACGGGGTTGAAATAGGTGATCGTCCGCCAAGGCTCGGCAAGCATGTCGATCGAATAGAATGCGCCGCCGAGGAAGGTGAGGGGCGTCACCACCAGCAGCGGAATGATCTGCAGCTGTTCGAACCCCTTGGCCCAGACGCCGACGATGAAGCCGAACAGGCAGAACGTCCAGGCGACCAGAAGCAGGTACAGGATCATCCACAGCGGATGCTCGACCCGCACATCCACGAACAGATTCGCAGTGAGAAGAATGACGAGCGCCACGCTCATCGCCTTGGTCGCTGCCGCGCCGACATAGCCGATGACCGTCTCGATCGCCGATAGGGGCGCCGACAGGATTTCGTAGATCGTGCCGGTGAAGCGCGGCATGTGGATGCCGAAGCTCGCGTTGAAGATGCTTTCGGTGAACAGCGACAGCATCATCAGCCCGGGCACGATGAAGCTGCCGTAGTCGATGCCGTTGATCTCGCTCATGCGCGAGCCGATCGCCGAGCCGAAAACCACGAAATAGAGCGAGGTCGTGATCACGGGCACCGCGAGGCCGGTCCAGAGCGTCCGCGCGAAACGGTGCATCTCGAACTTGTAGATGGCCCAGATGCCGTGAAGGTTCATGCCGCGGCCCTCTTGTGGTGGATCAGGCCGACGAAGATGTCCTCGAGGCTCGATTGGTGCGTGTCGAGGTCCTTGAAGGCGATCCCCGCGTCCCGCATCGCCGCGAGAAGGGACGGCACTCCGGTGCGGTCGGCCTTCGCGTCGAATTCGTAGGTTAGCTGACCTCCGTCCTCGCTCAATTCGAGCTTCCAGTCGGACAGTTCGGCGGGAACCGCGTTGAGCGGGTCGGCGAGCTGGAGGTGAAGGACCTTTCGGCCGAGCTTCTTCATCAACTCGGTCTTCTCCTCGACCAGGATCAGCTCGCCCTTGTTGATGACGCCGACCCGGTCGGCCATTTCCTCGGCTTCCTCGATGTAGTGGGTCGTGAGGATGATGGTCGTGCCGTTCTCGCGCAGGCGACGAACCATGTTCCACATGTCGCGGCGCAACTCGACGTCGACGCCCGCTGTGGGCTCGTCGAGGAAAAGGATGTCGGGATCGTGGGCAAGCGCTTTGGCGATCATGACCCGGCGCTTCATACCGCCGGACAATTCCTTGAGGATCGTCTTGCGCTTGTCCCACAGCGACAGTTCGCGAAGGATTTCCTCGATCCTGGCCGGATCGGGCGGGCGGCCGAACAGCTCCCTGCTGAAGCTGACCGTGCTGATCAGCGGCTCGAACACATCGAGCGTCAGTTCCTGCGGAACGAGACCAATGCGTCTGCGCGCTTCGCGGTAGTACTTCTGCCAGTTCTTTCCATCGATCAGCACTTCCCCGTCGGTCGCGTTCACGATCCCGCAGATGATGCTGATCATCGTCGTCTTGCCGGCGCCGTTGGGGCCTAGCAGCGCAAAGATCTCCCCGCGGCGGATATCCAGGTCGACCGCCTTAAGCGCCTCGACCCCCGTCGCATATTGCTTCCGCAACCCGCGGATGGAGAGGATCGGGTCGTTCATTCTACCGGCGTTTCCGCAACGGCTTCGGTCTTCTTATCCGGGTCCAGGCCGTGGCGGAGCAGCATCGGCATGTTCGCAAGGGCGAAGAGGATGGACACGATCGTCACTCCCCAGACCTTCAGCGTCAGCCAGGTGTCGAACGTCAGCGTCGCGCGCATCACTTCGTTCGCAACCGCCAGGGCCAGGAAGAAGAAGGCCCAATTCCGGCTGAGCTTAAGCCAGCCTTCTTGGGACAGGCCCGGGAAGACCGGGCCGAAGAGCCACTTCAGCAAGGCCTTGCCGCGCAACAAGCCGCCGCCGAGCAATGCCGCAAAACCAATGTAGATGACGGTCGGCTTCATCTGGATGAACCTGGGATCGCGCAGGTAGAGCGTGATCGCCCCGAACCCGAGGATTAGCACCGTCGATACCCAGACCATCGGCGACACGCGCTTGAGCACCGCCAAGCCAATGGCGATCGAAAAGATGACCGCGACCATGAAAGCGAAGGTTGCGACCAGTGAGCCTTGCAGGCCCGAGCCGGCAAGCTTGTAGGCGATGAAGAAGACAAGCAGCGGCCCGTAGTCGAGCAACATCGTCCAGGACGAGCCCTTCTGATTTGCCTCGCTCATTCCGGCGGCAATCCCGCGATCGCTCGTGCGACTGCCCTCGGGTCGAAAGGACGCAGGTCGTCCGCCGTTTCGCCCACGCCGATGGCATGGATCGGAAGCCCGAACTTCTCGGCAGCAGCCACCAGAACGCCACCGCGAGCCGTACCGTCCAGCTTCGTCATGATCAGGCCCGTCACACCCGCCGTCTCGCGGAACACCTCGACCTGCGCAAGCGCGTTCTGGCCGGTCGTGGCATCCAGAACGAGCAGGATGTCATGGGGCGCTTCCGGGTTGAGCCGGCCAAGCACGCGGCGGATCTTCGACAGCTCCTCCATCAGGTGCGTCTTGTTCTGGAGCCGCCCGGCGGTGTCGACGATCAGCGCGTCGATGCCGGTCGCGGTGGCCTGCTTGACGCCGTCGAACACGATGCCCGCGGCGTCGCCGCCTTCCTTGCCGGTGATCACCGGCGCGCCAATGCGGTCGCCCCAAATCTGGAGCTGCTCGATGGCGGCCGCCCGGAATGTGTCGCCGGCGGCGAGCAGGACGCCATAATCCTGCTCCTTCAGCCAGTGGGCGAGCTTGCCGATGGTCGTCGTCTTGCCGGAGCCGTTGACGCCGATCACCAGGATCACGTGCGGGCGCGGAAAACCCCAGACTTCCAGCGGCTTCGCGACGGGTGCGAGGATCTTCTCGATCTCTTCAGCCAAGATCGATCGAAGGCCGCGTTCGTCCAAACGCTCGAACTTCTGCCTTGCGATGGCTTCCCGGATGCGGTGCGAAGCTTCCGGCCCAAGGTCCGAAGCAATCAGCGCTTCCTCAATGTCGTCAAGCGTCGAGGTATCGAGCGCTGCACGGCTGGTCAGGCCGGTCAGGTTGTCGGCGACCTTCTCCGCAGTCTTCGAGAACCCGCCGCGCAGGCGCTCGAGCCAACTCATGCCCAGACCGCCGACAGATGGTCGCCGTCGCGGCCCGTAACCCTGGCGCGGCCCGTCTCACCGCGCGATGTGCCCGCGATGGTAATCGGCGCGAAACTGTCGCTGTGTCCCTTCGCATTGTTCTCGATGAGCACGGGCTGCGTCGAACCGATAAGGCTGTCGAGCCAGCGGGACCGCCGCTCGGCTGCTGCAGCACGAAGCCGGCCCGCCCGGGCTTTCACGATTTCACGAGCAAGCTGTGGCATGCGCTCAGCCGGGGTGTTGGGCCGCGGCGAGAATGGAAAGACGTGAGCCGCGACGATGTCGCAATCGTCGAGCAATTTCAAACTGTTCAGTGCCATGTCCTCGGTTTCGGTGGGAAAGCCGGCGATCAGGTCGGCCCCGATCGTCGCGTCGGTCCGGGCCTTCTTGATGCGCTCGATCGTAGCGACCGCCTGGGCGCGGCTGTGACGACGTTTCATGCGCTTCAGGATCATGTCGTCGCCGGCCTGAAGCGAAAGGTGGAAGTGCGGCATCAGCCGCGGATCGCCCGCGATCAGTTCGAAGAGAGCATCGTCGATCTCGATGCTGTCAAGCGACGACAAGCGAAGGCGGGTCAGGGCCGGGATCGCCGCCAGCAATCGCTGGCACAGTTCGCCCAGGCCCATGCCTTCACGACCGTAGCTGGTAATGTCGACGCCGGTGAGGACGATTTCCTTCGCGCCGCGCTGAAGCTCTCGCTCGACTGCTTCCCGAACGACGTCGAAGGACAGCGAACGGCTCGGCCCGCGCGCCTGCCAGATGGAACAGAAGGTGCAGCGATGATCGCAGCCGGTCTGAACCGCGACGAAGCTTCGCACGTGTCCCAGGAAGCCCGCGGGCGCGACTCGAGCATCCCCGCCCAAGCTGCCGATCTTGCTGTCGTTTCCGATGACGCGATCGACCTCGGGCATGACTTCGAACGCCTGCGGATCGAGCTCGGCCGCGCAGCCCGTCACTAAGATGCGCGCATTCGGCCTTTCCCGATGGGAGCGGCGGATCGCCTGTCGCGTTTGCCGCACTGCCTCATTGGTCACCGCGCAGCTGTTGACGACGACCCAGTCGTCCTCGGCGGTCGCGAGCCGCCGGATCGTCTCGCTCTCCGCGAAGTTGAGCCGGC
>Ga0207701_10003988_pt1 | contig 15061 bp, 16 predicted proteins | sample KBSSwiSSwithPhiX_FD_184294 | JGI IMG/M metagenome (GOLD analysis project Ga0207701, IMG submission 184294) | Switchgrass rhizosphere bulk soil microbial communities from Kellogg Biological Station, Michigan, USA, with PhiX - S5 (SPAdes) (version 2) | ecosystem: Environmental > Terrestrial >... | reverse complement strand
ATTTACCTTCGCAGCTTTTGCGCAATGAAACCCGGCGCGCCCTCGGTGAATTGGTGCAGCGTAACCGCCAGCGTGGCGTGCCGGATGAAATGCTGAAAAATAAGGAAAAGGAGCTGGTCGAAGGCGCCGGATCACTGGCGGCGCATCGCTTGAAAACTAATTTCATCCTCCATCGGATTGCCGAGGCGGAGAAAATTCAGGTCACGCCTGAGGAAGTCGAGGAACGGATCCGAAATCAGGCTACACATTACAATGTTTCAGTGGAAAAAATGCGCAAAGAAATCGACGAACACGAGGGTATAAACGGCCTGGTGGAAGAGATTCTGCTGGGTAAGACCATTGATTTTCTTAAGGCGAATGTTAGCGTCCAAACAGCGGCAGCCGAGCAAAAGAAACCGTAAAAATTAATGAGCGAACGAAGTAAAAATATTTCCCAAAGTGTGCTGGTCCCAATGGTGGTCGAGCAGACCGGCCGCGGGGAGCGCGCCTACGACATCTATTCACGGCTGCTCAAGGACCGGATCATCTTCATTGGCACACCGATCGACGATCACATCGCGAACCTGGTCATTGCCCAGATGCTCTTCCTGCAAATGGAGGACGGGAAGAAGGATCTCAACCTTTACATCAACTCGCCGGGCGGCTCCGTCACCGCGGGGCTAGCAATTTACGACACGATGCAGTTTCTTACCTGCGATGTAACGACGTACTGCCTTGGCATGGCAGCGAGCATGGGCGCGGTCTTGTTGTGTGCCGGAACGAAGGGCAAGCGTTTCGCCCTGCCGAATTCCGACATCATGATTCACCAGGTGTCCGGCGGCGCCCAGGGACAGGCGAGCGACGTCGAGCGCCAGGTCGATTACATGTTCAAGTTGAAGAAGCGCCTGATCAGAATCATTTCCCAGCATACCAGCAAATCCGAAGAGCAAGTTCGGCTGGATTCCGACCGCGATTATTACATGTCGGCGGCCGAGGCGAGGGATTACGGGTTGGTCGATGAGGTGATCAAATCGCGCAAGGAAGTGAAGCTGCTCGATGGTGCAGGAGGCGACGGAGCCGACCGAAATGTAGCCGTGGCGGAGGCCGCGTTACCCCGTAAACTCGGGGAATAGAAGCTGCTTAAAAGCTGGCGCTCTTATGGCACGGGCTTCGAACCTCACAATGTGCTCTTTCTGCGGGAAGAGCCACGCCGAGGTACGCAAGCTGATCGCCGGTCCCGGGGTCTATATTTGCGACAGTTGCATCAATGTCTGCAAAAGCATCCTCGACAAGGAACTGAACGAAGACGCCCGGCGGCAATCGTCGACTATTCGGGTCCCCAAACCGGCGGAAATTCGCCGATCCCTCGACCAATATGTCATTGGGCAGGACATCGCGAAGAAAACCCTTTCGGTCGCGGTCCACAACCATTTCAAGCGGGTCATGCAGGCGGGCGCGCCCACAGATTCATCCGCTGCTTTCCAGCCCGATCCTTTTGCCGATGTCGAAATCGAGAAAAGCAATATTCTCCTCATTGGCCCAACCGGGTCGGGCAAGACTTTGCTCGCCAAAACGCTGGCGAAAATTCTCGATGTTCCATTTTGCATCGCCGACGCGACCACGCTGACCGAAGCCGGCTATGTCGGAGAAGACGTCGAGAACATTATCCTGCGTTTGCTGCAAAATGCGGACTACGACGTGAAACGGGCCGAGATCGGCATCGTTTACATCGACGAGATCGATAAAATCGGCCGCAAAACTGACAATGTTTCAATTACGCGCGACGTCAGCGGCGAAGGTGTTCAGCAGGCGTTATTGAAAATTCTCGAAGGCAGCACCTGCAACGTTCCGCCGCAAGGCGGGCGCAAGCATCCGCACCAGGAATACATCCAGGTTAATACCGAAAAAATTCTGTTCATATGTGGTGGCGCGTTTGTCGGACTCGATAAAATCGTGCAAAAGCGCGTCGGCCAAAAAGTGATGGGGTTTGGCAGTCCTACTCTGGAGGTAGAGGCGGCGCTGGCGAGGGAAGCGGTGCGACGGGTGGAGCCGGAAGATTTGCTGGCGTTCGGAATGATTCCCGAATTCATCGGCCGTTTGCCGGTGACGGCCGCTCTCGACGCGCTGACCGAGGAAGAGATGGTCGCGATTTTGACCGATACCAAGAACGCGATGGTGAAGCAGTACACTAAACTTTTCTCGATGGAGAATGTGCGATTGTCGGTGACAAAGGATGCGTTGAAGGCGCTGGCGGCCCAGGCTGTGACAAAAGGAACGGGCGCGCGTGCATTGCGATCGATGCTCGAGCGGATCATGCTCGACATCATGTATGACGTGCCCAGTCGTGAAGACATTGCCGAAGTCACGATCAATCGCGCGGTGGTTGAGGGAAAGAAGCTTCCTCTCATTCGCAAAAAGCAGGATAAAGACGCCGCGTAGTCACAGCGCAATTGCGGCCTGAACTGTCGTTGTCGGCGGTCATAGACCGCCGCTACAATTGTCATTCCGAGCGGAGTCGAGGAATCTCTAACTATTGTTCCTTCAGGGAAAAGAATAGAGATGTCTCGACTTCGCTCGACATGACAAGGAGGCAGGCGCGTTGAAAGCAATCGTCATCAATACCGGAACGGAAATTCTGCTCGGTGACGTGCTCAATACTCATCTTGCCTTCATCGCGCGCGAAATTTTTCAATTTGGGCTTCGCATTGACGAACAGCGCGCAATTCCCGATGGCGATTCCATTCAGAGCACGCTGGCTGACGTTTTCGCGCGGTCCGAGATTGTTTTTGTAACGGGAGGGCTCGGTCCGACCAGTGACGACATCACCCTCGAACTGGTAGCCGGCCACTTGAAGTTACCGTTGATCGAGGATGCAACGGTTCACGAGGCAATTCGCACCCGACTCGCTGCGCGCCGAATCCCAACAACGGAACGGATTTGGCGGCAAGCACTGGTTCCAGGAGGAGCGAAAGTCTTACCTAACGAGAATGGGACCGCGCCCGGCCTGTATTTGCCGGCGAATATCAATCCGGCCGTTCCATCGCCGCACCTGTTTTTGCTGCCGGGGCCGCCGCGGGAATTGCAACCAATGTTCAGCGATTTCGTCGCGCCCATTTTGCGCCGGATCACGGCCGAATTGGAGAAAGTGGCGATGCGAATTTTTCGCGTTGCGAACATGGGTGAGTCGATCATTGAGAAGAAGATTGGCGGCCTCATTGCCGCAGTCCCCGGAATTGAGCTTGGCTATTGCGCGCGTCCCGGTGAGGTTGACGTGCGCGTTATCGGTAGCGCCGAAGTGGTCGCGCAGGCGGAGGAAATTATTCGCAAAAAACTGGGCAACGCGATCTTCACCGCGAGCGATGAGACTCTGGCAGCCGTTCTTGTCCGCTTGCTCTCGGAGCGGGAACAAACCCTGGCGCTGGCCGAGTCATGCACCGGCGGTTTTCTGGCAGATCAAATCACCAATGTCCCGGGGGCCTCGAAAGTATTTGTTGCCGGCTACGTTACCTATTCCAATGAAGAAAAAATCCGCGCCCTTGGTGTCTCGCGCGAATCGATCGAGAGATTCGGCGCCGTAAGCGAGCAGGTCGCGACCGAGATGGCGGAAGGCTTGCGCACGCGAACCGGTGTGACGCACGGAATCGCGACAACAGGAGTCGCGGGACCAGGCGGCGGTAGCGAAGAGAAACCGGTCGGCACCGCGTTCTTAGGATTAAGTTCAGAAAATCAGCCCGCGCGATGGGAGAAGTTCTTTTTCCCAAGCGATCGCGAAACCTTCAAACAGCTGGTAGCGCAGCGTGCGTTCGACATGTTGCGAGAGAAATTAACGGAGCGATAGATAGTGGAGACGGCTGCATAGCTAGTGATCGAGCGCGCCGTCATCCCGAGCCGCGATAGACGGCGAGGTCCCTCGCTTGCGCTCGGGATGACAAGCGTTGCTTAGAAGTAAATGAAAACCGAATCGAGGGAACCCCGATGCGAAAGCTCTAAGAAACGCGGCAGGATCCTTCGACTTTCGCTCGGGATGAACGTGCTTTGCGTTTTGGCGCGCCGCGCCTTGCATGCCTGAAAGTTGTAGCTGCTGCTGTCTCAGCAGCAGATTCTTTGATTCTACCGCGGGCGGCAGCTACATCCTTACGCCGCCGGCTGCACTTCCACCGGGGTGCCGACCTTGACGTGATCGTAAAATAATTTCGCGCCATCCGAAGGCATGCGAATACAACCGTGCGAGGCGGGATAACCGGGCAAAATTCCCACGTGCATACCGACGCCTTCGTCGGTAAGACGCATGAACCATTTCATGGCCGCGCCCTGAAAATGCGTTCCGCTCGGCGCGGCATCGATGTGCATGCTCACGCCGGCGCGAACAATACGTCCGGAGCTATCAACAAAGTCACCGTAAAGAGACGAGTAATGGTTCGGATCTTTTTCCAAGATTTGCATGTTCCCGCCGGGCGAAGTGTGGCCCTGTTTGCCCGATGAAATCGGGGAATCAACCACGATCTCCTCGCCCACCATGAGGTAAGCACGTTGTTTCCCCAGAGAAATAATCACGTGAACGTCTCCTGGCGAAATTTTTGCCAGCAGCGCCTGATTTACCCGGAGCGGCGCCTGCTTCTTAATTAAGTCGACCGCGCTGCGCATCGGCTGCAAACCGCTCTTGGGCTTACCAAATCCAAATTGCGCATCAGCCGAGATGGCGAAAAATAAGATCGCGTTTGCGATGACCAGGTTAAGAAAACGTTTTATCATTTCGCGTATCCGTCTACCCGCGCAAGCCAGCCGGACAGCCAGCGAGCTTCACCGCGTTCCGGCGGGGAATTTGCCACCCGCCGGCGAAGGACAGTCTTGGCTGAAGCAGCGAATTCGTCGAGTGCGGATTGCGCGCCGTGCATATTTTCCAGGACTTGGAGCAACCCCCATCCTTCGCCGTGATAACGTTCGGTTAGGAGCGTCCCTTCGCCCTTGAAATTTACGTAGTCAACCAGTGCGTAACAGCCTTGCGCGTTCGAGGCGACGCGATCGAATTGTCGCTGCACGTTTTCACGATCAGATGCCTGTGCCATCATTTTGGGCAGAGCATCTTGCAGACGCGCGATGAGAAACTGGGCCTGGAGATCGATGGTATCGACCAAGAACTGGCGAAGCTGTTTCATCTTCGGCGAATCGACTGCTTGCTGAAATTCGACACGCGAATTCCAGGGGCAGAAAGTGTCGTGCCCAGCCAGAAGAAATGGAGGTAATTTCGCGCCATGGGCGGAAACAAAGCGAACAAGCTTTGGAAAACTTTCATCGAAAGGGCCGCGCTGGCCTTTTGGGTACCAGATGAAGTGGCCGATGCCGAGGGAAGCGAAGTTTTCGCCCACGTTCCATGAGGTCAGTCCGGAGATTGTGCCACCGCATTCATTTTGCCAAATCCGTTTGCCGATTCGCTGGGCATCGGTCGAGGAAATATCGACCGCGGCGTGGAGCGAAGCAGTGAGCAGCATTATGATGGTTAGAGCTACGGCCACCTGGCGGCTTGACGCGTCCACTTTCTTCTCTAGCGTGCCGGACTTCATTCCGCGCCGCTTTTGGCGCTTCCACTTTATGAAAAATCTCGTAATCGGTATCACGCTGGCAACATTGGCAGCCCCTGCATTTGCGCAAAACCCGCCCGCGCTCAAGGACAGCAAAGATAAAGTAAGTTACAGCATCGGGCTCGACATCGGCACCACTTTTAAAAAGCAAAAGATGGAGATCAGCAGCGACGCACTGGTTGCGGGCCTGAAAGACGGAATGAGCGGGACGAAGCCGGCTTTGAGTCCGGATGAAGTGCGCCAGGTGATGATGGAGTTTTCAAAAGACATGAGAGAAAAAACAGCAGCCGCTACCAAAGAAGCAGCGGACAAGAACAGTAAGGAAAGTGAAAAATTTCTCGCTGAAAACAAGGCGAAACCCGGCGTAAAAACAACGGCCAGTGGCTTGCAATATAAGGTAGAGAAAGAGGGGAGCGGGACGCCGCCAAAAGAAACCGATACCGTGGTAGTGAATTATCGCGGAACTCTGATTGACGGGACTGAGTTCGATAGCTCGTACAAGCGCGGCGAACCGGCGACCTTTCCGGTTAACCGAGTCATCAAAGGTTGGACGGAAGCGCTCCAATTGATGAAGCCAGGCGCGAAATATCAGCTTGTCATTCCATCAGACCTCGCTTACGGCCCGGCCGGAACGGGCGGCGATATCGGGCCAAATGCGACGCTCATTTTCGAAGTCGAGTTGATGAGCGCGAAGCCCGGGGAAGCCAGCGCACCGTCTCCTGCGGCAGCGGCGGCGACTTCAGCTTCAGCGACAGCTTCACCGAAGCGGTCGCCGTAAGAGGTCGGAGAGACCGGCATTGCACGGCGGCGTGCTGCTTTCAAACAGGGAGCGGCTGTTTCCAGCGCCGTTTTGATTAATGCAGCCGGCACGGCTGCCTCTACAGAAGAAGCGATGGGGGGAATTATCCATTGGTGGTAGAGGCGATTTCATTTCCTGTGGTGGCACGCGTGTCGCGTGCAATTCTTTCCGGCTCGCGCTGCAGCCGGCACGGCCGCCACTACACGTCAACTCGCGTGCGTGACTGAGTCGAGTCCCATTCCAGGCGCGGAGCGTCGCTCCAAAGGTCTTCCAGACTGTAGAAGGCGCGCTTGGCCTGATGAAAGACATGAACAATTACCTGGAGATAATCGAGCACGATCCATTGGCTGGCGGGAAATCCGTCAATGGCGGTCGCGCGAATACTGTGATCTTGCTTTAGCTTTGTCTCTACCTCGCCGGCAATTGCCTTCAAATGTGGTTCGGAGGTTGCAGAGCAAATAACAAAAAAATCGGTGAAAGTGGAGATCCCGCGTAAATCCAGGACAACAATCTCTTCCGCCTTCTTGTTCGAAGCGAGTTCGCCGCAGAGTTTGGCTAGTTTTTCGGAATCTATTTTGTTACCTCCCGATAGAGTCCGCGTGTGCGAATGATTTGTTCGACCGAGCGCGGAACGAGATACTGAATCGAGCGGCCGCTGGCGATCCGGTTCCGAATTTCGGTTGCGGAAATATCGATTCGCCGATCCACACTCAAATATTCGTGGACGACCGGGGTAAATGCGCGTTGCAGAACAACGAATGTTACCATATGGCGCAAATCCTCAAAGCCTCGCCACCTCGGCAACCCGGCAAGATTATCATCGCCAATAAGTAAAAATAAATGCGCACCTTGGTATTTCTGACGCAGTTTTTCGACTGTGTCGATGGTGTAAGAGGGTGGTTCGCGTTGCAATTCGCAATCGTCCACCTCAAACTGCGCTTCGCCTTCGATCGCGCTGCGCAACATCTGCAAACGGGCTTCCGGTGTCGCTACCGAATCGCTTTTATGAGGGGAAAGGCGCGTCGGAATAAAAACAATTCTTTCGAGCGCGAATCTCTCCAAAGCGAGGCGCGCCAGAATCAAGTGGGCGTGATGCACCGGATCGAACGTGCCGCCGTAAATGCCGATCTTTTGCAATTCAATAAAGAAGGTATTGGTTGTGCTCGCTCGTGAACCGGGCCAGGTCTGCCGTCCAGCTCGCCACGATTGCACTGGGTCCCATGCCGGGGGCAAATTGCGAGGCGATCGAGCAGCTGCCGTAGCATTTGAAAAACATTTCGCGTTTTCCGCGTTTGCTGCTCGCGATCAGCGCAATCACAACCGATGCAAGGGTGAGAAAAATCCTGTTTTCGGCGAAACGCATCAATTTTAACGTCGACGTTATGAAACACACTTCCGTGGGTCAACTGTTGCTTGTCGGTGTCCAGGGTCTGGAGCTCGGCGTGGACGAGGCGAAACTGCTGCGCCGGGTGCAACCGGGCGGATTTATCTTGTTCGGTCGCAATATCAAGACGCCGGAACAATTGCGAAAGCTCGTCGACGATCTGCGCAACTTAAGCCTCGTCGAGCCGATCATTACTATCGATCAGGAAGGTGGCCGAGTGTCGCGGCTGCGCTTGATTGGAAACGAACCGCCGAGCGCTCAGCAATTGCGCGACAAAGGAGACATCGAGTTGATTCGCCAACATGGCGACATCACCGGAGATTTGCTGCGATTGTTCGGTTTCAATCTCGATCTCTGTCCCGTGCTCGATATTTCCTTTGATGACGACGCGGACAATTCCCTGCGTGGTCGCTGTTATGGAAAAACAGTCGAGCAGGTAATCAGGAACGCGGCTGCGTTTAACAACGCACTGCGTGCTGCGGGCGTGGCCAGCTGCGGGAAACATTTCCCCGGTTATTCGGCTGCGGTGGTCGATGCCCATCATAGTTTGCCGAAAATCGATCGGACCCGCGAACAGTTGGATCGCGAAGAACTCGCAGTCTTCCGCGCTTTTGCGGGCAACGTTTCGAGAGCGGCAAAGAACCATGTTGTCGATGGCATGATGATTTGTCACGGGTGGTATCCCTGCTTCGAAGAGAAGAAAACGCCGGCGTCGCTCAGTCATCGTGTCGTCACGCAATTGCTACGTGATGAATTAGGCTTCGATGGCCTTGTCATGACGGACGATCTGGATATGGGCGCGATTGTGAATGAATACAACTTTGATGAAATGTTGCAGCTCACCTTTGCTGCGGGCAACGATCTCGCCATGATCTGCCATCGCATCGACAAAGTGGCGGAAGCACTTGGAGTTATTGAAAAACTGCCGCGTAAACAAATCAACCGCGCGCTTGCCAGCGTGGCCGCTTTCAAAAGCAAGATGCAGCCGCCAACCAAGTTTTCGGACAGCGCATTTCGGAAACTGGACGATGCGGTTTGGAAATTGCGCGTCGCGGTTCTAGGCGAAGAACGCGCTGCCGAACGCAGCCCAGAGAACGCCGCCCGCTCGCCCGTCGAACGGTACTAGAGTTTGTCGTCCGGCGAAGCGTGGAAGGTCAATCCCCGAATAGTTAGAGATCTTTCGACTTCGCTACGCTCCACTCAAGATGACAAAGGAAGAACATGCGGAGCCTGGAATGGTGCGATTGCTCGCTGCCCGACCGTCACATGCCCAGGGCGGCGCGAAGGTGCGGGACGAGTCGTTTACTAAATTCGACGGAATCACCAGCGGATAGATGCGACCATTCGGGGCAATTGAAGCCCGCCAACTCAGGGAAATCTTCGAAATAAATACCGGGTGCCCCCGTAGCTTGCAGCAAAGGATCCCACGTCTGACTACGTGGAGTCGTTTTGTCCTCCAACGCTTTGAGTCCGCCGCTAACGGGAAGGCGCACGAAAACAATCTTACCGCCGCGGGCACGGAGTTTTTCCGCTGCTGCAACTGTATCGTGAAAGCGTTTTTCGATCGCCTCTTTTATCTTTGCCATGAACACGTCTTTCGGAATGTAACTTGGGGGCGGAGGTGGAGTGAAAAGCGGTAACCAAATCTGCTGAATTCGTTTTTGCAGCTCGCTGCCTGGACGCGCGCATTCCTCGATCATCCGGGCGCGACGCTCCCGATCGTGAGTGCCAAAGTAAGGTGGACTGCGCGGCGGGACCAGCGCACCGGGCCGATTCGGGATGGGCAGGCGCTTGAGCAGGTCGTCGAGAGTCAGTTCTTCCTGTTTAAGGAACGCGACATGTTCTTCCAATGGCATGGCGAGATATTGGCTGACACGTTGTGCCGGCGTCTGGGTGTGAGAACGACGCACCGCTTTTTCGCCGCGTTCCATCGGGGGTGTGCCGGGCGGAGCGAAAAACAATCGGGGCACGAAACTGCAAATAATCGTGCCATGAAAATTTTTGTCGTCGGCCAGGTCAGCCAGGACGGGATAAGCGCAGCCCCCACCCATCGCCAGTTGCACCGGGCGTTTGCCCAGTCCTTTTTGTAGTTCGTCGAGATCGAGATCGTACCATCCACGGGAATCGCCGATGATAACGACCGATTCGGGTTCCACGCGCCGGCGTGTCATGGTCCAGAGATCCTCGTTGTCATTAAGAGTGGGTCCGTAACCAATCGAGCGGCAATAGAATTCCCAGGCGCAGGTCGCCGCAATAACGACCAGCACAACAATAACAGTGATGCCGCGCCACGGAATTTGCGGGATCGGGCGCTCGAACTCGAGCGGTGGACCGCCGTGGACGCTCTCGGCTTCCGTCGGTTGGCGGAAGAACAAATGCGGCAGCCGAAGGATGCGCTTAAAATTGGAAGTAGATGAAGGCATTGCTGCTTCCTTGAGTGAGAATGATGGCACACGCCATCAGGGCCCAAGCAGTGGTCACAATCCAGCGCGGCAAACGCGTCACCGCCGTTTCGATATTGGTCTCGCGCAGCGACCAATGCGCAAGCATCATGAAGAAAGTTACGATGCCGATCTGTAGCATTTCGCGAGTGGCCAGAATCGCATCGCCATGCGGGTGGCCGCCGAACATGCCGCGCAGCATTCGCGTGGCGATGGTGAAATCTGAGGCTCGGAAAAAGACCCATGCCAGACAGACTGCGCCATAGGTAACAAGACCGAGTAGAAGTTTCACCGCAAAATTCTCAGTCCACGCTCGTTCACCGATCAGGGCACGCGATGCATGTTCGATGACGAGATAGGAGCCATGAAGTAATCCCCAAACGACAAAGGTCCAGGCGGCGCCGTGCCAGAGACCGCCCAGAAACATTACGATGACGAGATTTATTGCAGCCCGCGTCCATCTCACCCGGTTGCCGCCGAGCGGAATGTAAAGGTAATCGCGCAAAAAGGTGGAAAGCGAAATGTGCCAGCGTCGCCAAAAATCGGAAAAGCCAATGGCCGCGTATGGGAAACGGAAGTTATCCTTCAGATGGAATCCGAGACATAACGCCGCGCCGATCGCGCAGGTGGAATAGCCGGCGAAATCAAAAAATATCTGACCAGCGAAAGCAATCACACCTAACCATGAATCGAGCGCGACGAGCGGACCAGCGTAACCAAAAATGCGATCGGCCGAACCGGCCAGCATTGTATCGGCGAGCACAATTTTTTCGAACAAACCCAGCGTCATAAGCAACAATCCCCACAGGAACTGGCCGATCCGCAAACCCGGTGGTCTGACCAATTGTGGAAGAAAATCACCGGCGCGCACGATTGGTCCGGCGACCAGCTGAGGAAAAAAGGAAACCGCCAGAACGAAATCTCGCAGTGATCTGGTCGGTTGCAGGACGCCGCGATAAATATCGAGGGTGTAGGAAAGAGAATGGAACGTGTAAAAGGAAATTCCGACCGGCAGAAGGATGTCGAGATGTGGCGGATGGTAGATCACGCCGATGCGGGCGAGGAGCCATTGGAAATTTTCCAGCAGGAAGTTTCCGTATTTGAAAAACCCGAGCATGCTCAGGTTCATGCAGACGCTGCCAATTAACCATGCGCGATGCGAAGATGGGTTTTTCGCTTTGGCGATCTGCCGGCCCAGCCAAAAATCCATCGCGGTAGTGGAAAAAAGGAGCGCGGCAAACGGTGGATTCCAGGCGCCGTAAAAAATGTAGCTCGCGGTCACCAGCAGATTCTTTCGCGCATTCCAGGAGCGGATGCTCCAGTACAGCGTCACTACGACCGCGAAGAAGACAACGAAGGTGAGGGAATTGAAGAGCATGGATGGCCCGCGATTGCTTATCTAAGAAGGCAGGATGTTGGCCAGAATTTTGTTAGCGGATTGTTGAAAAACTGCCCTCACTGCCGCTTGCGCGTGCGTCTCTCCCAGCGGGAGAGAATGGGAGAGGAAGCTGGCACTTGGCATTTTGAGGTGGAGCGGTTCCTTCTCCCCGGGGGAGAAGGTCAGGATGAGGGTTTTCAACAGTCTGTTAGCGTATTTGTACGAGCGGGTGGAAAGCAAAAGGTGTAGTGGTAGGAATGTCAGATCCCCGAAACGTTGCTCACGCCAAGAAGGTTACGCAGGAGAAACATCATCATCAGGCAAAGGGCAAGCCTGGGAAAGAAAAAAGATCGGGCGGTGCGGTCCAGAATCGGCCGGTTGAAACTGCGCCGGCGCCAGCAAATGGGGAGGTCTCCAAAGCGGAGCAAAAGCCCGGTGATCTGGAAAAGTCACTGGCGGTTCTCTCCAAACTCAAGGATTTGGAATTTCATTCCCGCGCCAATATCGAGACGCTGGCTGAGCTTAGTTTGACGATTGAAGAAGAGCTGAAGCAGCGAGAATTTGCCGAAGCAATTGGCGCACTCTACTCCGCGCAAGAGGCTTTCCATTCAAAGATCGCGGCTTTCATCGAGACGTATCAAACGAAATGCGAGAGCCTCAAGTAGCCGGGTAGATGTCAGACTGCGGTGAAACCGTAGAGAGCGTTGTAGGACAGGCATTCCTGCCTGTCGAACCATTCAATCCTGGCAGGCGGGAGCGCCTGCCCTACAATTCCGGCGGTGCGCTCCGATCGCAAAGTTTCGTAACCTACGATTTTCCTCGAAACCGCTCGTTGAGCTCGGCCGAAGCCGCGTTCTGGGCGAGAAGATTGAAGGAACCTTCTTTCTGAATGGTTTGGGCGGCGCGAATAAAAGCGCCCCATGCGGCGAGGGCCAGGCCGGAGCCGACGGATATGCGCCGGACGCCGAGATCAGCGAGCTGAGAGACCGTGAGCTCGCAATTGAAACCAGAAACGAGAACATTGACCGGTTTTGGCGCAACCGCTTTCACGATCTGCTTAATCTCGTTAGGTTCCCGGACGCCGGGAGCGTAAAGACAATGAGCGCCGGCCTCAGCGTAAAAGGTAAGCCTCTCGAGGACGACGCGAAGAGGATCGGTACTTCCGACCAACCACGCTTCACATCGCCCGGTCAGCACCACTGGAATTCCGGAATCATCAATGGCTCGACGTGCGGCACGGATGCGCTCGACAGCCAGTTTTTCTTCGTAGAGCGGCGCCGCGCTGTTCCCGGTGTTATCCTCTATCGACAGGCCAGCCACACCTTCGGCGATGCAGAGATTTGTATTTGTGGCTACCCCTTCGGGCTCGTGGGCGAATCCGTTCAGAAAATCAGCATTTACCGGGAGTGTCGTAGCGGCCGTAATCTCACCGATGTTCCTGAGCATTTCGTCGAGGGAAACTCCGCCATCAGGTTTGCCGCGGGAAAAGGCGAAACCGGCGGAGGTGGTGGCGAGGGCTTTGAAGCCCAGATTTTCCAGATAGATGGCGCTGCCGATATCCCATGGGTTCGGCAGGACAAAACAGCCGGACTCATGCAACATCCGAAACTTAGTGGCCGCGGATAATTGCGCGTTTTTCATTCTCCAATATGCATATGTCTAGCGAAGGTCGCTCAAACCGACGAGCAGTTCGCGATCGTTGCGGTTTAGGTCTGGGGCGCGCACGCAAACGCCAAATCCGGCTCGGACCGCCGCGCCTTTCCTTACGCTTTCAGGAAGCTAAGCAGCTCGGCGTTAATAACGTCGGCATGCGTCGTAATCATGCCATGCGGGTAGTCTTTGTATGTCTTCAGCGTGCCATTCTTGAGGAGCTTGGCTGAGAGTGGACCGGCGGCCTGATAGGGCACTATCTGGTCGTCCTCGCTATGCATGACCAGAACCGGGACCGAGATCTTCTTTAGATCTTCCGTGAAGTCGGTCTGCGAAAACGCGACGATGCCGTCATAACCCGCCTTGGCGCCCCCCATCATACCTTGGCGCCACCAATTCCAAACAAGAGGCTCGATCGTTTTCACCCCGGGACGGTTGAACCCATAGAACGGACCCGCCGGTAGGTCGTAATAGAACTTGGCCCGGTTGGCGGCGAGCTGGGCCTGGAGATCGTCGAAGGCCGATTTGGGCGTACCTAACGGATTGGCCGGAGTCTTCACCATCAGCGGCGGCACAGCGCTAATGATCGCCGCCTTCGCCACGCCCTTGTCGCCATGACGAGCGAGATAACGCACCACCTGGCCGCCGCCGGTCGAGTGGCCGACGTGGACCGCATCCTTGAGGTTGAGATGATCCGTGACGGCCTTCAGATCGTCGGCATAGTGGTCCATGTCGTGCCCGTCGCCGGTTTGAGTCGAGCGACCATGTCCACGCCTGTCAGTCGCAATGACGCGGAAACCTTTGCTGAGGAAAAAAAGCATCTGCGGGTCCCAATCATCCGCCGAGAGAGGCCAGCCGTGACTGAACACAATCGGCTGACCTTTGCCCCAATCCTTATAGTAGATGTCGATGTTCGCTCCGTTTTCTTTTCCGACGGTCACGTATGGCATCGCGCGTTTTCTTTCTTGTTAGTGGTTTAATGCTGTTGGCCGCGCTTTATCTCCGTTAAAAACCAAGTGCGGCGCTCCGTCTCATCGATCCAGACTTCAATCAGACTGGCGGTGGCAACGTCACGATGCTCGTCGCACACGTTGTGCGCCTCCCGCAGCCGCGCGGCCAGCGTTTGGTTGTCCTCGGCCAACTCGGCAATCATGTCCGCCGGATCGACGTAGTCCGCGTCGTTGTCGAGCACGCGCTGAATGCGTGAGATTTGACCAATCGATTTGATGGTGAGCCCGCCAAGCTTTCGAATTCGCTCCGCAATCGGATCGGTCATCGCGTAAAGCTGGTCACCATGTTCGTCGAGGAGCAGATGGTAATCGCGGAAATGCGGGCCGCTCATGTGCCAGTGGAAATTTTTCGTTTTCAGGTAGAGCGCAAACACGTCTGCGAGAATGGCGTTCATCGCCCCGGCAATGTCCTTGACAGCGGAACGTGTCAGATCGGTCGGGACCGTTAGTGGAATATCGCGTTTTAGGCGAAGCTCTGCAGTTTTTGTCGAATTATTTCTTCTCATATTATTTTATCCTCCGATTGTTTTCGTTGATTAGTGAGCCATTGACCACAGGGCAGAGCAAAGAATAATTTCTACCTCTTAAGAGGGAACTTTTTTTACCTTCAAACCAGCCGGCGCAGTTCTGCCAGCACGAGCCGGAATTGACCCCGCGTCGGTCCGGCGGATAGGGAATCTGATGAGAATCGAATCGCGCGCGCGTTTTCCTCTGGCCCAACTGCCGACGCCGATTGAAGAATTGAAATCGCTTTCGCGAGAGCTCGGAGGGCCGGAGCTCTTGATTAAGCGCGACGATCAAACTGGCCTTGCGCTTGGCGGGAACAAGACGCGCAAGCTCG
>Ga0207701_10003986_pt1 | contig 15064 bp, 15 predicted proteins | sample KBSSwiSSwithPhiX_FD_184294 | JGI IMG/M metagenome (GOLD analysis project Ga0207701, IMG submission 184294) | Switchgrass rhizosphere bulk soil microbial communities from Kellogg Biological Station, Michigan, USA, with PhiX - S5 (SPAdes) (version 2) | ecosystem: Environmental > Terrestrial >... | reverse complement strand
GCCAACTACGTCATCGACGGCGGGCTGGTGAAGACTACGTAACGGGACACGAACACTCCGCCGGATACGCGATGAACGCTACCGCGGTACGACCCAGGTGCCAGCGAGACGATCCTGGACGCCGCGCGCAGGCCAGATGGCTATCACGATCGCACCCGCGATCATTCCCAGCATCCACCATGGTTGCCCGAGATTCGCGGGGATCGGCGTGACGAACCGCATCACGAGCGGCACCACCAGGATCGGTGACCACGTGATCGCCGTGCGGACGAGCACGCGCAGCCGTGAGGCGGATCGCCCGTCGGCCGTCACGAGCTCGAGTCCCATCATCCGTATCAAACCTCGCCGAAACACGAGATTCGCGACAAGTGCCAACACGGCGACCAATAGGTACACTTGGGACGGCTCCCACAGGAGAGATCGGCGCGCGTCCTGGCCGGTCGCCCTTCGAAGGATGGCGGCAGCTCGGGCGACCTGAGCCTGCGCGTCAGGGAGCGGAAGTGGATAGCGCCGCAAGACATCGTTCGCGATCGCTCGATGATAGTCGTGAAGATTGAGATAATCCATGTTCCGCGGCGTAAACAATCGTCCGTCTGACACGACGTCCCGGTATCGAGTGGCCAGCGCGCGCTCGATCGATTCGCGGTCGTCCACCGACAGGGTTAAAAACGAGCGGTCGGCGAGCGCGAGCTGCCATAACAAGTCTCCCGCGGCGAGCTCGTCAACCGGCACCCGGCTTCGGTGGAGGTCCATGTTCGTCCACATCGCCATGACCAGAGTCAAGGCGAACGCCGGCACCAGCGCACAGATGGCGATAGGCGCCACCCGCCACGCCCGCGTGAGGACGGCGCGTTGTTTCGTCAAGGTCTCCAGCTCCCGTACCATGTCATCCATGTCGTCGCCCGGCGCGCCGGCGAGGCGCTCGAAGAAGCGACACGCCCCGAGAGGCAGTGGATGGTGAGGCACGGAGCCTGCGGTCACCGGTTCGACCTCCCGGCCGAGCGCGTTCCGTGCAAAGGCGATCAGCAGCTGCTGATCCGTCGCGACTGAGTCAGCCGGAGCGGCGGCATCCGCGGCTGGATCGTCGAGCCACTTGCTGCCACCTGAGGCGAGCGTCCACACGCGCTGTGGATTGCGCGGCGCCCGATCGGCAGCGGTCGTCGCCGCGCACTCCCTGGCGAGGTCCAGCAGCCACCATCGAACGTCGCTCCACTCGTGCGTTTCCCCGGACAACGGTACGCCCTCCACCGCCTCGTACGCGTCCCACGTCTCGGTTTCGAGCCGGCGTCCGGCCAACCAACGTAGCCGCGTGCCGCGGACGACCGCTCGTCGTGCCGGCGCAAGGGGCGGCGTCCCGGGATCGCTGAACCGAAGCCATACGGCGCGCCGCAAGCGCGGGTCGAAGCCCCACCGCCAGCCGTCGCCCAGGCCTCGTACGGCGTCTGGCAGCACGTCGTACGGTCCCGCTCGTCCGACGATCACTCGCTCCGACGGGCCTGCCAAGATGGTCAGCTCAATCCGGGTGTCTCTCGCGTGCCGCTCGACCACACTGGTGCGGCTGGCGAGATCGTGGAGGCCGGCGAAGCCATTGTGACGTCGCGCGGTCGAGAACAGGATCGCGATCGGCAGCAATGCGAACGCCCTGACCATAAAGAATGCCACCGGGCCTCCCAGCGCGTGCTCGAGGCCCGCAGGTTCCAGTGTGGACACGAACCGGATCGACAAGATGCAGATCGTGTACACAGCGACCCGAATCATCACCTGGATCTTGGTGGCGCTTTGGCGGTTTGCGCCGACAACGGCGAGCCCGCAGAATGCCTTGCCGAGAGTCGCGCCCCAGATGGTTTCGAGGACGCCGAAGTACAGCAGGATCGTCGGGAGTGCCACGCGGTCGGTCACATCGGCCAGCGGCAAGCCGATGCTCAATGCGATGAGCGGTATAGTCACGATCGCGAGATCGATGGTTCCGGCGATGAATCGACGACCGAGCGTCGCGGCGGTCGGGGTCGCCGATGAGAACGGCTCCAGCGCCGCGGCGAGCTGCGTGTAGTTGGCGAACCGCTGCTCCGGTTTCTTGGCGAGACAGCGCAGGACGACGGCGCTCAAGCCTTTCGGGATCGTCCGGTTGAACGTGTGGGGCGCGGGCGGAGGATCGTTCGCCACCATCATCAGCAGCGACATCAGATCCGCTGCGGAAAACGGCGCTCGGCCGGTGAGCAACTCGAACAACGTCACGCCCACGCTGTAGATGTCGCTCCGCATGTCGAGCGGTACGCCGCGCAGCTGTTCGGGAGAGGCGTAGGTTGGGGTACCGACGACCTGTCCGAGCGTGGCAGACTGCGTGACGTCGATCGCGGGATGGAGCGATCGCGAGATTCCGAAATCGCCGATCTTGACGATTCCGTGCTCGCCGATGAAGCAGTTCGACGGTTTGATATCGCGGTGCAGGATACCGCTCTCTGCCGCGGCCGCGAGCCCTCGAGCAATCTGAAGCGTCGTGTCCACCGCCGCCGCGGCTGGCAACGGGCCGTCGCGATGCAGTCGATCGCCAAGCGTCTCCAGCATCGGCTCGAGCGCGATTGCAGGGCGACCATCGATCTCGTAGGCGCCGAACACGTACACGCAATTCGGGTGGTTGATCGACGCCGCCAAACGACCCTCGCGCAGAAAGCGTTCGCGCTCGTCCTGGCTACGCAGGGGCTCGGCGATCACCTTCAGCGCAACCTGACGCCCGCTGTCGACCTCCTCGGCGGCGTATACGATCCCCATGCCGCCGCGGCCGAGCACATGAAGGATTCGATACGGGCCGAAGAGCGTGCCTTCCGAAACCACCTGGGGCACGACTTCGACGAGGGCCTCGATGGCCGGCGTCGCCAGGAAGCTCTCCGCGCTCAAGTCGTGCGCGAGCAGCGACTCGACTTCACGCCGCAGGCTGTCGTCTTCGGCGCATGCCTGGGCGAGAAAATCTGCGCGTTGGTCGGCGGGAAGCGCCGATGCCGCGTGATAGAGCCGCTCGACGTCTAACCAGCGGTCAGCGGTCATGAGGTTCGTTCGCGCATGACAACGAATCCATCATCGGACCCTTTCGCAGAGTATCAAGCATAGTCGTGCACATATCCGCGGCGAGGCACGTAAGCTCATGATGACGACATCCTGATGAAAGGCACACTCAGCTGGGCTGAATGAAGCGGTGCGGTTCGTCCAACCTCGTCCGTACGCGCCGTCATCCACTCGGGCGGCCCATCGCGACTCCTCTCCGCTGATGGAGGCGGGAACCGTGGTCAAGAACTGGCACTCGCCAGCTTGATCTCGTTCGACGACCGGTGGGCTTCCCCTAGGCGGACGAGGCCAGGTCCTCAGTCCGGTTCCTCGAGACGCCGGCCGCGGTCTGGGGCGGAGTTGGTGCTGATCGACGCTGCAAGCCCGAGCACCAGAACCGGCTGTTCTCGCTCGTGCACGAGCGAAACATCCAAGGCCTCGCGCTCATTTCATGGACGTTGATCAGCCGTGGAATCGACGATGGTTGGCAAATCGACCGGGTCCGCCTCGTTGCCAGTCAGGCCGGCGCGTGTTACAGATGCCGTCAGGCAATTGCATGACGAATGCAGGTCCGACTCTCGATGACGTCCCTCCGAATCATTCCGCAGGATCAGGGCCGCACCGATGTCCGTAGAAGACTTCATCACGTGGGGGACACCGAGGGCGCGCTGGATTCTGCTGGCGACCGTCTTGGGCTCGGGAATCGCATTTCTGGACGCCACGGTTGTGAATGTGGCACTGCCGACGATCGGCACCGAACTGGACGCAAGCGTTGCCGTATTGCAGTGGGTGATCAATGGCTACACGCTCACGCTCGCGTCTCTGATCCTCATTGGCGGTTCCTTAGGTGACCGATTCGGGCGCCGCAGGATTTTCCTGCTCGGAATCGTGTGGTTCGCAGTCGCGTCTCTGCTCTGCAGCGTCGCGCCCACGTCCGAGGCTTTGGTGGCAGCCCGCTCGTTCCAGGGCATCGGGGGCGCGCTGCTCACGCCAGGCAGCCTCGCGATCCTTCAGGCTTCGTTCGCACCGAACGATCGCGGACGGGCGGTTGGCGCATGGTCGGGTCTGTCTGGAATCGCCGCGGCGATCGGGCCGTTTGTCGGGGGCTGGCTCATCGGCGTCGGCTCGTGGCGTGTGATCTTCCTGATCAACGTTCCACTGGCGATTGCGGTGGTTACCGTGACGGTGAGGCATGTTCCCGAGACGCGAGATCCCTCTGCCGCGCGTGGCATCGACGTCGCCGGCGCGGTGCTGACGTTCGTCGGGTTGGCCGGGGTGACCTGGGCGCTCATCGCAATCGGCGAGCGGGGTGCGACTGCGGGCGTGCTGTCGGCCGGCGCTGTCGGCGTGGCTTCACTCGCCGGCTTCGTTGCCGCGGAACGGACGGTCCGGCATCCGATGTTGCCACTCGAGATCTTCCGATCGCGGCAGTTCACGGCCGCCAATCTCGTCACGCTCATCGTCTATGCCAGTCTCTCCATCACGTTCTTCCTGCTGGTGGTCCACCTCCAGCAGGTCCTCGGCTACTCGGCGCTGCAGGCGGGCGCCGCGATGTTGCCGGTCACTGGCCTGATGCTGGCGCTATCCGCGCGGGCAGGCCAGCTTGCTGATCGCATCGGTCCGCGCCTGCCAATGACCATCGGTCCGCTGGGTATCGCCGTTGGGCTCATGCTGGTGAGCCGAGTGCGGGCGGACGCATCCTACCTGGGCACCATACTGCCGGGACTGCTTGTATTCGGTCTCGGACTGTCCCTGACGGTTGCGCCGCTGACCGCCACAGTGCTTGCAGCGGCGGCTACACGGCATGCGGGTATCGCGTCTGGCGTCAACAATGCGATCTCCCGGGGTGCAGGTCTTCTCGCGGTTGCGGTGATCCCGGGACTCACTGGTCTGACTGGCGATGCGTATCGCGACCCGGTTGTCTTTGCGAGCGGTTTTGGGGCGGCGATGCGGATTAGTGCCGCACTGGCCGCGGCGGGTGGAGTGCTGGCCTGGCTCCTGATCCGCAACGAGGTCGCCGGCCGCGCCGACTCATGCCCGGCGGCTCGACTCGATCGACGCCACTACTGTGCGGTCGACGCCGCGCCCCTGGCCACCGACCGCGACGCGGCGGAGGCGACACGTCCCGCAGCGTAACCGAGTGGCTCTATTGCGCGTTCAGACACGGGGCATCACCCTCGCCGCGCTTCGAGAACCTTAGCCGCCTCAGACCACACAGCCTCGAAGTGCCCGTCCCCGACTGAAATCTTGCCAGTCGTCTCGCTGAACAGCTTCTCGGCAAACCCGACCATCCCGCGCGCTTCTGGATTCCGCAGATACTGCGGATCGAGGTCGCCCAATCGCACGCGGTCGAGACCGTCGGCGTCCTTCAACAGCGACGTCAGGCGCCAATGGGGATGTGCGCGGTCGAGCTCCTGCGGGCGACAGTGATGGACGACGGCCGTGTGAATCTGCACGTAGTCGTCACCTGCCACGCCCCCTTGCGTAAAGAGGCTGCGCAACTCGGGCCGAGTCTCGAACTTCGCCATCGCGTCTGCGCCGTGCCGGTAGCAGCGGCCGTCGTGCGTCCTGGCGATGTCGTGCAGATACACCGCCGCCCAGAGTCGCGGCGCCTCCTCGGCCCAGCCCGTGGCAGCCAGCAGGCGGAAGGCATGCACCATGACCCGAGCGACGTGCCCCTGCCCGTGAAGCGTGCTCGCATGGGTGAACAGTTCTGGCAATGGAACCAGGCTCCCGATGGGCAGGGCAATCGGCGGCTTCGGAGCGAGCTCTGGCTTCATCGGGTCACGCTAACAGGGTCCATCCTAGTACACGGTAACCTTCGGGCAGGCCGGCACGTTCCTGACGGTTGTAGCCACCGACCACACCTTCCTCGAATCCGAGCACCCGCAACCGGCCTAGGGTCTGCGCGGATGCGGAACCGCAGGATGGCGTCCTGCCCCGACGGGCGCCACGTGCGGATCGCGACTGTGACCCGTGCGCGCCGCCAGGAGCGCCTGCAACGCCCTCCACTGACTGGCGCTCACCCAGAGCTGCCGCCAGGAACGATGGCGCGCGAGGAGCGCATCGGATAGCCGACCGAGCGGACACCATCGCAGTCGCACCTTGTGCGATCGCGCCAGCGCGTAGATGCGTGCGCTCGGCACGTACTGACTGTAGTAGACGAACGGCTTGCCCTCGCAGAACTGGAACACGATCTCCAGCCAGCCGTACACATCGTCGCGTCGCTTCTCGAGATCGACGAGCGGCAGGATGACACGCTCCCACAGCGCGCCGGAGCCCGAACGTGTCTCGAACGTAGGGTGGTCAAGCGTGACGAAGGACCACTCGCGTGTCCGGCGTGTCACCACCGACCGTCCCTGTTTTCTGATCGTGTCCTGGGTGACCTCGCGGGACACGCTGCCGATTGCGGTCGCGTCGGGGTCGTTCCAACCCGGCGCTGGTCGCACACCGCCGCGCAGATTCTTGGAGTCTTCGCTCCGATTGCTCCAGTCGATGACGCCGTTCCGGACAATGTCCGACGTCCGCTGGTGCTGGCGCACGTAGATCTGGTCCTCGTGCCAGAACCGAATGGTCGTGCGCAGGTCGAGCCCACCCTCGAGACCATTCACGAACGGCACCGACGGGCCGTCCACCGGATCAACCTGGCTGGCTCGGCGCAGCGCGTACCGGACGAATTCCTCATAGGCGTCCTGGTCCGGCGGATATGCGTGCCAGTGGAACGCTTCCCCAGGACGCGCGTCTGGGAGGCCCTCGTAATCCGTGTTGCACGCCTCGCGCGCCAACTGCACCACATCGGGCGCTTCCAGAATTGGCCACGGCACCGGAAACCAGGGCTCCGCCGAGAGGCGCTTGCCGCGGAAGCAGAAGCCGGCCTCGACCTTGTGTGAGCCTTTCGTGCGTGGATTGACCTCGAACGTCAGCGCACGGAGCGTCTCGGCGGGCGGCGAGCGGTGATCCGCAGTTGCCAGCGCGCAGAGCTGCGCCGCATAGCGAGGCCCAATGGTGGCGCTGGCCGCCAGCACGAGTTCCGCCAGCTGCGGCTGCTCGCTGACGCGCGCTGTCGCGGCAAGATTCCGCGCATACAACCCGGTGCGCGCCAAATCGATAGCGGCTCCGACTTCTGACGATGCGGTGCGTCGCTCGTTGCGCGCGAGGGACACGCCCTTGCCGGCGGTGTCGGGTTTCGCGGCCTCCTGCAGGAGTGTCCGCATGGCGTCGAACGGCTCGAACTGCCTCGGCGCTCGCGCGAACGCCGCCACCATCGCCGGATACTGGCCAGTGAGACGCATCAGGGCGGACGAGGCGAGGCGGGCGCGCGTGAACCGGCGTCGCCGCGTGAGCTCGACATCCGTCCCGGAGAAGTCGAGGCGCCGCAGCCGCTCGACGATCCGCGACCAGTGCGCGAAGCCGCCCACCCACAACACCGACACGTGCTGCTCCATCAACGCCGCCAGCGCCGACGCCATCGCGGCCTCGCGTGCCAGGTCGCTGACAAGCGGCGTCTCCCGAGTGTTCAGCGCATCGGCGGCGCCGAAGAAGCCAATGTCCCGCCGCCCCGCAAACTCCGAACCGAGTGCAAGCGTGGCGGGCGGACGCTGCTCTCCCGCCACCTCTACATCGACGTCGATGAGCACGACCTCGATGCCGGCCCGCGAAGCCAATCGATACGCCTCGACGATCGAGTCGCCCGGCACGAAGGGAATGACCATCCCCATCGCTTCCCCCCGGCCACGCTCGAAAGCCGCTACCGGTGTCGGCCAGCAACTCGCGGCCCACTCGAGCGCCGGCCGGAACGACGGCGGTAGTTCCAGCGCGACCACGGCAGGCTTCGCCGTCGCGAACTGCTCGTGGACGATCCGGCCAAAGGACCCGTCATAGTGATACGACGGCACGCCCGTCAGGTTGCGGAACTGCTGGACGAACACCGGCTTTTGGCGGGCGACTCGCTCAGGCAACGGCGTCCTCCAGCACCTGCCCGGCGGCGCGCGCGAGCGGCGTGTCCACGCCGAGCTGCTTCAGCTTCTGCGCATACTGGGCGAGCGAGAGCATGTCGCGCGTGCTGTCGTGCCGGCCCTGCTTAACTCGCCTTTTCAGCAGCGCGAACACATCTCGCAGCAGTCGATCGTCCACCGCCGGGCACTTCAAGCGCAGGATCTGCTCCTGCAGGGCCCAGGAGGGCGCGACGATATCGATGCGGGGCTTGAGTCGGCTCTGAATGTAGCCGGGCAACTCGTACACGCTGGCGTCCGTGTTCATGGTGACGCACAGCCTGAAGTCCGGGTGCGCCTTCACCTTGACGGCGGCGACGGCGCTTTCGACGTAGCGGCGCTCGTCCATCAGCGGCGCCAGCGATGCCCACGCCCGCTCGGGCATACGATTGCCCTCGTCCAGCACGGCGATGCCGCCACACACCATCGCCGAGACGACGCTGGAGGCGTGGTAGTCCACACGGCGTTCCGGCGTGAGTACCGGCGTGATGACGAGATCCTCCGGACGCGTGTCCGTCGTGCACTGGAACAAATACACCGGCCGGCCGAGGCGACGGGCCGCGGCGCACGCGAGCGTCGTCTTGCCGAGCCCGGGCTCGCCGACGATGCGCGGGTTGAGGGGCGGTTCTGTGGGGGAGAGTCGAAGCCAGGCGGCTTCGAGGCGCTGCAGGGAGTGCCCGAAATCGATCCACTCGGACTCATGGTCATCGGGCGGGGCAAGTACGAGGTCTGTCCCGCCGATCGTCACACGTTTACTCATCGTCCTCCTTGACTCGAGGTCATTCCTGGTCACCGGCACTCTGTTCCGGTCGTCGTTCGCGAATGTTCGCTCGCTCAAGAACAAGCGTACGGGACAGAGCTGACAGGTCCGGTCATACGCCGGATCTTCGCGTTCCCTCGCTCGGCCCAAGCGGCTACTGGCGACCGTGCGGATCGAGGACGCGAATCGGCGCGTCCCAGTGCGCAAGCGTCAGGTCCCACCGCTTCAGGTCCTCGCGTTTGAACGCAGCCTGGTCGGGAAACACTTGCTTTTCGACCTCGCTGCCGTGGGTGGACGAGGCCTGATCCTTGTACGCGATGACCACGCGATAGTCATAGCGAACGTCTTCGCCGGTGCGGTGGCTCGTGCCCGAATAGATGGTGTAGTCGACGACATACCCCAGTTGCTTCTCTCTATCGAGCACCGGGACCTGGGTCTTCTTGAAGATCTCGAAGAACTCATCCTGATGCCCCCACTTCACCTTGTAGACCCACTCCACGAGGTAGGTCGAAGTGGTTGCAGGGCTTTGGGCGGCCAGTCGGCCAATCCCGTCAAGTTGCAGTCCAGAGATCACGAGTACGGTCGCAAGAATCGATCGAAGTATGGTGCGCACGTCAGCTCCTTTCGTGTCCCGTGACGATCTCCCGCACCAGGCAGAGGCGGCGGTTCGGACTTCCCGCTGCCTGGTTTCCACCCGCGGAGCAGCTTACCAACGAATGAGCCCGAAGTACGACCTTCGGGTCACCTGCGTCGACCTGCGCGACTTCTCTCACAAACGTCTCACTCATCACTCCAAATCGAAAACCATGGACACCGCGCACCACTTGCATGAACCCGTGGCCGCTTCGGCGGATGCTCAGGGCATGCGGTGTGCAATCCGGCACAGGGCGCCAGGTCGGATGCTCGTACGCTGGTGATTGGACACAGATGACGAACATCACTCAGCCGGCCATGATCCCTGGCGCCCGCGAACCGGGTCGGCCTGCGCTCGCCCCAACAGCGTCCGTCGCTGTCGCGGCCTCCCTGACCGTAGTCGCGCCCCGCCGCGCCCGTGCCGCCGACTAGCGGCGCGCTGATGCGACTGATGCTGGCGATGGTCGAGCGGTTCATCTCACTGCTCCGCACCGCACCGGCACCCTAGCCTGGACCGAGACGTTTCCACGACGACACGCGCGCGGGCTCCGCGACATCCGGGCCCGATTAGAGGTACACCGATGAAAGTGTTTCTTGCGGCAACTGTGGCGGCCACGCTCGCTGTCACCCCGCTCATCGCGGCCGACCGCGACCCGATCAAACGGCTCGACGATGCCGCGACCGTATTCTCGGAAGTGATGACAGCGCATGACAAGCGCATCCCGGCCGAACTACTCACCAACGCCCACTGCATCGTCATCGTCCCCGGCCTCAAGACGGCCGCGTTCGGCGTGGGCGGAAAATACGGGAAAGGGTATCTGTCGTGCCGCAATCACGGCGGCGCCGGCTGGTCGGCTCCGGCCGCGGTGCGCATCGAAGGCGGCAGCGTAGGGTTCGAAATCGGCGGATCGTCCACCGATTTGATCATGCTCGTGATGAACGAGCGTGGCGCGGACAAGCTGCTCGCCAGCAAGTTCACGCTCGGCGGCGAAGGCTCCGTGGCTGCCGGCCCCGTTGGCCGGACGGTGACGGCGCAGACCGACGCCCAGATGGGCGCCGACATCCTGTCGTGGTCGCGGTCGCAGGGCCTCTTCGCGGGTGTCGCGCTCGAAGGGGCGACCTTGCGCGAGGATCTGGACGACAACGCCGCGCTGTACGGCAAGAAGATCGAGAATCGCGAGATCGTGACGAGCGGCATGCGCCCACCGCACGCAGCGGTCCGGCTGATTCAGGTCCTGAATCGCTATTCGATGTCCGAAAAGGGTGGCACTGAATGAAACCTCTGGCGATTGCCGGAGTCCTGCTGATTGCCTTGGGAATCGCTGCCCTTGCCTATCAGGGCATCTCGTACACGAGCCGCGATACCGTGCTCGACATCGGCCCGCTGCATGCGACGGCCGACCGTGAGCACACGCTGTCGCTGTCGCCGCTGTTCGGAGTGGCCGCGGCGGCGGGCGGCGTCGCGCTCCTGGTATTCGGTTCGCGCCGGCAGGCCTGACCTCGCGTCCGCGGCTGGTTCACTCGAAGAATGATGCGCACCGCCGGTCTACCATCCCACCTGAAGGTCGCCCTGCAGATCGTCCTGACGCTTGGAGCGCTGACGCTGGCGCTCTGGGTGGTCTACCAACTGGCTGCGATCGTGCTCGCCCTGATCGCCGCCGCACTGGTTGCTTACGTCCTCGCGCCGCTCGTGCAGCGGGCACAGAGTCCGGTCCGAGTCGCCGGCCGGACCCGTCGACTGCCGCGTGCCGCAGCCATCGGGTTGGTGTATGTCCTGGTGGCGGGCACGTTGGGCCTCGGCGTCACGCTCCTGCTGCCCAGCGCCATCCAGGAGGCAGACCAGGCGATCGCCGGCATCCCGTTGCAGGTGCAGTCGGTCCTGACCTGGGAGCATGGCTGGTCGCGGTACTACAGCCGGCTGGCGATTCCGCCCGAGGTTCGTCACCGACTCGATGATTCGGCGGCCGCAGCGGGTCAGTCGCTGCTGCTCCAGGTGCGCGCGTCGATCCAGGCGGTCGCCGGATGGATGACCAGCCTGCCCTTGCTGGTGGTGATTCCGGTGCTCGCGTTCTTCCTGCTCAAGGACGCAGGAAGCATCCGCCGGGTCATCGTCACTTCGCTGCCGTTCCGCTTCCGGCTGCGCGGCCACCGGCTGTTCGACGACCTGAACGCCATGCTGGCGGCGTACGTGCGCGCACAGCTACTCGCGTGCGCGCTGGTGGGTACGTTCTGCGGCATCGGCTTCGCCATAATCGGCCTGCCATACGCGGTCCTGCTCGGCGCGCTGGCGGGGGCGATGGAATTCATCCCGATGGTCGGCCCGTTCCTGCTCGCGGCGCTCGCCGTGATTGTCGCGGCGCTGTACGCGCCGGCCACGGTGCTCTGGACCATCGGGTTCCTGGCGATCTTGAGAGTCGTCGAAGACTACGTGGTCTACCCGCGTCTCATCCGGCGCGGTCTCGAGCTGCACCCACTCGCAGTGATCGTGGGCATCATGGCCGGCGCAGAGTTGTGGGGAATCGTCGGCGTGTTTCTCGCCGTACCAGTCGTAGCGACGGCGACGGTCGTCTGCCGCCACTGGATCAAGTGGCGCGACAACGACCTGGCGGCGGCCGAGGACCCACCTGCGGTGGTCGCGTGAGGCGACCCGTGTGCAATCCGGCACAGGCCAAACACAACGGCCCCGCTAGAGTGGTTCGTATGAAACTCATCTCGGCCCTCATGCTCGCATCGCTCGGCGCGATGCTCTCGACCGCGTGCTCGCGCGACCTCCAGGCACTCAGTGCTCAACAGATCGAGCAGCAGTACGGCGTATCGGGTGCGTACCCGGACACGGTCCTCACCACCGACGGACCTGTGAAAGGCATGCTCGTGCCGATTACCCTGGCAAACGGGAGCAAGGGCCACCTGTTCATTCCCGAGAAATCGGCGAATGCGCCTCACGCCGTCTACGTGATGGATCAGCAGGGACTGCATCCCCTCCGGCTCGGGCAGAACGTGAGCCGCACCGAAGTCGTCAGCGCACCGGGCATCGTCGAGCGGCGACCGGTAGAGCAGCACGCAAAGGGGCGCTCGTGGGAGAAGGAAGCGCTGATCATCGGCGGCAGTGCCGGCGCGGGTACCGCCATCGGTGCGGTGGCTGGAGGGAAGAAGGGCGCCGGAATTGGTGCGGTCGCCGGCGGCGTGGGCGGATTGATCTACGACCTTGCCTCGCGGAACAAGTAACAGGCTCATCGCCCTCCTTAATGATGGAATCAGAGGTTGCCCGCTTCATGCAGTTACGAGTCGGCTACGAATTGCTCTACGAGTGCCCGCAGTGGACGCCCATGATGTTGATGTTGAACATCCATCACAGCCGCGCCAGCGACATCGTCGTTCCGGACCGCTTGACGACCGACCCTTTGGTGCCATCGACGCAGTATCGCGACGCCTTCGGCAACTGGTGCACGCGGATTGTTGCGCCGCCGGGTCGGATCCGCCTGTCGGCGTCCGCCATTGTGAGCGACTCCGGTGTCCCCGAGCCGCACGTGCTGTCGGATCGGTGGCACGCCGTGCAGGATCTGCCGGAGGAATGCCTGCAATTTCTCCTGGGCAGCCGATACTGCGAAACCGACCGCCTGTCGGAGGTCGCCTGGACGCTGTTCGAGCACGCGCCTCACGGCGCTCAGCGAGTTCAGGCCATTTGCGACTACGTGCATCAACACATCGCATTCTCGTACGCGGATGCGCGGTCCACGCGGACGGCCTGGGAAGTATTCACGGAGAAAAAGGGCGTGTGTCGCGACTTCGCCCATCTGGCGATCACCTTGTGCCGGTGCATGAACATCCCCGCGCGCTACTGCACCGGCTATCTGGGTGACACCGGCACACTGCCGCCGCACGGAGTGATGGATTTTGCCGCCTGGTTCGAGGCCTACGTGGACGGACACTGGCACACCTTTGATGCCAGAAACAACGTGCCCCGCATCGGCCGGGTCCTGATCGCGCGCGGTCGTGACGCGACGGATGTTGCCATCAGCAACGTGTTCGGTCCCAACACGCTCGTCGGCTTCACGGTGTGGACGGACGAAGTCCTGGCGACCACGCGTTGATACCCCGGGCGCGCCTCCTGGCGGTCCGGCACGTCACGAGGTATCGCTACTCGGCACCTGTCACCCTTGGCGAGCATCGCATGATGTTTCGACCGCGTGAGGGCCACGATCTTCGCCTCGTGCACACCAGGCTCGACATCTTCCCCAGTCCTTCCGGTCTCCGCTGGCTCCACGACGTTTTCGACAACTCGGTCGCGATCGCGACATTCACCGGCCCCACGCTGGAACTGCGCTTCGAAAGTACCGTCACACTGGAACATCTTGAAGCGCCGTTGCCGTTCTATTCGCTCGAGATCGACGCACAGACCTATCCCTTCACATACGCGGACGAGGACGGGCCTGATTTGGTGAGGGCCCTGACTCGTCACTATCCGGGAGACGAGGTCACCCGCTGGGCGGCGCGGTTTCTGTCACCAGCCGGGCACACCCACACGATGGCGCTGCTCGAAGGGATCACATCGGGCATCAAGAACGAATTCACCTACGTGCGTCGGCCCGAAAAAGGGGTTCAACGTCCGGAAGACACGCTCCGGCGGCGCTCGGGCAGTTGCCGCGATTTCGCACTCTTCATGATGGAAGCCGTCCGCTCTCTCGGCTTCGCGGCACGGTTTGTCAGCGGTTACATCTTCGTCCCGGAGAAGGACCCCGCGGCGGCGGGCGTCGGGGGCGGCGCGACGCACGCCTGGATGCAGGTCTATTTGCCGGGTGCCGGCTGGATCGACTTCGATCCGACGAACAGCATCGTCGGCAATCGCAACCTGATTCGAGTGGCGGTGGCGTGGGACCACGGCCAGGCGCTCCCGCTGTGGGGAACCTTCCACGGCGCGGCATCCGCATTCCTCGGCATGGACGTCGAGGTCAGCGTCACTGAGACCACGCCCGTTTCATCGCGGATGTGACCGTTCTCTGGTAACGGTCGGGTCTCTACAGTGGCCTTCTCCCCTGGATGATGCGGAGCAGGACCACGATGACCGCGATCACCAGAAGGATGTGGACGAGGCCCCCGAGCGTGTATGACGTGACGACGCCGAGCAACCACAAGAGAACGAGGAGAATGACGATCGGAAGCACGATGATGTCCTTCCGGCTGCGAGCAGTGGAGAGGCTGACGACTCATGGTCCGGCCCGGTGTCGTGAAGGATGTCGTACTGGAGCAGGAACGTCTGTACAGTTGTGAACACGACTTCTCGCTCTCGCGTTCGATCTCTCATAACACTCGCTAGACCGGCAGACTGATGCTACAATCCCCCTTGTCACACGCGTTTTCTGTGTGGCTGCTATCAAGAGTGGCTGAGGGACCGGGCCCGACGACGCCACAGCAACCTGGCTGCAAGAGCCGTGGTGCTAATTCCCGCCCAGTGAGAACTGGGAGAGATACGAGGACATCGATGACCCCTTCTAGTTCGGCCTAGCTTCCGCCACACACGCGAAGTCCGCGTCATGCCCGCACGTCCGTCGTGCGGAGTGATGCGTCCGTCCGTCGGGCGCTCGTGCGCCCGCTCATCCAGACGATCCGAGGGACGTGGCCCGATGACGATCACCAACCGGCC
>Ga0207701_10003984_pt1 | contig 15070 bp, 10 predicted proteins | sample KBSSwiSSwithPhiX_FD_184294 | JGI IMG/M metagenome (GOLD analysis project Ga0207701, IMG submission 184294) | Switchgrass rhizosphere bulk soil microbial communities from Kellogg Biological Station, Michigan, USA, with PhiX - S5 (SPAdes) (version 2) | ecosystem: Environmental > Terrestrial >... | reverse complement strand
GGATGGCAGAAGCCTTCGTGAAGACGTTCAAGCGTGACTACGCCGCACGCATGGACCGACCATGGGGAGCCAAGACCACAGGCAACTCGCGATGCCGTGCGCCTGAACGCCGCTCCCACTCCCGAAGAGCCGTTTCCTGTCGGTGCTTTCGACACCTCGCCAACATCGCTACCTTGATCTCCGGATTTGTCCATTCGCACCTCAAATTTGATGCGCAATGGTCACCGTGTGGGCCGATCCGTAGAACAGGACACCGTCTCATCCTAGTGTCAGCCTAACGCTTCAGTAGAACTACCAAGAGCCGCAAGAGCTACTCGCACATCGTCTTGGCAATGGCCGGTATGAAGAGGCAAAGCGGTGCGAGGCGATCCGCTTCATTCGCGCCATTTCGCTAGCATATACCGCGCGATCAGGGTGACGACCGAGATCAGCGTTATCGCGACGACGACGCATGCCAACAACTGCAACACGAATGTTACCGCGTCGGTCGGCGGCGTGGCGGCATCGTCATCATCTGGAAACGGGCTTCGCATCGAATGGCCTCCCAAGCCACACAACGCAACTCTCCATTTGAGCACTTCAACTCGTGCCCCGGCAAGGCCAGTTACGCCAGTTTATCGATCTTGATCCCAGTCGATCGCGTTCACGAGACGCGCACGGCATCGGAACGCCTGGCTCAGAGCCTTTCGAAAAGCCGCGACAAGACTCGCGGTGCTTCGAAGAAATTTTATTTCCCTCCAACGACTGGCGCTCGCCCATGCGATAGCGTTGGATGCTGTGTAGGTCGCGCCTTTATTTCAAGCTGCGGGAGGCTGCGATTACCGTTCCCACCCGCGCGCAAGGCAATCCGCGCTTGGTCGCCGACCGCCCCCAATCCCTAACTGCGGTGCCATCCCTGGTTTCGTGGTCGCGACCGTTAGCGGTCAGCGTTCGGCACAGGCCGGCGGCGTCATGTACGGTTTGTTTCGACGAGACTAACGGCCAGAAGCAACATTCGACGGCTGCTCTGATCACTTATCCGCGCGATGCGAGCGAACGGGCCGTTTGGGCAGTTCGCCTTCCGTAGGTGTTGCAGCGTGGCGGCTTCAGCGGATAACTTCTGCAAGTGAGCAAGACTACAGATACGAAATCGCACTACTGCTCTTCCGCCGTACTCCGAGATACCGGACGCTCCATGAGGACCCAGGAAGGCTGTCAGGACGGCGACCTTTCGCTTAATGCCTGCGTTGCGTGCGGGGCTATTTGGCGCCGCTTGCGCGCCATGGCCCGCCAGACGGTTAGACTAATCTGAACTCCTTTATATTGTTTTCCGCTACGTGCGTCTACGTTGCCGTTCTACGTCGTCTTCCCTCCGCATGTCCGATCGCATCGTCATCCGCGGCGCCCGCCAGCACAACCTTAAGAACCTCTCGCTAGAGGTGCCGCTGCGCGAGCTCGTCGTCGTGACCGGCGTGTCTGGGTCGGGCAAGTCCTCACTCGTGTTCGACACGATCTACGCCGAGGGCCAGCGGCGGTACGTTGAGACATTCTCCCCGTACGCCCGTCAATTCCTTGACCGCATGGAGAAACCGCAAGTCGAGCGCATCGAGGGCATTCCGCCGGCCATCGCCATTGATCAGACCAACCCGGTGCGGACCTCGCGATCGACCGTCGGCACGATGACGGAGCTCGCGGACTACCTGAAGCTCTTATACGCGCGTACAGCGACACTGTATTGCCGCGGTTGCGGGCGCAAGGTGATGCGCGACACGCCGCAAGCGATCCTGCACGCAATTGCGCAGTCGAGTGCCGAGGCTGGCGATCCTCGCCTCGTGATCACGTTTCCGGTTCCGATTCCTGACAATTTCTCGGAAGGCGAGGTCGTCAAGCTGCTCGGGGCGCAAGGCTACGTACGCATCCACGAACGCCGCGGCCGTGTGCTGGACATCGTGCAGGATCGCGTCCGAATGGGGGCCGCCGAGCCTGGGCGAGTTGCGGAAGCGCTCGAGGCTGCGCTCCGAGCGGGCCATGGCCGTGTCAATGTGCATGCGCTTGCGGACAAGGATGCGGTGTGGCGCTTCTCAACGGAGCTGCACTGCGCGAATTGCGACATCTCCTATTCTGATGCATCGAGCAGTCAGTTTTCGTTCAACTCGCCCCTGGGCGCCTGCGAAACATGCCGCGGCTTCGGAAGGGTAATCGGCATCGACCCCGAGCTGGTGGTTCCCGATGCCGCCAAGACCCTGCGAGGCGGTGCAATCAAGCCATGGCAGAGCCCGAGCTTTCACGAGTGTCAGGACGACCTCGTCAAGTATGCAAGGAAGCGCGGCATTGCGCTCGACGTCCCCTGGCTCGACATGGACGACGCGCAGCGCCGCTGGGTGCTCGAAGGCGAGCCCGAGTGGATCGACTGGGACCGCTCGTGGCCGGGCACGTGGTACGGCGTCAGGCACTTCTTCGCCTGGCTCGAGACCAAGTCGTACAAGATGCACATCCGCGTGCTCTTGTCCAAATACCGCGCCTATACGCCGTGCGCCGCCTGCGGGACGGCGCGCCTTAAGCCGGACGCGCTGCTGTGGCGGCTTGGTACCGAGCGCTTGTCGATCCACGACCTCTCGCTGCTTCCGATCGACCGCGTCCGCGAGTTCTTCGCCATTCTCAAGCTGCCGGCACCGTTGGACCAAGCCTCCGAAATCCTGCTCGGAGAGATCCGAACGCGCCTCCGTTACCTGGCCGACGTCGGTTTGGGCTATCTCACCCTCGACCGCCAGTCGCGCACGCTTTCCGGAGGCGAAGTCCAGCGCATCAACTTGACCACCGCGCTCGGCACGTCGCTGGTCAATACGTTGTTCGTGCTCGACGAGCCTTCGATCGGACTGCATCCGCGAGACATGCGCCGTATCATCGGGATCATGCAGCGCTTGCGCGATGCCGGCAACTCGCTGGTCGTCGTCGAGCACGACCCCCAGGTGATGCTCGCTGCCGACCGGGTGATCGATATCGGCCCGGGCCCGGGCGAGCGGGGTGGCGAGATCGTGTTCACCGGGACGCCGGCGGTGCTGATCCGGGACGCGCGCTCGCTCACGGCCGACTTTCTCGCCGGGCGCAAGCGTGTCGATCGCGGCGCCGTGCGTTCAACGGCATCCAACGGCCGGCGCATCGAGCTTCTCGGTGCCCGCGAGCACAATCTCAAGGGCATCGACCTCTCGATTCCGCTCAACCGCCTAGTGTGCATTACAGGCGTTTCCGGATCGGGCAAGTCGACGCTGGTTCAGGACGTCCTTTACGCCGCGCTCCTGCGTGCCAAGGGCAAGTCCACGGAAGCGCCCGGCGAACACTCGTCCTTGCGCGGCGCTGAGCTGATAGGTGAGGTCGTGCTGGTCGACCAGGCACCCATCGGCCGCACCACGCGCTCCAATCCGGCGAGTTACGTCGGCGCTTTCGATGCGATCCGGAAACGCTTCGCTGCCGTTCCGCTCGCCAAGGAACGTGGCTACACGCAGGGTACATTCAGCTTCAACGCAGGCAACGGCCGCTGTCCGACCTGCGGCGGCAACGGGTTCGAGCACGTGGAAATGCAATTCCTCTCCGACGTGTACCTGCGCTGCCCGGATTGCGACGGCAGGCGCTATCGCGCGGAAGTGCTCGAAGTGAAGCTTCGCGACCGTTCGATCGCCGACGTGCTCGACATGACGGTCGGCAAAGCTGGGACGTTCTTCGTCGGCGACGCCGAGATCGAAGCCGCACTGCGGCCGCTGGTCGACGTGGGCCTTGAGTACCTGCGGCTGGGCCAGCCGGTTCCAACGCTCTCCGGCGGCGAAGCTCAACGGTTGAAGCTCGCCGCCCATCTCGTCGGAGCGTCAAGCGCACAAGGGAAGCTGTTCCTATTCGACGAGCCTACAACAGGCTTGCACTTTGCTGACGTGGCGCGGTTGCTCGGTGCTCTGCGCAAGCTGATCGACGCAGGACACTCGCTTCTCGTGATCGAGCACAACATGGACCTCATCCGCGCCGCCGATTGGATCGTCGACCTGGGCCCGGAGGGAGGGGAGGCGGGCGGGGAGATCGTCGTGGCCGGCACGGTCGAGGACGTGGTCGCATGTGCGGCCTCGCACACTGGCGTTGCGTTGAACGAGTACGAAGCCGCGCTCGCCGCGCCGCCACAGGCGCTGTCGGCACGCGCGCCGCCACCCCCATTGCGCGAGTCGATCCGCGTGCACAACGCGCGCGAGCACAACTTGAAGAACATCGACGTCGAGATCCCACGCGATGGCTTTACCGTGGTCACCGGCGTCTCCGGCAGTGGGAAGAGCACGCTTGCGTTCGACATCGTATTTGCGGAGGGGCAGCGCCGGTATCTCGAATCGCTGAACGCGTATGCGCGCCAGTTCGTGCAACCTGCGTCGAGGCCCGACGTCGACGCCATCTTCGGCATTCCGCCGACGGTCGCGATCGAGCAGCGCACGAGCCGCGGTGGTCGCAAAAGCACGGTCGCAACGCTGACGGAGATCTACCATTTCCTGCGGCTGCTCTACGTCAAGCTCGGCGTGCAGCACTGCCCGGCGGACGGCACGCCCATTGCGCCGCAGAGCGAGGAAGGTCTCGCGGCGCAGATCCTGCGCGACTATCGCGGGCGCCGCATCACGCTGCTCGCGCCGTTAGTAGTAGCGCGTAAGGGCTACTACACCGATCTCGCCAAGTGGGCCGCGCGGCAGGCCTTTCCGTGGCTTCGTGTGGATGGCACGCTGCTACCCACCGATCGCTGGGCGCGGCTCGACCGCTTTAAGGAGCATTCGATCGAGCTGCCGATAGCGGATCTTGTCGTCAAGGCGAGCAACGAGCAGGCATTGCGCGAAAGTCTGGCGCGGGCCCTCGACCATGGCAAGGGCGTGGTCCACCTGCTTGCGAACGATAACGTCGCGGTGTTCTCGACCCTGCGCGCGTGCCCCACGTGCAACCGCAGCTTTCCAGAGCTTGACCCACGCCTTTTCTCCTTCAACTCGAAGCACGGTTGGTGCCCGAGCTGTTACGGCACCGGCGTCGAAGTGGAAGTCGACGACGAAACGGATGAAGACACGGAGTGGGACGAGTCCGGCGAAGCCGACGTATGCGCGGCCTGCCACGGTGCACGCCTCAAGCCCGAGGCGCTCGCGGTGCGTATGCGCGGGACGTCGATCTCCGAGCTCACGCGGCTCTCGGTCGCTGACGCCGCAGACTTCGTCGCGGCGCTGGTGCTTCGCGGGCGCGAGGCCGAGATCGGACGCGACATCCTCTCGGAGCTCGCTTCGCGCCTTTCTTTTCTCGCTGACGTCGGGCTCGGCTACCTCGCGCTCGATCGCGCAGCGCCGTCGCTTTCGGGCGGCGAAGCGCAGCGCATCCGTCTCGCCGCACAGCTTGGCTCCAACTTGCGCGGGGTGTGCTACGTCCTCGACGAACCCACCATCGGCCTCCATCCGCGCGACAATCGAGTCCTGCTCGACACGTTGGCGAAGCTCGAGGCGAAGGGCAACACGCTACTCGTGGTCGAGCACGACGAGGACACGATTCGCCGGGCCGACCACGTCATCGATCTCGGCCCAGGGGCGGGCAGCCGAGGGGGCAAGGTCGTCGCACAGGGCACCGCGGCTGATTTGATTCGTGCTCCCGCGTCGATCACCGGCCGCTTTCTCGCGGATCCGCTTCGGCATCCGCTGGTGGCACCACGTTCGACAGCCGAGCGCACTCCGGCTATCGTGGTCTCCGGCGCGACGCTGCATAACTTGAAGCAAGTGCGCGCGCGCATTCCGCTCGGGCGCCTGACGGCAATCACCGGTGTGTCCGGCAGCGGCAAGAGTACGCTCGCCCGCGACGTGCTGTTCGCCAACATGCAGGAGTTGATCGGCGCGCGGCGGCGATGCAAGAGCGTCCAACCTACGGCCTGCCGCGAGCTCACCGGATGGGAAGCGATCGATCGCGTGCTCGAGGTCGACCAGACGCCGATCGGCAAAACGCCGCGCTCATGCCCGGCCACTTATGTGGGCTTCTGGGACGCGATCCGTCGTCTTTTCGCCGAAACGAGCGAGGCGCGCGTTCGCGGATTCGCTGCGAGCCGGTTTTCCTTCAACACCGGTGGCGGCCGCTGCCCGGAATGCGAGGGCCAGGGGCAGAAGACAATCGCGATGAGCTTCCTGCCGGACGTCAAGGTTGCATGTGAAGCATGCAAGGGGCGGCGCTTCAACGATCAGACGCTCGCAGCGACGTGGCGCGAGAAATCGATCGCCGATGTGCTCGCGATGAGTGTGGACGAGGCAGTGGAATTCTTCGCCGCGCATCGCGGCATCCACCAAGCGCTTTCGCTGCTGCAGGAAGTCGGGCTCGGCTACCTCACGCTCGGGCAGCAAAGTCCCACGCTCTCGGGCGGAGAGGCGCAGCGGATCAAACTCGTGACCGAACTCGCCAAGGTGCGGGTCGATGGGAGCGCGGGCAGCCGAACGCTGTATGTGCTCGATGAGCCGACGGTAGGATTGCACATGGCCGACGTCGAGAAGCTGATCCGTGTGCTGCATCGGCTGGTGGACGCGGGTAACACCGTCGTTGTGGTAGAGCACAATTTCGACGTTATCGCGGACGCCGATTGGCTCATCGATCTGGGACCAGAAGGCGGCGATGCGGGAGGAAAAATAGTCGCTATGGGTACTGTTGCGGCGGTGACGGCTACGCCTGGCTTTTCACATACCGCAGCGATGCTCGCCGAGTTCCTGGCATCACGTCGGGCGCCATCACCGGGCGAGACCGCGGCCGGGACTGTTGATGCGTCTTATCCTAGCATCACCAACCGGCCGTCGCCGCTGTAAAAGATGATGCATTTATGCGGGCGGTGCGAGCGCGCGGCGCGATTGAGGACCATGCGGACAACTTCAAGGCTGCGATGGTGCACTTGCTGCGGTTTTAGGGCTTTTCAGTGAATCGACGTCCATCGTTATTGATAGTGATCCCCGGCGTGCGTGTTGTAGCCATGAGTCTCCCTCTGGTGTTGAAAAGCGCATTTGGATCATGGGACGACTGGCCGCGCCTCTCGTGCGATATGCCGCTCAATGGAATGGAGTCGGGGTTTTCTGCACAGACACGATTAAGACTGTGGATACGAACCGAATATGGGACTCGTCTGAGATCGCGAAGAGCGATCCGGAGCGCGGGGGTCTTCTACTGCGTGCACCCTCGGCCAGCGCTCTCCGTACGCTGCTCGTGCAGGCGCTGAAGTGACGCTGCTGCCTGAGCGCTCCGCCCCGCCACGACGGCCGTACGCGTCGCGGCGCAAGGCCGCGCGATGCGCATGCGCTTCCTCGTCCATCAGCTCCGCGACGTTCTCGAGGTCGCCGCCCGTCCGCGGCTTTTCGTAGATCCGTGCAACGCCTTCGTCGGCAACTACTAGCCAGCGCGTGGTGTCGCTAAATCTCGGCCGTTGATGGGCCTTCCGGGGGCGCCGCCCCCGGCGCGGTGCCAGCCGGCCGGCGTGTCGCCCGGTCGCCAGTGTTGCCGCCGCAGGTTCGTGCGTTGCGCTGCGCGTGCCGGGCGCTCTCGCTGCAAGGCGTACTTTACGAGCCGGATCTGCATCGAGAGGAAACGGCATCGGTCCCGCCATGCTCGGCGGGGCTCCCGGAGCGGACCGCGACGAAAGTCTCGCCGCCGGCCTCGGAGATCTAGTGGCCAAGGGCCCGCCTTCTTTGGCGCTATCAACAGAAGGTCAAGCCCGGCAAAGTCGGATCCAGCGTACTGATGGCCGACGGGGCAGCTGACTGTCCGGATGGGTGTCTGAGGCTCGTCGAACGGCGCGCCGCCGGGGACTTGAAAGTCGAAAGAGCCTGCCCATATCTGCCGGCCATGGCGCCCTGGGAGGACCGCGCCTGAAATCCCAGCCTATGGAGGACCACCCTATGTACCGAACTGTGTTTGGCCGCGACGTTTTCGCGGAGCTTGACCGGCTGCAGCGCGAGCTGCAGACCGCCTTCGACATCTCTCCCAGCATCCGGGGACTCGCCCGAGGTGGCTTTCCTGCCGTCAACGTCGGTAGCACGCCACGCTCGGTCGAGATCTATGCGTTCGCGCCCGGGCTGGATCCCGTCTTCATCGACGTGCAGCTCGAACGAGGCGTGCTCACGATCGCCGGCGAACGCAAGGCCGCGCCGCCCAAGGACGAAAAGGCGACCGTGCACATCGGCGAGCGCTTCAGTGGTCGTTTCCGCCGCGTGGTGAGCCTGCCGGACGACGTCGACCCGAACGGCGTCACCGCGCAGTATCGCGACGGACTTTTGCACATCAGCGTGCGCCGCAAGGAGGCGAGCCAGCCCCGGCGCATCGCCGTTCAATAGGAGAGAACAATATGGCTGAACAACAAAATCGCACTCGCGTCGCGGATGGCGGCGGAAACGATGCGGCGCTGATGCCACCGGTCGAGGTGATCGAGGATGCGCAAGGCATCACGCTTCGCGCGGACCTTCCTGGCGTGCCCAAGGAGAAGCTCGAGCTCAACATCGAGACGGATACCATCACCATCGAAGGCGAGCTCCGTCTCGACGTGCCCGAGGGCCTCGAGGTGACACACGCCGAGGTGAGCCTGCCGCGCTTCCGCCGGGTGTTCACGTTGTCGAAGGAACTCGACGCGAACAAGGTTTCCGCCGAGCTTAGCAACGGCGTGCTCACCTTGCGTATCCCGAAGACGGAGCATGCGCAGCCTCGTCGGATTCCGATCAACGCAGGCTGATTCGTGCGAGCGAGGAGCGTCACGGCGCGGCGCAAGCCGCGCCGGTCGCTTACGGCGATGGTCAAGATCGAGATCGAGATACCGGACGCCTTGTGGCGGCGCATGCAAGCCAAGGCGGATGTCGACTGGACCGAAGTAGCGCGGCGTGCATTCGACGCCCGCCTCGAAGGCGACCGCATGAGAGCGGAGATGCACGATTGTCCGAGCTATGGCATCGGCTATAACTGGGCGCGCGACCGCGCGGAGTTTCGCGACCTTGTTGCAATGGTCAAGGCCTCCGACTACGCGGCCGCTGCCGCGATCGTGCGCCAATCGAAGGGCTTTCGGCAACGCGACGAGTTCGGTGACGCGCTGCACCCATCCGACGAGATGTGGGAGTCGTTTGTCGACGGCGCGGCTGCGCTCTACAACGATCTCGCGAATCCACGATAGCGTTCGACGCGATCTCGGCCGCGACGTTCGGCATCGATGCGTTGCTGGACGGCGCGATCCCGCGCGTCAGTGGGGACGTTGAATCGGCCGACCAGCGGCGCCGACGACGTGTGGACCGAAGTTCACTTTGGGGACCATGTCGTATAAGTAGCGGGGGAGCAATGGTATCGAGTAGAACAGGCCGCATTGCCTATCGCGGAGCCACTGCCCGGTGCCATCACTCCAGAGTTTTGCTAGGCGCGCACTGGGCATCCTCGACTCGACGCCAGAGTAGATGCAGACGTGACTCGCACGAGTTGCCTCAAGGCAGTGTGGGAGATCGCATCGGATGAGGCCGCTACGCAGTCTCGAGGGATCCACAGCTTGAGCTTGCGAACAGAGCAAAGTAGGCACGACCCTACACAAATATTCGAATTCTTCCTCTACCCCTTGCAGTTGTTCTACAGGAAGCTCCAGTCTGGAGAAGGGGTTCGTAACGATTGGACCAGCGTCAACGGACGAGGTCAAAGCATCCAAGTTCGCTGGTGAAGAAGGAGACCCGGTATGAAAACTATGCATTCGACGGCCGTTGGTTTTGCGATTGCCCTCGGACTATCTTTCACGGCGATCGGACAGACTGGCGCCCCCATCGGGAACAACCCGAGCAATGGGACATCGGTGGAATCCACATCGGCGACCAACTCGGCAACTGGTGATCGCGTGCCGGCGAATCGGCCTGATGATCCGATCAAGGCATGCGCGAACGTCCTCGCGGCGGAAATGGAACCATGCATCGCGCGACAGAACGCGAGGCGATCGGGCACCGCTAACGCCGGTTCGACGACTCGGCCAACGCAGGGCGCGACGTCGGGTAGCAACTCGGCAAACAGCGCCGATACAGCGACAGGAAAGACGAAGTAGTTCATAAGCCCGCGAAGCGCTGGGATGATAACGCGGACCGCCTGTGCATGAGTTTCGTAGTTGATCCAGACACGGCTCGCCCCCAGGAGCCCGCGCGCAAGCAGTTGCTCATCGCGCAGGTTGCCCCTTTGTACGAATCCGTGCCGCCTCCCCTTTATGGGGGGACCGAGCGTGTTGTCGCCGTACCTCGCCGACGCATTGGTAGATGTCGGTCACAACGTGACCTTGTTCGCGACCTCGATCAAAGACGAATGCCTGGATCGCATGATCTTCGTTGGACAGGGATCGATGCGACGTGCCGTTGCCGAGTACATGACTCACTATCACGCGGAACGCAATCACCAGGGACTCGAGAACCGATTGATCGTTCCCGCGGCAATGAGGGCAACGGACGGCGCAGTCCTTCGCTATGCACGGCTCGGTGGGACACTGAACTTCTACTACCGCAAGGCGGCGTGATAAGCCTGTTCGTAATGTGGACATCACGGGGTGACGTATGTCGGGCGTGCAGCGCTATCGCGCTACACTTGCCCGGGTGGAGGCTCACAAGCTTACGCGCTGGATCGAGCCGGTCCTGCTCGGCGCATTGTTCGGCGCTCTTGCCGTGGCCGAGCGACGCCGTCCTCTGCGTCGTCGCGAAAATCCTGGCGCGCGTCGTATCGGACGTAATCTGGCGCTCGGCGTGGCGGCCGCCGGGGCGGTCGGCTTGCTCGAGCGGCCGGTCGTGGCGCCCCTTGCCCGCATGGTCGCGCAACGAAGCTGGGGCCTGATTCCGCGCCTTCCGCTCGGCGACGCGGCAAAGGCAGCGCTGTGCGTCGTCCTGCTCGATTATTCGCTTTACCTATGGCACGTGCTCCTGCACCGCGTGCCTCTGTTGTGGCGCTGTCACCGTCCGCATCACGCGGATCTCGACCTCGACGTGACCACCGCGCTGCGCTTCCACGTGAGCGAGCTCGCGCTGTCGGTACCGTGGCGTGCGCTGCAGGTGGTGGTGATCGGCGTACCGCCACGCACGCTCTCGCTGTGGCAGGCGCTGACGCTCGCCGAAGTCATGTTCCATCATTCGAACGTGCGCCTGCCTGTCCGCGTCGAAAGCGTCCTGTGCCGCCTCATCGCGACGCCGCGCCTGCACGGCATTCACCATTCCGTGATCGACGCCGAGCGAAGCTCGAACTACTCGAGCGGTTTCACTGTGTGGGACCTGCTGCACGGCACCGCGCGGCTGGACGTGCACCAGCAAGCGATCGTGGTGGGATTGCCAGACCTTCGGGATCGCTCGCAAGTCACGTTGGCTCGCACGCTCGTGATGCCCGGCGAAGATCCGGGCGCGGTGCTATGACGCCTCGAATACGCGCACTAACGGATTTCCTCGCGGAAGCCGCGCCCGCTCACCGGCAGCCGCAGCTGGTGACAGGCGAGGATGTACAGCGCACGAAGGCTGGTGCGGACGATCCCGAGCTCGATGAACCGCCGCCCGTCGGTAAGGACCTTGCTGTCGAGCAGGGCTGTACGGGTCGCGCGGCGCAGTCGTTCGGAGAAGAGGATGTCCTCGAGCACCGGTACCTCGGGGAAGCCACCGAGGCGGTCGAACAGATCGCGGCGCACGAAAATGCCCTGGTCGCCATAAAAGATGCGGGTGCAGCGGCAGCGCACGTTGTTCACAGCGGAGACGATACTCAACATCCAGTGAGGTTGCGTGAAGCGGTGGCGAAAGGCGCCGGCCTCGCACCGACCCTCCGCGGCGACCGCCGCAATGCAGCCGAGCGCATCGGCGGGAAGGAGGGTGTCCGCATGGAGAAACAGGATCCAGTCACCAGTGGCGACGCCAGCGCCCGCGTTCATCTGCACCGCGCGTCCCTTCGCCGCGCGGATCACGCGCACCGGCGGGTCGGACGGCAGCGTATCGCAAGTACCGTCCGTGCTGCCGCCGTCGACGACGATGATCTCGCAGTCGCCGCGCTGGAGGGGCAGCGCACGCAACGTCGCGGGCAGCGCCTCTGCCTCGTTGAGCACGGGAATAACGATCGAGAGCCGCATGTTCGGACTTCATTATGCGCGTGCCCAAACGCGCTCCCACGATACTGAGGGCTGATGTGCACGCGACCTTTCCCTTGCTGCGGCATACCGGATTCCCGTCGATCCGGCGGCGCCGCCTCGAGGTGCTGCAGGTGAATCTTGGGTACCGCTGCAACCAGTCGTGCCTTCACTGCCACGTCGCGGCGGGGCCGCATCGAACCGAGTCGATGTCGGATGCCAATGTCGACGCCGTGCTCTCCTTCGTCGCGAGCCATCGTGTTGCGACACTCGACATCACGGGCGGAGCCCCCGAGCTTCATCCACGGTTTCGCGACATCGTGACGTGCGCACGCGCCCTCGGCGTGCGCGTGCTCGATCGGTGCAATTTGACCATTCTCGAGGAGCCGGAGCATTGCGGGCTCGCGGAGTTCCTCGCGCAGCACGAGGTCGAGGTGATCGCGTCGATGCCGTGTTATCTCGAGGACAACGTCGATCGGCAGCGCGGCAGCGGTGTGTTCGCGGCCAGCATCCGCGCGCTGCAGCGCCTGAACGCGCTGGGCTACGGCGTCCCCGACTCGGAGCTCGCGTTGAACCTCGTGTACAACCCGCAGGGACCTTCGCTGCCGCCCGGCCAGCAGGCGCTCGAGGCGGACTACCGGCGCGAGCTCGGCAGGCGCTACGGAATAGCGTTCAACCGCCTGTTCACGCTCGCCAACATGCCCATCCAGCGCTTCGGGAGCATGCTCGTGTCCACTGGCCGCTTCGGCGAGTACATGCAGCTCCTGCGGGACGCGCACTGCGAAGCGAACCTCGATCGCGTCATGTGCCTTGCGCTGGTCAGTGTCGACTGGCAGGGCCTAGTGTACGACTGTGACTTCAACCAGATGCTCGGGTTGCCGTTGCGCCAGGCTGGAAGAACGCGCGTGCACCTGTCAAACCTCGAGGTCGCCGCGCTCGAAGGCCAGCCCGTGGCCGTCGCCGATCATTGCTATGGCTGCACGGCCGGCCAGGGGAGCAGCTGCGGCGGAGCACTCACGGGCAAGCGCTCGGGTAGGATGTCGACCAGCGTTTCGTGAAGGCGCCTGACCCTTGGCCGAAGCCGGCGCGGTTCGACCGCAACCTCGTCGTCATCGGTGCGGGCGCGGCTGGACTCACGGCCGCCTACATTGCCGCGACGCTGAAGGCGCGCGTCACGCTGGTCGAGAAGGACAGGATGGGCGGGGACTGCCTCTATACCGGATGCGTTCCCTCGAAGTCGCTCATTCGCACGGCACGCCTCCTGTCCGACATTCGCCGGGCCCGCGCATTTGGCATCGCCGAGGCGAGCGCCCGGTTCGATTTCGCCGAGGTGATGGAGCGCGTGCAGCGCGTGATCCGGCAGATCGAGCCGCACGACTCCGCGCAGCGATTCGAGGGCATGGGGGTCGAATGCCTGCGCGGTGAGGCGACCCTTGCATCGCCGCATGTCGTTGAGGTTCGAACGGAAGGCGGCATGCGCACGCTCGCTACGCGCGCGATCGTGCTCGCCACGGGCGCAACACCCGCGTTGCCCACGATTGAAGGTATCGATGCCATGAACGCGTTAACGTCGGAGACGCTGTGGTCGCTTCGACGATTGCCCGGGCGCCTGCTCGTGCTGGGCGGAGGGCCTGTCGGCTGCGAGCTCGCGCAGTGCTTCGCCCGTTTTGGCTCTCAGGTGACGCTGCTCGAATCCGGTACACGCCTGCTCTCCCGCGAAGACCCCGAATTCTCGGAGCTTGTGCGCGCACGGTTCGTCGCCGAAGGCATCGACGTTCGCCTGGCGCACGAGGCGCGGCATTTCTTGACGACGAACGGCGCGCGGTCGGTCCTTGCACGGCATGCCGGAGGCGAGGTGCAGATTCCGTTCGACACGCTGCTCTGCGCTCTCGGGCGCGTGCCGAACACCGCTGGCTACGGAATCGAGGCCCTCGGCTTGCGGACCAGCGAGTCGGGAACGCTAAAGACCGACGCCTATATGCAGACCAGCCATTCCAGCATCTACGCTTGCGGCGATGTTGCCGGCCCATATCAATTCACGCACGCGGCGTCGCAACAGGCCTGGTACGCGACGGTCAACGCCCTGTTCGGCCGACTGCGCCGCTTCCGCCCCGACGACACGCCCATGCCGTGGACCACTTTCACCGATCCGGAGGTCGCGCGCGTCGGCTTGAACCAGACCGAGGCCGAGGAGAAGGGCACCGCTTTCGAGACCACGCGCTATTGCCTCGCCGAGCTCGACCGCGCGATCACCGACGAGGCGGGCGAGGGGTTGGTGAAGGTCCTCACGACACCCGGACGCGACGACATCCTCGGCGTCACGATCGCCGGCGAGCGAGCGGGCGAGCTCATCGCCGAATTCGTGGCCGCGATCAAAAACGGCATCGGGCTCAACGGGATTCTCGGCACCGTTCACGTGTATCCGACCTTTGTCGAGGCGAACCGTTACGCCGCGGCCGAATGGCGGCAGGCGCATCTGCCATCGTGGGCGCTGTCTCTCATGCAGCGCTACCACCGCTGGCAGCTCGGATGATGACGGCGCGATGCTCCATTGCAGTGTTCGCGCGCGCACCGATTCCGGGCCAGGCGAAGACGCGCCTCGTCCCGCATCTGGGCGCCGAGCGCGCCGCGCGACTGCAGGCGATCCTGACGGAGCGAGCGCTGTGCACGGCGCTCGAAGCCGGAACCGGACCGGTCTCGCTCTGGTGTTCGCCGGACTGCGCGCACTCTCATTTCGACGCTCTCGCGCAAAAATTCTGCATACCGCTCGTTCCCCAACACGGCGAGGACCTCGGCGCGCGCATGCTTGCCGCGTTCGCGCAGCTGTGCCGTGCCGGGGATGCGTTGCTCATCGGCACCGATTGCCCTGCGCTCACGCCGCAAGCGCTGTGGGGTGAATGTCGCGGCAGCGGCGCTGCGCCTTATCAGGTGCAGGTCGCGCTCGACGGGCTGGCCCTGCACTGCACCTGCCCCAGCCGCAAGCAT
>Ga0207701_10003983_pt1 | contig 15073 bp, 18 predicted proteins | sample KBSSwiSSwithPhiX_FD_184294 | JGI IMG/M metagenome (GOLD analysis project Ga0207701, IMG submission 184294) | Switchgrass rhizosphere bulk soil microbial communities from Kellogg Biological Station, Michigan, USA, with PhiX - S5 (SPAdes) (version 2) | ecosystem: Environmental > Terrestrial >... | reverse complement strand
GCGAGTCAACCACATAGCCATTCCTGCTTAATCTGCAAAACCTCCATCCCCGGTTCAAATCCGGGCGGCGCCTCCAATTCTTTTAAGTACTCCGCACACTCACCGGCGTTCCCGCCACCCCTTTGATCCCGGCGCGTCGTCGGTGGCCACGTTCTTAAGGCCTAGCCCTCGGCGGATCGCAGACTCTGGAAGTACGCGTTCGCGCTCGCGATGGCCTTGTCAGTCTTGGCAAACAGCTCGCTCCCGCGAGCATTGAACTGCTCGGCGTTCGGTTTCAACGAAGTCATAGCGGACGGAGTCAGGTCGCTGCCCAGGTAGGTGATCTGATCCGCAAGCTCTTTGCGAAACGGCTCGAGTGCTTTGGCTCCTTCGCGGAGCGACTCAATCACGCCGCCAAAGTCCTTCTGACTGTCCACCAACCGCTGCTTCGCGCGGTCCTGCAGCTGTGGATCTTGGATGTTCTTGATGGTCTCGGCCCGGCCCGTGAAGTAGATGTCCCCAGCCTGCTGCATCTGATCCACCTTCCGACCCGCCTCCGCTGCCTGATCGTTCATGGTGTCCATGGACTTCATCAACTTCTTGTAGTCGCCTTTCATGTTCTTCGACGGTTGGGTCACGAGTGCGTTGTACGCGTCGAGTGTCTTCTGGGTTTGCAGTTTCGCAGTTGCGACCGCTTCCGACGTGTTGCCTCCGGCCTTCACGAATTTGTCCGTCTCCTTGAGTCCCTGCGTCCGGCTTCGCTCTGCAGTTTGCGTGACTGCGATGAGTGGTATCACGAGAAGACCACTCAATACGAACGCTCCCGTCAATACGAACGGTCCACCGTGGGCAATCAGTTTGCGCATGTGCTTCTCCATTTGGGCGAGTGGCTCGCTGCCGATTTCTAAAGGCCGTGCGTTCGCGAATACACGGCTGCAACACGGGCCGTGGAACAGGTCAATCTCCGACGACAGATTACGGTTCCAAGGGACGGTCTGCGCCTCATCCTGGGACACATCACCTGTCGGCCGTTCAACGACCGTTGCTGGCGGAGCTCAAGTCCGCTGCCGTGCCTGTTACCAGGCGTGAGCGCCGCGCCATTTCATCCTCATGACGGTCGCGTCCACGCATTCTCGACAGCACCTGCTCCGTGCCGTACACGCGACGGCCATCAGGACAGCCTATGGCGACGCCTTTGAGTGCGCTGTTCAATGCAGCACACCAGTGACCCAGCAGAGTTGTTTCCACGGTGCGAACGCGCAGGATCGCGCACGTTCCGACTGACAACGCGTCGAACGAAACCGCCATTGCAAAAACGAGAGTGCTTGGCTGTTTCATCCACTCTCGATCTCGAGCAGTCCTTGATCACCTCGGTCGTACGTCCCGCGATGAATGCGTTCGTCCTCATGCGCGTGAGGAAGGCTGTCGTCCACCATCTGCGACGTGTTTCTTACTGCAGCGGCGAGATCCCCAACTTTGCCATTCGAGCCTGGGCGGCCTACCGCGGGCCGGCGCTGTTCGAGGAGCTGAACGGGCCCACGACGACTGTGATGTGCCGCGGCGAAAACATCAGGCTGGGCGGGAGCGGCGTTGACCAGCCGTGGGAGTATCAGGCGAACCGCGGCATGGCCAGCTTGCTGATGCCACGGAGCATGGTGGCGGAGCGACTCCGGGCGTGCCTGAAGATTCGCGGCTTCGAGGACCTCGGCGGTGCGCTGGAGCGCGGCGGCGGTGAACGAGTGGTGCGCGATGTCGCGAACATGTTTGACCTGAGCCTTCAAATGACGGTCTATCGGCTGCAGCAGTTGGGGTCGGTGAGGACGTAGTCGAGAGTGCCGGATTGTCGGCACTGATCGCCGAAATCTCACATATCCGGCCGATGCGCTCTTTCTGAAACCACCAAACCCTGTTGATTTCCTCGCAGCGTGGTACCCCCAAGCCTGGCGCGGCTCTTGCCTCCGCCTGAGCGGCCTTATCATGTTTCGGAGAAGTCCTGACTAGCGGTGTCCGGACGACACATGCAGCGTGTGTTGTCGCATGGGAACGACAGATCGAGCATCGACATTCACCGGCACAACTCGCAGACCGCATGCTGCGGGTACCAGCGAAGCGAGGCGTCCTGTGGCAACCGACATCACTAACACACGGCATCAACGAGTACTGGTGGCGGAAGACCACCCGGGAGTGAGCGCGGCGATTGGGCGACTGCTCGTATCGGACGACTTCGAGGTCGTCGGAAGTGTCGACGACGGCGCACGTGTGGTCGAAGAAGCCTCACGGTTGAAGCCAGACATCGTCATCCTCGATCTGAACATGCCGAACAGGAACGGCGTCGACACTTGTCGGGAACTCACGCGGATGCTGCCGCGAACGAGAACCATCGTGGTTACCGCAGAAGACCCGCTTGAATTCAGACCTGCGGCGCTTGCGGCCGGGGCGTTCGCGTTTGTCGAAAAGCGCGCGATGCACACTGACTTGTTGCCGGCGGTCGAATTGGCGTCTCACGAACTAGCCGCGTAAAGTAGCAGCTCTCCCCGAGGATGGCGAACCGATTGAACCGATCGACCGAATTCATTTGCTGAAGCGTGTGCGCTCGTCGATCCGCATCGGCGAGGCTGAACATCCGCTTCAACGTCGTCAGCGCGCGGTTGATCTCGCATAGCACCAGATATATAGCCGGTCAATGTTCAGTCTTCGCGTTATGCTGCGTGGATCCGCCATATCTTGGAGGACACGATGATCGGCACCATCGGGTTCGTGTTCTGGTCGGTCGTCGTTCTGGCACCCGTTCTTCTTGCAGTTTCCATCGCAGCCCGCTTCTTACGCCGCGGTCGCTTCATCTGGCTTGCCTGCGTCGCGGTAGCGAGCGGGTTCCTGGCCGGCGGCATCATCGGGTGGTCCGCCGTGCCCGCCGAGTGGACCGCGTCGATCTGGACCACCATCGATGCCGCGGGTAATAGCGTGAAGTACGGCGAGGCGTTCGAGCACACGGCCGAACGCACCCTCATGTGGTTCTTCTACTCGGCCCTCGTCGGTGAGTTGACGGTGGGCATTGTCGCCTTGCTCGTTTTTTGGCGGCTCACAGAGCCGCGCTCCGCACGGCCTTAGATGTTGTAGCGCAGGCCGAGCGGCACAGCGGCAGGAGCATCCCGCCCGGGCCGCGTGGTTGCCATGACGTGAGGTTCACCAAACCTCCGCCTGTCTGTCGGGGAGACGCGGTACATCGCACGCCTGGCTACAGCCCGGGTCCAACTTGAGACCAGAACGCCCGAGCGCTCATGAGCACAAATGGTGGACGAACGGGTTCAAATCCACAACAAGCGTCGCACTCTTTTTGCGCGGCAGGGTGGAGCAGCGTGCGGCTGATTCTACGAAAGGAGCAGCGCAGAAGGGCGACCTGAGACTAGCCTCAAGATGGTTAACCCAGCGACCCCGAACGCGATTCCACCCAGCCGGGCAGAGTAGCGGGAGTAGAAAAGGACATGTTCGGCCGCGTGCTTGAAGGAGTGTCCATACTTGGCGGCGTTACCTGCCGCTTCGACCGTCGTCCAAAACGAGCCCGCCCACTGAGCTGGCACGACGGCCCAACCGACGACACCACCCGCCAAGAACCCGATGACGACCGCCAGAGCGGCGAGAGCGATGAGGCGCTCGCGGGTCTAGAAGCAAGCGGCTCGCGATGAAGACACCGGCAAGGATAGGTGCGAGTGCAATCACCGAGTAAAACAACACGCCGATGACGCCTCTCATAACTCCCCTCCACGTCGACGACACGAGCATAACGCGCCGACTATGAGGTGAAACAACCCGCCCGCTTTGATCCAGTGGGACGAACCTGTCCTCAGCACTTTTGACAAGGAGCTTGAGACAACCGACGGGGCTGCGGCATCATATGCGCCGTTACCCCACAGTTAGAAACGGGCAAGGAGTTTTCACCATGAGGCCTTCACCGTCTCGACTTATCGCTTCTCGTCTTCACTTACCATCCAACGCCAACCAACAAAGAGTGAAAAGCAGGCCGGAAACTCGCTGATTCCGGCCTGCTTTCGTGTGTCCCGTGAGTCTGCAAAACCTTCATCCCCGGTTCAAATCCGGGCGGCGCCTCCAACTCTTCATTGGAAATTCGACGATCTCTCTGACAGCACCACTAAAGCCGCGCGCAGGAGTGGACCCAAGTGGTCCCAAATCCGCCGCGTAGATGTGGACGCACCGTGTTGTACCCTCCATGAAGGTGTCGAGATCGGTCTGTAGGTCCGCGAGCGCAGGCGCAGATCGGTGGTCACGAATGCCGCCGCATTAAGTCGCTCGCGTTCAGTGATCCGCCCGAAGGCATCCACTCGACGAGTGCTGATTGGGCGCTTTGTCACATGCTCTAACCTTTGCGCCGCCGCCTCGAACATCTAAGCACAACATAAGGGAAGCGATACCGCTCAAATCGGGCGGCTGTCCGTTCCGTGGGTCACATTTGACGGGAGGTATTCTTAGCCAGGAGGTGCGCCCGATGTCCGCTTCGAGTCCAACGATAGCGCCTGCAGAGGCATTCGTGCTGCGATCGCTGATCACCCCTACGGAACAGGGCATTGCCAGTCGCGTGCTGACCAGGAACGCCGGGGGCAACATCACGTTGTTCGCATTTGACGCCGGTCAGGGGCTTAGTGAACATACGTCCCCTTTTGAAGCGTTGGTCCTGACGCTCGAAGGCAGGCTGATCCTGACGATTGGTGGAACCCCCGTAACGGCCAACCCCGGCACGATCGTCCGCATGCCCGCGAATGTTCCGCACGGCGTCGATGCGCCGGAACCAGCCCGCATGCTGCTCATCATGTTGCGCGACGCGCCGGCGGCCGCCGCACGTTGAACGGCTGCCATCGCGCGCGGGAACGCGTTGATGACGAAGCGGCCTGCCGCCTCCTCGACCTCATCCGCGCGCGCCATCGCGACTGACCCGGCGCCGATATGATTGGCAAACGATCGGTCAAACGTGATACCTATTCGCGATCGAACCGCCGTAGCGGGCATGGCCGATCGTGTCAGGTTGGGGGAGGAGATGGCGGAATCGCGGGTTGTCGGAACGGGTCTCACCCGGGCGCTTTGCGTCGTTGTCTTCATCGTGATGCTAGCCGCGCTCGTGTATGCGGCGTGGGTCGGCGTCACTAACTTCTCGCGCATTCACGTCTAACGCTGGTTTCTGCCGGCCTGCCCGGTGCGGATCGGCCTGCCTGCTTCACGAAAGCTTGTGACCACGCGCCCGTGGCGAGGGAGATATGACCAAGCGACAGACGCGGATGTTCTTCGTCGGCGGCACCACCCTTTTCTCCCTGATCTTCATCGCCCTCACCATCGACAGCCATAGACAGTTCGCCCGGTTAACGCACGAGGAGATGCTCACGCCACAGGTGGTAGCCGGCAAACATGTGTGGCACCGCAAGGACTGTATCAATTGCCACACACTCCTTGGCGAAGGCGCATACTACGCGCCCGACCTGACGAAGATTGCGCAGCTTCGCGGAGAGCCGTACCTACGCCTGTTTCTGAAAGACCCCTCACGCTTCTACTCGGAAGAACAGCACGGCCGGCTGATGCCGAACCCCAACCTGTCGGACGACGAGATCGGAGACGTGATCGCGTTTCTGACCTGGGTCTCCCACATCGAAAACGCCAACTGGCCGCCGCGGCCGATTCTGGTGAGCGCGGCAACGCCGCAGGGGATCGCCTTCGGCGCATCCGCTCCAGCGGCGGCTTCGAGCGATCCAATCGCACTCGGCGAGGCGCTCTTTCGTCGCACGCCGCCGGGATGCTTCAGTTGCCATTCGACTCAGCCCGGCGTGCAGGTCGTCGGGCCGTCCTTGGCGGGCATTGGCGCGCGCGCCGGCGAGGTGTTGAGGAGCTCCGCCTACGCCGGCTCGGCGAAGTCGACGGACGACTACATTCGCGAATCGATTCTTCACCCGAGTGCCTACGTGGTGCCGGGTCCGACCTTCGGCGCCGCCGGCCAGTCAATCATGCCGGCCATCTATCAGGACATGCTGACGCCTGAGGATATCGATCATCTTGTCGCCTATCTCAGGACGCTCAAGTAAAAGGGACTCCTCATGCGCTACCGAACGCAGGCTGTTGCCTATCCCTATTTCGTCGTGGCGATGCTGTTCTACGGTCTCCAGATGGCTTTCGGCCTGCTGTCGGCGGCAAAGTATCTCGGCCCCGATCCCATCAAGGGTTGGCTGCCGTTCGACGTGTCCAAAGAGATTCACACGAACCTGCTGATCGTCTGGGTGCTCACAGGTTTCATGGGCGCGGCGTACTGGCTGGTGCCGGAAGAATCCCGCACGGAACTGCACAGTCCGAGGCTCGCGTACGGCGCCCTCGGCCTGTGGACGGTTAGCGGTGTCACGGCGGTGGTCGGCTACCTGTTCCGCTGGACCGCCGGCAATAAGCTTCTCGAGCAGCCGCTGCCCGTCAAACTTGGGATCGTCATCGTCATGCTGATGTTCCTCTACAACCTCGGGATGACGATCTGGAAAGCCAAGCGGCTCACGACGACTGAAAGCGTGCTGATGGCGGGCCTCGTCATGACGGCGCTACTCTACTTGCCGGCGCTCTTCGAGTTCCGCAACTATACGGTCGCGATTTTCTATCGCTGGTGGACGGTTCACCTTTGGGTCGAAGGGGTATGGGAGATGGTTCAGGGAGCGCTCCTGGCCTATCTCCTGATCCGGCTCTCGGGTATCGATCGCGAGGTGATGGAGAAGTGGCTCTACGTGATTGTCGGGCTGACCTTCATCTCCGGTCTGCTCGGTACGGCGCATCATTACTACTTTGTCGGCGTGCCTACATACTGGTTGCCTATCGGTGGGTTTTTCTCGGCGCTCGAACCGCTCGTATTTCTCGCGATGTCGGCATATGCGTACTCGGCACTCCGTCGCTCCGGCGTGTCCCATCCGAACACGCTCGCGCTGCACTGGACGCTCGGAAGCGCGCTGTTTTCCGCGCTCGGCGCGGGCCTGCTCGGACTGGCGCACACGTGGCCGTCAGTCAACAGGTGGACGCACGGAACGCTCATCACGCCGATGCACGGACATGCGGCGTTCTTCGGCGCCTACGTCATGATCGTTCTCGCCGTAATCACCTACGCGTTACCCGCGATGACCGGGCATGAAGAGTCCGAGCGGGAATCCAAGGTTGGGCTCTGGGCGTTCTGGCTGCAAGTCGGCGGCATGTTCGGCATGACCATGGCCTTTGCCGCGGCAGGCATCTCGCAGACGTATCTCGAGCGCATTCTCGGATTCGGCTACCTCGAGACGCAGTCCAAGATTCAGGTGCATTTCCTGATGCTTGTCGGGACCGGGATCCTGTTCACGGCCGGTGTTGCCCTCTTCCTCTGGGACTTCTTCTTCCTGGCGCCGTCCCAACGACGGCCGGCGGGGATGGTTTCGCCGCAGCCCATCCCGACACGATGAGCGACTCCCCCCGTGCAGTTCGGCGGGACTCCGCAGAGGACCGCTGGCCGTCGGCGGATCGGCACACAGGACTGCGCTATCCTGGCGTCGAGGCTCCCTACTACCTTCACGTCGCCGACGAAGTCGCTGTGTTCGAAGCCTGCCACGCGAGGCAGCTCGCCGTCATGCTGAAAGGACCAACCGGCTGCGGCAAGACGCGCTTCGTCGAACACATGGCCTGGCGTCTGGGACAGCCACTGGTCACCGTCGCGTGCCACGACGATCTCTCCGCGAGCGATCTCACGGGTCGGTATCTGATTCGCGGCGGTGAGACTGTCTGGCTCGACGGCCCGCTGACACTCGCGGCGAGGCTTGGCGCGATTTGCTACCTCGACGAGATCATCGAGGCACGAACCGACACCGTTGTCGTCATTCATCCGCTGACTGATGACCGACGGATTCTGCCTCTCGACAAAGCGGGTGAGCTGCTGGAGGCGCATCCGAACTTTCAACTGGTCGTCTCCTACAATCCGGGTTATCAGCACGGATTAAAGGATCTAAAGCCGAGCACGCGACAACGGTTCGTCGCGCTCGAGTTTGCCTTTCCTCCGGCGGAACTGGAATCGGCGATCGTGTCACATGAAGGGCACGTCGATGCGCCGACCGCAACGACCCTGGTGACGCTCACGAGACGTTTGCGGCAGCTCGGCGACCGGGGCCTCGCCGAGGTGCCGAGCACGCGGCTGATCATTGCGGCGGCGCGGCTCATCGCCAGCGGCATTCCGATCCGAACCGCATGCGCCACGGCACTTCTGGGACCGCTGACCGACGATCCGGATTTACTCGCGGCGATGCACGATCTAGTCAACGCCACCATGTGATGGTTGCCGAACCGACGAATTCAGCGGTTCTCAATGGCCGAACCCGAAGATCTCATCCTCGATGGTGCATACGTCGCGTCGCGGCTGGCGCGCGATATCTGGCGCCGCTATGGTCCGGCAGCCGCCGAGCGCGTATTGCGGTTGGCCGACGTGCGCGCGCGCCTCGAACTGTTCCTGAACGCACTGTTCGGATCGCTCATTCCGGTGAGCGCCGCGGAGTTGTCGGCGCCAGTGAGCTGGCTGGGGCGGCTCGCCGGTCGGCGGGGTGATGCTGGTGCGGCGCCGACAGCCGGGACAGACGGCGTCCGGATCCTCCTGCCTCCCGTCATCGATGCGTCGCGCGGGGCCGACGAGGCATTTCAGATCTACCAGTTGCTCGCCGTCGAACAGGCGGTCCGCCTGTCGCGCGGCAGCGCGACAATCGATCTTGGGATCGAGAATGACGAGATTCAGGATTGGTTCTCGATGGCCGAGGCGGCGGCCGTCGACGACTGGATCGTCCATCACACTGCCGGACTCATTCCAGCGCTTCGTAATGCACGCGTGGTGGCATTGACGCAGAGAGCCGGCCGGCTCCCACACGGAGATCGTGAGCGCGCGATTGAGGACATCGTGCGCGCATTCCTCGCCTGCGATCCGCAGTTACCATTCGCCGCGTTGCCACTCTTTCCCGCTCCAGCCGACGCGCTCGCGTGGGCCAGCGAGCGCGCACGCCATCGAGGCGGCTATCGTCGCCGGCCGGGTGTGTGGTATTGGGGCCGCTCTCGATGTGCGATCCAAGGCATCGACGGCGCCCTTTCTAACGTCGAAGAAACACCGGACACGACACGGCCGGGACCACGGCGCGTCGCCGAGATGCGGCGGCGACCACGCATTCGCGAAGCGGCGGAGGATGAGGACGATCGCGGGAAGGGCACGTGGGTCATTCGGCCCGACGAGCCGCAGGAGAGCGTCGAGGATGCGCTGGGCCTGCAGCGGCCGGCGGATCGAGCTGATGATGTCGATCCTGAATCCCTGGGCGACTCGCTCTCGGAACTGCCCGAGGCGCGCGTGGTGCGGACACCGGGTCAGGCGAAAGAGATCCTCCGCGCCGGCGACGAGCGGCCGCGGACCTCACGTGAAACCGTCTCCGAAGCCAGAGCTGGCGGCATTGCATACCCGGAGTGGGATTATCGAACAGCGGGGTACCGGCCGGGGGCCGCGATCGTCCGCGAGGTGGTACCACTTGTCGGAGATCCAGTCTGGGCACAGGGGGCCCTCGCGCGTCATCGCCGGCTCGTGTGGCGCGTGCGTTCGCGCTTCGAGCGTCTGCGTCCACGCCGCGTTCGCATTGCCCGGCAGACCGAAGGGGCTGAACTCGACATCGCTGAGTACGTTGCCGCCGCGGCCGATGCACGTGCCGGTGTTGCTGCCGACGATCGCTTGTACGTGGACGTCCGCCCAGGACGCCGCGAATTGAGTGTCGGGCTGCTGGTTGACGTGAGCGCGTCTACGGACAGCTGGGTTTCCGGACATCAGCGGATCGTCGACGTCGAGAAGGACGCCCTGCTCGTCGTGTGCGAAGCGCTTGCCGCGCTCGGCGATCCGTTCGCGATTCTGGCATTTGCCGGAGAAGGTGCCGAGCATGTCTCGATCGTGTCAGTGAAACGATTCGAGGAACACGCGACCGAGGTCGTGTGGCGCCGAATCGCGGCGCTCGAATCGGACGGCTACACACGAATCGGTGCCGCAATCCGCCACGCCACGGCCGGTCTCACTCGCCAGTTCACCGCACGCCGGCTCCTGTTGATCTTGTCCGACGGAAAGCCGAACGACGTCGACACCTATGAAGGGCCGTACGGCATCGAGGATGCGCGTCAGGCTGTGGCGGAAGCGCGAAGGCAAGGCATAGACACGTTCTGTTTGACAGTGGATCGTGAAGCCCCGCGCTACGCGCCAAGAATCTTCGGCCGTGCCGGCTTTGCAGTGTTGCGCCGCCCCGATCAGCTGCCCGAAGTGCTCGTCGAGGTTCTGAGCCGACTCATTCGCCCATGACGGTAGAACCGACCACGCGAACAGCACCAACTCCGACACATCATCGATCATCATTTTCGCGATGACCTTTCGGGTCGGCTACGTCGGTGACGGCCGCGGCCGCGCGTGGTGTCGACACCGAATACGCCGCGCCGGCGTTGTGAACATGTCGCCCGCCCGCATGACCAACCCGGATTGCTGACGCGGCGACCAAGACTGTGCCGACGACGGTGGCGATCGCGAGCGCATGAGTAGCGGCCGGTCGCCGAGACACGAGCACCAGCGCCGCGAGCCGCAACGTACCGCTGGTCGCCCAAACAAACTGGTCGGCGGCCATGGGAGGGATTGCCCCTCCGGCGTTCGTCCTGCTGCTCTCACCCCTCGCGGTGCCAGCCGTGATGGCACAGTCCTGGGCTGAGCCGAGCCCTGCCATCAGTGATCCGGAGGCATATGCGGTTGATGCCGCTGTCCTGCCGCGGCCGGTTCTCGATGAGAACCACCGCGGGTCGATCGCGATTCAGATCGAGGCTCCCGGCCCGGAAGGCTGCCCGCAGGCGGCCTTGATTACCGATGAATGGCGCGCCGCAGTCGCCGCCGTATCACGCGCAACGATCGTCGCGGGAAGTGAGAACACCTCAGTAGTCAAATCCGATCGTCTTGAAAGCACCGAGACCTCACTGTGGGCATCGCGTTGGCGGGAATCACTGCCGGCACGCCTTGCTCCCTGTACGCCAGCGCGTCAGGGTAAAGACGACCAGAACATATTCTGGCCCGAACCAAAAAAGACGTCGCCGACCCAATCGGTGCCTTCGTTGGCGCCGAAAATACGCCGATTTTTGAGGCACCCAATTGGCAGTCCAGTTGCACTTCCCCCCGCAGCCGCCATCGAGTCGATGGTGCCAGGAGGAACGCTGTGCTCTGGATTACTTACTGCCTTTTCAGTCTCGCGGCGCTGTCATGCCTCCTCATGACCGCCGCGTTTGTGGGAGTCGTTGCAAACAGAGAACTGTCGCATGGCATCTTCAATGCGTCAGCAATCATGAGCGTGGTTTACACGGCCCTGAGTCTCGTAACAGGTCAGCTAGTCTGATAAACAGCCTGACGCACTCTCACTATCCGTGTAGCGAAAAATGGGGCAGGTCACGACACTTCGCTTCGCGGTACAAATCTGCGAAAAACGCTCCACCGGATGCTTCGCGCCTCGCATCGTAACCGCGAGTCGCAGACGTCTATTGCGTCGAGATGATGACTGCACCTGGCGGACGGCGGTATCCGACTAAGTGGTGCGCCGAGGCGACTCGATCAATTGATCGGGTGATGACGGCGCCGGGAGGGCGGAATAGGACGTCCACGAGATTGCACAGTGGCAGCGCTCAGGCCACTCGATCGAAAGCGTCACAATCACCGTCACCGTGAGCGCGCGAACCTGTCTGAACGCGTGAACCATCGGAGACCGTCCAAGAGCTGACCCTGAATCATCTCATGGGTGTCTAATCCGCCATGGACCGAAACCCGCCAACGGCCGACCGACCAGTCGCAATCGTAGTCGTGCTGATTCTCGTATCGGTACTCTCGCCGTACTCGCCGGTTCGTGTGACGGCCATGTCGATACCAATGCAATTACCGGAGTCTCCGCCGGTCACGTTGACGCTTGAGTGCGTGGACTCGACAACCATCCGATGTGAGATCACGAATGCCGGATCGACGGACACGGCGCTCCCGCTTGGCCAGGGCCTGGCGAACGGCCGCAAATACTTGATAAGCGGACTTACCCTGCGGATGAAGCCCTCGAACGGCAACGGCACCGACTACAAGTGCTGGCCGCGCCATTATCCGGTCGCCATTGGCGGTCGGCTAGATCAATGGTTCGAGGCGCTTCCTGCGGGCGCCACCTACCGCATGTCGGCCAAACTCGAAGACTTCTTCGGATTCAATCGGCAGGACAGCTTTCCACGCTTGAGGGTGGCACGGCCTTCAATGTCCCCGGATTGGAAAACGTCCCTGATCCGGAAAAGGAAATCGACATCGGTGTAAGCGAAGTGAGCCAGTTGTTCACGTTCGGCGCGGGCTCAATCCGGCCAAGGCGAACGATCGTGCCGATCGGTAGCGAAGTAATACCCGCGCAAAACTCGAAGGCTGCCGGCTACACCCAGTTACGCAGCACGACGCAAATCGTCGCGGCGAGCCAGCCAGCAGCCAATGAGGTTTGAACCGACGAACGTTAGGCTCACCAAATAGATCCTCGGTAGCGCCGCACTGATGACCCAAATTGTTTGCGGTGCACCCAGCCGCGAAACCGCAGAGGGGTACGTCCACAACCGCACGCCACTTCTATTGTGTTTCTGTCAGGCGGCCGTCGACGACGGCGAGGGGAGATGGAGCGAGCGGGGGAGGAGAGCGCGGCGCCCTTGGGTAGCGGTTCGTTCGAGCGGCAGGATGCGCTCGCCCGCCCCGACGTCGAACGGGATCGGGTGACCGACATCACGGCGATCTCTCGGTGCATCGCTTTCGGCGGCATTGTTGGCTGGACTCACAGAAGTCGGTCTTCGCACCCTCGCGAGCAGTTCGATGAAGGTCGTCTGGAACGGTTGAAGGAAGACGTTCCTGTAAGTCGCGTTTCAGTTCGGGAATGGTCTGGTCCATCGCCGGACTAAATCACTACAGAACCAGGTCGGCACGGTTGTTGTTCCGCGCGGTCCGGAGGACTCATGTCTGCATCTTCCGGCCGAACCTTACGCTTTGTCTCTGGCGCCGCGGCGCTCGTAGTTTTTACGTTCGTGCTTCCGCTGGTCCAACCAGGTGCGCTCAAAGCGAATGACGTCTTGTACACGGTGCGAGATCTTGGAGCGCTGAATTGCTGCTACTCCTGGTCCGCGGCCAGCGCCGCGCTGGCGCTGAATGCTCACGGCGATGTGGCGGGCCTCACATCCTCGCCCTCCGACTCACAACGCCAAGTGCCCTTCGTCTATCACAACGGTACCATGACGATGATTAGTGACACGTACGGATGGGCGGCAGGCATCAACGACGCTCGCCAGGTCACTGGTGTCTTCACCCCTCCCGGACTGCTGGGAAGTCATGCGTTCGTGTATCAGGACGGCGTGTTCACGGATATTGGTACGCTGCCGGGATACTCTAACCAGCCGTACGCGTTGCCGTACGCGATCAACAACAGCGGCACAATCGTCGGCGACTCGAATGCCGCCGCGTTCGTCTACGAGAACGGGACGATGTCGATCGTAAAACGACTCTCCGCACGCACCGCTTACGCCATCAACGATCTTGGCGACGTCGTCGGCTTGATCGAGACGGTCAGGGGAGGCGGGCCGCAGAACGATCATGCATTTCTCTTCAGCGACAACTCGCTCAGGGATATTGACGGCAACACGGACTCGGTAAGCATACCGACCGGGATCAACCGAGCGCGACAAATCGTCGGCGTCGCCTGGACGAACGGTTGGCCGGGGCAACGGGCGTTTTTATGGGAGAACGGTGTGTTCTCTCTGCTGCCCTTACTCGAGCCGCCCGCGGGGTACGACCTCCATTACTCAGGCGCCGCGGCGATCAACAATCACGGCGAGATCATCGGCGAATCCAACGCGTCCATGTTCGTCTACCGCAATGGCGCCCTAATCGATCTGAATCGCGCCATCGAGAAGGACTCAGGCGGCATCTGGCCCAGTATCTGGCGCGTCAGCGCGATCAATGACGCGGGACAGATCGCCGGCACCTGCTACTTTGGCGGCGACGGTGCGCGCGCGTGCCTCCTGACCCCGGTGCTGCCAACTTCTTCACAGCCATGACCGAGGCCGGCGAATAGCCGGCGGGTCTCCAAATCAGCCGTACTCCGCAAGAACTTACGTTCTGCGATGCTTTCCAGCCAGCGACCTCCTCCCTTGGCGGCTGGCGACCCGTCTAACAACCTTGGGGCTGATCCGGTGACGGCGACTGGTGCGCTAGCGGATTTGCTCCACCCAAATCTCCGCCAGTGTCGGGACGCAAGTGTGCACAAATGGACAGCGTTTCAGATGAGAGCCATACAGACTTATAGGATGCGCGACAGTCGAGTTCAGACCCGTCGAGGAGTGATCCATGAACAGCCTTGAAGCGCTGACCAATCGGCCGACGAGTGATCCGAGCGAAAACGGCATCATTCAAGACGCTGGTCTACCACGGTCCCGGGCAGCGAGAGTGGGAGACGCTCGCTCATCTCCTGCATCACGGCGCCTATAACGGCGGACCGAACACGGGCGTGTTCCTTCAGATCACGTGCGACGACGCTCTCGACCTGGCCGTGCCGGATCAGAAATACACATTCGGCGCCGTCAAGACGGCGCAAGCGCGAGGGGATTTCGAGGTTCTGCTGAACCGTGACCGGCCGGCCCTGCGCGCTCACCTCGGCGCGGACGTCGCTGCTCATCTGGGTACTCTGGAGGCTGCATTCGTTTCGGCGCTCCAGTGCTGGGCGGACAAGCAGCGTCGAGCGCGCGAGTTCGGGGCGCGGGTAGACGTCGTCGCCCAACAGGGAGGAACCAGTGGCTCATTCTTCTGTACGACCCGCGGCCTACCCGCAGCGCCGCCGGGCTGCAGCCGACGTGTCGCCTCCGAACGTCTGCTTGCTATCGAACGGTCGTTATACCGTCATGCTGACCCAGGCCGGGAGCGGATACAGCAGTTGTGATGGGATCGACGTGACGCGCTGGCGCGAGGACGCGACCAGCGACTGCTGGGGACAGTTCTTCTACATCCGCGACCTCGATAGCG
>Ga0207701_10003982_pt1 | contig 15073 bp, 12 predicted proteins | sample KBSSwiSSwithPhiX_FD_184294 | JGI IMG/M metagenome (GOLD analysis project Ga0207701, IMG submission 184294) | Switchgrass rhizosphere bulk soil microbial communities from Kellogg Biological Station, Michigan, USA, with PhiX - S5 (SPAdes) (version 2) | ecosystem: Environmental > Terrestrial >... | reverse complement strand
TAAGGTCAGCATCAAGTAATGCAACAAGACTCCTGAAATCATTATTCTCCGAATCAGTCCTGGTAAATGTGATCATAATGTTAATAGAGGCTTATTATTCACAACCCCGCATCGGAATGGTACAAAATCATTTATAATCTACTCATTTTCAATTAAAATTTCTGGTATAGTTTTTAGAACATATAGGGCGGATCAAAAAATACAAATATGAAAAAACTATTGACAGCAATGATCGTGGGTGTTTCACTTTATGCCTGCGGGCCTTCTTCGGAGTCAACAACAGATACTCCGGGTACTATTTCTTCATCACCAAGCAGCGATTCAACATTAACAACTGACAGCACTGGCACAGTAAATCCAACACAACCAACAGAAGTGCCAACTGACTCAACTTCAAAAATACCTGACTCAACATCAAATCCGTGACAGGTCTCTGGAATTATTTCCAGAGATCTGCAAAGAATGCTTTCATGTCGTTCCATGAATTTTTATCTGCAGCCTCATTATAACCCACGGCAATCTTAAACTTCTTAGCATTTTCATCAGACTGTGGATTAGTGAAAGCATGTAAAGCACCTGGATAATCTTTGAATGTATACGGAACGCCTACTGAGTCCAGCTGTTTTTTGAAATTTGCAACATCTTTAGCCGGAACGTAAGGATCGGCTGCCCCATTCAAAACAAGTATCTTGCTTTTTACGGTATTCTTTGCCGGAGCAACTCCCTGCAATCCGCCATGAAAACTTACCACACCATCAATCGGCGCACCAAGTTTTGCAGCATTCAGCACCATTGTACCGCCAAAGCAAAATCCTATGGCAGCAGTTTTGGACCTGTCGGCCTGAGGGTACGTTTTTGCTTTATTAAGCGCAGCTTCGATCCTGCCTGTAGCTAAATGGGGATTCTTATAAAATCCTCCGGCAAATCCCATCGCGGCATCTGGATTGTCAGCCGTTCTTCCCTGGCCATACATATCAACTACTATCGCAAAGTATCCTTCATTGGCCAGTTGCTTTGCTTTGTTCTTAGTGAAATCATTAACGCCCCACCATTCAGGAACAACAACAACAATAGGCTCCTTTCCCTTTTTATTTTCATCATAGGCAACGAAACATTTCATTGTAGTAGTGTCTATAGCAATGTCAACATTTTCTTCCTTAATGGAAACTGTCGTAGACGAATCACCGGCAGCTACTGTTGAATCGGATGATGATGGTGTATTGTTATCATTTTCGCCACAACTACTAATAATAAAATATGCGCATAATACCGGCAGGAAAAATGTACGTTTCATATTCACTAAAATTTTCCGGAAGTTAGTTATTCGGGATTTAATTATTCAAAGTTGCCAGTTGAGATGCCATCGACTCACCCCTGATCCCGTTTAATCTTTTAGGATGCATCCTTAGATCAATTTTAAAAGCTTCGAGAGCCATGCCGGGCTTTCCCATTGCCATATACATTTCTCCGAGCAGTTCCCTCGCGGGCAACACTTCACCGGGGGTAACGGGGTGCTTCATTGTACCATCTTCAAGATCAGCAGCCTGTTTCATGAGCTCTTCTGCTTTTACCTTATCTCCTTTTTTAAGCATTATCCAGGCTTCTCCTGTACCAATCTGTACCGCCAGTTGTTTGGCTTTGTACTGGTCCTTCTGTTCGATGAGCTTATTTTGTAATGATTTAAGTTCGTCGAGTTCCTTTTCGGCTCCCTTTATATCATTTGTATTGATCTTCCCAAGCAACCTTGTATACACTACAATGCCCTTCTGCCATGGAAAATTTTCCCACGGAAAATCAGCAGGAAATAATTCCATATTCGCCGCCTTTTTCCATTCTTTATTTTCCAGGACATAACGGGAAGGTATAGCTGCATAAGCATAAGCAACTTTCAGGTTTGTCGCGGATACCTTCTGAATACTTTTCAGGTAATTCAACTGTTCGAGGGCATGCTGGTTGTCGCCCTTTTGCAGGTAAGCATATACCAGGTAATCGATGCCATGAAGCTCTTCGTCGAAGTTGCCGCCAAGGGCCGCTTTTTCAGCGTAACATCTTGCTGAATTGACCGATGCCATATTTGAGCTGATGGCTTCATCCCATAATCCCATCCTGATGAAAATATGTGATGGCATATGCTGCGCATGCGCAGAAGCCGGGGCGACCGATGCGTATTTCCTTGCCGCGGGAAGGGCAATTTCGGCGAGATCAGGGTTGTCGTAAGTATGAATGATGTAATGAATAATGCCCGGATGATCCGGCTGGCTTTCAGACAGCTTTTTAAGTATATCACCCGCTTTACGCTGGTTGGGATACGATTTATCGGTAGGATCCGCCGTTGTATTCAATGCAAGTGCGTAGAAGATAGCTGCTTCGCTGTCATCAGGATACTTCTGATATATTTCAGCCATTGCCTTTTCATACGTCTTGCATCTTGTTTTATGATCAACGGTTTTCCAGTCTTTATAAAAACTTGCCATGGCATTGATATAATCGGATTCCCGTTTTGTCTTTTCACTTATAGTTTGTGCAATATTGATCGCACGTTCTCCCTTTTTCAGTTCATTTTCATTGGGTGGTTCCCACAATGGATGAAAATTGCTCATGGCAACACCCCAGTAAGCCATCGCACAGGCCGGATCTTTTGTAATTACTTCCGCAAAAGCCTTTTCAGCCTCATCGTATTCGAATGAATGAAGTATGGCCACTGCCTGGTTGAATTCTTTTTTGACACCAGGATCAGTTGACACCGCAAAATTCACGGCGCCAAAATTTGCCATGTCCGGTCCGCACCAAACAAGGTTTCCCTTTTTGAGGTTGATAGAAGCAATTGCTTCTGCTGTTGGATTTCTTTCAGCATCGTTGCAGGCGATCAATGCCGCGCATACGATCAGGATAGATTTTTTCATAGCTGAAATAGTTTTGTACATGACTTTTATCCGTAACAATAAAGTTCATGAATATTTTTGAAAATCTATTTCATCAAATAAGAAAACAGATCTTTTACCTGTTTATCATTCAATCCATCAAGCAAACGCTCAGGCATAATGGATGTATCCATCTGTTCAATGGTTTTTACTTTTGTTGAACTTAAAGTAACCGGTTCGCCGGTAAAGGGCTGGATGGTAAGCGATTTATCATTCTTTGCTTTGAGTGTGCCGATAATAGTTCTTCCGTCAATAGTTGTTATATGCCAGCTTCCATAACCCTCACGGATATACGCTGAAGGATCAACGATATTATTCAACAGATCACCCAGATTTTTTCTGTCATACCCCGTAAGATCAGGCGCTATGTTCCTGCCCTCATTAAATAATTTGTGACAGGTTCCACATTTAGCAATGAACAATGGGTGGCCTGCCACCGGATCACCAATTCCGGCTTTCATTGATTTTGCCACCCTTTCGATGGTTTTATTTTTTTCATTAGCAGTAACTGTTTTTAACGCTGGCCATAAACGTTCAGTAGCTTTTCCAATCGAGTCATCCTTCAGCATCTTCAATTGCCATACTATATGTTCCGGAACATCCGACTGTTCGATGGTCCGCGATTTTGTAATGGAGTTTACCAGCTGATGTGCCCATGGTGTTCTGGAGGCAAACAAGGCCAAAGCCGATTCCCGCACATCATAATCATCACGAAGCTTATCGGGATAAGCCTTCGCCACCCTCACGCCTGTTTCATCATTATTGTAGGACTGTAAAGCAAGCAATGACGCCTGTTTAATTGCCGCTGAAGATGAATTCGTTTCAACAAGATTCAATAATACTGGAATTGCATCGGGCTGGTTGATCTCAGAAAATATCCTGATATAAGATAACCGCTCAGGAAGATTTGCATTTTCATCAGCAATTATTTTCAAGGCCCTGCTCAACGCATCTTTTTTTCCCATCCTCAAATCGATGCCCAGGGATTGTTCCCTGAATAATTTTTTGTAAGGCCTAAGGGCATCTGTTAGCGCTGCAGATAATTCACCGATATCCCTGCCCCTTAACCCTTCCTGTAAGCCATTGAATAAAATAGCAGCGAATTCTTCTGAAGGAGCAAGCTTAAATAAACGTGCACAGGCTGCATCGTTTTCCTCACCGCCTGCAATGATATAACGCTGTACCAGCCTGCTGAGAATGACTTTAGAAACTGTTGGATTGTCCCATATCTTTTGATCCTCAAATATTCCAATCACTTCCTTCCTTTGCGATTCGGCCTCTGATTCAAGAGACCACCAGATCTGTAAAGGAATATCAGGATCCGCTGAATCATCATTTTTCAGTAAATTTTTTACAATCGCAGCTGCAACCGGACCATGCAGCCGCTTTGCTGTTGCCGCAAGCTGACTTCTTACTTCAGGATGCTGTTCAATTATTGACATTTCAGTGAGCTCATCAGCTATTGGAGAAGAAACATCCGGGTTGTCACCAATCAAACGTACCGCCCACATTCTTACAAAGGGATCATTGTGATGCAATGCAATTTGTAAAACATCGCCGTTAAATCCGTCTGCCAGGTTAATTGCCCACAAAGCTTCCAGTGATTTTTGTTCGTCCATGCCCTGCAGCATCTGCATGAGCCTTGGCATCAGGGATGCATTTTTTCTGTCTCCCAATATCAGCAGTGCCTGCTGCCGGAACCAGGTATTTTTATCCGATAACAGCTCCAGTAATTCAACATCAGTTTTATTATACAGATTAAATTTCATTGCCGTCTGCCGTTTACCGTCTGCCGAACTGCTTCTCATCCTATAAATCCTCCCCGAATTTTTATCCCATGTATCACGGGGATCCACATGCGAAATACGGCTGTCGTACCAGTCAGCGATATACACATTTCCATCAGGACCACTTACAATATCTACCGGTCTGAACCAGTGATCGCTGGTCTGCACGATTTTTTCTTCATCAATGTTTTTAAAAGTTGAACCATTCTCCACAAATTTTGTTAGCTGTATATAGCTCTGTAATGGATTTATGGCTATCATATGCCCGTTGTACCGTTCCGGCAAGCTGTTGCCTCCATATTTTACAAACGCGTGGGTAAAGCGGGTTTCCTCACCCTGCAACGCCATGTTAGCGAGATGCCCGAACGTGTATGGGTTGGTATACGCACCATGCTTGCCGAGGTTCTTTATAAAATATGCGCCCTGTTTATAATACTGCCCGCGAGAGGTACCGTTGTCACCGGAATACAAGCGGCCTTTCTCATCGAACTCGATATCAAAAGTGTTTCCTCCACCTTCAGCGAAAATTTCAAAAACTTTTGTTTGAGGATGATAGCGCCAGATGGCCTGGCCGTTAAAGCTAATATTGCTGGATACTTCCGAACTGATGTTTGCGGTACATGTGCTCCCTTGTGCCCCATATAGCCAACCATCAGGGCCAAACCGGAGGTTATTGGCGAGTGCATGGGTATCTTCTATTCCAAAACCTTTCAGATGAACTACCGGGGTTCCGTCAGGAATACCATTGTTATCGGGATCAGGATATGCCAGAAGGTAAGGAGGATTCAGCACCCAGATCTGTCCGCGCCCGAACGCTACGCTTGTGATCAGGTTTAATCCTGTGATCACATCAGTTGACCTATCGAATGTGCCATCCTGATCGGTGTCTTCGAACATTGTTATTTTATCCGCTCCTTTAGCATTGGAGGGCGGGGGCAACGGTTCCTTATCGAATTTTGCGCGTGTGTGCTGGTCCATGCTCAGCACTTTCAATCCTTCAGGATAAGGGTACTGATTATATTGCACAACCCACAACCTTCCCTGGGGATCAAACGTTATGAATACTGGCTGGGTGACCTTTGGTTCAGACAACACCAGGTCGAGCGCAAGATCGGCAGTAACTTTAAATTGCTTCAATGCTTCGGCAGCAGGAACCGATAGTGAAGTATCTGTCAGATCTCCTCGGCCTTCAAATGTTTTCATGAAACGGAGCACCTCATCGTTACCCGCAACATCGCCAACATCCTTATTCCCGTTTTTATGATCGGCGCATGAAAAAACAAAGAGGCAGAAAATAAAAAGAAATATCCTCAGGCATTTTACCATACCTGGTAAATCTCTCTCGAACCGGTTAGATACATGTCAGTATATCCGGCCATTAATTCGCTCATTTTCTTCATTTCTTCAGATTCTTCTTTATACTTTTCCCAGCTTTTCTCGTAGGCGGTAAGATTTGCGTACTGGGAAACCATAATGACGCGGTTGTATTGTCCTGTCATGTCGGTCATTATATGCGTCATTTCAGTGGATCCCTGCATGGCTTCTTTAAATTTTTTTGCGAGCTTGGATGCGTTGCCAGGTTTGCAAACGAATATATCATGTACGATGATCATGGCATAATGTTTCGCAAAAGTTAAGCATAAGTTTCTATTCGCGAAGCGATATCACAAGGTCTTCTATCTCTTTATTAATTTTTTCTATTTCCGGGCCGTACTTTTCGGTTTCTTCTGATATGCCTTTACTCATCAACCGGTAGCACTCGATCCGCAGATTACAGTATTTTTCAAGCTGCTTATTTCTCACTTCAATATTCTCCGGCAGCGAAATTCTTTCAAGATTTTTCAATACTCCCAGGTTTTCCTCCCAATAATATATGCCTCTTTCATTGATCTCATACAACATCTCATCTTTTGTGCCGGATGAGTTCTGGTTATATACTTCAAGCGCCTGGTTCTGGCGGGAATCGAATATTTTCATCTGCTCCATATAATATTTAATATTATTGGGTATGAGAAACATTCCCAGCGAGGTAATACCTGCAACTGCAATTCCCATGATCACCAGGTTCATATAACCTTTGCGATAATCTTCTTCTTTAACAAGATCTGATTTACACAGGTACCCGATCAAAAAACCGGTTACCAGACCGCCAACGTGCGCGGCATTGTCTATTCCTGACGTTAATCCGAATAATAAGTTATAAGCCACAAAACCAACCATGTTATACAACATCTTCTTTGTGTCTTCTGTTTTAATGGCTTTTGCAAGCAACAGTGCAAGGTATATTCCATACATGCCGAAAATGGCACCTGAAGCACCTGCGCTCATCGTATCATCATGAATGGCAATACTTGTAAGGCTGGCGACAATCCCACATGCAATGTATACTGCTGCAAACCGAACGCCACCAACTACAGGCTCCAATAATGAACCGATGTAGAACAAGGCATACATATTCATCAACAGGTGTATAATTCCAATATGAAGAAAGGTTGATGTAAACAATCGCCATGGCTCACCATCAAGTGTATTTAACCTGTAGTTGGCTCCCCAATCAAGAAGTACATCTGCGCCTGGTGATATAAGATCTACCCCACGGACAGTCATCATAATAAAAATGAAAATGTTCAGCGCAATGATCGAGGGAGTGGCAATAAATTGTTTTGAAAAAAGCTGAAAGTTGTTCCAGCGCTTTTTAGGCTGCATTTCTTCAGCAACACCATTTTCCATATAAGAGAAGGTTTAGGTGACTGAAATATAACCCGCTACAAAGAAATGAGCAAATTCCGGTGTTGATTTATAATGCGAATAAGTATATACTATTAGATCGCTTTGCCAAGTTAAAAAGGTTCGTAATATGTCAGTATAACACCGCTTTTATATACTTTGGATTTTGTTAGTTTCAGATCCAGTTTCTTCATTTTACCCTTAAGCACTGTTGCGCCTTCTCCAATAAACACAGGATCTATCATAAATTGGTATTCATCTATAAGACCATTTTCAGCAAATAAGCTCAATATGCTTCCGCTTCCAAGAATTGTCATGTTCTTATTGCCATTTTCTTTGAGCTTCTTCACTTCTTCCACAATATTATCTTTAATGATCCTCGTGTTGTTCCACTTTGCTTCTTTCAGCGTTCCTGAAAAAACGATCTTTTCCGCGCTATTCATTCCTTTGGCAATATCAGGAGCACTTTCCATCGCAGCCGGTGTCGGCCAGTATGAAGACATCATCTCATATGTTTTTCTTCCGAATAGTAATATTCCATCACCACCAAGTCCTTCAGTTGCATGTTCACTCTCCGGGCCGCCATGCCGGTGCCACGTGATGTCTTCATCCATTCCTTTATAAAATCCATTGAGTGTAATGAACGTAAACGAGTTGATCCTTTTCATAACATATCATTTTTATGTGGTTTGTAGCAGGTATTTATAAATATTAATATAAAGTTCCTTTATTCAGAATCTCAACATATTATTTTTAACCGCGCCCTGATTAAAGCGTTATGATCTGGAACCATCCATGCATTCCGTCTACCAGGTCGGGATAGGAATCTTCAAAGCTTGCAGTAAGTCCGGCAAAAGCAAAATTATTATTGCTGAGCTGCTTTATCTTAATAACATTATCATTCAGCGCACCGCCATATGTTGCGTTATGTACGATCTCTCCATTACCATTCAGCATCATTACCCATGCGTCTTCACCTCCGAGGTATGCAGGAATGTCACCGTCATTACTCATGGTTAATCCTGCAAAAATAAAATCACCCTCATCAGTTTCTATAAGATCGGAGGGCTCATCGCGCATGGCTCCTCCGTATGCTTTTTTCCATATAACATTACCCGCCGCATCGAGTCGTAACACAAACGCATCTCTTTGTCCATGAAAATTATCAAAAGCGCCGGGAGTATTTGTTTCCCCTGCGAATACATAGTCGCCATTGGCAGCTTCAACCGCTACAGTTCCATAATCATATGCTGATCCACCGAGGTACACTTTGCCGGCAATCGCTCCGGCACCATTGATCTTCACAAACCATCCTGTGAAAGTTTCAGTGGTTCTGTCGGCCGCATCTCCATCCATGCTAACGAGCCCGCCGCAAAATATATATCCGCCATCTGAAACAGGAGTTGCATCATAAGCAATATCCTGGTGCGATCCGCCATAGGTTTGTTGCCAGACAATGTTTCCCTGGTCATTTATTTTTACGAGCCAGGCGTCTGCATCACCATGATTAGATATTACATCGCCATCATTGCTGTAAGTCCATCCTGCCATCAGGTAATTTCCATCACCGGAAGATTTAATATTATACAGGAACTCATCACCGGATCCCCCATAAGTTTTCTGCCATATCAAATTACCATCACCATCAATATTAATCACCCATGCATCGCGCTGTCCTTTATTATTGGTAACATCGCCATCAACGCTTAAAGTAGATCCAAGGATCAGGTAATTATTTGATGAAGTACGAAGTATGGTATTGGCAATATCTTCCTGCGATCCTCCGAATTTTTTGTGCCAGATCTTTTCTCCTTTGTTATTGAATTTCACCACCCACAGATCTTGTCCGCCTTTTGCCCCGGTGCCATCACCCTGGGTGCTGGTAGAAAGTCCCACCGCGATAAATCCGCCTTCGGGAGTAGATGTAAAATCACTGAAGGAATCATAAGCCTCTCCACCAAAAATGGCATTCAGCAGCACCTGGTTCAACTGTACCTGTACAACCGTTATAAGCCGGCTATCTGTACTGCTCACAGCCTTTACTTCTACGTTTGTGGTTTTACGTGATGCAGTAGTATTTTTAAGAATGGTGGTGATGATGATCCTGCCATCGCCGGTTCCGCTTGAAGGCTCAACACTTATCCAGTCAACCCCCGACTCAAGGGTAACTACCCAGTTATCATTTGAAGCAATGTAAATAGTATCTTTCGAATTAAGCTCACCTTTCAATGTAACTGTCCCTTTGTGGACTGTTAGATATTTTGGAGGCGGAGTGGAGTTTTTTTTACAACCGGCCATTAAGGAAAACATGCAAACGATTGCAGGGATCACAAACTGTTTCATAGATAAAATAAATATACCTTATATTTTTGCTGATGAATAATATTAAAAACATCATTTTCGATCTTGGCGGAGTTATTCTGAATATCGATTTCAAAAAAACAAATGACGCTTTTCATTTGCTTGGCCTTGAAAATTTCAGCCGGCATATTAATCAGTTTCATATCACTGACCTTTTCCTCAATTATGAGACCGGCCAGATCGATGACATCGAATTTCTCGACAGTGTAGCAAAGTTAAGCGGCAGCCCGATGCCAAAAGGCAAGATCGTAGAAGCCTGGAATGCGTTACTGCTCGATTTTCCAAAAGAACGGATCGACCTTCTCAAAAAGATCAAAACAAAGTATCGTACGTTCCTTCTCAGCAACACCAATAGTATTCATCTGAAAGAATTCCAGGAAAGATTGCACAATGAACAGGGAGTTTATCTTGAAGACCTGTTCGAGAAAGCATATTATTCACACGTTGTAAAATTGCGTAAACCCAATGCAGATATCTTCAACCTGGTATTAAAAGAAAATGCTCTCATGCCATCTGAAACATTATTTATCGACGACACGGCTTCAAATTTTCCTGAAGCAGAAAAAATGGGAATCCAGACCTATCATCTCAAACCGGGTATGTCTATTACTGATATCGATATTTTCAAGTAATCACAAATATTTGCCGGCCATGAAAAGAAGAAATTTTATAAAAGGCACATCCCTGGCCGGTCTGCTGATGGCTGCTGATCTCTCATTTGCAGCAAATAAAAATGCAGACAGGGAATTATCTGCAAACGATCAATTTCCTTTGAATGAAATTACTATTGATGAGCTTCAGCATAAAATGACAAACGGCGAGCTGACCTCACGAAAGATCACTTCGCTTTACCTGGAAAGAATAAATGAAATGGATAAGAATGGTCCAAAGCTGAAAGCGGTTATTGAAATGAATCCTGATGCCCTTGACATAGCCGACAAAATGGATGCTGAAAGAAGATCAGGAAAAATCCGCGGCCCGATGCATGGGATCCCTGTACTGATTAAAGACAACATCAACACAGGTGATAAAATGATGACCACCGCGGGATCACTCGCATTACTCGGTCATCATGCAGCAAAGGATGCCTTTATCATTTCAAAACTCAGGGATGCAGGCGCGGTTATATTAGGCAAAACCAACTGCAGTGAATGGTCGAATTTCAGGTCCGGCAGATCATCAAGCGGATGGAGCAGCAGGGGCGGACAAACCAAAAACGCCTGCATGCTCGACAGAAGTCCATCCGGATCGAGCTCGGGTTCCGCTGTTGCCGTTGCCGCCAATATGTGCGCGGTATCAATAGGAACAGAAACTGACGGCTCTATCGTTGCTCCATCTTCTTTCAATGGCATTGTAGGCATAAAACCAACTGTCGGATTATGGAGCCGATCCGGAATAATTCCCATTTCAAAAACCCAGGACACTCCCGGACCCATGGCAAGAACCGTTCGCGACGCCGCCATTCTATTAGCAGCGCTCTGTGGCGTGGATCCCGAAGACGAGGCGACCAGAACAAGTGAGGGTAAGTTTCAGACTGATTATACAAAGTATCTGAATGCAGACGGAATAAAAGGTGCAAGAATTGGAATTGAAAAGTCATTTCTTACAGGCCACCAGGATGTTGTTGCATTGTATAAAGATGCCATTGAAGTATTGAAGAGTAGTGGTGCAACCATCATCGAAGTAGACCTTATAAAAAAATATTACGATGCCGAATATCCGGAGTATCTGTTATTGCAATATGAGTTTAAAGAAGGGTTGAATAAATATTTAGCCGAAGCAAACGCCTCTGTGAAATCACTTAAAGAAGTGATCGCTTTCAATAAAAATAATGAAGCTAAAGTGATGCCCTATTTCAAACAGGAAACGCTTGAGAGTAGTGAGAAAAAAGATTCATTGACCAGCAAGGAATATCTTGAAATATTGGAGAAGCGAAACAAAATGATAGCGATGGTCGACAATATTATGAAAGAAAATAAGCTCGATGCCATTTGCGGAACATCTATAGGGTTGCCTTGTGCGATTGATGTGATTAATGGGGATTACAATACAGGATTTTATTTTTGTCCGCCCGCTGCTGTTGCAGGTTACCCGCATATGACTGTACCGATGGGAAAAGTGCATGAATTACCGGTGGGACTTTCTTTTATGGCTGGTACATATAAGGAAGGAGATATCATCAGGCTTGCATATGCTTTTGAGCAGGCGACTAAGAAAAGGGAGATGCCCAAATTTATTAAGAGCTCGGTGCCAAGTTGAGAAGATTAAGCTGTCATCCTACCGTCGGCAGGATCGGCACAATCAGTGATTTACTAAAGATCCTGCGCAAGCGCAGGATGACAATCGATCACCGCGAAAGCGGGTAATCTAAAAAGATTAAGAATGAAATATTTGTTCCTGCTTCTATTAGTATCAACGCAAACATATTCCCAGGTAAAATACATCAACACCTCATTTGAAAACGCGTCGCAATTAGACTGGCAGATCGACTCTAATGGAGTTGTGAATATTGGCCTTATATACGACCGTGAAAGATCTTCTGTTAACAGGGCGAATGGCCACTGGCATTTCCAGGTGCAGGCCGAACCAGGAACTGATGTAACAGTGATCCTTAAAAACTTTGAGAACATCTGGAACGGGATGCCCGGTTACCCTGTGTCAGCGAAAACAAATTGCATGGTCTCCACCGATGGAAAGAAATGGAAGCATATTCCGGGTGAATTCACCCCGGATAAATTTCTGAAATTTAAAGTGCACATGGATACAGACAAAGTTTACCTAGCCAGCGTCGAACCTTACCGCATCAGCGACCTCGAAAGGTTCATCGCAAGGATAAAGAAATCTCCATTGGTACAGGTAACCCAGGTAGGAAAAACCGTTGAAGGAAGACCACTCGAAATAATCAGAATAGGGAACCCCGATGCACCGCACAGTATTTTCTTACGAGCGCGTGCACACTCCTGGGAACCCGGTGGCAACTGGATCGTGGAGGGACTCGTGAACAGCCTTCTTCAAAAAGATGCAGCGAGGTACCTTAAAAAATATTGTGTTTATATCATGCCTATGGCCAACAAAGATGGGGTTGCCCATGGCAGAACGAGGTTTAATGCGCAGGGTGTAGACCTTAACAGAAAATGGGACGCACCTGCTGATTCTGTAAATGCACCTGAAAAATATGCATTTGAAAAATGGCTGAAACAAATGATCGCCAAAGGTAGGAAGCCCGGTCTTGCCATAGATCTTCATAACGACCAGGGAGGTAATTTGCATGTAAACCTGCCGCGTGAAGATAATAAAGCATACACAGCTCATCTGAAGAAGTTCGAGAACCTGTTATATAAACATACATGGTTCACTGAAGGGATAGCAAATGTTACTAATCCGGGATCTCTCGGTGAAGGGTTAGCAAAACGTTTTGGTGTAGACGCATGCATCTATGAATTTAATTACGAGTGGGCTGAAGGATTAAGGAAGGTACCGATGGGTGAGGATTGGATGTTAATGGGAAGGCAGTTGAGAGAAGTATTTTATTTATATTTTGAATAAGCCCATGGCCTGAATATCTGAAGTGGCAAAAACGGACATTACACCTGTATCAAAACCGAACAAAGAAAATAATAAAATTCATTCTTCTCCATTGATTTACAGCAGGTAATCAAAATGGTACTTTATTAGTACTCATGATTGCACAATTTCGCCATATGTTCAAAAATTACCTGAAAGTCGCCTGGAGACAACTTCTTCAGAATAAAGGATTCTCATTCATCAATATTTTCGGACTCGCCATAGGCATGGCATTCGCGATACTGATCGGCTTATGGATTCAGTATGAAACAAGCTTCGACGAATTTCATAAAAACCGCGACAGAATAGGTGTTGCATGGAAACATATTTTATTCAACAATGAAAAAGGCACCCAGCAGGCCACTCCTCTCCCGCTCTATTATGAATTTAAAAGTCAGTATCCTGAAGTCAAACACGCTTCGCGGATGGATTGGGGTGGCGATTATAGCCTGATAGTGGGCGATAAAAGAGTAAAGAAGATCGGAAAGCATGTTGATCCTGACTTTATTAAGATGTTTACATTTCCTGTGATCAAAGGGGATCCGAATACTGCGCTTAATGATATCCATTCAATTATTATTTCTGAATCACTTGCAACAGCATTATTCGGGAAAGAAGATCCTATCGGCAAAAACGTCCGTGTAAATAATGAATACAATGTGCAGGTAAAGGCGGTTATGAAAGATGTACCTAAGAATTCATCCCTTCAATTCGATTTTCTTGCACCTTATGAATATGTGATCAGCACAAACGACTTCATAAAAAACCAGAAAACAAACTGGGGTAATAATTTTCTTCAGAATGTTGTGGAGCTGAAAGAAGGTGCGTCAATGGAAGCTTTTACAAAAAAGATATGGAATATTAATACAGAAAAAGATAAAACACTTAAAGATGCATATGTATTTATCAAGCCGTTAAAAGAGTGGCACCTTAAAGGTGATTATAAAAACTGGGTCCAGCAGGGTGGCAAATATGAATACATTAAATTGTTTGGCATCATAGGCATTTTCGTGTTGCTTATCGCTTGTATTAATTTTATGAATCTATCCACCGCCCGTTCAGAAAAACGTGCGCGCGAAGTAGGCATCCGTAAAGCTATAGGATCATTGCGGTCGCAGCTGATCTTACAATTTCTTACAGAAACGTTGCTTACATCCTTTCTTGCTTTTATAGTAGCTATGATCATCATTCCTCTGGTATTGCCATTATTGAAAGATGTAGGTTTTGAAAATATAAATTTCAATCCTAGTAATTTCCCGCTTATAATTGGCGCATTTATTATTACCATTATCACAGGCTTAATAGCGGGCAGCTATCCGGCATTATATCTATCCTCTTTCATTCCTGTTAAAGTATTGAAGGGTTTATTTAAGCAGGGACAAGGAACTGTTACTTTCAGAAGAGTACTTGTTGTGTCGCAATTCGCCATATCAATCGGCCTGATCATATCCACCGTAATTGTTTTCCAGCAGATCGATCATGCGAAAGACCGGTCACTTGGATACAACACAAATAATCTCATCAGCATTTCGAGCAGTAAAGATCTGCTTAAAAACTTTGTTGCGCTGAAACAGGAATTGTTGCACAGCGACTACATTGCTTCTGTTGCAAAAACATCAGGTCCGCTTACTAATATCTGGAACAGCTGGGGTGATTTCAACTGGGATGGAAAAAATCCTAACGACCAGGTTTCGATCGATGTGCTGATGACGG
>Ga0207701_10003981_pt1 | contig 15074 bp, 13 predicted proteins | sample KBSSwiSSwithPhiX_FD_184294 | JGI IMG/M metagenome (GOLD analysis project Ga0207701, IMG submission 184294) | Switchgrass rhizosphere bulk soil microbial communities from Kellogg Biological Station, Michigan, USA, with PhiX - S5 (SPAdes) (version 2) | ecosystem: Environmental > Terrestrial >... | reverse complement strand
CGCAGGATCCGGCGATCGAGATCGCGCCGGCCGTCGAACGGGTCGAAGTATTCGCCGGTCAGCGGATCGTGCGAAATCGCGTTGACGGTGAAGTCGCGGCGCCGAGCCGCCTCTTCGATCGACATGTCCGGATCGCCGGTGACGACGAAGCCGCGATGCCCGCGCCCGGCCTTGGAATCGCGCCGCGGCAGCGACACGTCGAGCTCGCCGACCTTGTAGACCTGGAAGCTCTCGCCGACCGCTTCGACGTGTCCAATGGATTCGAGCAGCGCGCGCAGGCGGTCGGCCGACACTCCGAACACTTCGACGTCGATGTTGTCGGCGGAGTGGCCGTCGCCGAGGAGCAGCCGATCGCGCACCCAGCCGCCGACGATCAGCGCCCGGCCGCCGGCGCCGCGTACGGCTTGGGCAATCGAGACCGCCTGCTCGAATGCGCTGCTCATCGTGCCGGCTTCCGTCCGAAGCGCTGCACGAATCGGTCGCACCACCCCGGCGCGAGCGCGTTGAAGATCGCCAGCCCGCGCGACATCGCATGCGGGTAGACCTCGGCGACCGGCTTGTCGATTGCCCTGGCAATCGCCGCGGCAACCGTATCCACGTGCTGCCGTGGCCCGAACGCGCGGGCGACCGCCGCGCCAGTCTCGCCGACCATCACGTCGAAGAACTCGGTGTCGGTCGAGACCGGGAACACGACCGAGACATGAATCGGCGTCCCCACGAACTCCGCCCGCAGGCACTCGGCGAGGCCGGCCTGCGCGAACTTCGTCGCCGCGTAGGCGCCCATGTAGGGCACTCCACGCTTGCCGACAATCGACGAGACGAAGATCAGGTGGCCGCTGTTCTGGCGCCGGAAGAGCGGCAACGCCGCGCGCGCGGCGTGGTAGGTGCCGGTGTAGTTGATGTCGACGAGTTTCTGCATCTGCGCCGGCGGCACCTGGTCGATCGAGCCGGCGACGCCGAAGCCGGCGTTGCAGATCATCACGTCGAGGTGCCCGAACGTCTCGACGGTACGCGCGACGAATTGATCCACGTCGTCGCCGCGCGTCACGTCGGCGACAATCGGCAGCGCCTGGCCGCCGGCGGCGACGATCTCGGCCGCAACCGCTTCGAGCCGTTCCGCGCGCCGCGCGCAGATCGCAACCGCCGCCCCGCCGCGCGCGAGCCAGAGCGCCGTCGCGCGCCCGATGCCCGCCGACGCGCCGGTAATCGCCACTACTCGCATCTCGTGAAGCTTACAGTGTTCAGCTGGCAGCTCTCAGCTTTCAGCTCTCAGCTCTCAGCCCGCACCTCGCACCTTGCACCTGTGCACCTTGCACCTGTGCACCTCGCACCGTGCGCTGTGCACCGTACACCTCGCCCCGTCCGTCTCCCCTGCCCCTCGCCGACGCGCTAAGCTACGCGACATGGATCCCGTCCTTCGGCTGCTGCGCGATCTGGTCGCGATCAACTCCGTGAACCCCACGCTTGCCGCCGGCGCGCCCGGCGAGGCGGCAATCGCCGACTTCATCGCCGACGCGATGCACAGGAGCGGTCTCGATGTCGCCGTTGAGCCCGTCGCCGAGGGACGTCCCAATGTCATCGGCGTCGTCGAGGGACGTACCAAGGGTCGCACGCTCATGTTCTGCGGCCACACCGATACGGTCGGCGTCGTCGGAATGACCGAGCCGTTTACGCCGGTCGAGCGAGAGGGGCGGCTGTACGGCCGCGGCGCGCAGGACATGAAAGGCGGTGTCGCCGCGATGATGTCGGCGGCGGCGCACGTCGCGCAGAACGGCGGTCTCGCCTCAGGCCGGCTGATCGTCGCCGCGGTTGTCGACGAAGAACATTCGAGCATTGGCGCCGATGCGCTGGTGAAAAAGTGGACCGCCGACGCGGCGATCGTGACCGAACCCACCGATCTGGCCATCGCCGTCGGCCACAAAGGATTCGCGTGGGTCGGCGTGACCGTGGAAGGCAAAGCTGCGCACGGCAGCCGGCCGCGGGAAGGGCAGGACGCCATCTTGCGCCTGGGCCGCGTCTTGACACGTCTCGAAGCGCTCGATGCGACGCTGCAGGCGCGGCCTCCGCATCCGCTGGTTGGCACCGGCTCGCTGCACGCGTCGATCATCGCCGGGGGTCACGAATTGAGCAGCTACCCGGATCGGGCGACGCTGCAGCTGGAGCGCCGCATCCTGCCGAGCGAACCGGAGTCGACCGCGGTCGACGAGGTACGGGCGATCCTCGACGCCATCCGGCACGAGGACACGACATTCCGGGGTACCGCGGACGCGATGTTCAGCCGCCCCGCCTACGAAGTGCCGCCCGACCACGAACTGCCGCGGGCCCTCGCGGAAGCCGTGACGCGCGCCGGCACGCCGCCGCGTATTACCGGCGCCAGCTTCTGGACCGACGCGGCGGTGCTTGGCCACGCCGGCATCCCATCGATCCTGTTCGGCCCTGGTGGCGCCGGCCTGCACTCCACCGAGGAGTACGTCAACATCGCCGACGTGACGATGTGCCGCGACGCGCTCATCCAACTCGTCGAATTGTGGATTGGATAATCCGGGCGAATCCGGGGTCAGACCCGGAGTTCGGGTCTGACCCCGGAAAGGAAGAAGTCTGCTTTTAAGAGGAAAAGAGTCCGCGCCCGGGTGCCCCTGAACGTGGGGTCAGACCCGATTTTCGGGTCTGACCCCTGTTATCCCGTTGCGGCGAAGAGCGGCGCCGGCGGCGAGAAAACGAAAGCGGCAACGAGCTGACAAGGGGTCAGACCCAAAGAACGGGTCTGACCCCGCTTTTTGACATGACCCCGCATTTTGACTCCGCGTCGGATTCCGCTACGCGATTCGGCGTGCGCTGACGAGGTGTGGACGCGGAAGCGCGTGGCGGCGCGCGTCGCCGCGAAGCTTTACCGTCGGCGGGACCTGATTCAGCGTCCAGCCCGGTGTTTCGTGTCCACACGAGACGCAGCGTAGCGACATCCGCTCCTGCTGAAAGTGCAGCATCGTGTCATGGCCGTGCATGGCACAGAATGCCTGCCGCAGCCAGTCGACGACCCGAACGCCCAGCCCCTCCTCCTGCGCCTGGACCGAAGTCGTCAGACCTCTTTGCGACGCGGGATAGTTCGTGACCATTTCTTCAGCTCCTCCTGCCGATCGGCTCCTATTTCTAAGATGCCGCCGACCGCCCTTGCGGTTCAGTTGATATCAAGAGGCATGCCGAGGTCGGCCGTATTCGGCTAAGTGCTGAGCAAGTGCGCAGTTGCGCGACATGCGCCGCGGAGGGTACCTCGACCGACCCGTTCCGGGAGGAAACAGCCGACTCAGTTCAAAACGCCGGATGATGCGGATTCGCCTGCGACGGAAGGCGACTACCCACGGTCCCGGAGGATGCCGCGAATTACGAACATGACATTCGCTGGTCTCTCGCCCAGCCGCCGCATGAAGTACGGGAACCACTCGCGGCCGAACGGAATGTAGATGCGCACGCGGTATCCCGCTCTGGTCAGCATCGACTGCAGATCGCGGCGCACGCCGTACAGCATCTGGAACTCGAAGCGATCGGGCGCGATGCCGTGCGTGCGTGCCCACTCGCGCGCGAGCGCGATCATCTCCGGATCGTGCGTCGCGATCGCGGGATAGGTGCCGTCGGTCAGGAGCGCCTTCATCATCCGCGCGTAGGCCGCGTCGACGTCGCTCTTCTTCGCGTGAGCGACCGCATTGCTTTCCTTGTAAGCGCCTTTGACCAGCCGGACGCGCGCGCCGAGCCTGTTCATCCGCGCGAGATCCTGCTCGCTGCGATAGAGCATCGACTGCAGCACGACGCCGAGCTGGGTGTAGCCGTGGCCCCACAGCGTCTCGAAGATGTCGAGCGTCACTTCGGTGTAGGGCGAGTTCTCCATGTCGATGCGGACGAAGAACCCGGCCGGGCCGGCGCTCTCGAGGATCTTGCGGAGGTTGTCGACCGCGCACGCGCGATCGACGTCGAGCCCGAGCTGCGTCAGCTTCAGCGAGATGTTGCGCTCGATCCCCGATTCGATGATCGCGTTGATGACGTCGAGGTAGCCGCGCGTCGCCGCCGTCGCCTCCGCCAGGCTGGTGACGCTCTCGCCGAGCAGGTCGAGCGAGATCAGCATGCCGCGCGCTTCGACTGCTTTGGCCGCCTCGATCGCTTCCTCGATCGTCTCGCCGGCGATGAAGCGGCGCGCAAAGCTCGACGGCCGGCGCAGGCCGTAGCGGGAGGCCAGCTTCTTGAGGGTTCCGCTTTGGGCGATGAGGTGGAAAATCAGCTTCGACGCGCTGTCGAGCATTAACAGCCCGTGGTGAAGGTCTGGCGTCGCATCGAGACGGGCGAGGCACCCCGCCGGCAAGGCGTGAGGACTGAGATTACCGGGCGTATTTGACGGACGAGCAACGCAGCCGGAGGGGATGCATCGCCCGTCGAATGCAGCCAGACGTTCATCACGGGCTGTCTAATGCGTTCTGCCGGTCGCGGCCAGCAGGTGGTCAATCGTACGCGCGTAGTACCGCAGGACGGTACGCTCGCGCACGCGGAAGCGCCCGCGCTCGGCCACGACGATGCCGCGCGTCTCGAGCGGCTCCGCCGCCTCCTCGATCGCCTGGCGTCCGCTGGTCACGCCGAGGTTGGCGTGACGCGCGGCGAGCTCGTCGATCAGCCGATCGATTCGCGACTCGAGGTCGCGCCGTGCGATCGACGGCCGCATCGCGGCGGCGAAGACCGCCGTCGGCAGCACCTTGTAGAGCGCGCCGGTGCGCGCGCGCACCTCTCGTGTCAGCTCCAGCACGTCGGTGCGCGAGTGGACGTCGCGATCGTTGGCGGCGATCGGCGCGCCGAAGCTGACGAACGCGCGCGAGCGGTAGCCGACCGCATAGCGCACCATCTCGGCCACTTCGCGCGCGAACGGACGCTGGCGCTTCTTCACCTTCTGGTGCGCGAGGATGTGATCCTCGAGGACGAGATCGTAGGCGATGGCAACCGGGATGATCACCAGGTCGGGGCGCTCGGCGCCGAGCGCGGCGTTGAACAGGCCGGTCTTCGACGCCTTCAGCTCGCCGCTGTAGCTCCGCCCGCCCTCCGGGTAGAAGAACAGGTCGTGCTTCTTGAGGATCTCGGCGACGTACGCCTTCAGCGTCACGAGATACGCCGGGTCCTTGGTCGCGCGGCGAATCGGGATCGCGCCGGTCACGTGCTTGTGGATCAGGCCGAGCGGGCCGCCGAACAGGTTGATGCCGGCGACGATCAGCGGCGGGCGGATGCCGTTGTCGTCGAGCACCAGCGGCTCGACCAGGTAGTCGGTATGGCTCTTGTGATTCGAGGCGTAGACGATGCGGTGGGAGCGGACGGCGTTGGTGACGTAGTGCAGGTTTTCGTGCTTGCGCTCGATCTTGCGGAGGATCGGATAGAGCGGATGCTGCAGCGCGCGGTAGAACTTGTGCCGCTGGGTCGTGCGCAGCTCGTCGAGATACCCGTAGATCTTCTCGCGCGCCTGATCGCCACTTTCTCCATAGTCGCCGCGGAGGTACTTGAGTACGTCCTCGCGCGCAAGAACGGCCTGGGAGATGTCGTCCAGCATTCGGAGAGCCGACCCGGACTATAGCATGCGGGACACAAAAAAGGCGTAGTGTCCGCTACGCCTTTCCGGGCACCGCCGCGCCGGCCTGCAGAGCCCGGGCGACCGCGTCGGCGAACTCCAGCGTCGAGGCCGTGCCGCCGAGGTCGCGCGTACGCACCTTCGTCGCCGTCAGCACCTCGCCGAGCGCCGCCATCACGCGATCGGCGGCCGCGCCCTCGTCGATGTGGCGCAGCATCATCACTGCCGACAGCAGCAGCGCCGTCGGGTTCGCGAGGTTCTTGCCGGCGATGTCCGGCGCGCTGCCGTGCACCGCTTCGAACACCGCCATCTCGCTGCCCAGGTTCGCCGCGCCGACCACGCCGAGGCCGCCGACCAGGCCGGCGCACAGATCCGAGACGATGTCGCCGTACAGGTTGGGCAGCACCAGCACGTCGAACTGCTCCGGGTGCATCACCAGCTGCATGCACGCGGCATCGACGATCCGCTCGTCGTACTTGATGTCGATGTACTCGCGCGCGGCGCGGCGGACGCAGTCGATGAACAGCCCGTCGCTCAGCTTCATGATGTTCGCCTTGTGGATCGACGTCACCTGGTGGCGGCCATGACGCTGCGCGTGCTTGAAGGCGAAGTGGGCGATCCGCGTCGATGCCTTCTCGGTGATGATCTTCAGGCTCTCGACGACCCCCGGCACGACTTCGTGCTCGAGGCCGGCGTACAGATCCTCGGTGTTCTCGCGGACGATCACCAGGTCGACGCCCTGAAAGCGCGCCTCCACCCCCGGCAGATTCCACACCGGCCGCAGGTTCGCGTAGAGATCGAGCGCCTTCCGCAGCCCGACGTTCACGCTCGTGAAGCCGTGGCCGATCGGTGTCGTCACCGGTCCCTTGAGCGCGACCTTGTTTTTCCTGATCGAGTCGATCAGTTCGACCGGCAGCGCCTCGCCCGTGCGCTCGAACGCGAGCACGCCGGCGACGTGCGAGTCCCAGTCGATCGAGACGCCGGAGGCCTTCAGGATGCGGACGACCGCTTCGGTGACTTCCGGTCCGATGCCGTCGCCGGGGATGAGCGTGATCGTGTGTGTCATAGCGTTCGTCGTTTCGCGCCGAATCGAACCGATTGTAGGGGACGGTCGGCAGGGGACGGTTGGTAGGGGACGGTCTTCAGACCGTCCCGGTCGGGACGCCCTGAAGGGCGTCCCCTACATCCGTCCCCAAAGCGTCACGCGTCATTCACGCGAGTACCAGTGCAACAGCACGAACCCCAGCGCCAGGTTGAGGAGCAGCACCCACGGCGCCGTGCGCGCGGCGCTCAGCCATGCCGCGGCGCCGGCAACCGCCAGCATCAGCAGCGCGATCGCGATGCGCGGGAAAAAGGCGGGCGGCGGCGGCCCGATGAACTTCATCGTCAACAGCCCGATGACGACAATCGCGCCGCAGATGAGCGTGAGCGACGGGAACACGTTCGAGAGGTCGCCAAACCGCGAGCCCAGCATGGCGGCTACCCACAGGACCAGCGCCACCAGGGTCCCGTATCTGACGACGATCATCGGCTGATTATAATTGCAGGCTTGCAGGATCTCAGGCTGGCTGAATTGGACGCGATCACGACGCGTGTTCTCGATGCGCTGGTGAACGAGGAACACGTCGACGCGGTCGACGCCGGCTCGCTGACCTTCCTGCTGCGCCAGTACCTCAGCACCGACCGCCAGGATCTGCGCGATGCGCTCGGCACCGCGCTCGCCTCCGCCCTCGAGCACGCCGCGAGCGAGCCGTCGGCCGCCGGCCGTGCCGCCTGGGTGATGCTCTTCGCCGAGGTGGCGGCGATTGCCGAGGACGATCGCATCGTCGCCGCGGTCGGCGAGCTGGTGGCCAGCCTGCGTGCCGAGTGGCCGGCATCGCGCGGCGTCGACGAAGGCTCGGCCACGGTCGAGGCGTGCCTCGTCGCCTCGCGCCTGCTCGATCCGCAGGAGGTCGTGCCGCCCGCCATCGATCAGCTCGAGCACGTCGTTGGTGGCGCGTATCAGCCGGGCGCCGGCGTGCGCGGCGGCCTCGCGAACCAGGTGCGCGCGGCGTCGGCGCTCTTGACGGCGTTCGAAATCACCGGCCGCCTGCCGTATTCGATGCTCGCCGAAGAGCTGATGCAGACGGCGCGGCGCGTCGATCCCGATCGCGCCAGCCCGACCGCATTCCTCGTCCACTGCGATGCGGCCCGCGTCTTCTGCCGCCTTGCGGCGCTGCACGACGATGCCGATTACCGCAAGGCCGCGGTGATCCTGTCCGACGCCGACTATCGCGGCGACGCCGCACGGATTCTCGCCGCGCAATCGACGCGCCTCGTCGACGCGCCCGCCGCCCACGCCGCGGCGTACGGCCTCGCGCTTTTGGACCTTCTGAAATAGAATTTTGCAACCCATGCCATCAGATCGCACCACGCTCATTCCAGCGCTCCAGAACATCGCCACGCGGTTGCGGATCGACTCGATCGTCGCCACGTCCGAGTCCGGCACCGGACATCCCACCAGCTGCATGTCGATGGCCGACATCATGGCGGCGCTGTTTTTCGCCGAGATGCGGTTCGACCCGAAAGATCCGAAGAACCCCGAGAGCGATCGCTTCGTGCTCTCGAAAGGCCACGCTGCGCCGATTCTGTACGCCGCGTGGGCCGAAGCGGGCGCGTTCGATCGATCCGAGCTGCTGAAGGTGCGCGACATCCACTCCGATCTCGAAGGGCACCCGACGCCCCGGCTGCCGTTCGTCGACGTGGCGACCGGCTCGCTCGGCCAGGGCATCTGCGCCGCGATCGGCACCGCCCTCAACGCCCGCCGCATCGGATCGCCGTACCGCACTTATGCGCTGCTCGGCGACGGCGAGTCGGCGGAAGGCTCGGTGTGGGAAGCAGCCAACGTCGGCGCGATGGACAAGCTGGACAACCTGTGCGGCATCACCGACGTCAACGGCCTCGGCCAGAGCCGCGCGACGATGTGGGATCACGACCTGTCGCAGTTCGAGCGGCGCTGGACGGCGTTCGGCTGGCGCGCCATCGTCATCGACGGCCACGACATGAACGCGATTCTCGACGCGCTCGAAACTGCGCGCGCCACCACCGGCCAGCCGACGATGATCGTGGCGAGGACGATCAAGGGTAAAGGCGTCAAGTCGGTCGAAGGGAAGGACGGCTGGCACGGCAAGGCGTTCAAGAAGGGCGAAGAGATGGACCGTGCGATCGCCGAACTCGAGCAGCAGCTTGTGGCGGTCCCTGCCGGCGCACCGGCGAGCCTGGCGAGCATGATTCCGAAACCGGCGCCATCGTCGCGGCCGGTCGAGCAGCCGAAGCCGGTCGCCGCGCCCGCCTACAAGCTGGGCGATCAGGTCGCGACGCGCGAGGCGTTCGGCGCGGCGATCGTCAAGCTCGGCGACGCCGACGCGCGCGTGGTCGCGCTCGACGCCGACGTCAAGAACTCGACCTTCACCGACAAGTTCGAGAAGGCGCATCCGGATCGCTTCTACCAGAACTTCATCGCCGAGCAGGTGATGGTCGGTTCGGCGATGGGTCTCGCCGCGCGCGGCGCGATTCCGTTCGCGTCGACCTTCGCGTGCTTCCTGACCCGCGCCGCAGATTTCGTGCGCATGGCCGCGATCAGCAACGTCGGCATCAAGCTCGCCGGCTCGCATGCGGGCGTGTCGATTGGCGAGGACGGGCCGTCACAGATGGCGCTCGAGGATCTGGCGATGTATCGCGCCGAGCCGAACTACACCGTGCTCTATCCGTGCGATGCGGTCAGCGCCGAGCGCCTGGTCGCGCTGATGGCGTATCGGCCGGGCCCGGCCTACATGCGCACGAGCCGCCCGAAGACGCCGGTGATCTATTCGAACGACGAGACATTCACGATTGGCGGGCTGAAGGTGCTGCGCGAGAGCGGCAGCGATGTGGCGACGGTCGTCGGCGCCGGCGTGACGGTGTTCGAGGCGCTGAAGGCGTACGACCAGCTGCGCGAGGAGCGCGTGCCCATCCGCGTCATCGATCTCTATTCGCTCGCGCCGATCGATCGTGACGCGCTTGTCGCGGCCGCACGCGCGACCGGCGGCCATCTCATCACGGTCGAGGATCACTACGCCGCCGGTGGCATCGGCGACGCCGTTGCGGAGGCGGTAGCCGGCGAAGGGTTCACCGTCCACCGCATCGCCGTGCGCGAGATCCCGCGCAGCGGAAAACCCGAAGAGCTCCTCGAGCGCTTCGGGATCTCCGCCTCGCACATCGTCGAAGCCGTGAGGAACATCCGTAGTGTCCGGCTTCAGCCGGACCCGTCGCGGTCCGCCTGAAGGGCGGACACTACAGCGGCTCTCTCAGCCCTTGTCGCCGCGCCCACGCTGCGCGGCGCGTTCCTTCACCTTCGCGCGCTGTTCCGCGGTCAGGATCTGGAACACCTCGGCCCGCGCGCGTGCGCGTGCCACGGCCAGGTCGGCATCGACCGCCGCGGCCTCTGAGCTCTTCTGCCGGATCAAGGCCTCGTCGATCGTGTCGGCCATCACTGCCTGATTGAGCGCCATGTGCGCCGCGCGGCCACGCTCGGCCAGCGCCTTCCAGTCTTCCTTGTGCGAGTCGGCGATCGTCTTGAGCTGATCTTTCTGCGCGTCGGTGAGCTCGAGGTCGCGGCCGAGCATCGGCAAGAGGCCCATTGGCCCGCCAGGCCCGCGGAAGCCCGGCCCACCAGGCCCGCCGTGGCGTCCTTCGCCAGCCGCCGGCCGCTGCTGTCCGCCATCCTGAGCATGCAGAAACGCACCAGCCGATACGCCGATTGCCAGCGCAGCGGCGCCGATTCCAAGGGTCAGTCGTTTTACGGTTGCGGTCATCGGTTTCTCCTTCTGCTTACTTTGACCAGCGAACCGTGGCGAAAGATTAAAACGATGATGGCAAAACGGTGACAGAGGAGGGCGGGAAGGCTTGAAGGCCTCCGACCTTTTACCTTTTGGCCTTCCAGCCTTCCGCCTTCCGACCTTCCAGCCGACAGTTCACTCCTCCACCGGCATCGGCGGCAGTTGACGCTTATGCTCGGTCGCTCTCGCGAGCCGTTCGATCCGCATCGCCAGCGCCGGCGACACGCCCTGCGGCCCCTCGTCGAGGTATCGCTCGAGGTCGCCGTAGCTGAAGCCCATCTCCTGCTCGTCGCTCTGGCCCTCCCACAGCCCCGCGCTCGGCGTGCGATTGATGATCGCAGCGGGGATCTGCAGCTCGCGCGCGAGCGCGCGCACCTCGCTCTTGACCAGGTTGCCGAGCGGCAGCAGGTCGACGCCGCCGTCGCCGTACTTGGTGAAGTAGCCGGTCGCCAGTTCCGACTTGTTGCCGGTGCCGGCGACCAGGTACTGCATGCTGTTGGCAACGTAGTAGAGCATCGTCATCCGCAGCCGCGGCTTGATGTTGGCGTTCGGGATCCTGGCGCGCGGATCGTCGGCGATTGGCGCGGGCGTCGCGGCAGCGCGCAACTGCGGCCGGAGCCGATCGAGCGCCGCCTGGCCGTCGGCGGCCATCGCGTCGTAGGCCTTCGAGAGATCGACGAGGGCCGTCGGCAATGAAAACTGCTTCGCGACGGCGATCGCGTCCCGTTCATCTTTCGGATCGCTGTGGCACGGCAGCAGGAGTCCGACCACCGCACCCGGCGCCGCCAGCTGTGCCAGCCGCGCGACCACGGCGGAGTCGAGTCCGCCGCTCAGGCCGACCACGAATCCGCGCGCGCCAGAGGACGACAGACACCGTCGCATCCATCCTGCGATCCGCTCAGCTGCCGGCATGCCGGACATTGTAGCGCCGCTGTTTTCGCGCCAGCCGCGCCTCAATCCGGTCGCGTAACCGCACGGCGTCGCGAGGTGCGTGGCCACCGTTGTCGTTGTTGAAGTAGGCGTAGATGGGGGAGCCGGTTTCCGCACGCGCGGCCAGCCAATCGGCCCACTCGTCCAGCGCCGCGTCGGGATAACGGCCCGTGTATTTCTGCGGGCCGTGAAAGCGGACATAGGTGAACGGTCCGACGGCGAGCTGGCCGCTGGCCGATCCTTTCATGTCGTGGACGCACAGCGCGACCTTGCGAGCCTCGAGGAGCGCGAAGACCTCGTCCCGGTACCAGCTCAGGTCGCGCATCTCGATAGCGTGCCTCCGGCGTCGAGGGAGGGCGTTCAGGAACCTTGTCAGCCGCTCGATGTTGACCGGCCACCGCGGCGGCAGCTGGTAGAGCACAGGCCCAAACGAGCGGCCGAGCCGTCTGGCGCGCGAAAAAAACAGCTCGACCGGCTGATCGGGGTCCTTCAGCTTCTTCATGTGCGTCAAGTAGCGGCTGGCCTTGACCGCATACTCGAACCCCTCCGGGGCACGCCTTCCCCATGCCGCAAAAGTTCTCGCCTCCGGCAGCCGATAAAAGGAATTGTTGATCTCGACCGAATTGAAACGTTCAGCGTAGTAGTCGAACCATCGGTTGAGGGGCAGCGTCGGCGGATAGAAGTCGCCACGCCAGCCGCGGTACTGCCAGCCCGAGCATCCGATGCGTATTGATGGGCTAAAGTGCTGAGCAGACGGCATTTACATTCGCTTTCGACTCGATTACAATAGTGGTACGGTTCCGCGTCCCCCCGCGGAATCCATCTCTTACAACCTATCGCCCACACTGCGCTGTCCGGCGTCTCGCCGGGCAAGGGAGCACTTTGTGTTTGCTCGCAAGTTCACGCGTCGCATCCTGTTGATCGGCGCCATCAGCCTGCTGCTGGTCATCGGCCTTGGGGCGATGATGTTCATGCGGAGGGAGCGCGGCCCGATTGTTCAGCCGGTGCCGTTCTCGGATCTGCTGCGCCAGCTCGATCGCGGCTCGGTGGCCGAAGTCATCGTCAGCGGCGACGCGCTCGAGTTCAAGCTGGCGAGCGGCGAGCAGTACCGCACGGTGGCGCCAGCCAATTACGTCACAGCCAATCCCGCATTCGTGCCCGACCTCGCCAAGCGCAACGTGCGCATCGACGTCCGCACCGTGTCGGAGCAGAACGCCTACAGCTACGGCGCGCTCGTGCTCGGCCTCGGCTTCGTCGGCCTCCTGGCGTTCACGATGTATCGCGTGACGTCCGGCCGCATCCCGGCGCTCGAGAGCAAGGCGCGCGAGGCGGATCCCGAGGCGTCGACCGTTACCTTCGCGGATGTCGCGGGCGTGGACGAGGCGAAGGAAGAGGTCAAGGAAATCGTCGACTTCCTGCGCGAGCCCGGCCGCTTCTCGGCGATCGGCGGCCGCATCCCGAAGGGCGTGCTGCTTGTCGGGCCTCCCGGAACCGGCAAGACGCTGCTGGCGCGCTCCATCGCGGGCGAGGCCAAGGTGCCGTTCCTCTTCGCCAGCGGCTCGGATTTCGTCGAGATGTACGCCGGCGTCGGCGCCTCGCGCATCCGCAAGTTGTTCAAGGACGCCCGTCGTCATCCTTCAGCCATCATCTTCATCGACGAGCTCGACGCGGTCGGCCGCGCCCGCGGCGGCAACTCGCTCAGTCATGAGGAGCGCGAGCAGACGCTCAACCAGCTGCTCGTCGAGATGGACGGCTTTGCGCCGAACGAGGGCATCGTCGTCGTCGCCGCAACCAACCGCGCCGACATCCTCGATCCGGCGCTGCTCCGGCCCGGCCGTTTCGACCGCCAGGTGACCGTCGGCAACGCCGACGTCAAGGGGCGTGAGCAAATTCTCCGAATCCACGCCAAGAAAGTCGCCGTCGATAACGGCGTCGATCTGCGGTCGATCGCGCGCGGTACGCCCGGCTTCTCAGGCGCTGAGCTGGCGAATCTCGTGAACGAGGCGGCGCTGATGGCGGCGCGCAGCGGACGCCAGATCGTCACCGACCACGACTTCGATCTCGCCCGCGACAAGGTGCTGATGGGCGCCGAGCGCAAGTCGCTGCAGATGACCGAGCACGAGCGCATCACCTGCGCGTATCACGAATCGGGCCATGCGGTCGTCGCCGCGCTTTTGCCGGCGGCCGACCCGCTGCACAAGGTCACGATCATCCCGCGCGGCCGCGCGCTGGGCGTGACGATGCAGCTGCCGGAAGGCGATCGGCACACGCATTCGCGCGAGTTCCTCGAAGCACAGATTGCGATCCTGATGGGCGGCCGCATCGCCGAGGAGCTGTTCCTCCGCCAGATGACGAGCGGCGCCGGCAACGACATCGAGCGTGCGACCGAGATCGCGCGCCGGATGGTCTGCGAGTTCGGCATGTCGGCGGCGCTCGGACCGCTGGCCTACCGCACGCCGGGTAACCCGTGGGAGCAGGACAAGGGCGTCGGCATCAGCGAAGCGACCGCGCAGCGGGTGGACGAGGAAGTCCGTGAGCTGGTGATGCGCGGCTACGAGACGGCGCGCCAGATCATCGCCAAGAACCGGAACGCGGTGCGCGCGATGGCCGAAGAGCTGCTGATCGTCGAGTCGCTCGACTCGCAAGCCATCAAGACAGTCATCGCCAACGCCGCCTGAAACTTCAGCCTGCAGCGACACAAGGGACATAGCGGGCACAGAGGATGAGGAATTCTTCCTTTGTGTCCTCTGTGTCCTTTGTGTCGAATCCACTTCGCTGATTATCCCGACGTAGTAGTTCTCAGATTGCCTCCGCTTCTGGCGACTCCGGCCACTTCGGCTCGGCTCGGTTGACATAGCCGACGTGCGCCAGCTGGCTCTGGAAGAGCGCCGTCTCGGACGCCCAGAACGCCAGCTTCACCCACAGCCGCGCCACCAGATAGAACTGGCCGATCAAGAACGCCATCCACATCGACGGGCCCGTCCCGCCGACCGGCGGTACTATCACCGCATACATTCCCACCGCCGCCAGGAAGAGCCCGAAGTTCAAGCCGAAGAGCGTGGCGGCCGCGACCGCGTTCCGCCGCACGAAGCGGATGGCCTCCACGACCGCGCTGATCATGCTGCGCCGGTCTTCGACAATCGCCCGCACCTTCGCATAGTCAAAGACGGTGACGCAGGCGGCCACCACCACGCCGAAGACGAGGTACAAGCCGACGCGAATCGCGAACGCCGTGCGCTCCACCGTGAGGTCGTGGATGAGCCTCGGGTAGAGCCGGTCGAAGAGCAGCGGATGCAGCGAGCTGAAGACGGTCGAGTAGACGAGCCACTGCACGATCGACAGCCGCAGGAAGCGGAAGAAGAAGACGCCGGACGCAGTGAAGAACCCGATGGCGTGCGTCGGGCGATCGCGCGCGTAGCGGTCGAGTATGCCGCCGGCCACGAACACCCACAGCAGGATGTAGACGAGCGCGGCAGCGACGATGACGACCGGGCGATCGATGTTGTCGAGGAAGGCGCCGAGATTGTCGAGGACCGCGCCAAAGCCGATGATGGTCGGCTTGAAGGTAACGCCGAGCCCGGCGGCCTGATCGGCGAACTCCTGCATCCAGTCGTAGTTGACGCCGCTCGCGGCGGTGTTGGCGGCGAGGCTCCGGCCGAGATGCCGCGCCAGCAGGCTGCGCATCGCCGCCGCCATGG
>Ga0207701_10003976_pt1 | contig 15083 bp, 20 predicted proteins | sample KBSSwiSSwithPhiX_FD_184294 | JGI IMG/M metagenome (GOLD analysis project Ga0207701, IMG submission 184294) | Switchgrass rhizosphere bulk soil microbial communities from Kellogg Biological Station, Michigan, USA, with PhiX - S5 (SPAdes) (version 2) | ecosystem: Environmental > Terrestrial >... | reverse complement strand
AACCGCGAACTGTCCGAGCTAGGGCAGGAGGTTGATCGGCTGGAGAAGATCTCAGCTATCTCTGCGCTCAACGAAGCCAAGATGGAGATGAGCAGCACGCCAGCCAGCCGACCGCAGTTCAGCGGCGGTACGCCATCAGCGCAGCCCAAAGAGTTCAAGCCGTGGCATCTGAAGCAGATGTTGCAGGAGAACAAGAACTACAAGAGCTTCCGCGACGGCCTGGTGCGCTCGGTGACGATGGAACTGCCGGCGGCAGACTTCAAGACGCTGATCACGCTGACCACGGTCAACGCGCAGGCCGACCGGCGCGGACTGGTCAACATGGCGCTAGAGGATCGGACGACTGCCGACCTCATGCTGCAAGGCCAGACCGATAACAACACCGTCGAGTACTACGAGGAAACGACGGTTACGAACTCGTCTGCCACGGTCGCTGAAGGCGGCACGAAGCCAGAGTCAGCGCTCGCATGGACGCTGCGTACCGAGTCTGTCCGCAAGATCGCGACGTGGATTCCAGCCACGAGCGAAGCGCTCGCAGACGTGAGCTTCCTCGAATCGCAGATCCGTGGTCGGCTCGCCTTCATGGTCCAGCGCACCGAAGAGGCGCAGATCCTCAACGGCGACGGCTCAGCACCGAACCTGCGCGGCATTCTGAATCGCTCAGGCATCCAGACGCAGGCAAAGGGTGCCGATCCTACGCCAGACTCGATCTACAAGGCCATGCAGTTGATTCGTGGCGCGGGCGGCTCGGGCTTTGCTGAGCCGACTGGTGTTGTCCTGCATCCGAACGACTGGACCGATATCAAGCTGCTCCGCACGGCGGACGGCATGTATATCTGGGGCAACCCGAGCGACGAGGGACCGGATCGTATCTGGGGTCTGCCGGTGCGCCAGACGACAGCCATGACGCAGAACACGGGTCTGGTCGGCGCGTTCCGCCCATACGCCGAGGTGCTGCGCCGCGAAGGCATCACCATCACGCTGAGCACGGAGCATGGCACCTACTTCATTGAGAACAAGGTTGCCATCCTGGCCGAGGAACGCCTCGCGCTCGCGGTGTACCGTCCCTCGGCGTTCTGCACGGTGACAGGTATCTAGGAGGCCGCAATGGCAATCATCACCGGCGGCAAGATCATTGAGGGGGTCTATTACGGCCTCACCTCAGCCGGCGTCCCTGGTGTGGGCACGTCTGAGGTTCAGACGATCACCATTGGCGGCACGCCAACGGGCGGCGACTTCAAACTCACGTTTGAAGGCTTCACCACGGCAGCAATTCCGTGGAACGCCACGAACGCCACGCTCATCGCGTCGATTGACGCAGCGCTCGAAGCGTTGCCGAACATCGGCACGGGTGGTGTGACGACAGCGGTGGGCACCATGACGGCAGGTATCGGCACGGCGACGGTGACCTTCGCTGGCAACCTCGCCAACAAGGCAGTCAGCACCATGACCGTGGCGAATAACAGCCTGACCGGCACCTCGCCAACGGTCGCGGTGGCTGAAACCACGCCAGGTGTTGACGCTTCCAACCGTGGTGCGCCGGTGGGCGCAATCGTTACAGACGTGACGAACGGCAAGGCGTACATCAATACCGGGACCGCGCTCGTGCCTGTCTGGACGGTTGTGGGCGCACAAACCTAAACAATGCCATGCCCGATCTGCGCCGGGTGCGAGGGTTTGTACCCTGGCCCGGCGCGGATGGGCATTCTGGTCGGAGGCCAAGAGATGCCATTCAATAGCGATAAGCGGCTGTACTTCAACGAGGATCGGACGAAGGTGGTCGAGGATGGCCCGGAAGCTCGCTTCCTCTTCGTCAACGAAGGCGGCGAAGTCTCAGACGAGGAAGCCAAGCAGTACGGGCTGAAGGCGCCGAAGAAGTCTGGCGACAAAGACGACGACGAGCCGCGCGAGTTAGGCACGGGCGCGGACGGGCAGCAAGTCGAGCAGGCGAAGGCCGTCGAGGAACCGCCCGCCAACAAGGCCCGGACCATGAAGAAGGGCGACGACGACTAGCTCACCGTGGCGAATGCGTACGCGACCACCTTCGAGTTGATGGACCGGCTTGGGCTTGAGTTCAACGACGAGCGCGAGCCGGTGCTCAGCGATACGCTGGAGGCCGCATCACGCTGGATAGATCGGGTTATCGGTCGCCGGTTCTACTCGGTGACCGAGACCCGCTATTACTACCTCGGCCCACTTCCGTACAGCCAGATCACCATAGACGATGCGCTCAGCGTGACCTCGGTCATGGCTGACACGAACGGTGATGGCGTGTACGAGTCAACGTGGGTTGTCGGCCAGGATTATTGGCTCGGGCCGAGGAATGCGGTGGCGGATGGCAGGCCGTACACCACGATCAACCGCACCGCGCTCAGCAACCGTTGGGACGTGATCTGGTCCTATCCGTACGCTGAGGCCACGCTCGCGGTCACTGGCGCGTTTGGCTACTGCACGTTGGCGAACCGCCCGCTGGAGATCCGCGAGCTATGCCTGACGATTGCAGGGCAGATTGCTGGCGGCGCGAGCGGGACCGTGGCCGGGGCCGAAGGCACGGCGAGTGATCTGGCGATACCAGGCGTGGCCGAGTACAGGATCGGCTCCGAACTCTCGGTGAAGATGGACACCTCGGGCAACTCGGCTGCGCTGGCTGCATCGCTGCCGCTCGCATCACGGCGGATCATCGCCACTTTTAGACGACCTACGGCAGCATTCGCCTGAAAGGGGAATCCATGACCGAGACAGAACCGACCACCGAAGAGACAACTCAGACCTCGGAGATCGAGGTCGCAGCAGATACGGCGCACTGTCGCCACTGCGGCCACGTTCACGAGGAACCGCTCACCATCAGCGCGGATGCCGACTGGCTCTGTCCGCATTGCGACCGCTGGCAGAACACGGTCAAGTGCCCAACCTGCAATCAGCCGGTGCATGTAAGCCAGCTAGCCGAAGATCAGGTGCCAGCGGCCCACGGGCCTGTGCGGCGGCGGAGGAACGCATAGATGGCCTTTACGACACTGACGGTTGCCACGGTGAACTCCGATGGCGTGACCCTGGCCGCGCCTGTTGCGGTAGACGGGACCAACGGCAACCAGTTCACCAACGATGGCCGCACCAAGATCGAGATTACCAACGGCAGCGGTAGCCCGATCACCGCGACCTTTGTCACCTACGGCTCGTACACAGTCGGCTCGAAGGCGTATGCCATTGCTGACAATGCGGTGACCATTGCTGCCGGCGCGACGAAGGGCGTAGGGCCGTTTGACAAGACGCTCTACAACAACCCGGCGACAGGCATGGTCGAGGTGACGTTCAGCAGCGCGACCACGGTCACCGGGCGAGTTACCGCATTGGGCACGAGCTAGCGGCATGGTTGTCAGCGCGGCGGGGATTGCACGGCTACGCTCAGCGTTCGCGGCAACGCTGGACGCGACGGCGACGGTCTATCGGCGGGTTCAGGTGCCTGACACGTCGGGCGGCTCGACCGATACGTACACGCTCGCCGCGAGCTATCCCTGCCGCTTTAGCCGCTACCAGATCACGCCACGCGAGCGCGAGGGAACGCTACAGGTGCAGGTAGTCTCGTACTGGCAGTTCCTGTTTGAGGTGACAGCCGTCATTAGCAACACGGATCGCATTCATGTCGGCTCGCGTGTGTTCGAGGTGGTCAGCGGTGGCCTGAGCAGTCTAGCGCTGGAGCAAAACGTAGTCTGCGCGGAGATTACGTGAACATCATCACGGTCAGGGTCGATACGGCGAACATCGGTAAGCTGATCGCGCAGCTATCCGCGAAGTCTCAGGAAGCGGTGAACGAGACCGCTGCCACGATCCAGTCGCGAGCTTCGCAGATGGCGCCGAAGGATACGACCTCGCTAGCCGAGAGTATTTATGTCAACAACGGCGAGCAGAGCGACTACGCGGCGCGGACTGGTCGGGCGCGGAACGTAAACCGCGACGTGATCATTCTCGAAGAGATCCGGCCCGAGTTCTCCATCACCCTGTTCGGCAGTAGCGACCAGGGCTACAGCGCTGTCGTAGGTGTTGCTGCCGCTCACGGCGTCTATCAGGAGTACGGCACGCGCTTCATGGGGCCGCAGCCATTCCTGACGCCTTCGGTCGAGCCGATGCGCGACGTGTTCGTCAACACCATGAGTCACATAGCGGACTGATGAGTGCAGACCTTTCGCGAGTCAACCAATGGCTGTACACCCGATTCTTTGGGGATGCAGCGCTCTCGAATGCCGTGGGCGGACGGGTATTCGTTGACTTTGCGCCGCAGGGCACCATCTCACCAATGGTGATCTACAGCTACCTGGGCGGCTCTGACCGGGTGCGAACCCGCACGAGTCGGCTGACCAATGCGCTCTACCTGATCCGCGCGGCGGCTGATGGTTCCTCGTACGATGCCATCGAACCATTGGCAGACCGATTGGACGACTTGCTGAGCGTGCCTGATAACGGTGTGCTGGTGCGCGACATACGCATCGCTTCGTGCATCCGCGAGCAGCCGCACCAACGCAAGGATGAAGAGTTCGGCAAGCCGGTGGTCTACCTCGGTGGGTTTTATCGCATTCAGTACCAGCCAGCCGACCTATGAACGACCGTCAATTTTGGGCTGAGGTGAGGCGAGGGTTATTGTTAGTTGTTCGCGCTATCGAGTACAGATGGGGTCTGCCGAGGGGCAGTGCTACAACTCTTGGTGCCGCGCTTCCTGGGGAAGCTCCGCTAAGCAACGAGCCGCCGCTAACCACGCCCGCTCGATCCTCACAGGAAGGGGTCGAGTCTAATGGCCTTTAGCTCAGGCAACATTGCGACGTTCAGTATCGGCGGCACCGATATCAGCGCGTACACCACATCGGTCAACATCAGCCTTGAACGCGACGTGAACGATATCAACCCGATTGGCGGCGCAGCGATTAGCAAGCTCGTGGGACCGTATGGCGGGACCATCAGCCTTGAAGGTGCCTACGACCCGACAGTAGACGGCACGCTCTCGGCAATGATGCTAGCGGCCACGCCAGCGCTTCAAACGGTGGTCTACCGCCCGTCTGGTTCAGGTGCAGGCACTCGCGCCATTGGTTGCCAGGTGTATGTCTCGTCCTATGAGATCGATACGCCGGGCGACGACACGGCGACGTGGACTGCTGAACTGGCTATTGTCGGAACCGTTACAGACGCCTAGAGCGGCGTCAATACGCCATCCCGCCTGAAGGAGGCCGCATGGAGAACACAAGAAAGCTACGCATCCTGACTGCCGAGCAGATCTGGGCGGCGAGCGACATTGAAGAGCGCGAGGTCGCGGTGCCGCAGTGGGGAGATGGCGCGGGCGTGGTCATTCGCACGCTCAGCCAGAAGCAGGCGAGCGAGCTACGTAAGCGTGCCATGCGGCGCAACCCGCTCAACGGTCAGCAGGAGATGGACAACGACTTGCTCGAAGCGCTGCTGTTCGTAGAAGGCGTAGTCGAGCCAAAGTTTACGATGGCCGACTACGGCAGGCTTCAAGATAAGAGCATGGCGGCTATCTCGACCATCCTCAAAGCGGTGATGGATTCCTCCGGGCTGACGGAAGCTTCGCTCAAGGAGGCCACCAAAAGCACTGAGGCAGAATCCGATGCTCAGGATGGAGTTTCAGCTAGCGCGGGAACTGAAGATGACGCACGCCGAGATGGTTGGCCGAATGAGCGGTAACGAGTTCGCGCACTGGATTGCGTTCCTCCAGCTAGAGGCGCATGACCGCGAGCAGGCGCAGAAGCGGGCGCAGAGCCGTTCAGCCGCGCGGAAGCTCTCGCTCGCGTCGAGGCCAGCGGCACAAGGCTAAGCAATGCCTGTCCCGATAGCCGAGCTATTCGTCACGGTCGGCGCCGATGTAAGCGGTGCCGTCAACTCGCTGAACACGCTACCGGGGGCGTTGCAGCGGGTTGGCGCGGGCCTGACACGCTCGGGTCGGGCGTTGTCGCTAGCAATCACTGCGCCGATTGTGGCCGGCGTGGGCACGGTGTTCAAGGTCGGCTCAGACTTTGACGAGGCGTTTACCGCAGTTCAAAAGACGGTTGATAATACCGACTTCGGCGTGTTGCGTACTCAGCTTATTGATCTGAGTACGTCCATCGAAGGCGGCGGGAAGTCGGCGGCTGACCTCGCGCAGATTGCCGCTGTTGCAGGCCAATTGGGCATTGAAGGTGCGCCTCAACTCAGAGCGTTTACGGCTGCTATTGCCGGCCTGGGCGTTACGACCGGCTTGCCGGTCGATCAACTAGCCGATGATGTTGGCAGGTTTCTTACCCTGACCCATCAGGCGCCTGAAGCGGCTGCGAACTTCGCCTCAGCGCTGACCGCGCTCGGCAACAAGATGGGCGGTACAGAAGGCGATATTACTCAGCTAGCGCGTCGGTTGGCAGGTACGTTATCGTCCCTCGGCGTTGACCCGCGCGACATTCTCGGCATCTCTGCCGCGCTCGCGGAGGTCGGCATTCGCGCTGAGGAAGGCGGTACGGCTATCTCCAAGTTCTTCGTGGAGATGACCGCTGCGGCTAACCAGAGCAGCGATGCTACGAGCGAAGCGGCGAGCAAGGTGCGCGACCTACAAGACCGCATCCTAGATCTGAGTGGCAGTCTGGAGGTCGCAGTACTGCGGCAGAAGGAGTTTGGCCGCAACACGCCTGCATCCGTGGTCAAGGCGAACGAGCTAGCGATTGCCAAGTATCAGCGCGAGATCGACGGTGCGAATACGAAGATGAGCCAGGTTGCCAAGACGGGTGACGAGACAACGCTCACGCTCGCTGGTCTGGCGAAGGTCACCGGCACGAGTCAAAGCGAGTTCGCGAACCTCGTCAACACCGACCCGGCGCAGGCGTTTACTTCGGTTATCAAGGGGTTGCAGCGCATTCGAGGTGAGCAGGGACCGGCAGGCGTAGTTAGCGCACTGGACGATCTGAACATCAAAGAGGCCAGATTGCGCGAGACATTACTCGACTTGTCTGCATCGCAGGACTCGCTCGAACGCGGCACAACTATCGCTAATCAGGCGTGGAACGAGAACACGGCACTCAGCGAAGAAGTAACCAAGGCGATGTCAGCCACGAATAATCAGTTGAAGCTCATGCAGAACCGGCTAGAGGCGGGCATCCTGCGGGATTGGGACGACTTCAAGACGCGCATGCAGGGCGCGATTGACTTCGTGAACAACAGCGTGGTGCCTGGGCTTGAAGGGCTAGAGGCGAAGTGGAGGTCGCTCTCGCCAGCGCAGCAGGAAGCCATCATAGCGTTCGGTGGTGTTGCTGCCGCGCTCGGCCCGGCACTGCTGGCATTGGGCTTGATGGTTGGCGCAATCGGTGCGTTGCTTTCACCGATAGGGCTGGTGCTACTCGCGGTCGCCGCGCTCGCTACAGCGTGGATCACGAACTTTGGTGACATACAGGGCAAGACTGCTGCGGTAGTGGACTTCATCAAGACCCATTGGCTGGACATGATCTCGGCAATACCTGTCATTGGGCCAGCTATCGCTGGAGTTATCACGCACTTTGATAGCATTACGGCTGCTGTAGGGCGGTTGTGGTCAGTGTTTCTCACTGTCTTTACGTTCATTGCTACGGTGGCTGAGCGGGTCTTTCGCCAAGTTGGGCAATGGATTAGCGAGAACTTTACGATCCAGCCGCTGGTAGACTTCCTTCGGTTCCTCGGCGGTATTGCCGAGCGGATCGGCGCACTCGCTACACAGGGTACGTGGACGGATGCCTTCGGTGGCAAGGATCTGAACGACCTTATCCGGAAGGGCGAGCTAGCGTTGCAGGGCACGTCGGCAGGCATCGCTGCGGGCGGGCCTGGCACGGCGAATAACGTGATCGTGAACATCAATAACCCGGCACTGCTAGACGAGACAATGGGCGAGCGGTTCGCGGAGCAGGTACAAAACGCCGTGATCAATGCCATGATTGAGGCCGAGTCGCAATCGGTGGTGCCACCGTCGCCAGCGCTGCCAGGAGTGCCGTTCTAAGTGTCTACGTTCGCCACTAGCTCGGTTACGGTGACGTTCACTGCTGACGGCTCGAACATGAGCGAGAAGCGCGAGGCGCGGGCACAGGTACAGGACATTCCGGGCGCTGACGCCTTCTACGTTGACCTCGCTGGACGTGGACCGCTGACGCTTACGGTTGGCATGGTGCTGGCGAACTCGACTGCATGGGGGCAGGCCAATGTCGCGGTCGGCCAGCAGGGAACGCTCGCGATTGATGGCCTCGACACGCATCAGGCTGTGCTCATGTCTGTGAACCGCCCGGCGCCAATGCCTGACGGTCAGACGAAGGCCACGGCTGACTTTCTGATCACTGATGCCTAGATGGCTGGCACTGTTCGGAACCTCAGCTATGCAGTCAGCTTCAACGGCACCACGCTCACCAACGTTGTCTCGTTCCGCTGGAGTCTCGGCTACGACCTCTCGTCGGGTGAGGCCGAGATTGTGCTGCCGCTCAAGTCGGACGCGGGCACGTACTTCGATGATGTGTCGATCATTGTGGACGGGTCAACCCGATGGTCGGGGCTGCTGTACGAGTGGAACTACCGTCTGTATCCGCGAGCAGTCTCGATGATCTGCAAGGGCAGGCTCGCGCGGGCGGACGACTACAAGCTCCCTACAGTGTCTGACACGCGCGACAAGGGCCTTCTGCTGGACGACCTCACTGGTGGGCCTGCGACTGACGAGGCCATCGTGTCGGCTGTGCTGGACTACGCAGGCGTGGGTACGAACGGCGGCAGCATCGGCGGGACAGGGCAAACGCTCGGCACCATCGCGCCCGAAGAGTTCGTGTGGAATTACTCGGACTCAGCGCTGAGCTACATTCACAAGATCGACGCTATCAGCCTGGGCTACCGCACCTTTGAATCGGTGGGCGGTCAGATCTACCGGGTGCAGATCAGTGGCCGACCCGACAGCGGGCCAGAGTTGACGTTCACCGAGGGCGTGGATATCCGCGAAGGGCAGACGAGCAGGACGGTCTCAGAGGCGTACAACGCTGTGCGGATCAGCGGCTATGCCGTGGGCGACTACCTCGATCCGCGCGTGTGGTATCAGGCTGAGAGCAACCCGTTCATGTCGGAGTCTCAGCCGCGCGTATACACGCAGGACAACCCGATGATTGAGCGGCGTGCCAACGAGTCGGCAGGCGAAGGGATTAGCTGCCAGGCACTCGCGGAGTACTGGCTGCGCGAGCTAAACCGCGAGATCGTCAAGGTGACGATGCGAACGCCACGCTCCGATGTGATCGGGCCAGGACAGGTGCATCTGGTGCAGGGTCCGGGCGGCTCTGCGGATCGGATGGGCGTAGGCGAGGTGCTGTGGGTACAGCGCTGCGACGGTGAGCTAACGCAGGACGGCGCATTTAGCCAGAGCGTTACCTACATAGGCGGCGGTACGTGACGTTCAACCCTGGCGGGAGCCAGCCGTTCAACAACTCGGCGGCGCAGCCAGCGCTGGTCGAGATGTGGCGCAACAACCTGCGAAAGAGCAGGGCGGTTGCTCAGCAACGCGACCCGACTGTTCCGCCACCGGCGACGAACACTCAAGCTGTAGTCAATATCGTGTTCGATGGTGGCGGGCAAGCGCTCGTAGAGGGCATGGCCGGCGTGGTCGAGGTGACGTTCGCCTGCCGCATCGTCGGATGCCATATGTTCGCTGGTGTTGGCGGGGCACTCGGTATCGAGCCGTGGCCGGCGACAGCAACGGTCTACCTCGGTATCGGGGCACAGACCGTGTGGGCGAACGGCACCACGCCGCTGTACGGAGCAGCAGTGCCAGCCATCAACAACCTGTCTGAGGTGACGCTGGACATTACGACGTGGCTGGTCGATCTACAGCCAGGTGACCTCATCGCGTACGCTCTCACGTCAACCACTGGCACCGCGACGGTTCTGGTGGTATCGCTGCCGCTGCTGCGGATTGATACGACAGGGATCGGGCTGACGCCAGCGACTGACGTGGCCGAGGAACCATTCACCAACCAGGCTGGTCAAACATTCACACTGAGGAACCCGTAGCGTATGCCATCGCATGCCACCGCATCAGGCGCAGACCTTCACGAGGCTAAGCGGCGTAAGGCGCCCGTCCGGGCCGCATCAACGGCGAACGTTACGCTAGCTACGCCCGGCGCTTCCCTGGACGGTGTGACGCTGAACAATGGCGACCACGTTCTACTGAAGGATCAATCGGCGCCAGCGCAAAACGGCATCTATACGTGGTTCGGCGCATCAACTCCGCTAGTGCGTCGAGCCGATGCTGACGTGGCCTCTGAGTTTGAGTTGATGTTCGATGTTGGCGTACGCGAGGGAACGGCCAACGGCGGCAAGTATTACGTCTACACGCAGACGGGCACGGTCACGCTCAACACTACCGCGCTAACGTTCGCGCCGCTTGGCGGCGGCGGCGGATCGGTGAGTTCGGTCGCGCTGACCGCGCCGGCTGAGTTCAGCGTGGCAGGCTCGCCTATCACCTCAACAGGCACGCTGGCAATCACGAAGGCAGTGCAGACCGCCAATACCGTGTACGCCGGGCCTACGAGCGGCGGAGCAGCCGCGCCAACGTTCCGCGCCGTGGCAGCAGCGGACTTGCCGGTGATGGGGCCTTCCGGTGCGAGCCACGCGCCAGGTGCTGTCCCTGACCCTGGCGCGAGCGCTGGATCGTCCAGATATCTCAACGAGAACGGTACGTTCACGGTTCCCACAGGATCAGGCGGCGGCGGCGGGTCAGGCGGCGGCGGCGGTAGTGGCGCGGTGGTGCCGATCATGGTGGTCGGCCCGCTCACCGCATCGCAGGCGACGTTGCCATTCGCGGGCATCCCGCAGACTGGCTTTCGTAACTTACGGCTGCGGGTAAAGGCACGGTCAACGCTGTCGGCAAACAACACCACGCTCGGGGTTCAACTGAACGGCGACACGAGCGCTAACTACGGATACGAGGCGGTAGCCGACGCGAGCGGCGGACTCAACCGGCTGTCGAGCGCAAACGCGGGTTCTGCCGTGCTCGGCTACGTGCCAGCTTCGACGGCACCGGCGGGCGCGGCAGGCATCCTCGATATCGCCATCCCGTCCTATACCGATGCGCTTCAAAAAGCTATCCAGGCTACAGGTGCATTCGAGCAGTCCGCCTCGGGCGGCGACCAGTTCAACCAGAACGGTGGCGGCTTCTGGCGCAACACGAGCGCTATCACATCGGTTGATCTGGTCCTGGGCGGCGGGTCATTCGACGTTGGCTCGTACGCCTGCCTGTACGGCGAGATGGACACTGCTGGCGTGCTGCTCACACCGGCGTCCAACCTGCTCGTAGAGAAGGTGCTTACGGCAACGCAGGCGACGATTGACACGGGCACCATCGGCCAGGGATTCAAAGATCTCCTGATCGAGTTCTCGCTGCGGTCAAACGCTGGTGCTCAAGTAGTAACCAGCATGGAGTTCAATCAGGACACAACGCTTAGCCATTACGTTGCATCCGGGACCAGCAGCAGCGCTCGCATCACCGTTATCGCATCAACTGCACAGACGAGCGGGCAGTTCACTCCTGGGCAGATCGTCATACCGGATTACTCGAATCCCACGAGCGCTACGAAAAACGCAATCTGCATCATCCAGCGGCCAGATAACACGGTCGAGCACAACGCCGAGTTCTGGACTCCAACCTCTGCCGCACCGATCACGTCGATCCAACTTCTACTCGCGACTGGCAGCTTCATCGCTGGCTCAACCATCCGCGTCTACGGCTTGCCAGCCAACGGTGGCGGTTCCAGTGTGGGCACGGGCACGCGACTCAGACTCAGCGCGAACCAATCGACCACCACTGGCACCGCGACGGTGATCAACTGGGATACCGAGGATAACGACGCCGACAACCAGCATTACACCTCTGCGGCTGCGCTAGGTGCAGGGACGGTGACAAAGACTGCTGGCTCGCAGGTGCTGGTCGGGTCCGGTACGTCGTTCCTGACGGAGTTGAGCGTCGGCCAGGTTATCTCGGTGACGGGCACGGCAACCGAGAAGCGCGTGGTTATCGCTATCGCCAGCGGCACATCGCTGACGGTAAATGCTCCGTTCGTGAATACGCAGGCTGGCGCGACGTGTACCCGCTTGAACGGCCCGGTGGTGATTCGTCAGCCGGGGTTCTATACGCTCGAAACGAATATCTACTCGGCTGCGCTCGCGTCGGGCGCGGTGTCTCTGGCGTACTACTTGAACAACTTGACGACTTCGACCAGCGGTACGGTGATTGGGCAGCGCGATCCGGTAGCCGTGAACACAGCCGCTGGCTACGATCTCGTGGTGCAGCGGCAATTCCAGCAATGGGATTTCGTCGAGGTTGTCTGGACGCAGAACGCGGGCACCGTCAACGTTCTGGCCGATTCGCCCAACGAGCGCACGCACTGGTCGATTAGCGCACGCCCGACAATCATCGTCGCGGTGCCATACGTCAATATTCAGGATCAGAAAACGAGTAGCACTAACGGCGGTACGTTCACTAGCGGTGCTGACCGAACCCGCGACTTGAATACTGTAGTGTCGGATACTGCGGGCATCGCATCTTTGGCATCTAACCAGATCACACTACCGGCGGGAACGTACCGCTTTCGCATCGAAGCGCCGGCACTGAAAGTCGATAATCACCAAGCGTTTCTGTACAACGTTACTACCGCCACCGTAATACAACGCGGCACTTCGGCATACAACAGCAGCAGTGGCTTTCAGGCGACTACGACCTCGAATATTTCCGGGAAGGTTGTGCTCGCAGCCCCATCTGTACTCGAAGTTCGGCATCGCTGTACGGCAACGCTCGCAACTCAAGGGTTCGGGTCCGCAGCGAGCTTCGGCACCGAGGTCTACACCATTGCGGAGTTCTGGAAGGAAGGCTGAACGGTGATCCCCGAGGTGGTGTGGACGGGCGGCGGGCTGTTCAACGACAGTTGCAACGGCTGCGGCTTCTCGGTTCGCACTACTAATCTGGCGACCATTCCATCTGGCCTGATCACGCGAGATACGCCGGTGCTGGTCGCGGTGATGACCGATAACCCAGGCTCATTCTCATCAGGGGCGCACAACGTTGAGGTGGTGCTCCCGGACTCAACCGTGATCCTGATGTCACGCCTCGACTCCATTGGCCTGCCTGGATCACCTACCGGGGGCGCGTACTTCTTCGCGATTATTGACCCGCGCCTCGCAGCCGGCGGCACGTTGCGGTCGAGCATTCATCTTATCTCGGTGCTCGCGCCGGACACGAAGGCTGGCAGCGTCTACGCGGCGCTGTTAGATATGTCAGCCGTGCCTGGACAAACGCCGAGCTTGGCGCGGGTTGGCTTCACGGGGCCGGGCGACACGAGCAACCCGCTACCGATAACGCTCTCTGCCGATCCGGCTCCGTATCTCGGCTTCGCTATGGTTGGCAAGACGTTTGAGCGTGATGTTGCGATTGGCTCGGGGTTCCCTGGATGGGAGGATATCGGGCAGATTCAGGGCAACGGGACGACCTCCGCTGCTGCCAGCTACACGCCAGTCTTGCCACCTCAACTCACATCCGAATGGACGTACAGCGGCGCGTTCAATGGGCGATGGGGAGGCCCTGTGTACGCGCTGCAATTCTTCGTCGGGCCATCCGTGGAACCAGGCGCAGGCGCGAGCCGTGCCAGATCATACGCGCAGGTTATCGGCTAGGCAGGGCCTGGATGCGTTGGGCACGTGAACATCGAGCCGGCTGTTCTCTTTGGGGCTATCTCAGCCACGGTCAGCGCTCTGGTGGGCGCCATCGTGGCTCTGTTCAAGATCATCAACAGCTACTCAGAGGATCTGAAGTCGCAGCGAGACAAAGCGTTGAAGTTGGCCGAGGATCAGTCGGCGCAGATCTCAGAACTGATATCACATCAGGACAGGCTGGCCCGAGCGCTCGAAACTTTGACGTATGGGCTGGAGCGTTGGGGTGTACCACCGAATGCGTTGAAGCCTGGAGCGGGCAGAACAACACCCCCGCGCTCGGAGCGACCGGAGCGATAACAATGCCGTGGCGCAAAGTGCTAAAAGTGCTTGGCGGCTGGCACGAACCCGATCAGCCAGTACGTGAACTGGAGCATGCCGTGGACGCAAACGCGAAGCGTATCGCAAGAACGAGTCGCGCGTTAGAAAGACTGGATGAACGGGTAGAACTCTTCAACCTCTTGAACCAACAGCGGCGGGCCGACGAAGGGGCTGAAGAGGTTGAGCGGGGGGATAACTACGAATGAACAATGCTTCAATTGAGAATGCGACGTGGTACGCGCTGACGATCCTGTTCCTGGCACTGCTCGGTATTCTCATCGCGCTGTACGGCACTCGCGCTACAACGCATATCTATCGCGAGGCGCGGGAGTCTGTAACGGTACGGCGAGCTAGTCGGGTGATCCTCGCGCTAGAAAGCGTCATGGAGATGTGGCTTTTCGTGCTCTCCTTCGTCCTGCTCTTCGCCTCGGCTGTTGTGCGCGTGTTCTGGGACAGCCAAACAGACTGGTCTCAGCCGATTATCACCGTGTTCACGTTCTCGGCATGGCTCATGGTGATTGCCGCATGCGCCGTGAAACAACTCTGGTGGGTCATCGAGCAACGGGTGCTATCCGAGATCTTCGCGCTGCCGGTGCCTGGTGAATCGCCTGATAGTAACGTCGGCACCAATGGCGGCGCGATGAAGCTCGAAGTGCCAACGCCGGCGCATGTCGAGGTGCATACTGAGGGGTATCCCAGCGGCTAACGCCAGGGGTTGGAGGCGCGACGTGGATGGGCCGACGATACCGGGAACTGAGGAAGAGGCGCGAGCGTTGCTCGCAGCTATCGAAAACCACTGCCAATGTGTGTACAACGAGGCACAAGAACGCACCGCGCTGTGTGCCGCGCACACCATGCTGCTCAGCGACAAACGAGCTATCAACGGCCTCTTATTCGAACGCAGGCGCCGAGAGTGCCTTGAGCGAGAGGAAGGGATCATAACGACTAATGGCGAAGATTGACGCTGCGTACCGGGATCTCTGGCGGGCAATCAAAAGCACCCTGCCGCTCTACCCTGACGCTGCCATATACAAGGAGTGGCAGGT
>Ga0207701_10003974_pt1 | contig 15087 bp, 15 predicted proteins | sample KBSSwiSSwithPhiX_FD_184294 | JGI IMG/M metagenome (GOLD analysis project Ga0207701, IMG submission 184294) | Switchgrass rhizosphere bulk soil microbial communities from Kellogg Biological Station, Michigan, USA, with PhiX - S5 (SPAdes) (version 2) | ecosystem: Environmental > Terrestrial >... | reverse complement strand
ACCTGCACGTGGTTCGGGAAGCGGATGTTCGGCCAGTTCGCCAGGTGCTTGCCGTTGGCGTCGAACACCTGCACGCGCTTGTTCAGGCGATCGACGACGTAGATGTGGCCGTTGCGGTCGACATCGATGCCGTGCACGGTGTTGAACTGGCCGTCTCCCGACCCGTGTCCTCCCCACGCCGTGACGAACTTGCCGTTCTTGTCGAGTTTCACGACGCGCGCGTTCGTGATGCCGTCGGCGACGAGCACGCTGCCGTCGGGAAGAAACGCCAGGTCCTGCGGCTTGCCGAAATGGGTCTCGTCCTCGGCGGCGACGCCCTCCACGCCCAGCGTCTTCAGGAGCTGTTTCCCGTCGTTCGAGAACACGTAGATGACGTTCTTTGTTTCAGCGACGACCCACACGCGATGTTCGGGGTCGTAGGGGCTGATCTTGATCTTGTGGGGACCGTTGGTACCCTGGAACAGCCGGTCCCACTGCGACCAGATCTCCACGACCTTCCCGGTACTGTCGACAATGCGCAGGCAGCCCCGCACTTCGTTGTCAGGCGCATTGAGCACCTGCCGGAATCCACCGAGGAAGCCCGCGTAGTCGGCCGGGAGCGGGCTCGGCTCCCTGATCTCGCCGCGGCTCGCGATGAAGATGCGATCGTCGGCTTCGACGAAGATGCCCGGGACCGATCCCCACGCGTAGCCTTTCGTCGGGTACGGCAGCGACCAGTTCGGCACCACGTCGTAATCGAAGGCGCTCATCAGGGTCGGCACGCGCTGCTGCTGCGTCGATACCGATACACCACAACACAGTGCCGCTACAACGGCTGTCATCAACACCGCACGAACCCGCATGCCTGCTCCTTGTGAAAAGACCCGATGTCGCCGCTGAACTATATACCGGCGCGGCCGGCTCTGAAGGCCCTCGCGACATTTCGCGATTTCGAAGCTTGCTCGTAGACTACGCCGATGCGGACACGGGCGCTCGCAACGCTCGTCCTGATCCTGGTCGTCGCGTCGCTTGCTGCCGCGCAAAGGGGTGGCCGGCGCGGTGGCGGCTTCGGGCAGCGGTCGTACTCGATCGCCACGGCGGACGACTTCGACGGAAGCTTCCAGTTCTGCCGCGTGGTCTTCCGCCAGGCGTCCAACGGCGACGGCGGCAACTGGAGCGTCGACTTCCCGCGCGCCGACGAGAATCTCTCCATCCGCATCTCCGAACTCACCAAGACACCGGTCGGTTTCGATGCCGATGCCACGCCGAAACACCTGCTCGTCACGCTGCGCGAACCGGCCGCGCTGTCGCACTGCGCGTTCATCATGATGACGGAGGTGGGATCGCTCTATCTCGACGACCAGGAGGCCGCGAACCTCCGGGACTACCTGCTGAAGGGCGGATTCCTGTGGGCAGACGACTTCTGGGGTTCGCGCGCGTGGGATCTCTTCGAGGCTCAGATCCGTCGCGTGCTGCCCTCTGGACCGTATCCGATCGTGGACCTGCCGCTCGAGCATCCGATCTTCCACGCGCAGATGGCGGTCCAGAAGGTGCCGCAGATACCGTCGATCAATTTCTGGGGCGGCCCAGGCGGTCCGACGTCTGAGCGCGGATCCGACAGCGCCGTTCCTCACGCGCGCGCGATCCTGGACGAACACAAGCGCGTGATGGTCTTCATCACGCACAACACGGACGTGGGCGATTCGTTCGAGCGCGAGGGGGACAGCCGGGCGTACTTCCTGGAATTCTCGGTGCCCGGCTATGCGCTCGGCGTCAATGTGATCCTGTACGCGCTGACGCATTGACGCGGGCCTGAGTGTACGTGGCGTCGGGTCTTTAGACCCGACGACAAGAGGGAACGTTAGCCCCGCCCTATGGACAGCTGGGCGCAAGCATGCGAACGGCGTCCACCTTCAATGTCGGCATGTTCGCACCCGTCGCCGGCCGCGTCGCCGGCTCCTCGATCCTGCCGCTCACTTCCACCTGGTGCGCGACGTACGGCGCAAGCATCGAGTCGGGGCCATTCAGCCGGAACTGAGTGGCGGTTGGGGGCTTCGGTTGATTCGCGGCAGGTTGCGCCGCATCTGTCGATGGCGCCACGGCAGCCTTTGTCAACACGTATCGGTCGGCGCTCGACGTAGACGGCGGATCGGACCCGCCGCCCGCGCGCGCGGGCGCGGCGGCGATGCAACCGGTCAGCGCCAGCGTCGGTAGTACGAGTTCCTTCGTGCCCTGCGCCAGCAGCGTCACCGTCGAGGCGGCGGTGAGTGCCAGACACGTCGCTCCCCGGCCCATTGTTTTCATGTGCTTCTCCCTCAGGGACAGTATCGCGCTCCGGCGTAAGAAAAATCGGCGATCGCTCGCAGGATCTTTCAGACCACCAGACCCTGCGCAGCCAGTCTGTGCGCAGCCAGCGAGTTGTTTACTCTCGCGTTCACGCGCCTGAGTACAATCCGACACCTCTGCATTAAGCGCCTCGACAATTGGTCGACTTACCGGGTTCCGGGAGGATGCCATGCGGTACCTCGTGTTCACGCTGTTGTGCCTTGTCGCGCAGTTCGGCGGCGCCCCAAACACCCTTTACGCGGCCGCGGGCGGCACGCTGCCGCCCCTAACCACCCTGGCGCCTGGCGCACCCGGACACATCGCCCAAAATCTTCCCGTGAATGTCGTGCTCATCGGATTCATCAGGGCACCGGGCCCAGGACATCGACACCGCACGCTTCCGGTCGCTCCTGCCAGCCTCTGCGGGGGCTCGAAGCTCGCGGCGTCTCAAAAGGCGGATCAATTTGCGTCCGGGATCAGCGCCGCCGACGCCGACGCGACGGCCGCCGTCGCTGGCTACCAGGCGATGGAGTACCGCTCCGGGATGACCTCGGCGCGCGCCGCCTACACGCGGCTCCTCGGCATCGTGGACGCGTTGCACATCCCGTTCGACAGCACCAGCTGGCAGGGCGACTTCCGGACGCCGTCTGACGTGCGGAGCGACTGGCGCGCGTTTTTGCGTTCGATAAACCTGGACCGACTCGAGCCGGAGCGCGACTTCCTGAAGTCGAAGGGGATCGAACTCACCACGCCGCGGTTAAAGTGACCTGCCATGGACACCATCACCCGCAGGCAGTTCGCCCTCATGGCCGGCGGCGCCTTCGCAACGTTCGCTCTCGGAGACGGCTGCATCGAGGCCGGCCAGGTTCGTGAGTTTCGCGACGGCCGGCTGACGACGAGGCCGCACCGCGCGTCGGCGAACTCACTGAAGAGTGGTCCGCTCGGGCTCGACTCCGGCGAGCGCGACGGCGTCGTTCAGGTTCCCGCTACGCCACCTCCAGAGCGCGGCTATCCGCTGCTGCTCTTCCTGCACGGTGCCACACAGAACGGAGCGGGCATGCTGCGCCGTGTCGGTGCTGCGGCCGAACAGCTTGGCGTGGCGGTGCTGGCGCCCGATTCCCGCAGTGGGACCTGGGACGCGATCCGCGGTGATTTTGCTGAAGACGTGGCGTTCCTGAATCGCGCGCTCGACTCCGTGTTCGATCGCCTGCCCGTGGACCCCGCGCGGATCGCCGTCGGCGGTTTTTCGGATGGCGCGTCGTATGGCCTGTCGCTTGGGCTCGCGAATGGCGATCTGTTCCCGAAGGTCGTCGCCTGTTCGCCTGGGTTCATCATCCAGGCGCCAGCTCACGGGCGCCCGCGACTGTTCTTCTCGCACGGGAAGTCGGACCAGATCCTGCCGATCGACCAGTGCAGCCGCGTCATGGTGCCGCGCCTGCGGGCGATGGGCTATGACGTGACGTTCCGCGAGTTCGAGGGGCGCCACGAGTTGCCGCCTGACATCGCGACCGAAGCGCTGCGATGGATGTCCGACGTGTAACGCCCGGCGTCGGGTCGCCAGTTCTGGATGAGGGGAATCGGCAGGGGTCTGCGAGCTAAACGGTGGAGGCGGGTCTGGCCCGCCTCCACTTTCGGTGTTCAGTTATGCCCGCGCTTCGTGATCCGGGGCCGTCTCCGTTGGTTAGTCCTGCCAGAAGAGAACGCTGAACGCTCGCCCTGCCATTGCATTGCCGAAGCAGCGGATGCTCTAGGCATCTTGGCGGACGGGAGCGAAAGGCGACTTCTCAACCGCGAGCAGACTGGCTACGGTCCTGGATGATTCGGAACCGCGGGCCGTCGTGGTTCGGTGGAGCAGACTCAGCATCGAGTTTCATGCTGCGGGCCTCCTTTCCTGATCCGCGATCGCTGAACGTCAAGGCGACGTTCGTTGGATCCTGCGCGCAACATAGACCCCTCAGACATGGTTGTCAAGCCGCTCGATATGGTGAGACCGATCGGCGCAGAGCCGACCAGATTTATTCCAGCTGTCGGGAATAATTAGACCTTCGGCGGCGTTACTGTGTGTCGGACCGGATTGTCACTTGGAGACCGAGTGAGACCGATGCTGAATAGCCGCCGCATGTCGATACTGTTTGGGCTCGCGCTCGCCGCGACGCTCGCAGCAAGCCCCCGAGCGCAGACGTCGACTCCCCCGCTGCCCGACATCCAGAAGCTGGGGCCGCAGGTGGGCTCGAAGGTTCCCGACTTCACCCTGCCGGACCAGCACGGCACGCCGCGCACGCTGCAGTCGCTGATCGGACCGAAGGGCCTGATGCTGCTCTTCTACCGCTCAGCCGACTGGTGCCCGTACTGCAAGACGCAGCTGGCCGAACTGCAGTCGCGCCTTCCGGTGCTCTCGAAGCAAGGGATCGGTGTCGCGGCGATCAGTCCCGCCTCGGCGCGAACTCGGACGTGCAGGGGTCGGTCGTGTCATCGCCGCAGTTGACGGTTACAGCCTATCTGACCGACACGGTGGCGGCCGCGGGTACGCATTTCTCGATCGTCCTCGACGCGAAGCCATCGAAGGGGATCCACGTGTACGCCCCGGGAGTCACCAGCTACACGCCGATCGGGCTCGCCGTCCAGCCCACGCCTGGACTCGTCGTGCGCGATGCGACCTTCCCCGCGTCGGAACCGTACGTGTTCAAGCCGCTGAATGAACGCGTGCCGGTCTATCAGCGGCCTTTCGCATCGTGCAGGATCTGATGATCGATCCGACGCCGCAAGGCGCTGCCGCCCTGAAGGATCAGACGGCGCTGACCATCCAGGGCACGCTGTCGTATCAGGCCTGCGACGCCGCGGTCTGCTTCACTCCTCAGACGGTGCCGCTGACGTGGACGATCGCGCTGCGCCAGCTGGATCGCGAGCGGGCGCCCAAGTAGCGCACTCTACGGCTTCGGCCGCGTGCTGATCCAGACGTTGCGGTAAATCGTGCCGGGGATGCTGGCCGACTCCGCGCCGCTTCGACCAGTGGGCGTGCCGACGAACGCGTACTGCGGCTGCGGGTTGTACGACCCGTTGCCGCTGTTGCGCGTGATGTCGTAGATCACTCTTCCGGTCGGCCCGCCCTCGAAGACCTGCACACGGACGGTCTTGCCCCAGATGTACCGCCAGTAGTACCAGGCATTGGGGTCGAGGTTCTTGACCGAGGTCAGCCGCTGCTCGGTGGTCGGCTCGTAGCGAACCGACAGATCGTCAGCCGACCCGTACAGCACGCGGTAGGTGATCGAGTTGGGCGGCGAGCCACCAGTGCCGCGGTACTGCACGTCCACCCGGTACGGGTTGGTGATGTAGTCGGTCGAATCGGGGTTCCCCTGCATCATGCCGAAAACCTTCGACTTGTCGCCGCTGGCGTTGGCGCGCAGGCCCTTGACTTCCATCGCGAACTCACCCGAGGTGATCGTCACCGGGATTGCCCAGCGAACGTAGCTGGCGACCGTTTCCAGTTTCGCGCCCTCGGAGGTGAACGTGACCTGTCCAGCCACCTGGCCAACAGTGGCGCCGTTGGACAGCGGGTCGAACACTTCATTGCCGCGAATGTACCCGCCCTCGGACGAGATGAACGATCCCGTTGCGGACCACGGGCCCATATCGTTGCCAAGCTCCGCACGCGCCCGCCAGGTGTGCCGCACCCTGGCCTGCAGGGTGGTCGTCACGCGGTAGGACAGCGCAGCGACCGTGCCCGAATCCGCCACCATCGCACCGGACGGTCCGAACACCTGGAAGCGGTAGGTCAGCGGGCCGGACAGCTTGCCGCCGAACTTCGGCGCCGAGGCCGTCACGACCAGCGTCGGCGCGTCGTTCTGCTGAACGTCGTTGATGGGAGACGAGGGCGTGGGCGCGGACACCTTCAGTGTCGATCCGTCGGCGCCGGCATCGGCCTTCGACACAGCGGCGCTCGGTGAAACGGGGCTGGCCGACTGGCGGCTGCATGCAATGGCCAGTGCCACGAGCGCCACACTGGCGGTTAGGGAAAACCTGCTCGACATCCAGAAACTCCTGCGTTGCAACAAATCGACTGTCTGGTGATTGGTGGAAACGATTGGTCAGTCAGTCCGACACGCGCGGACGACCGGCCCGTCGCGCCGCACGGCGCCTGACACGGCTGTCGACGAACTCGAGCAGCAGGATATTTTGCTGCCGGAGGTTCACGGTGCTCGAACGCCGCACTTCCTTCAACAAATCCCGGATGCTCTCGAACACCTGGCCGTCCTCGTCCGGCAGGTCGTGCTCGTCCAGCGCGTCGCGGAGCATCAGTTCGAGGCGCGCCGGGGTGATCGACGCGTCGAAGCAGATGAGCGCGCGCCCATCTGGAAACGGCACGAGGACAACACCGGTCCGCTGTTCCAGGGTCGTGGTCGGATTTACGAGGATGACCGCGCGGCGCCCGAACGAAACCAGTTCCGCCGGCGGGTGAGGCCGGCTGGCAGCCTGCGGCTCGGCCAGCCTGACGATCGCACGGCTCAGGTCATGGTCGATCTTTTCGAGCGTTTCGATGACGGCTTCCGGCAGAGTCAGCGTGACAGCGCGTGAAGGCTGGGCAAACTTCCGTGGGCGTCCCCTGCGGGGCGTGAGCGATGGAATCGGGGCTGCCAAGATTTTCTCTGGAATATTAGCGCCTGCGTGCCCCGCTTTCAAATAAAAACTCAGCGGGCCGGCGCCAATGCAGCGTCGAACGGCTCGATCGCCGCTGTCGCAACTCCTCCATCTCCCGTAAGATCCGCCGCACAAAGTGCGCCCTGTTCCCGGGGCCGGAGGAGGTTCGATGAAGAAACGGGTCCTCGTTTCCATGGTCTCCGCGTTTGCCGTCGCTACATGTATCGTCACAACGATGCACGCGCAGGAGGCCCCGGCGGCCGCGCCCATTCCGGCTCTGGCATTCAAGCTGGTGGAGAACTTCTTCCGCTACCCGGCCTACTCGGTAATCGGCCGGCTCAGCGGGGTGGCGGTCGGTCCCAACGGCAACATCGTGGCCCTGAACCGCGGGTACCATCCCGTGCTCGAGTTCAACGCCGACGGCAGTTTCGTCCGGACCTGGGGCGAAGGGTCGCGCATGTTCGAGGGGGCCCACTCGCTGCGGTTCGATCCGCGCGGCGACCTCTGGTACATCGATGCGGCGGACAACATCGTCTTTCACTTCGACAAGGAAGGGCGCACGCTCGGCACGCTCGGCACCAACCCGGAACCGTGGACCTGGCTCACGCACGTCATCGAGCGGGCGGTTCCCGGGAGGGCAAACCTGTACCAGGAGACCGACATCGGCTGGAGCAAGGACGGCAGCATGTTCGTCGCCGACGGGTACGGCAACTCGCGGGTCGCGAAGTACGACAAGGACGGCAACTTCGTGAAGGCCTGGGGCGAGCGTGGGGCCCAGCCTGGCAACTTCAACACGCCGCACAGCCTCGTGGTCGACGCCAGCGACGTCGTGTATGTTGCCGATCGCGGCAACAGCCGCATCCAGACCTTCGACACCGACGGCAACCGCAAGGCGGTGTGGACCCTGCCCACGGCTCCCTGGTCGCTCTGCCTGACGAACGGGCCGAACCAGGTGATGTTTGTCGGCAGCGTGGGGCGCGTTTACAAGATGGATCTGAACGGCAAGATCCTCGGCGCCTTCGGCCGACCGGGCCGCATGCCCGGGACCATCGACTCGATCCACCAGCTCGCCTGCCCGGACGAAAAGACCCTCTACCTCGCGAACCTGTACGCGAGCCGCCTGGACAAGTGGGTTGCGCAGTAATCAGAGACCTGCCGATGCCAACACTCCGCCCTCCCGACTGCCAGGCAGGTGATGACGCGATGAAGCGCGGCGCGTGGAGTGACGCGCGCCGTGCCTTCGAGGACGCCGTGAGCCTGCACGAAAGTCCGGCCGCTCTCGAGGGGCTCGGCACCGCGGCATGGTGGCTCGACCAGGCGGACGTGGTGTTCGACTCGCGCGAGCGCGCCTACACGCTGTACCTGGCAGAAGGTGACCAACTGGGCGCCGCGCGCGTGGCCGTGTGGCTCGCCTGGGACTACTGGGCGTTCCGCGGTGAAGGCGCCGTCGCCAGCGGATGGCTGCAGCGTGCGCGCCGGCTCCTGGAGGGGCACCCGGCGTGCCCGGAGCACGCGTGGCTCGAGCTGCGCGAAGCATCGATGTCGCTGTTCGAGGAAGGCGACTCCGAGCGCGCCTACGCCATGGCGGCGGAGGGTATCCGGTTCGCCAGGGAAGCCGGAGACCTCGACCTCCAGATGCTCGGCCTCGCCGTCCAGGGGCTGGCGCTCGTCACGTCCGGATCGGTGGCCGACGGCATGCGACACCTCGACGAAGTCAACGCGGCGGTCATCGCCGGCGAGATGACCGACCTCGTCGCCATCGGGCTGTCGTGCTGCTACCTGATAGCGGCGTGCGAACGCGTGCGCGATTACGACCGGGCGCTGCAGTGGTGCACGCGCCTGAAAGCGTTCTGCGCGAAGTGGGGCTTCCGCCCGCTGTTCGCGGTCTGCCGCACGCAGTACGCGTCGCTGTGCGTCTGGCGCGGAACGTGGGAGGAAGCGGAGGAGGAACTGCGGGCTGCCAGCGACGAACTCGCTGCCAGCCGCCCCGCCATGACAGGCGATGCGCTGGTCAGGCTCGCGGAACTGCGGCGCCGCCAGGGGCGGCTCGCCGAAGCGGCGACGCTGCTCAACCAGGTCGAACCCCGAGGCCTGGCGCTGCTCGGATGGGCGGAACTGGCATTCGATCGTGCGGATCTTCAGACAGCCGCTGAGCAGGCCGCCAGGTACCTGAGGCACGTGCCCCTGCACAATCGTACCGATCGGGCTGCGGGGCTCGATGTGCTCGTGCGGGCCCTCACCGATCTCGGTGAATGGGAGAGCGCAAAAGCATCGCTCGCCGAACTCTCAGGCATTGCCGATCGCATCGGGACGACGCCGCTGCGCGGGCTCGACAGCTTCGCGCGTGGCTATATGGCCGTACGCGATGGTCATGCCGACGCCGCCCGGCAGCACTTCGAGGATGCGGTCGATCACTTCCTGCGCAGCGGTGCGCCGTTCGAGATCGCGCGTGCGCGGCTGGAACTGGCAGGTGCCCTTCACCGGCTCGGGCGAACCGATGCCGCCATCGACGAAGCAAAGCTGGCGACGAAAATCTTCACGGAACTGAAAGCCGAGCGCGAAGCGGCGCGAGCGCGAGCGGTGCTGGAGTCGCTGCCCGCCTCCGCGCCCGCTGGCGCACGCGAGAAGCCGGGTGTGGCCCACGACAGCCTGCTCACGCGTCGCGAGGTGGAGGTCCTGCGCCTGGTGGCCGAAGGCCTGAGCAACCAGACGATCGCGACACGGCTGTTCGTCAGCGACCACACCGTGCATCGCCACATTGCGAACATCCTGAACAAGTTCAGCGTGTCGACGCGCGCCGCAGCCGTCGCCCAGGCCGCACGGCGCGGGCTCCTCACCTGATGGCCCGTCCGGGCCATCTTTGCCTCCAGCCGAAAATGACCTGCCCGGGGGACGAGACGGCAACCCTTCCGTTCCTATAGTCCCGTTCACGGGCGGACGTCATCTGCCGCCCATGGAGGGAATACATGAGAACGATCGCATCGGTCATCACCGCAGCCGCCATCTTCGGTGGCAGCGCCCTCGCCGTCGTCCAGGCGCAGGGACACACGCACACCACGCAGACGGTCACGGAAGCGAAGTGGGGTCCGGCTCCGCCGATGCTGCCGCCCGGCGCCCAGATCGCGGTGCTCTCAGGCGACCCGAGCAAGTCGGTGTCCTACGCGGTTCGGCTGAAATTCCCGGCGAACTACGTCATCCCCGCGCACTCGCATCCGACCGACGAGAACGTCGTCGTGGTCTCGGGCGCGGTGACCTTCGGCGTGGGCGAAGCGGTCGCCAAGGGAGCCGCGGCTAACAAGACGCTGCCGCCCGGCGGTTACATGCTGGCACCGGCCGGCGTCAACCACTTCGCTTACACGACCCAGGAAAGCACGATCGTGCTGTTCGGGATCGGTCCTGTGGAGTTCAACTACGTCAATCCGGCCGACGACCCGCGCCATGCGAAGAAGACACAGGACTGACGTTCCGAAGTCAGAATTTAGAAGTTAGAAGTCAGAAGTGGTAAGTGGCGTCGGGTCTGTAGACCCGACGCCACGTACATCAATTTCGAAATGCTGAGATGAACCACATGCAGGACGCACAGTTGATGGCGACACCATACTTTCGCGAGGCTGGCACTGGCCCCGGGGTCGTCTGCCTTCACGCGAACGCGAGCAGTTCGAGTCAGTGGAGGGCGTTGACCGACCGCCTGGCCGTACGCTTCCACGTGCTGGCGCCCGACTCGCTGGGCGCCGGGAAGAGCGGCGACTGGCCGGACGCCGGGCGCGTCACGCTCCGGGACGAGGCAACATTCCTCGAACCGGTGTTCCGGCGCGCCGGCGACCCGTTCGTCCTCGTCGCTCACTCGTATGGTGCCGCAGTCGCGCTCGTCGCGGCAGCATCGCTGCCGGGGCGCATTTCTGCGCTCGCGCTGTACGAACCAACGCTGTTCGCACTCCTCGACCAGGAATCTCCGGCCCCGAACGACGCCGACGGAATCCGCCAGGCCGCAGCCCTGGCGGGTGCCGCGCTGGACGCCGGGAATCCCGACCGTGCGGCGGCGTACTTCATCGACTACTGGATGGGAGAAGGCACATGGGAGCGGAACCCGGAGGCGCGAAAGCCCTCGATCGCGGCGTCTGTGTCGCACATCCGCCAGTGGGAATCGGCGCTCTCCACTGAACCGACGCCACTCAGCGCCTTCGCCGCGCTGGACATTCCCGTCCTCTACATGACGGGCACAGAGTCACCAGCGTCGTCTCGATCCGTCGCACGGCTGCTACTGTCTGTGTTGCCAAACGCGCAACACGTCGAATTCGAGGGCCTCGGACACATGGGTCCCGTGACACATGCCGACAGCGTCAACGACGTCATCTGCCGGTTCATCGAGTCGACCGTGAGCGCGACGAACCGATGACCGACACGCTGCGCGCCGCGCACGACCTGTCTGCCTCACTGCGCTGACTGCGCGAACGCGGCGTCAGGCAGCGAGTCGCACGAGCCCGTCCATGAAGCGAGCATGTCGAGCGAGTCAGGACGTTCCTCGGCATTGGGCCGCACGGCCGCGGCCATGAAGGCGTGCAGTTCCTCGCTGATTCCGCCGCCAATCTCGGACGCCGGAGGCATGCGCGCGGCGAATTTTTCCTGCATGAGGTCGAACAGATCCTTCGCCGCGAAGAGTGTCTTCCCGGTCAGCAGTTCGTACGCGACACAGCCAAGAGCATAGATGTCGGTCTTCGGTGTCACAGGGCGATGCGACCATTGCTCCGGCGCCATGAATGCCGGGGTTCCGAGCACCTGCCGCTCCGGTGCGAGCGTCCGGTCATCGTCGGGAAGGGTGATGGGAATCGCAAGACCGAAGTCCATCAGCTTCACTTGTCCTGCACGGGTGATCATCAGGTTGGCGGGCTTCAGATCGCGATGGACCAGGCCGTGGCTGTGAACGTGCCCGAGCGCGCGTGCGACTTGTCCCATGATCGGCCGCACAGTCGACTCCGGCAGCGGTCCGTGGCCGTGAACGAGGCGATGCAGATCGATTCCCTCGCAGAGTTCCATGACCAGGAAATAGGTGCGATACGCAGGAAACAGCCGCTCCAGGCGTGCGACGTTTTCGTGGCGGATCTGCTTCAGGACCTCGGACTCGTCACGGAACCGCGCAACCGCCTCCGAGTCGAAGATGAGCCGATAGCTCATCATCTTGAGCGCCACATCTATTCCGCTGGCCTCCTCGCGCGCCCTGTACACGACGGACATGCCGCCGCGACCGATGCAGCCGAGAATCCGAAAGCCTTCGATCCGCTTGCCTCCGAGGCCATCGTGTGTCTTCTGACCGAGCCGATCGGCCACTAACTGCGTCAGGACAATCCACAGCTCAGGGTGCCTCGAGGCGACGCGCTCGAACACCTGCGTCGGAATGAGCAACGCAAAGACGTCGGTGTCTGCGATGACATCCGCCGTGCGCGGTTCACGGGTCACCAGCGCCATTTCGCCGACGAGATCGCCGCCGCTGAAACTGCCAAGCCAATGCTTGCCGTCAGGCGCATTCAGCCTGGCGTGCGCCGTGCCGTCGAGGACGACCAGGAGACCTTCGGCCGGGTCGCCCTGCTCCACCAGGGCCGCTCCCGACGCATAAGACCGTTCTTCGGCCTCGGCAAAGAGATCGCGCAGCGCCGCGTCCGGCATCGTCATGAGCACGCGGCACTGGCGGAATTGCAGCCACGCAGGCGAATCCATGTCAGGGATGGGAACGATCAGGCGCCCGCCAACGGAGTGCGAAGGCTGATATCCGCCAGCCGGAATTCGAGAGCGACTTCGACGTTCGCGTGGCCCTCCCGGTACTGCACGCGACACGTGGGCTCGGCCAGGTCGACGCCGATGCTCGTCGCGGTGAGGGCGACGTGGTTGAGAAAGTGCAGGAACACATCGAGCCCGGCATCGCCAGGCACGTGCAGCCGGAGCGCCGGCGCTGCGCTGCCATCGGCTTCCCACCCCAACCCCCGGGCGAATTCGCCGACCTGCGCCAGAAGTGCGCCGTTCCTGCTGCCAAGAAGAAACTCGATCGTCATCCCTACACCATTTGATATTCCGGCGTGCTCATGATCAGGTGCGCCGTCATGCGAAGCGGATCTTCCAGGTAGGTCTTCGCGCGCTCGATGCTCTCAGTTCCGAGTTCCTTCGTGAGGAAGGCCACGAGCCCCTCGCGTGTCGCGCCGGCGGGCGGCACCCGGAGCATCCGCCAGGCCAGGTAGTCGACGGCCTCGCCGGCAGTTGCGGCGCCGCTTTCCACCACCATGCGCGTGAGATCGAACTGCGCGGCGCGACGCGGCGTGGCGATGAGCTTGCGGGCCGCCTGTTCCCACCCGATGTACCCCGAGATGCGGGTGTTGAATTGCTCGTCCCGTTCCAGGGCGACACGGTCGAATGTCGTCATCTTCGCGGGGTCGCTGACGGCGGTCGCCGCGCCGATGTCGTACCCGTCGCGCAGCCGCTGGCCGAGCACGTTGTCCGTGCCCGCGGTGAAGTTCCAGTCGACGAAGCCGGTCATGTCCGGTATCAGCACGTCGCGCGCGACGTTGCCCCGCTCGATCAACAGGCCCGGCGTGATCCACGCCTTGCCTCCTGCCCAGCCCGCGACCGACGGCGGGTTCAGGAGGTGCTGCCCCATGGCGATCGTCGACTGGTTGAAATCCGGAACGCCTGGCAGCGTATCGACACCGAGGTGCTTCATCATCGCAACCAGGTGCTCCACCGGCCCCTTGATGTGCGCGCCGTAACTCGCCTGGCTGTAGAAGTCCTTCGACGAGAAGATGACGGTCAGCAGCGGCTTGACGTCGTAATGGCTATCCCGCAGGACCGCGCCCAGCTTCTTCTTCAGCGTGTCGGAGAGTTCGTCGCGCACCAGGAAGCGGTAGATCTTCCCAGCCAGGTACTCGGCGGTCACCGGCTGCTCGAAGATGATGTTCAGCGCGGCGACGCCGTCATGGTTGCCGGTCCTGCCAAGGAACGTCTTCGAGTCATCGTCATGCTTTTCTGCGTTCACCTTGAAAGTGAGGTCGTCGTCGAAATACCAGCCGGTGAACGCCCTCGCGCCCTCGCGTACGTCCTTCTCCGTGTAGTTCCCCACGCCCATCGTGAAGAGCTCCATCACTTCGCGCGCGAAATTCTCGTTGGCTGCGCCCTTGACGTTGTACTGCGCGTCGAGGAAGTAGAGCATCGCCGGGTTCTGCGCCACCTTGATGGTGAGCTCGCGGATGTTGCCCGTCGCCTCCCGCTCGAAGAGGTCGATCTGCTGCATCATCTTCCGGTAATCGCGGACCTTGTTCTCGTGCGTCGCAAAGTGGCCGTGCCAGAGCAGCGCCATCTTCTCTTCCACGGGGTGGCTGGTCTGCAGCATCCGGTTCGCCCACCAGTAGCCGAGGCGCCGGGTCTCGAGCATCGTCGCGCGCAGCCAGTAGAAGAAGCGGTCCGACACCGGCTGCACCGGCCGGTTGCCTCCAGGCTTGCTCTCAATTCCCATCGAGACGCCGTGCTTCAGGGCGCGGTCGGTCGCCTCCGGGCGGCTCTCCGGAAAGGCGTTCAGCGATGGATCCCAGAGGCCCGACTCCACGAACGGCTGCATCCGCGGGTTTGGAATGCTCTCGTAGTGCACGAGCGATCGGACGGCGCGATCGAGGCCGGCATCTGCCAGCGCGCGGATCTCCTCGGGCGCGCCGCCGAAGCCGGCGTGCGCCAGCAGGTGCGCGGCCCGGTCGTAATTCCAATCCCCGGCGCCGATGGGAGAAAGGTCGTCTTTCCAGTTCGCCGGTCCTGGAGACCAGCCGACGCGCGTGGCCATCTGTTTCTCCTCAGGCCTTGAAGATGCCCATCGTGTCGAATTTCCGACCGAGAACCTTCCCCGCGTCAGCACCCATCCACTCCTGGATGAGCGTCGCGTATACGCGCCGGAAGTCGGTCGTGTTCTCGAGATTGCCGTCGAGGACGAGGTTCGACAGGCTCGGCGGGGTCCCGTACATGCCGCCCTTCACGGCGTTCCCGATCACGAAGTTCACCTGCGCGGTGCCATGGTCGGTTCCGAGGCTCGTGTTCTCCGGGACACGGCGGCCGAACTCGCTGTGGACGTACACGACGACCTCGTCGGCCCGGCCGATGCGCTTCATCTCGTCGATGAAG
>Ga0207701_10003972_pt1 | contig 15091 bp, 12 predicted proteins | sample KBSSwiSSwithPhiX_FD_184294 | JGI IMG/M metagenome (GOLD analysis project Ga0207701, IMG submission 184294) | Switchgrass rhizosphere bulk soil microbial communities from Kellogg Biological Station, Michigan, USA, with PhiX - S5 (SPAdes) (version 2) | ecosystem: Environmental > Terrestrial >... | reverse complement strand
CGCGCATGCTCAAGCCGAGTTCCGCGTTGGTGCGTGCCATGGCGAGCCAGCGCGCGCGCGTTCCGCGGATGTTCCGGCGGATGCGAACGGAATGGCCACTTCGTTCAAACAGCGCCGATTCGAGCACGTCGCAGTCCTCCAATGACAGATTGATGAGGATCTCCGCGGGTGCGCCGCGCGCGAGGTAATACTGCGCGAGGAACGCGGCCAGCGCTTCTTCCTCTCCTCCAAGTCCGCCCTTTGGAAAGTAGTTGCTGCTGCCCAGGTTGCGGCCACCTCGCACGAAGACCACGGACACACAGTACTCGCCGCCCTGCCCCGCGATGGCGACCGCGTCGATGTCCTCTGCCCTGGCCCGCGTGACCGTCTGTTCTGCCTGGATGTGCTTGAGCATCGAAATCTGGTCGCGCAGACGCGCCGCGTCCTCAAACTTGAGGGTCTGCGAGGCGGCTTCCATGCGCCGGCCGAGGTCGGCGATCACCTCGGTGTTGCGCCCATCGAGCACCCGTATCGTATCGGCGACGTCCTGCGCATACTCCTCGGGCGAGACCAGGCGGACACACGGTCCCCGGCAGCGTCCAATCTGGTATTGCAGGCACGGGCGCGACCGGTTCGCGAAGAAAGTGTCTTCGCATTGGCGCACGCGAAACAGCTTCTGCAGCAGCAGCAGCGTTTCGCGGGTGGCCACGCTGCTCGGATAGGGCCCGAAGTACCTGTTCGGGCTGCTTCGTGGACCGCGGTAGAACGAGATCCGGGGGTACTCGTGCGCCGTGGCGAGCTGGATGTAGGGAAAGCTCTTGTCGTCGCGGAGCTGCACGTTGTAGCGCGGCCGGTGCCGCTTGATCAGATTCGCCTCGAGCAGCAGCGCCTCGGTCGCCGAGGCCGTGACCGTCACCTCGATCCGCGACATGAGCCCGAGCATGACCAGCGTCTTGCTGGTGTGCGCGCGGCCGTGGAAGTAGCTCTGAACCCGGTTCCTGAGCTGCCGGGCTTTGCCCACGTAGAGCACCTTCCCTTCCGCGTCCAGCATGCGGTACACGCCGGGCTTTGCAGGCAGGCCGGCAAGGAAGCTGGGAAGGTCGAAGTCGGTCTCGGTCATGGGCCGGATTCTAAGTGCCGAGTGCAGCGGCCGCCTGGCCGACCACCTCCCGAAACATTGCGGTCGTCAGCCGTCGGGTCTGCGTGTTGTAGCGGCTGCAATGATAGGAATCGATCATCCGCATTCCGTTCGGCAGGTCGTGCTCGGCGCCGTGGGCGAAGCGGTGCTTTGAGCGCGGCAGCCCGAGCGCCGCAAGCACGGCGGCATGGGCGATCGCGCCCAACGCCAGGATGACGGCGCCTGCCGGCAGTCCGGCGAGCTCCGCGGCCAAGTACGAGTTGCAGTTGCGGATCTCCTCAGGCCGCGGCTTGTTGCCGGGCGGCACACACTTCACCGCGTTGGTGATCCGGCAGTCGCGAAGCACGAGGCCGTCATCTGCAGCGCGCGATTCGGGACGGCTCGCGAACCCGAACTCGTGCAGCGTGCGGTACAGCAGGATTCCGGCGTGGTCACCGGTGAACGGTCGGCCGCTCGCGTTGGCGCCGTGGAGCCCCGGAGCGAGTCCGACGATCAGGAGCCGCGGGTCGGCATCGCCGAACGGCGCAACTGGCGCACAGTGGTAAGTCGGAAACCGCGGACGCCCCGCTGCCAGAAACGCGGCGAGACGTGGGCAACGCTTGCATGCAGGATCGAAGACGGTCATCAAGTCCGTGCGATTCTACGGTCAGCGCCTTCGAGGCGCAGCATGCCGCGAGCAATCAGCTATGGATCTGTGAGTCGACCGTGCACCGGAACCAGGACCTGGGGGAACTGCGGATCGTTGGTCCGGATACGGATCGAGCCCGCGACATCGCCAGCTCTGAGCTCACCTGGCTGCAGTTGCACGGCGATCTGGTAGCGATCGGCCGCCGGGCCTCGTTCGGACTTCAGATGCAGTCCCGGTACGTCCGTATCCAGGCGAATCCGGAAGTCCGTGCCGTCGACCTGGTAGACCATCAATGTCTGGGCGAGACCTGCGAGCAGGCTGGGCTCGGACTTCGCACGCGCAAGCTCGAAGGATCCGAGGTCGACGGAATCGGGAAAGACGTAGACGCGGTTGCGCAAGTTCGTGTGCGCGACGATGCGAATGGACGGAGCCGTCCGGCTCGATGTTCGGATCAGAATGGGATCGGATCTGCGGCCGCCGGGGCCGTCGGGTCGAAGCGTCACCGTCAGGCGGTAGCGCCCTCCGGGCACGAGCGGCTCGAGCGTTGTCGAGAACGCGTCCTGCGAATGTTGGACGTCGAGGATCTGCAGTGGCTCGGCCTCGTGGTTGATCAGTTCGACCGAGCTTGCCGCGCCGCGGCCCCGCTGCCCGACGACGAACACCGCCGCCATCGGCGCCACTTCGACCTGACCTACGACCTCGCCTTCGAAGGACAACGCGACCTCGGGCCGGGACGGATCGTCGAGGTGCACCACCAGCTCGCCCTGGAACGCCCCCTGCAGCTGCGCGGTATCGACCCGGGTCGCGATGTGTGCAGTGGTCCCCGGTGGGATTACCCCGGGCATACGGGTCGCGAGCAGGGGTGGCGTCATGCCCGCGCGCAGGACGCGCACGGGTGACGTCCCATCGTTTCGCACGATGAATTCGTGCTCGATGACCTCGCCGCGCACTACCCTGCCAAAGTCGAAGGCCGTTTCGGGAAATACCACGCCGGCATCAGCGCTGGACTGCGCAGCGCCGACGCCGCCGAGCAGCAGCGCAACCGCAAACGCGGAAAACCGGCGTTGCCGCCGGTTTCCTGACGAGGCCACCAGATTCAGTTTACGTCCGTGGAGATCTCGTAGAAGCGCAGCTGCGCCAGCTTCAGTCCCTGGTTGTCGTAATCCCAGTAGAACTGGTACGCGCTGTCCCCGAACAACGGCATGCGATCGACGATGCCGTCGCCGTCGAAGTCCTGGTAAACGTACAGCAGCTCCCGGCTGTAATTGGTGAAGCTGCTCTTGCCGCCCTTGGCGTCGCGTACCAGCACCATGCTGAGCGTCGAGCAGTAGGTCTCACCCAGCACGTCGTCGTACGCGCAGGTGGTCGTCGTCGAGCTGCCGCCGGGCGTGCCCAGCGCCCGCGCATAGACCGAGTACTCGGTGATGCCGTCGGCATCCGGGTCCGGGTTGGGCAGCCCGAAACTCGCGCCGTTGCTGTCGGTGCCATTGGCGTCATAGACCTCGAAGCTCGGAGACTCGCTCAACCAGATCTTGGGTTTGCCATAGAGCGGCACGAAGATCCGGTGTCCCTGGTTGCCGCTCATTTCGGCGGACTTATCCTTGCTGACACCGATGATGTTGAGGTTGTAGTGCGCGCCGGATGGCGCGCCGTTGCCGGCGGCCGAGGCCGCGGTCGAAGTAAGAACGGACACAGCGAAACAAGCCGCAAGGGCGCCGCCAGTAATGTTTCTGATGCGCATCGATCGTCCCTCCAGTGTGACTTGAGCCATCGGCACAGGCTGCGGTCGACCCGCGGTCTGCGCCGATCCTTTGGGAGGGACCGAGGAGGACAGATCACGTCCACCCCCGTCGCTGCGGAATCCGGCCAGCAGGCGGATCCGTCGGACGGTCTTCGGTAGCTCGGCCATCATGACCCCGAGGGGCGTTAGATCCGGAGCTTTGCGTCCGCACCTTTCGGCGCGTTTGCCCTTGTCGAACCCTCCTGGCCGGATCGAAATCCGACCGGTCCGCAGTATAGGCGCTGCGTCACATCCCGAACGCGGCACCGTTCGGAGATGCTCGATTCTGTGACCCAGCCGACGGAATCCGTCGCGGCGTGCTGCCCGGGCTTGACGCCCCGGCGCTTCAACCGTGCGCCGACTTGAACTGCTCCTCTTCGGTCGATCCCTTGAGCGCCACGACGGACGAGACGCCACCTTGGATCACCGTGGTGACATCGTCGAAGTAACCCGTGCCGACCTCCTGCTGGTGCGACACGAAGGTGTAGCCGCGCTCGCGGGCGGCGAACTCGGGCTCCTGGACCTTCTCGACGTAGGCCGTCATGCCCTGCTCGGCATACTTCTGCGCAAGGTCGTACATGTTGAACCACATCGAGTGGATGCCGGCCAGCGTGATGAACTGGTACTTGTAGCCCATCGCGCCCAGCTCGCGCTGGAACTTCGCGATCGTGGCGTCGTCGAGATTTTTCTTCCAGTTGAACGACGGTGAGCAGTTGTACGCGAGAAGCTTGCCGGGATGCTGTTTGCGGATGGCCTCTGCGAACTGACGGGCAAACTCGAGATCGGGCTTGCCGGTCTCGCACCACACCATGTCCGCATACGGCGCATAGGCGAGACCGCGCGAGATCGCCTGCGCCACACCCGGTCGCGTGCGGTAGAAGCCCTCCGGCGTGCGCTCTCCGGTGCAATGCGGCTTGTCGTTCTCGTCGACATCGCTCGTAAGCAGATCCGCAGCCTCCGCGTCGGTGCGCGCAAGCAGGACGGTGGGCACTCCCGACACGTCCGCCGCAAGGCGTGCGGCGATCAGCTTCTGCACCGCTTCCTGCGTGGGCACCAGCACTTTACCGCCCATGTGACCGCACTTCTTGACCGAGGCGAGCTGATCCTCGAAGTGCACGCCCGCGGCGCCCGCGCGGATCATCGCCTTCATGAGCTCGAAGGCATTCAGAATGCCGCCGAAGCCCGCCTCTGCATCGGCGACGATCGGCGCGAAGTAGTCAACGTATTCGGCGTGTCCCGCGCGGATACCGCGCGCGCACTGGATCTCGTCCGCGCGCTTGAAGGTCGCGTTGATGCGCTCCACGACCGCCGGTACGGAGTTGACCGGGTACAGCGACTGGTCGGGGTACATCGCCATGTAGCTGTTGTTGTCCGCTGCTACCTGCCAGCCCGAGAGATAGATCGCCTTGAGCCCCGCCTTGACCTGCTGCATCGCCTGACCGCCGGTGAGCGCGCCGAGCGAGTTGACGTACGGCTCGGTGGTGACCAGCTTCCAGAGCTTTTCGGCGCCGATGCGCGCGAGCGTGTGCTCGATCTGCACGCTGCCACGGAGCCTCACCACGTCCGCTGCGGAATAAGTGCGCTTGACGCCGCTCCACCGCGCCTTCGTCTGCCAGTCCTTCTGCAGTGCCTTGACCGTCTGCTCGCTCATCGACTCGTCCTCATGTGAGATCCCTGTTTGTTTACGCCGGGTCGACCTGTTCAGGCCAGCGCCTGGTAAGCCGGTAAGGTCAGAAACGCCTCGAATTTTTCCGCGGTCGTGATCCTGTCGAGCAGGCTCGCTGCCCGTTCGAACTGACCGGCGGCGAAGGCCGCCGCGCCGTGCTGTGCCTGCAGCCTGGCCAGTTCCTCGCCCAGAATCGTACGAAAGAGCTCCACCGTGACCCGACGGCCGTCGTCGAGCACTCCACTGGCATGCCGGATCCATTGCCAGACCTGGGAACGCGCGATCTCGGCGGTCGCGGCGTCCTCCATGAGGTTGTGTATGGGCACACAGCCATTGCCGCCCAGCCACGATGCCATGTACTGCAGCGACACGTTGACGTTGTTGCGCAGGCCTGCTTCGGTGATCGTCCCTTCCGGCACCGCGAGCAGGTCGGCGGCGCGGACCTCGACGTCTTCGAGCTTGCGGTGCAGCTGGTTTGGCGTGGGCATCAGGCGATCGAAGATCTCCATTGCGACCGGCACCAGCCCCGGGTGCGCAACCCAGGTGCCGTCGTGACCGTCGCCCGCTTCGCGCTCCTTGTCGGCGCGCACCTTGGCGAGCGCAGCCTCGTTCGCAGCAGGATCGTTCTTGATCGGTATCTGCGCCGCCATGCCACCCATCGCATATGCGCCGCGGCGATGACAGGTCTTGATCAGTAGCCTCGAGTACGAGCGCAGGAAATGCGTCGTCATCGTGACCTGCTGCCGGTCGGGCAGCACGAACTCCGGGTATCGGCTGAACTTCTTGATGAAGCTGAAGATGTAATCCCAGCGGCCGCAGTTGAGACCGACGATGTAATCCTTGAGCTCCCAGAGGATCTCGTCCATCTCGAAGGCTGCGAGTATGGTCTCGATCAGTACGGTAGCCTTGATCGACTGCGGCGTGAGGCCGAGCACCTGTTCCGCGTGGCGGAACACGTCCGCCCAGAGGCGGGCCTCCAGGTGACTCTCGGTCTTCGGGAGGTAGAAGTACGGGCCGCTGCCGCGCTGCTTGAGACCAGCGTGGTTGTGAAAGAGGTAAAGACCGAAGTCGACGAACGCGCCCGGCACGGGCTGACCGTCTACCTGGAGATGCTTCTCCGGCAGGTGCCAGCCGCGCGGCCGGACGATCAGCGTCGCTACCGACGAATTCAATCGGTACGCGCGGCCATCGGGGCTCTGGAACTCGATCCGGCGCGTGACTGCATCGCGCAGGTTGATCTGTCCGCCGACCACGTTGTCCCAGGTCGGGGTCAGCGAATCCTCGCAGTCCGCCATGAACACGCGTGCGCCTGAGTTGAGCGCATTGATGATCATCTTGCGATCGGTCGGGCCCGTGATCTCGACGCGACGGTCGGCGAGGTCCGCGGGCGTCACCGTGACCCGCCAGTCGCTGTCGCGCACTGCCTGCGTCTCGTGCAGGAAATCGGGCAGCTGTCCACCGTCGATCTCGGCCTGGCGCGTCACCCGCCTTGCGAGCAGCTCCGATACCCGCGGGCCAAAGCGACGCGCAAGGTCACTCACGAAGCGCAACGCACCGTCGGTCAGTATCTCCGCGTATTCCGGACGCATGTCCCCCGTGACGGTGCAGCCAGGCGGCAGATCGAGCGCGGGCGTTGTGCTCAAGTACGAACTCTGGGTGAAATGTGCCGTCTGGAGGGAGTCGTTTGTTGCAGCGCAATAAGAGAATAGACTTTGCAGGCCGGCTGCGGCAAGAGTTGGCGAGGGCATGCGTCTAATACTGCTCAACAAGCCGTTCCGCGTGCTCCCGCAGTTCACCTCGCCGGACGAGCGCCGTTGCCTGCGCGACTACCTCCCGGTCCCGGACGTGTATCCGGCCGGCCGCCTCGACTACGACAGCGAAGGGCTGCTCGCCCTGACGGACTTCGGCCCGTGGCAGGCGCGAATCAGCCAGCCGGGGTCGGGTCTGCCCAAGACGTATCTCGTCCAGGTCGAAGGCGAGCCCCAGGCTTCGCAAGTGGCCCGCCTGCGCGAGGGCGTGATGCTCCCGGACGGTCCTACCCTGCCGGCAAACGCGACGCTGCAGGCGCCTCCCCGGTGGCTGTGGCCACGCGTTCCGCCGATCCGCCGCCGTCGTGAGATACCCACGGCGTGGCTCAGGCTGGAACTCAAGCAGGGTCGCAATCGCCAGGTCCGACGCATGACCGCCGCCGTGGGCCTCCCGACGCTGCGCCTGATCAGGACCGCGATCGGGCCTTTTTCGGTCGAGGGCCTGCAGCCCGGCGAGTGGCGCGAGGTTCCGCCAGCCGAGGCAGAGGCAGTGCTGGGCGGGATCAGGCGGCGCGTGCGTGCGCCGCAATCCGCATCGCGAGCTCGAGGGCCTGCTCGTAATTGAGTCGTGGGTCGACTTGCGAGCGGTAGGCGCGCGAAAGATCGCGCTCCTCGAGTCCGCGCGCGCCACCGATACACTCGGTCACGTCTTCGCCTGTGAGCTCGAAGTGCACGCCGCCCAGGCGGCTGCCGTGTTCGCGATGGATCCGGAAGGCGGTCTCGAGCTCGGCCACGATGTTGTCGAATCTTCGGGTCTTGACGCCGCCGGCGGTGGTTTCAGTATTGCCGTGCATCGGATCGCAGACCCAGAGAACCGGACCGCAGCCCGTGCCCACTGCGTCGATCAGACGCGGCAACTGGCCCGCGATTTTTCCCGCGCCCAGGCGATGGATCAGCACCAGGCGGCCCGGCTCGCTCTGCGGGTTCAGTACACGGCACAGGCCCTGCAGCCAATCGCCGGTCATCTCCGGCCCGATCTTCACACCGAGCGGATTGGCGATGCCGCGGCAGTACTCGACATGTGCACCCGAGAGGTCCGCGGTGCGCATGCCAATCCAGGGCAGATGGGTCGACAGGTTGTACCAGCGCTGCTGGCGCTCGATATGGCGGGTCTGTGCCTGCTCGTACGACAGGTGCAGCGCCTCGTGGCTGGCGTAGAACGGCGCGCGGCTCGCCTCGTGCACCTGGCTGCCGCTCATCGCCTCGAAGAAGTGCAGCGAGTCCGAGATCGAATCGACCAGCCGCTGATACTGGTCGCGCCACGGTGAGTGACGCATGAAGCCGAGATCCCAGTACTCGGGGTGATGCAGGTCGGCAAAGCCGCCGTCGACCAGTGCACGGACGAAGTTCAGTGTCAGCGCGGCCCGCTCGTAGCCGCGCAGCAGCAGATCCGGGTCGGGCTCGCGCTCGACGACACTGAATCCGGGCTTGTTCACCAGGTCGCCGCGGTAACTCGGCAGGGTCACCCCATCGCGGCTCTCGGTGTCGGCCGACCTGGGCTTGGCATACTGTCCCGCGAATCGACCCACCCGTATCACCGGCTGCTTCAGCCCATGCAGCAGGATCAGGCTCATCTGGAGCAGGATCTTGAGTTTCCGCGCGATCGCCCCGGATTCACACTCGGCGAAGGTCTCGGCGCAGTCGCCGCCCTGGAGCAGGAACCGTCTCCCCTGCTGTGCGTCGGCGATGTGGCGCTTGAGCGACTCGATCTCCCAGGAAACGACGATCGGCGGCAGCTGGGCGAGGTCCGAGAGGACCCGCGCGAGGGCAGCTGGATCACGGTAGGCCGGTTGCTGGACGGCCGGTCGCTGCGTCCAGCTCGACGGGGTCCAATCGTTGAGGGGCGGGCGCGCTGTCATGGCTGGATGCTACCCCGGATCGCTGCAGTGCAAAAGAAACCGGTTTGTGACGTAGAATCGCGCCCCTTCCCGGGCGGCGCCCCCTCGGATTCCCGCGATTGGATCCTTGAGCGCGCGCAGGGCCTGCCGCCCCGACCGGTTCTAGGAGTTTTGGCATGCATACGGTTCTCATACTCGGTGCGGGCAAGATTGGCTCGCTGATCTCGGGCCTGTTAGCCGAATCCGGCGACTACACGGTGCAGGTTGCGGATGTGAGCGAAGAGATCGCGCGCTCCATCGTCACCGCGCACGGGCTGCCCAACATGCACGCCTTCGGCCTCGACGCACGGGAGATATCGGCGCTTGCGGCCCATCTCGCGCGTCACCGCGTCGACGCCGTCGTCTCGAGCCTGCCCTTCTACTGCAACGTCGGCGTGGCCGAGGCCGCGCGCGGCGCAGGTGCGCACTATTTCGATCTCACCGAGGACGTTGAGGTCACGCGCGCAGTGCGCGCCCTGGCGGACGGCGCCCCGCAGGCCTTCGTGCCGCAGTGCGGGCTCGCCCCGGGGTTCGTCAGCATCGCGGCGAACTCGCTCATCTCGCACTTCGAGACGCTGCGCAGCGTCAAGCTGCGTGTCGGCGCGCTGCCGCAGAACCCCAACAACGTACTCAAGTACTCGCTCACCTGGTCCACCGAGGGTCTCATCAACGAATACGGCAACCCGTGCGAGGCGATCGTCGATGGCCGGCGCACCGAGCTCGCCCCGCTCGAAGGCCTCGAGGAAATCTCGATCGACGGCAAGCTGTACGAGGCGTTCAACACCTCCGGCGGGCTGGGCTCTCTCGGCGACAGCCATGGCGCGCGCGCGCAGAGCATGGATTACAAGACCATGCGCTACCCGGGCCACTGCGCGCTGATGCGCCTGCTGATGAACGATCTCAAGCTCAATCACGATCGCGAGACGCTGAAGCGCGTGCTCGAGAACGCCGTGCCACAGACTCTTCAGGACGTGGTCATCGTCTACATCGCCGTCGCGGGTCTTCAGGACGGTCAGCTCCGCGAGGAGACCTACGTGAGCCGGATCTATCCGCAGATGATCGCGGGACGGTTGTGGTCCGCCATACAGGTGACCACCGCTGCCGGGATCACGGCAGTAGTCGACCTCGTGCTTGCCGACCCGGCCCGGTATCGTGGCTTCGTGCGGCAGGAGGACTTCGCGCTCAGCGACGTACTGGCCAACCGTTTTGGCCGCTACTACGCCACGGGCGGCTCCAAGGACGTTTCGGCGCGGGTGGTTGCCTCGGGTCAGATCGGGCAGCAGCGCCTGCAGGCGGGAGCATGCTGATGGAAAAGTTTCTCACGAACTTAGGCGTAGAAGCCGTCAATCCGGGCGCCTGGGCCGCGGGCGCAGGCTGGCTCGTCGACGCGTCGAGCCCGCGGATCGACTCGGTGAATCCGGCCACCGGAGGTGTCATCGCCAGCGTGCATTGCGCGACCGCACCGCAGTACGAGTGCGTCATCGAGTCGGCGCGCGAGATCGCCGCGAAGTGGCGCGCGGTGCCGGCGCCGAAGCGCGGCGAGGCCGTGCGGCTGGTCGCCGACGAGCTGCGCCGGCACAAGTCGGACCTCGGCAGCCTGGTGTCGCTCGAGATGGGCAAGATCAAGCCCGAGGGCGACGGTGAAGTGCAGGAGATGATCGACATCGCCGACTTCGCGGTGGGCCAGTCGCGGATGCTCTATGGGCTGTCGATGCAATCCGAGCGCCCGGAGCACCGGATGTTCGAGCAGTGGCATCCGCTGGGCGTGGTCGGGATCATCAGCGCCTTCAACTTCCCGGTCGCCGTGTGGGCGTGGAACTCATTCCTCGCCGCGATCTGTGGCAACGTGAGCGTGTGGAAGCCCTCGCCCAAGACCGCGCTCTGCGCGGTCGCCGTGCAGAAGCTCTGCAACCGCGTCCTCGAGCAGCACGGGCTGCCGGGAATCTTCCAGCTCTTTATCGACGGCGGCACCGAGCTCGCAACGCGCTTCGTCGACGACCGGCGGGTCGACCTCGTCTCCTTCACCGGATCGACGGCCGTGGGACGCGAGGTCGGCAAGCGTGTGGCGGCACGCCTTGGCAAGTCCCTGCTCGAGCTCGGCGGCAACAACGCGATCATCGTCGACGAGCACGCCAATCTCGACCTGGCAGTGCCGTCGATCGTCTTCGGCGCAGTCGGCACGGCTGGTCAGCGCTGCACCAGCACGCGTCGAGTCTTTGTCCACGAGTCACGGCACGCGGAGCTCGAGCGGCGCCTGCGCGACGCCTACGGCCAGGTGCCGATCGGCGATCCGCTCGAGTCGGGGACGCTGATGGGTCCGCTGATCGATGCGGCCGCGGTGCAGCGTTACGAGGCGGCCGTGGCGGCCGCCGTCGCAAGCGGCGGAAGACTGGTGACGGGTGGCCGGCGGCTTGATCGCCCGGGATTCTTCGTCGAGCCCGCCATCGTCGTCGCCAGCCACGACGCGGAGATCGTCCGCACCGAGACCTTTGGACCCGTCCTGTACCTGATTCCCTATTCCGACCTGGATGCGGCGATCCGGATGCACAACGAGGTCGCGCACGGGTTGTCGTCCGCGATCTTCACGGACCGGCTGCAGGTGGCGGAGCGCTTCCTGTCCGCCGCGGGCTCGGACTGCGGTATCGCCAACGTCAACATCGGCACTTCCGGCGCCGAGATCGGCGGCGCGTTTGGTGGCGAAAAGGACACCGGCGGCGGCCGCGAGTCGGGTTCGGATGCCTGGAAAGCCTACATGCGGCGCCAGACCTGCACCGTCAACTGGAGCCGCGAGCTGCCGCTCGCGCAGGGGATCAATTTCGACCTGACGGCTTGAGAGCGGGCTTCGGGCGGGTGAGATCGCGGTAGAGAATTCCCACGAGTCGGGTCGGAGTCATGAAGCCCTGTCCGTAGCGGGCGTCGAATTCAGCGGTTGGGCGCGAGGCGAGCACCTCCTCGAGGTTGCGTCCGCTTTCCACACCCTCGCGGATCCGCCGCCCCACTGTGACGATCATGTCGCGGTAGTCGGAGAGCTCGCGCCGGTTCGACATCGGACCATGGCCCGGGATTATCAGCGTCGCGTCGTTGACACGGGCGAGGATCGCCTCGAGCGCCGCCACGAGCCCGGCGAGCGTTCCGCCGCTGTCCAGGTCGACAAAGGGATAGGTCCCGCTCAAGTACACGTCGCCGGTGTGAACCACATTTGCGGCCTGCCACCACAGCACCGCATCGCCGTCGGTGTGCGCATCGCTCACGTGCACTACGTCGAGACGGTCGCCGTTCAGATACAAGGTGACGGAGTCGTCGAAGGTCACCACGGGCAGCGCCCCCGCCGGCGCGGGTGGCACGCGCATGTCGAGGAGTGCTATGAACTGCTCCTCGGACAACCGGGTCCGCACGTTCTCGTGCGCGACGACCACACCGCCGGACTTTCCGAGCAGCTCGTTGCCACCGGTGTGATCCGGATGCCAGTGCGTGTTGATCACGAACCGGATCGGACCCTCGGCAATGCGCCCGATTGCCTCGGCTACCCTGGGTGCAAGCGGCGCCAGGCTGTCGTCGATCACCACGATTCCGTCGGCGCCGTTCCAGACGCCGATGTTGCCGTTCCTGCCGCTCATGAGCACGTGCAGCCCCGGCCGCAGGCGCTGGCTTGTGATCTCGACGCTGTCGTCGGCCGGACGCGGTTCCTGTTGAGGTTGCGCGGTCTGTGCGCATACCGCGGCGGTGACGAGCGCTGCGGGTAGGGCCAGCAAGCTGCGCACGATGCTTCCTCTCACGATCGAGCTTCCTGGTAGTCGGCGCGGCAGTATACGACTCCCGGTCGATTGACCGCTGCTATGATCGCGCTCATGCGCACCGGTAATCGGCATGCACGAGCATTCGCTGCAGCGTTGATTGCGGTTGCGGGTGTCTGCCTGGCGGACACACCCGTTCCCGCGCCGGGCGCGGACACTGAGCCTGCCCCTGTGCAGAAGGCCGGCGCGGACGGCGTGCTGATCCCGATCACCGGGCCGATCGGCCCGGCGACCAGCGACTTCTTCGTGCGGGCGCTGCGCGACGCCGGAGAGTCTGGCGCGCGCCTGGTCGTCGCGACCATCGACACGCCGGGCGGGCTCGACACGGCGATGCGCGACATGATCCAGGCCATCCTCGCTTCCAACGTGCCGGTCGTCGCCTTCGTGTCGCCGCGCGGCGCCCGGGCCGCGAGCGCGGGCACCTACCTCGTGTACGCGAGCCACGTGGCGGCGATGGCGCCGGCGACCAATCTCGGCGCCGCAACCCCGGTGCAGATCGGCGGCGCACCGGCTGGACCGCCGGGCGGCGCGCCGGAGCCTGCGAAGAAGGACAAGCCCTCGACTGAGGATGATGGTAAGGAATCGCCGGTGCCCGGCAACGCGCTCGAGCGCAAGGCGGTCAATGACGCGGTCGCGTACCTGCGGAGCCTCGCGGAACTGCGCGACCGCAATGCCGAGTGGGCCGAAGCCGCGGTACGCGAGGGCGCGAGTCTGTCGGCGAGCGAGGCGCTCAGGCAGGGTGTCATCGACCTCATCGCGGACGACCTGCCCGCATTGCTCGCGGCGCTGGACGGCCGCACGGCGCGCATGCCATCCGGGGATACGACGCTGCGCACCGCCGGGATCCTAATGCGCACTGTCGAGCAGGACTGGCGCACGCGGTTGTTGTCACTGATCACGAACCCCAACGTCGCTTACCTGCTGATGCTGATCGGCATCTACGGGCTCCTGCTCGAGGGCTACAACCCGGGCTCGGTGCTGCCGGGCGTAGTCGGCGCGATCAGCCTGCTGCTCGCGCTGTTCGCATTCCAGGTCTTGTCCGTCAACTACGCCGGTCTCGCGCTGATTGCGCTCGGCGTACTGCTCATAATCGCCGAGAGCTTCGCCCCTTCGTTCGGCACACTGGGTCTCGGCGGTATCGTCTCGTTCGTGATCGGCTCCGTCATGCTGCTCGACGACGACGTGCCAGGGTTCAGCATTGCGTGGCAGCTGATCGGTGCGATGGCGCTCGCCGGATCGCTGGTGCTGCTCGCGATCGTCTCGTTCGCGGTGCGCGCGCGGCGTCGGCCGGTCGTCTCGGGCGGCGAGGCACTGCTCAGCGAGCGCGCGGAGGCGATCGAGTCCTTCGATGCCAAGGGTGTCGTGCGCATACATGGCGAGCTGTGGAATGCGACCAGCCACACGCCCGTGCGCCAGGGACAACGCCTGCGCATCCTGAGCCGCGACGGGCTCACGCTCGTGGTCGAACCCGAATCCGACTGACTGCAGGGTGAAAGACATGATGAGCTTTGCAACGCTGGCATTTGTGGTGGTGGTGGTCCTCGTGCTCGCCACCCAGATTTTCAAGATACTGAACGAGTACGAGCGGGGCGTCGTGTTCACGTTCGGGCGCTTCACCGGCGTCAAGGGGCCCGGCCTCATCATCCTGATCCCGCTGATCCAGAAGATGGTCAAAGTTGACCTGCGCGTGATCGTGCTCGACGTGCCGACCCAGGATGTGATCTCGCGTGACAACGTATCGGTCAAGGTCAACGCCGTCGTTTACTTCCGGATCGTCGATCCGGCCAAGGCGATCATCCAGGTCGCCAATCCTTTCGAGGCCACGAGCCAGCTCGCGCAGACGACGCTGCGCTCCGTGCTCGGCCAGCACGAGCTCGACACCATGCTCTCGCAGCGCGACAAGCTGAACGTGGACATCCAGCGCATCCTCGACCATTCAACCGACGCCTGGGGCATCAAGGTCGCGACGGTCGAGATCAAGCACGTCGACCTGAACGAGAACATGATCCGCGCGATGGCGAAGCAGGCGGAAGCCGAGCGCACCCGCCGCGCGAAGATCATCCACGCCGAGGGCGAAAAGCAGGCGGCGGCGCAGCTGGTCGAAGCGGCGGCGATGCTTGGACAGGAGCCCAAGGCGCTGCAGCTGCGCTACCTGCAGACGCTCGCCGACATCTCGAGCGAGAAGACGACGACCATCGTCTTCCCGCTGCCGATGGATCTCCTCCGGCCATTCATCAGCGACAAGTCGTAGGCGGGCGCGGCTCAGTCCTCACCGGCGGCTCGTCGTGCCGCCCGAAGGAGCGTCTCGAGCCGTTGCGCGGAGATTGGCGCACGTGTGCGCAGCTCCTGCGCGTGCAGCGACAGGCGGAACTCCTCGATGGCCCAGCGCAGCTCGGCGAGCCGCGGATCCCGGTGACCTTC
>Ga0207701_10003971_pt1 | contig 15091 bp, 19 predicted proteins | sample KBSSwiSSwithPhiX_FD_184294 | JGI IMG/M metagenome (GOLD analysis project Ga0207701, IMG submission 184294) | Switchgrass rhizosphere bulk soil microbial communities from Kellogg Biological Station, Michigan, USA, with PhiX - S5 (SPAdes) (version 2) | ecosystem: Environmental > Terrestrial >... | reverse complement strand
TGATGATGTACAACAAATTGATTACGTTGCCGTCGAACACCGGCAACGAAGGTTGAGGTTGAAGCGCTCCAGCACTGCAATCGATGTAGAGCGTGTCGGCGGTGGCAGCCTCGAAGCCGCCGTCTAGATAAATACCCGTCGGCTCGATCGCGCGCACGCGGCCCAGCCGCACCACATCTTCAATGCTGCGCAGCCTTGTCAATTCATCACGTGAAACGATCGCGCAGCGAAAAGTCGTTGGCTCCACCGACTCGTCAATTCTGCAGAGCAGACGTCCAGCCTCCAGGCGCGCGAATAAGTCTGCAGCGTCGGTCGCTTCGGAGATGGCATCAAATTGTCCAAGCATTCCGCGGAAATGTTGAATCCCGGCCTGCATGTTCGCTCGATCCTGAAGCCACGCGTCGCGCGGCCTGATCCAGCGGATGCGGGCTGCCGCAACTCCGTTGTCCAACAGCCAAAGGCACGCGTCCATGCCGGTCTTGCCCGAGCCGACAACGGTGTATCGCGCGAAGGAAAGTTCGATGTCGGGAAGGCGGTTCGGCGCGACGCACTGCACCCCGGCCGCAACCGCGTACTTGGGCGGGTGGGTGGCGGGCACTTCGGTGCGCGCGTGAGTCGCATCGACCAGCTTTCGTCGCACGGTCAGCAAGCTTTCGCCGCCTCCGTCGACGTGCCTGAGCTGATGAATACCGTGGTCACCTGACAGATAGTCGACTCCCGGCAGCCACGTCACACGCCCCGACGGGAGGAATCGCTCGTGCATCAAGCGATCGAAATACGCCAGCACCTCGGCTCCCGTCGCGCGATGCTCTGACGATGCTCCCTGACCGCTTGTCTCGGGCACGGGTCGCGAAACTACGCCGTACCAAGCCGAGGGCTGGTGCAGCCTTACGTAAGGATAGGCGTCGTTCCAGTGACCACCCGGGGCCTTGCGTCGATCGACGATCGTGACACTGGCGTCCGAGTGGTCAAGCAAGGTATCGACGAAGGCCATAGCGGTGGCGCCCGCGCCCACAACCAGGTAATCAGTTTCCGGCGCAGGGTGTGGCATGAGCTCGACTCCTCGCTGGGGTCCTTTGAAGCATCTTAAGGCTCGCTTCCCCCTTGAGGTAGCAGTCGAGTGCGTGAGAAGCCCTTCGCCGTTAGCTGCCTAGCTTCTGCCCACGAGCGCCTTAGTAGTCCGTTTCGGAAGTTCGCACACGTATTTTTAGGCAGCCAATTTTAGGTGCTGGGTTTCGGCGTAGCGCGAGCGCATGCGCGCGATCAGAGCGTTCAGGTCGGCGCGGGTAAATTTCCACTCGAAGGGCTGCGCGATCGTTTCGAAGTAGCGCTCGAAGTTTTCGAGTCGCTCGGCCACGGCCGCCCGACAAGTGAAGTCGTTCGGTGTGAGAGCCTTGCGCTGAACGATCGAGAAGTAGATCTCGATCTGGTTGAGCCAACTCGCGTGCACCGGGCCGTGAACCGGCACCAATCGCGGATGAGCTTGGGTTAGCCGCTGGACCGACGCGTCGCCACGGTGTGACGAGCCGTTGTCCATGACCCAGAACACCCGGCGCGCATCCTTGTAGGGCGACTGACGCATGACTTGTTCGACGAGTCGCTCGAATGGCGCGATGCCGGTGGTCGCTTCGCAGCGGCCGAAGATCTTCGCTCGGTGCACGTCAAGAGCGGCGAGATAGGCCCAGGCTCCGCCGCGTGCGTACTCGTGTTCGACACGCATCATTTTGCCGGGTCTGGTCGGCAGACTCGGATGAACGCGTACGCGAGCTTGAATGCTGGTCTTCTCGTCCGTTGACACGACGAACTCGTCTTCGCGCAGCGGCTTGCTCTGCCAGCATCGCGCGTACAGGTCCAGGATCCGCCCGGCCTTGACCTGGAAGTGAGGGTCACGCGGGAAGATCCAGCAGCGATGCTGCCATGGGCGAATCGCATCTTCATGCAGCCATCGCCAAACCGTGCTGTCGCTGATACGCGCGACCAGACCCGACTGTTGCGCGTACCGCGCCACGTCAGAGACGCTCAGCCGAGACAGCGGCAAGCCCAGCGTCGCCGGTAACTCGCAGGCGAGCGCCTTGATCTCAACGGTTAGCTCTGGGGGGAAAAGCCCGGGGACGTCCCGGGCGGGCTCGTTCGTCGAGGCCCGCCAATCGATCCTTGAAGAAGCGCTTGCGCCATTGGCTGACCACCTCGCGGCGCGTATCGAGCCGAGCCGCAATCTCGTCGTTGTCCATGCCTTCGGCCGCCATCAAGATCATCTTGGCGCGAACGACTTCGAAATACGGCAACGTATATCGAGCCGCCCGCCGATTCAGCTCGGTTGCCTCCTTGGTCGATAGTTCGATATGGAACGGACTCTTCCTCGGCATATGAAGACCCTCCTCGAAGGATCTTGCGAAGATGCCATACGTGACCGAACTTATCAATCGAATACGTGTGTATATTTAAGAAAAGACCTACTAAGGGGCTAGAACCGTACTCGTTTGAGCTGCATTGACATAAGCCGTCGCGTCAGCCGGCAACAGCAGTCGCCGATCGCGCAGTGCATTGGCTGCCGCAGTCACTGCTGCCACATAGCCCGCATGGTCGGTGTAGCGCTCTGCAACCGATCGGCGAGGATCGCCGGTGGCCGTCCGCTGCGCCGCCGTGGTCGGAAAGTTGATCGTCTGCCCGGCGCTCTCGCACCCGTCCGGGCCACCGAATGCGGCTGCTCGCAATGCCCAGCCGCTGTAGGTAGCGATCGGCGCAGCAACCTGGGGCAGTCGGACCCCGGCCACCTCGTTGCCGTCGGCATCAACCCTCGAGACGAAGGATGGATAGACCTTACCTGTTGCCTGCGGCGGTTCGATTGACAGAATGCCTTTGTCGAAATCGGGGCCGAAGTCAAACACATTGCGGACCGTGATGAGACCGGTATAGGTCACCCCGGGGATGGACGGCCAGCCCAGATTCGCCTGTGGCACTTGGCCGATGCCGAGGGGGGAATTCGCGGTGGTGGCCGAGAAGACGGCGGTACCGTCGGAACGCAGGGGCACCGCACTGGGGGGCGGCGCCGTGCCGTCGACCCATTGATCCATCGCAACCAGGATGGCACGCAGTGCCGGGCTTGGGTCGATCGTGTTCCGTGGTTGGGCACATACCCCGGGTGAATTGGGCGGATTGCCCGAAACCGTGTGCTCAACGCCGGACAGGAGGTAGAACCGAACATTGTCCGGATCCGCAATGTCGTTGCCGGCGGTATCCGTGTGCACGAGCGATCCGGTCTTGACCCAGTATTCGTTGGCCGAGTTGACTGACATCACCTTCGGACAGGTGTTGCTCTGCTGACAGCGGCTATTGCGGCCGTCGGTCTTGCCGGTCAGAGAGTCGGTGAGCGAGGCATAGGCGAACGGGAACGGTGCCTCGGGGTACAGGTGGTTCTGACGATTTCGCTCCGTGCGGCCCGACTGCGAGAAGCGGTAGTTCAGGCCAATACCGGTACCGGCCGCGATCCAGTTCTCGACGCCGTCGAAGACCTTGCCGCCGACCTCGTTCTGATTGAATCCCAGCCACACGAAGTCGTTCATATAGCGGCCGGGCTGCGACACCGTGTACCCCAGCACCCGCGTCACATCGTTGGCAAGCGGGTTGGGTGTATTGACCGTGTCGACGGTTGCCCGCCTCAGGAACGACACGAAGTCCCGCGTCGCCGCGAAACCGATCCCTGAGACCGTCGGGTCGATCGCGGTGTAGGTGAATTCGTAGACCGCGCTCTGCATGAACGCTGTTCCTGCGGGGAGCAGACGGATCGAGTTGGTGCTGGCGTATTCCCATCCGCTCGCTGGGACTGTCGTTGGCGCATCGGTCAGGTGATCACGCACCGTCAGGGTGGCCTTCGTCTTGTCCGGTGTTGCAGCGTTGTACGACAGGGTGTAGCTCATCGTCGTCGCGTTGTCGAAGACGATGTACTCGTAGCTCGGCCCCGTGATCGACGAGCCGTCGGCGTTCTTGGCGATCGGCAACGTGATGTTGAGATTGTTGTTACCGACCGGCGCGGATGGATCCCAACCATTCCAGGCCATGGTGTAGCCCTGGTTCATCAGGAAACCCTGACCGGCATCCGCGGCAGTCGTTGGATCATTGCCGCCCGACGATTGGTTGAGCGCCCCGAAGAGCTTGCCGCCGCGGTTGTTGACCTCGACGAACAGTTTGTGATTCCCCTGCGTCAGGTCGACGGGCTTCAGGATGTAGAAGTCCATCGAATACTCGACGCGACCCCGGGCGTTCCGAGGAGCGAGAGCGAGATCGACGATGACGGCATTGCGCGGGTCGTTCGGATCGAGCTCGCCGTAAGCCTTGCCGCGCAACTTCTCGTAGGCTCCAACGCTGCCGAACGTCTTACCTTCGAAGGCGGTGGTCCTAGACGTTACGTCGATGCGAACGATGCCGGACGGTGCGGCAGGTTCGTCGTCTCCACCTCCGCAGGCCACGGCTATCAAGGCGGCAGCCACGACGGCGAAGCTGCGCCCCAGGCTCAAAAGCGAAGGCATGCTTGTCTCCAAATATCGTTGGCTCGCTTCGGGCAACCATGACCCGATCTCACACGTCTCGCGCTAAGCGTTGAGTCGGTGTGTAGAAGTAGCGTATTCCGCCGCCGCTCCGCGACTCTTGACCGTGGTCAAGAAATGCGGCGAACCGCATTCGCGTTTTCCCGATCGTGCAACGGACGGCCGCCTGCCCAGCGGGCCAACGGAACTGGCGATCACTCTTGGCTATCGGCACCTCTGTGTAGACGAGCACCACGCGGTCGGGTCCCGGGTGTTCCACGCGGCTTCGGCCAAACGCACTTTGTGGCGCGCTGCGTCCGGTGTGAAAGGCGGCAGCGGCGGCTTGGTTTCATCGAGCGAGTCTCCCTTGTGACCATGATCGCGGCTAAGAGACATCTGCACTGCCAGCGAGTTCAGCCTGTTCTAGCAGCATGCTGCGCCACGCGCGTCACCAGCCAGGATCACCATGCACGAACCGACGTTTTCTGCCGCCAGCGGGCCCAGCCGCGTAGGCCGCGCCTTGGGCCGCATTGCGCTGGTCGTCGGGATTTTGTGCGCCGCAGCCGCGTTGCTGGCTGGGCCGGCCTACCGCACTGAAGTGCTGCCGCTTGGCGCGTCGTTGCAGACCATGCGCTGGGCAGCGACCGTCGCTATCGGCGGCACCGTGGCTGCATTGCTGGCGGTGCTGTTGTCGGTCGCGCCGTCGGTCCCTGTGCGCGCGCGTGGCGTCGCGGCGTTGGCGTTGCTCATCAACGTGCTGGTGGCGGCGCCACCGCTGTACATGTACTGGCAAGCGCAGCACCTGCCCAAAATCCACGACATCAGCACTGACAGCGACAATCCGCCCAGCTTCGAGGCCGTGCTGCCGTTGCGCAAGGGTGCACGCAATGCGGTTGCCTATCCAGCCAGTACAGCCGCTGAACAGCGCAAGGGCTATCCCGACATCGGACCGCTGACGTTGCCGCTGGCGCCGCAGGTGGCCTTCGAGCGTGCGCTGCAGGCCGCACGGGCGATGGCCTGGGACGTCGTGGCCGCCGAGCCCGAGGCACTGCGCATCGAAGCCACAGACACCACGCTGCTGTTCGGCTTCAAAGACGATGTGGTTGTGCGCATCACGCCACAGGCCCAGGGCAGCGTGGTCGACGTGCGCTCGCTGTCCCGTGTGGGCGGCAGCGATTTCGGCACCAATGCCAAACGGGTGCGCGCGTACCTCAGGCGTTTGTCGGACAGCGCAAGCGGGCCATAGGCAGCCGGCGCGCATGAACAGTCGCCATCTCGATTTGGCGGAAGACCGCTCGGTGGAGTGGCCCTTCAAGGAGGGCGACTTCGTCTTCAACCGCAGCAACGGGACGATCGGAGCACGCAGCCCGTGCAACCCGGCCGGACTCATCGATCCGATCAGCGGCGTCCTCGGGACCCTCGAGTACGACCACGGCGACGGCATCTCTATCACCGGCGGCTTCATCTATCGGGGCAGCGCGATTCCCGAGCTATTCGGCAAGTACGTGTTCGGCGACCTCGCGCTGCGCAGCCAGCCGACGCGCGTCGACGGGCGTTTGTTCTACGCCGACATCGTGACCGGCGAGATCCGCGAGTTCCTGCTGCCCCAGTTCGAGAACGGCGACCTGCCGTTCGGGCTCACGGTACCCGGGTTTGGAGAGGACGCGTTCGGCGAGCTGTACGCGCTCGTGACGAACACGCCGGCCAACGGAACGGGTGGCATCGTCTTTCAGATCGCAGCCATTCCCGAACCGGCGGAATGGGCCCTCATGGGTCTGGGCCTGGCCTTGCTGCCTTTGCTTCGAGTGAGCACCGGCGAGCTGGATACGTTCAGCACTGGCATCGAGGGCTGGTTCGCCGGGGGTGGCCCGTTCGGACAAGTCCCCTCGCCGCCACCGTCCGTGGTATTAACCGGCGGACCCGTCGCAGACCGGCTGCACGGTGCCGACCATCCGGTACTACGAAGAAATGGGGTTGCTTCCACCGGCTGCCCGGACCGAGTCGGGCCAGCGCAACTACGATGAAGCAACGTTGGGTCGCCTTACCTTCATTCGCCGATGTCGTGATTTGGGCTTCTCGATCGAGCAGGTGCGTGGACTTGTCGGCTTGGTCGACGAGCCGGACAGACCGTGCCTTGAAGTTCATGAGGTTGCAGCTCTTCACTTGATCGAGATTCGCCGCAAGCTGGATGACCTGAGAGGACTGGAGGCCAGCCTCGACGCCTTCGTTTGCAGGTGCGACACGGCGTGTGCCGGAGGTGCCGCGGTCGACTGCATCATCCTCGAGGACTTGGCTCGCCCTGCGAAGAAATCGCAGGTCATCCAAACGGCGAACTGCTGCTAGGCCGAGGCGTACCGGCCCTTCAAGCGCAAGGAATGGGCCTATCGGCTGCGAACTCCGCGCCGACGCGCCCGAGCAGCGATCAACAAGAAGCCTCCGGCCATCAGGATGAACGTCTCGGGCTCGGGGATGGCCTGAATGTTGTCGACGCCCAGCAGCCCCGAAACGCGCTCTGGCGGGAAGTCGGGGACGATGCCGTTGAAGATGCGGAGCACCGTCGTTTTTGATAGCAAGGTCGGCGCACTTCCCTGCAACACGGTGAGATCACTGGGCGTTATCGGAAAGATGGCGTGGGTCCAGGCCCCGCCAGCCGGCAGGAGCACGCTGAAGCTGGTCACCGCCTCGTTGAGCGGCGGGCCGGGAATCGGGTCCTCGAGATAGAGGCGGATCGTCAGGTCTGCGAACGGCCTGGAACACCGCTCCGACGACGCCCGAAGGCTGGAAGCAACTGGCGGAGTCACTGCGCGCGGCGGCGGCACCCAATGTCGAGTCGATGCGTCAGCGGTTGAAGGTGAAGGTCGAGCCCGGGACGATGGCCGGCGTCAAGATCTATACCGTCACGCCAGAAAACATCCGACCGGAGAACAGGGATCGCATCCTGGTGCAGATCCACGGCGGCTGCTACGTGCTCAATCCGGCCGAGGCAGCGCTGCCCGAGGCAAGGCTCATCGCCGCGATCGGCGGCTACAAGGTCATCGCGGTCGACTACTGCATGCCGCCCGAGGCGTACTTCCCCGCTGCGCTCGACGACTCGATGGCGGTCTACAAGGATGTCATCGCCAGCGTTCACGTGGTCCAAGTCCGCAGATGACATCCTCGCCAGCATCGAAAGATTTTGTCTGCGAACTTCTAACTCACCACACTAGCGGGGAGCCGATTAGAGGATTCGAAGCCTCGGGTCTAGGGATGACCTGACACGGGCAACGTGTCAGAGACATCGCTTAAATCGGATCAGGACGCGGGCAAGCTTGCCGATGTCTGCACACACGCATATCGTCTATGCATATGCACGAAGCCGTTCTGCGCAGCTTTCATGTTTGAGCTTGCGGATCGCCTTGGCCTCGATCTGGCGGATGCGCTCGCGCGTCACGTCGAACTGCTTGCCCACCTCATCCAGCGTGTGCTCGTTGTTCATGCCGATTCCGTAGCGCATACGCAGAACCTTCGCCTCCTGGGGCGTCAGGCCCTCTAGAATCTCGCTGACGACGGCTTGCAGGTCCGCCTGCATGGCGGCCTCCATCGGTGCGACGTTGTGGGTGTCCTCGATGAAGTCACCGAGCGTCGTGTCACCTTCGTCACCGACCGGCACTTCCATCGAGACCGGCTCCTTGGCGATCTTCATGATCTGCCGCACCTTCGCTTCGGGCAGCTCCAACTTGTGCGCAATGGTCGCGGCATCCGGTTCGCATCCGAACTCCTGCAGATGGACACGGCTCACGCGGTTGATCTTGTTGATCGATTCGATCATGTGCACCGGGACACGGATGGTGCGGGCCTGATCGGCGATCGCCCGCGTGATCGACTGGCGAATCCACCACGTCGCATACGTCGAGAACTTGAAGCCACGTCGGAACTCGAACTTCTCGACCGCCTTCATCAGTCCGACATTGCCCTCCTGAATGAGGTCGAGGAACTGCAGGCCTCGATTGGTGTACTTCTTGGCGACCGAGATGACCAGGCGCAGGTTCGCCTCGATCATTTCCCGCTTGGCGACGGATGAAAGGCGCTGCCCTTCGACCATTCGCTTGTTGACGGCCCTGACTTCGTCGAGCGGGATCTCGGCCTCGGCCTGCAGGGCGACGAGCCGGCTCTGCAATTCCTGAATGGCAGGAACATTTCGGCTCAGGGCTGCGCTCCAACGGTAACCAGCGGTCGCTTCGACCCCAATCCAGTCGAGGTTCAGCGCGTTGGGCGGGAACTGCTCGATGAAGCGTTCTTGCGGCATCGAGCATCTGTCGACGGCAATCCTGCGAATCTCGCGTTCCAACCCGCGTACTTCGTTGATGTGGGATCGCACCAGGCCGCACAGCCGATCGATCGTCTTGACGGTGAGGCGCATGCCCATCATCTGGTCGCAGAGCGATTGCTGTGCCTTGCGATATGCGACCGACCCGTGCCCAGCTGTCGCCAGTGTCCTCCGGACCGTCTCGAAGCTGGCGCGCAGGACCGCGAACTTCTCGAGTGCAGCCGTCCGCATCTCTTCGAGCCGGCGGGTCATCGCTCGGCTGCCGCCCTTGCCATCGTCGTCATCCTCCTCGTTGAAGGAATCGACATCTTCCTCGGCGACGTAGTCGTCAGCCTCGCCCGCGACGACGAACCCGTCGACGACCTGCGAGATGGCGAGCTCGCGCGAAGCGATCCTGGCCTCCGAAGAGAGGAGGTCGAGCATGACCGGCGGAAACGCCGAGACCGCAGCCATCATGGCCTGCAACCCGCTTTCGATGCGCTTGGCGATCTCGATCTCGCCTTCTCGCGTCAGCAGCTCGAATGAGCTCATTTCGCGCATGTACATCCGCACCGGATCGGTGGTGCGCCCGAACTCGGAATCAACCGTGGCGACGGCGGCTTCGGCTGCCTCTTCGGCCTCGTCTTCAGTCGCGGCAGTACCAGCGGCGCCGTTGACCAGTAGAGTCGCCGCATCGGGCGCCTGTTCGTAGACGGCAATCCCCATGTCGTTGAGCATCCGGACCGTCGCCTCGAGCACTTCGGCGTCCACCAGCTTTTCGGGGAGATGGTCGCTGATCTCCTGGTGCGTCAGGAAGCCCCTCGACTTGCCCATTTTCAGAAGCGCCTTCAGATCGTCGCGACGTCTTTCAACCTCTTGTGCTGTGAGGGCGGTCACGTCCAAGCCGAACTCTCGGATCAGGGCGCGCTCTTTGGACTTCGGAACCTTGACGCGCAAGGGCCTTGAGGGCTTCGAACCGTCGAGCAGATTCGTGGACGCTGGTGGGAGATCTCTGTTAGCGGTCGCGCTCAATCCAGCTTCGCTTGGTGACCTGGCTGCTGTGTTCGCCCCATTCACTCCCGGTTTGCGCTTGCTTGGTCGTTGCGACTGCATGGCGTTATCTGCAGTCTTCTCCTTTGCACCGAGTGGGGCGACTCTCTTTCGAATGGCAGATATGTTGTCGCCTGTGAGGGGCAAACGAAGGGCTTTGTTGTGGGTCATGGATTCTTCATGTCATGCGAGGGCGTCTCGCTTCGGAGGCTAGGCAGGTGCCTGAGATTCACAGTGAGGCAAGAATAGATGAGGACACGTTGCCAACTTGAAAGCCTTGCGGCTGGCCTTGTTCACCGATGGCGCGCGCAAAAACGCGCGTCCCCTCGATCGCTTGCGCAGTCGAGAGCGACACGCAACAGTAGTACAGCACTAAGTCACCTGGCTCCCCTTTTGTGACTCGAAAAAACGATAGGAATTGCCGCAGGTAGGGTTGTCCGAGTCACCGTTTGTCGCCGAGATGAAAAGGCAAAGCCCTGATCTAGTCTGGCCAAACGGCGCGCGAAAACCTGTTAAGAACCGACCGCGGGATGAGCCGCTCGACCGTACCGGACTTGCCCTTAAACAGAGGGTAATTGTCGAGATCGAAACCGAACGGCAAGCCGATGGCAACGATCACATGAGATTCCCACGGGTCTCGTCCAAGCGTTCAACGGGCACTTTGTCCGTCACGCGGACTAGTTCACTGGGATGAAAACCGACGCGCTCGATCACTTGCGCAGTCGCGAGCGACAGACAACAGTGGTACAGCACCACGTTCTAGCTCCATTGGTGACTTAGAAATGAGATGAATTGCCGCGGGGAACCGGCAGGCGAGCTAACTCGCCTTCTCCCGAGGTCTTTCGCTTCGCTCAAAGACTGCTGACGAGAGACGAGCGCCAGCGGAATGAGCTTGTGCGGACAGCGAAATGGTGCAGCTAGTCGCGCCGCAGGCCCCCCCTCTCAAGGAGGGGTGTCGACACAGAGAGGGATGCGAGCTATCCCGGTGTCGCTCCGGATGCCGCTGCGGTCATGCGCAACGCTCGAAGCCCGGACATCCTGAGGATTGTCTATGTCAATGCGAGCCATCCTCGGACGGCCCCCGGGCCCCATTCGGGATGTGGCGGGGGCGTGTCGGTCCTGCGACGCTGGCGCCAGCCCGCTTCGGACCTTTTCGCCCCTCGAGTTTCCTCTCGACCTTCGTTCGCGAATTGCCGACCCCTTTGACGGCGGTTCGGACTTCGGCCGGGGACGCGCCGGGTTTCTTGGCCTCGTAGCTCGTCTCGTACCTCTGAGCGCCGGCTACCTTGGCGCGGTCCTGAGAGCGGCCGCGTTTCGGTCACGATAGTCTTCGGATAACGGGACGGTGAGTGCTATAGAGCGATTCAGCAAGCGGCGTGCCGCGGCTCGCGCGCATACACCCTCGGCGAGAGAGCATCGGCTGCATGCCCGCAGGGCAGCGCCCCGCCGCTTCGCGCGTATGACTAGATCGCTAGGACCAACGCGCGCGTGGAAATCGATTTAGGAAGTTCGGGGAGAGCAGCCATTCATTGCCACTCTCGCTTGTTGCGTTGACCACGCCGTGTTGGTACAGGTCAACGTCGTCGTCTGGCACGGCGACACACACAGTCCCAAGCTGACAGTGGTTCGCGTCGGGCGGATGCTCCTCTACACGAATCAATTTGTCGCCAGCAAATCCGACCCGCTCAATCATCAACGCCGATTCGGGCGTCCCGACGAAGTACAGCACCACCGCAACCTCCTTTAAGGCCATCAACGATGCGGACTCAAAAGCGCCTTGACTCCCCTAGGGAAAGGGAAATTTAGCGGAGGCCGGCGGGCGCTGTATCCGGTCCTACACTGAGGCCTGTCGAAGCCCGCTCTGGTGCAGCCCGCCGACCCTCACACTTGCGAAGCTGCTCCCTGGTGGGAGCTACGAGATCCAAGCCGTTCAATCCGGCCGAGGTGACCAAATTGACCAAGGTGACTATATTGGAGCGATGCAGCCCCCGCGCTCCCTCACCTCTTCGCAAGCCAAAGCCAGCCTTGGCGAGCTCTTGACTACGCTAGCAACTAACGGCCCGGTCGACATCACACGCAACGGCCGCCAGGTTGCTGTCCTATCTGCGTCGGGCCATCGTCAGAGCGCTCTCGAGCGATCTCGAGTGGCAGAGCTCGCAGAGTTGTATGCAGCCGGCAGAATCACCTGGAAAGAAATAGCCGCCGAGACGGGTGTGGCCTTCGGTGACCTGCTCGATGCGCTCGCCAAACAGAACCTTCGGTTGCCGCGCGTGACGCCGGCAAAGAGCCCTGAGCAAGTTGCGCTGCTCGATGCTGCGACAGGCGGCAAGGTGGTGAAACCCTTTTACCTTGTCGTCACGGACTCCGCGCCACTCATCACGCTGGGTGTCGCGAAGGCTCTCGACGCATTGCTAGCGCCCAAGCTCCCCATCATCATCCCGGACATGGTGCGCTTCGAGGTCATTCGAGACGTAGCTAAGTCAGGAGCCCAGGAGGTGGCCGACTGGATTCGAGAAACCGAAGGCGAGGCCCTTCGAGTGGCAAGCACCGAGGTCTGCGAGGAGTATCTGGCTCTCTCGGCCGCGAGGCCGGGCACCAAGACGGCCGGCCGCGGCACACAAGCTGCGGCAGAAGTGCTGTGCAAAGTGCTTGCCCAAAAGGAACAAGGCGCTGTCTTGTTGTTCGAAGACAGCGATGTCCGCGAGCAGAACTTCCTCGTTCGGATGCCCGCCGAATTTCTTGTGACCTCCACCTCCGAGTTCCTCTTCGAACTCGAGAGCCTTCATCTGCTGCCGAGTGCGGCGGCAATTCTCCAAAGAGCGACGGCGACTCGGGCCAACGAGATTCGGAACCGGCGCGCTGGCGGTGCCGTCTGAAGGAGACGCTGCCCAAGAGCGTTGGCGCAGTTTTTGCTCGATTCGACCAACCTGGTACCTTAGTGACCCCTCCAGCAATCCTCCGGCCTCCGCCGTTGCGTGATAGCCCTCGAGCCGCGCCACCGCGATCAGGGATAGGCACGCTCCTGCGGTCGGCATGTCTGCACCACCTTCGAACTTTGAAGCCGCCTTCGATAGCGTCCCCGCAGAAGTCGTCGGCTGGGAGAGTCCGCTTGCCCGCGCTTCGAAATCCGATGACTGTTGGCACCGGACATTAGCGATTGGCTCTGTTGGCGTTGATCTGGAAGCGATCACAGATGCCCGCGTTGCAGGCCCTGTACAACTTGTGGGGTTCACAGACGGCATTTACGTGTCACTTAGGAGGACCGAAGTCATGACGAGTACCGTCAAGGCAATCATCAACCAGTTGGAAAGGCGGCGTCAGCGACTGCGCTCATGGGTGACGCAAGACTCCCATCCGCTCGTGATTGATCAAGTACGTGATGCTCATGCTGCTCTGGGGGCGATGGCTGGAATCCTCGGCGAGATGGCGCCGGCAATGTCTCGTCTGCTGGTGGATGCGATAGACAATGAACAACGCATGCAATCGCTGCGCGAAGAGCAGAAGGTGCGCGACAAGGAGAGAGCACGTCAGTTGCGTGCCGACGCGGAGACCGAGGAGGATCAGGTCCACGCCGAATTCCTCAAGACGACGGCTCAAACCTACGAGCACAGCGTTGACGTACCTGACATGTCGGACGTCAGAGTGGCGGGCGTGTTGCTGACAGCAAGCAAGTTGTACCGTGCGGCGGAACAGGTCTCGCGAGCTCGGGATGCCGAAGCGATCAAGACCCTGGGTCTCAAGTCCGTAAGCACGGCTGCGAAGTGGGCTCTTAAACTGACTCCGATTCGTCAGGAAGACTTGCAGGACCTGAAAGAGGCCTGGGAAGGCCTGAAGGCCATCACGGGGCCGCTCGACGATGCGACGGCCATCCTAGAGGCGGGCAAGATGCGAACCGGTCAGGTCAAGGCCGCCTCATCGCTGTTCGAGCGCTTGCAGGTGGTGCGGGAGTTGGCGGAAGAATGGTCCCGCACGGCCTTGAATTCGCCGTTCCTCGCAGAAGCGATCAAGGTCGAGAGCGCTGACGCCGCCTTGCGCAACCGATTCGATCGGTCGAAAGCAGAGTGGACATAGCGATCTGCTGGTTAGGAGTACGCCGAAGCGGCCACTCGTGAACTCGTGAGCGTTCGATATTGGCCGCCAGTTCCACTGCGACAGGCGTACGCACACCACCCAGCGCACACCACCCCCCACCCCCACGGACGGCCGGTCGAATCGATGACAAACGCGCCTACACCGAGCCATTGCTCGGGCATGCAAGTTGCCGATTCCTCGAGCGCTGCAGAGCGCGGTCCATCCACATCGAGGAGAACGCCATGGATTCGACATCAGGGAACAGCAACCCAGGGTCTTCAACCGGCCAGTCCGGTGATCGCAGTTCAACAGCGGCAGGAAGACAGCAGGATCAGATAAGCCAGCAGCAAGATCAGCAAAGCCAGCAACAAAGCCAGCAGCAAGGTCCGCAAGGTCAGCAGCAAGGCCAGGGTCAGCAGTCTGGCTCGCTTGCCGAGAGCGGGCAACCGCCATCCACCGGCAGCAGCACCTCAAGCGTAGGCTCTAGCGGCAACTATGGTCGTGGGATGCAGCAGGGGTCTTCGGGCACCCTCGGACAGCAATCTCAGAGCCCAGGATCCACCTCGTCGGATAGACAGGCGAATATCGGCGCCGCGCAAACCGAAGAAGAACAGCGTCCTGTGAGTAATGACGACGAGGATGAAGGCTGACCGGGGAAAGGGCGGCTGGCTCTCCGCTGACCAATGCGGGTCGATTTCAGGAGATGCTCATAACGTTGCGCGCGTTGCTTCAAGCACGTTGCTCAAGCGAAATGACCTGGTCGGCCTGCACTTCACGTTAGACGTCAGACGGCCTTGGCGCGCGCACCCCGCGCATGGCAGCAACGGCCGGCTATTGAATCGCTATTGAAATGTTTCCTAAGTGGATGAGACAGCGCAACTTGCGCTACGCCGCCTTGCGGCCAGCGAGAACAGACCGCGGGTCTTCGTAGGAGGATCCATGCAGCGCCATCTCGCCGCCAATGGAGCCGCAGCGGGATCCTTCATGACAGTCGGAGCGACAAGTTCGAATTCCGCGGCAAAGCCATGCGACGGCCGCTTCCTCTGGCCCTCTGGCGGCATGAAGTCCAGGTCTGAGTCGAGCCACAGCCGAGTGGTGTACCACCGACCGGCATTGCCAAAGTGCGTCAATAGCGAGGCGCCTAGCACCCGATGATTGGGCG
>Ga0207701_10003970_pt1 | contig 15094 bp, 13 predicted proteins | sample KBSSwiSSwithPhiX_FD_184294 | JGI IMG/M metagenome (GOLD analysis project Ga0207701, IMG submission 184294) | Switchgrass rhizosphere bulk soil microbial communities from Kellogg Biological Station, Michigan, USA, with PhiX - S5 (SPAdes) (version 2) | ecosystem: Environmental > Terrestrial >... | reverse complement strand
CGACTTCGACCATCGCTTTTGCGGACGGCACTGCTGCGATGGATTGGACAGCCCTCGGCGCGCACGTGGGTCGGTGCAACGGCCTACGCGGTCGGATGTTCTTGCTTCGATCTGTTGCCGACTCCTTTGGGTCCTTCCTGGCGCCGCGAACCGTGACTGCGCTGGTCGCACTTGGCATCCTCGTCAGCGTCGGCACGTTGTTCTTCTGAATCAGCCGTCGAATCGCGGCCACGGTACTGGGCCCTCGCTGCGGTAGAGGCCCTGAAGCGCGACCCGGCCCGAGGCAGCGACGAAGTCATCCAGTGATGAACGCACTACCGCCGCCGACTAGCGGCGTTTAAAACAGCAGCCAGGGCCTCGGCATCGGACTTGATCAAGACAAGGGCCAAAGTGGAACTGCCCGTCGCCACTTCTCGCGCCGCCGCATCTCCGGGGCGCTGCCGCTGAACGATGTAGTAGCTGCCCACGGAATCCGCCTGCCATGGCCGGCTAGGGTCGTCGGCGGTCTCGATGACGGAGACGGATCGACCGCTGGGCAGGGTGATAAGGCGCAAGTCAGCCCGTCACAGCATCGCTGCATGGTGCCCTGAAGCGGCGTCCTGCCTGTCGCCGTGCGCTGAGGGTTTGCGATGCTCATCCCGCCGACTGGCTGTATTCAGTCGCCGTGGCGCCGATCCACCTTTGGGCATGAGCCCTACCGCATCAAAAGACGCCGCGCTCACTTAGATCGTGCAGAAATTGCCTGACTTCGGCAGGTGAGTGCCCCACCGCCTGGACCGACTCGCGCAACTGAGCCTCGGTGCACCCCAGCGAGTGGCACCAGTAGCGGATCTGGTTGGGGTCGGTAATCTCCACGATTTCGCTGTCATGGCCGGTAGCCGTCGTGTAGTCGCTCATGTTCCCGTCCCAGTGCGTCGAATGATCTGGATCATCCTCCTTCCCCGGGCGGCGACTCAGCGAGAGGGCATTGGGCAGGAAACAGGCATTGGTCGGGGGAAATGCAGGGTGGAGGCTCGGAACCGGTCGCTGGCCTTGAGGTGATGCTGATGCTCAACGACCGCAATGCAGCCGGCCAGCCGTCAAATTGACGGAAAAGAATCCTTGGGTCGACCGGCTTCTGTAGCTGCTGACGAACGGCTGAGCGAACGCCAAGCGTTGTAGATCAATTGCGCCCAGCGTCCAAACTCTTGAAGGTTGAAAGCAGCTCGCCGCCAGACTCAATCTTGTCGACGAACGCAGAAGCACCGGCCTCAGAGGCTCGTCGTCTCGCGTCCGGATCGCTCGCAGCCGTGAAGATGACGACCTTGATCTCGGGGGCTGCCTGAGTAACCTGACGGCACGCTGTCAGCCCGTCGATGTCCGGCAGGTTGACGTCGAGCAAGATAACGTTAGCCTGAAGAGATTGCGCCGCTTGGAGCAGGCCTTTGCCGTGCGAGAGACTACCGACGACCTCATAGTCGAACGCCAGCAGGCGTGAGATGGCTCTGACAAGGCTAGGATGGTCGTCGACAATCAGCACGCGGAGTCGGCCGGGCATGGTCAATCTACCTCGACGGTGTGGGTAGACCCGCGGCCAAAGCATCATTCACCGGGCTGGGGTCCGAGCCGGGCGCTAAGCGGCGCGGCAGTACGACTGTGAATGTTGCTCCAGCGTCGCGATTGTTATGGGCACTGATCGTCCCGCCATGCGCATGGACAATCCCCTGGGCGATCGCCAGGCCCATTCCGAGACCTTGTGGCTTCGTCGTGACGAAGGGACTGAACAGCGTGCCCACAAGTTCCGCGGGCAAGCCGGTTCCGGTGTCATGTACGGAGACTTCGACATCGGCCATGTTGACCTTGCTTCCTATCGTGATCTGGCGCGTCGCCGGAGGCGCCTCAGCGAGCGCGTCCATGGCGTTTCTCAGTAGATTCACGACTACCTGGACTAGGAGCACGTGATCGCCGTTGACCGTGCAAGGAGTTGAGGACAAATTGAGGTTCGCGTCGATCTGCCGTATCCCTAAGTCGTGGGCAACCAAAGCGAGGCTCTCGCTGACTACGGAGTGGATGTCGATCGGCGTCTTCTGGATTTGATGGGTTCGAAGCCATGTCCGATGGCGGTCGATGATCTGTGCGGCCAGTAAGGCTTCCGCTTCAATATCCGCGAGAATCTCCCCCGTCGGTGCGGACGCTGACGAGCTGCGTTCGGCCGCCATCTGCAGCGCCTGTGCGTTGTGCAAGATGGAACTGAGCGGTTGCTTTAGTTCATGGGCGATCGACGAAGTCAGCGCCGCGATCGTCTCCCGTCGATCCGCGTCGGCAGCGAGAGCCAAGTTGCGGCTGCTGGCAATCTCCGCGCGCTGCCGTGCGCGTCGCTCGTACAAGAGCCAAGCGATCAGTAGCGATTGGAGCACCAGCACGCCGATGGCGGCCAGTACTGCGCGTTTGTATTCGTCCCACAGACTCGGGCCACGAAACTGCACGACGCTGCCAGGGGGCAAGCGACTTTCCGGGATGTCCCATCGCCGCAACTCGCGCCAATCAAATATCGGCTCACCCGGGGATTGGGGCGGGGTTCTGAGGCTTCGAGGCGGCGTGCCGTCCAGGATTTGGCTGGCCACGTCGGCCGTGTTGCGGGCAAGGCCACCGATGGACATCATCGATCCACCGACGATTCCATGTCCGAAAAGCGAGCTAAACGCTCCAAACATGGGAGCCTTGGCCGCAGCGTGAAGGCTGGCGAGCACTGGCTCGTCCGCATACGCCCCGCCCTGCGCGTCGGCGCCGAAGGTCAGATAGACGATCGCCGAGTCGCTCGGAAGGCTCGCGACGCGGCCCAGAATATCTGTCAATGACAGATCGTCGGACCAGATGAATGTCAGGCGATCGCGAAATCGTGTGAACTCGTCTTCAAGCACACGGCGCCAGAACTGGCCCAGCGCTCCGGATCCGACGATCATGAAGACCTGCTTGGTTTCGGGTAGCACTCGCAGGATGTCATCGATCAGACGAGGGAAATCGTTGATGACTGCGACCGCAGTCTCGTTATCGGTGGGCGGCGGGCCACGGAGGTATCGCTCGTCTACTGAAGCGAACAGCAAAGGTACCTCAGGGAAGAGCTGACGCCGATGCTGGCGCGCGAACGCAGCGGCCGGCCCGCCGACCGTCATGACGAGGTCTGGGGGTCGACGATCGGCATAGATGGATCGGATGTAGTCGACGACGGCTTGGTTGGGAGGGCCGACGAACCCCGTCGGGCCCACGACTATTGAAACGACGTTGACCGGTTCGCCAACACGCTTGTCCAATTGGACGCGGAAATCTCCGACAAATTGGTCGAGAACCAGGTTACCGCGGTGTAGAGATTGCAGCACGAGTACCTGTTTGAGTGCTGCTTGAGCAGCGCTCGGAGTCGCTGCGATGACCAGCAAGCCGCCGAGAAGCACAATTCGCAATGTGCGCCAAGGGCCGCGATCGGCCCCACATGTGTCTACTCGACCGCTGGCGTGCTGTGCATGCATGAAGCATTCCGCTGTCTTGGCCAGAGACACGATACACGCGCCAGGGTATCCAGACCCGTCGTGGCGGCACGCCCTCGACTAGGCGGGCCGAGGCGGCGCTGATTTGTCGCCGCACCAAAAACCTGCGCGCTGTCCCGTTGCTGCTCGGGCACTCCAAGCCGGAAGTCGACGAGATACCTAGGGTTGGCGTGGACGACGCCTTGAAGATCGCCAGGACAGACGGCAGCCGCCGGAATGGCCCACAGGGTCGCTTCGAAGTGGAGCTGGTAGTCCAGGTCTTTGCTGGAGGCACGGGCCTCCTTGGGCGGTTGGCCGCCAGCGGCTCGCCCGCGCCGATCCGCCACAGGCACACGTTTCATCGATGTCTCCTAGAAGGAAACTGTCCGCGTTCGAGGATGCGAAGGCGGCTCGGCAAGACCAATTGCACCTTGGTGCAAATCAGGGCCGCGACGCTTCGAGCGCCAGGCTCCGGCCCGATAATCGCCTTCGATGAAAGAGCTCGGCCACAAGACGGACGCGGACGTTGATTTCATCGCTTCACGTTTCAAGTCGCGCCGGCTCTTACAGCTCATCGTCGCAACGATGGTCGGCCTGGCAATCAGCGGCGCGGTCAACCTGATCGAGGGCGACTGGACAAACCTCAACGTTCACGTGCCGGCGCAGATTGCGTTGCTTTGTGCGTTATGGGCGTTGCGCACAGCCCGCTTCGAGCTCGCCAACACCGTGCTGCTCGTCACAGCCACCGTCTCGATCAGCGTGCTCGCCTGGCAGAACTCAGGCCTGCGCGATCCGGCGATGATCGCCTACCCCGCCATCCTGGTCTTCGCAGGCACGATGGGCGGCCGGCGGTTGTTCCTCGTCTTACTGGCCATGATCCTTCTGGTCGTGGCGTTCATTGGTGTCGCCAATCTGCAAGGCTGGCACGTAAATGCAGTGCCCACGCACACTCTGGGCAGCGTGATAAACGTGAGCGTCGTGCTGTCGCTGACCGCGTTCCTCATCTGGCTGACAGCCGGCGACCTGCAGGCCGCCCTTGCAAAACTAAGGGCCGAGAACGAACGAGTGCGCCAATCCCAGGCGCGCATCGAATTCCTGGCGACTCACGACTCTCTGACGGGGTTGCCCAACCGAATACTCGCGCGTGATCGGTTCACCCATGCCATCGCGCTCGCTCGGCGCCATCGAACAATGGCAGCGCTGGTGTTCCTCGACCTCGACAACTTCAAGAACGTCAACGATTCGCTTGGTCACCCACAGGGCGACGAGTTGCTACGGACAGTCGGCGACCGACTAAGTAAGGTCGTCCGTGACAGCGACACGATCTGCCGTCAAGGCGGCGACGAGTTCCTGATTCTGCTCGGCGACGTGCGCGACCGTACTGACGTGGCCGAGATCGGCGTGAAGCTGCTCGAGCAACTGGGCGAGCCGTTCCTGCTGGACGGATTGGAAGTCTCGACCTCGGGTTCGATAGGAATTGCGATGTATCCCGACGATGGAGCCGACTTCGACGAGTTGCTGAAGAAGGCAGACATTGCGATGTACGGTGCCAAGGACGCCGGGCGCAATGCGGTTCGCTTCTTCGCCGACGACATGAACTCGAGCGTTCTGGAAGATGTGCATCTGCTCTCTGCCATGCGCACTGCGCTCGCCCGAGGTGAGTTCATGCTGCACTACCAGCCGCAATTCCATCTCGCCAGTGGCCGCATCGTCGGCGCCGAAGCATTGCTACGCTGGCACCATCCCGAGCTCGGTCTCGTGCTGCCGAGTCGCTTCATCGCCATCGCCGAGCAATCGGGGCTCATCATCCAGATCGGCGCCTGGGTGCTTAACGAAGCCTGCCGACAGATGCAGCTCTGGCACTCCATGGGGCTCGCCGATCTGACGATCTCGGTCAACGTCTCGCCGCTGCAATTTCAGCGCGATGTCATCGAGACCGACATCGTCAATGCACTCGGCGCCTCGGGCCTGCCGGCGTCGGCGCTTGAGTTGGAGCTGACTGAGTCGCTGCTGATCCAGGATTCAAGCAGGGTCTCTGCGCTGCTGCGCCGCCTTCGGGGTCTTGGCGTAGGTTTTTCCATCGACGATTTCGGGATCGGCTATTCCAACCTCGCCTACCTTAGGCGCTTCGAGGTTTCACGCCTGAAGATCGACCAGTCCTTCATCCGCAGGCTGACTGATGACAAGCACGATGAGGCCATCGTCCGGGCAATCATCCAGATGACCACCAGCCTAGGGCTGCTGACGATCGCCGAAGGTGTGGAGAGCGAATCGACGTTGGCTCGGTTGATTGAGCTGGGCTGCCACCAAGGACAGGGGCTGCACTGGGCGCCGGCGTTGCCATCCGGAGAGTTTCTTAAGTTCGTTACAAGGCGCCGGTCGATGAGGTGGATGCCAAGCGGGCCTGAGGCAACGGCGGCCAGCACGGAAGCGATCGTCCGCTAGCGCGCGGAAGTGGCCGAGACGGTGGAGTTAGCGACCACGCCTAGAAACCTGCCCTTCAACCTGGCGGGACAAGCTGGTTTACGAATAGGAGAGGGGTCCGCCCGGGGGCGGGCCGCAAGTATTCCCAAGCCAGTCAACGTCCTCGACCAACCGGTATATGCAACTCGACCTCGAGCCGTTCTATCTAGACCTCAGTTTCATGGCCCCACTTTCGGAGGCCCGTGCCACTCGACTTGTGGAATTCCTCTCAGCGACCCTCGCTGGCACCATCGTCGATGTCGGCTGCGGTTGGGGCGAACTTCTGATTCGAGTTCTTGAAGCGACCCCGGACGCCAAGGGGGTTGGAATAGACCTCGACCTCGGTTCCATAGAACATGCCATGTCGCTTGCTCGCGAGCGAGGAGTCGAGGAACGTGCCTCTTTCATCATGGGTGATGCCAAAGACCAACTGCCATCAGTTTCACAAGGGGCAATCTGCATCGGAGCCAGTCAGATTTGGGGGCCACCGGTCGAGGCTAACCTGCCGCTCGACTATCGCAGCGCGCTTACCGCCGTGCGGAACATGCTGGATCGAGGATCACCGGTGATCTACGGCGAAGGGATCTGGACTGCGAGCCCGACACCAGAGGCGATTGCTCCGCTGGCAGGGAGATATGACGAGTACGTGGACTTGCCGGAACTTCTGGACATTGCAGGAGGCTGCGGCTTTTCTGTCATGCAGGTTCATCAAGCCACGCTAGACGAGTGGGATGAATTCGAGTCCGGTTTTTCCGCCAGGTATGCGCGTTGGCTGAAAGCCAATGGGCCCGATCACACTGACGCCTCCGAGGTTCGGGCGCGGGCAGAGAAGCAGAGCAACGCCTACTTTCGAGGCTACCGTGGCGTACTTGGCATGGCCTATTTGGCCATGCTTGCTACTTAGCGGCCAAGCAGCGCGACCTGCCAGTCGGCGCAGTCGATGACCTTGACTTGAAGATCGAAGGTTGAAGGTAGCCGTCACCATGCCGACCGCTGGCGCTGGGCCCAGCTCAACTTTGGCATCGTCGGCCGGTCAACGGTTGAAATGACGGACAAATCAATTCAGGTCGCGGAGCCAGTCCCGCGCTAGCTGCGGCAGGTCGATCGATGATGCGGTCGCGAGCGGCGCCTCGATCGGCTGCGAGTATTGCTCCACGCCTTTATCCTGCAGGCCGGTGATGGCAAGCCATTGCTCGCATGCGTCGACCAGGTCCCAGTCGGTCGAATTGACGATAGGGTTGTTGGCGACGCCGGCCGGGAGCAGCTGTGCTTCGACGCTCTGCCCCATCCAGATCAACGGCTCACCGAGGTCAGTGAGGCGGTGCACGTTCTTCGCTATCCAGCGCAGGATCACCGCGCCCGTGCGGCCTTGCATCCGGTGGCGGTGCACGTTGCGAGCGCCGCCGAGGTACTGAGTGTTCACTCGATCAATCACCTGCCACATGTCGCGAGCGCCAAGAGCGTTGCGCAACTCGGCGTCTTGCATGATCTCGCTAAGCTCGAGGATCGTCTGCAGCAGTTTGGTGGCGAACGGGGCGACTCCCCTGCCGTTGCGCGAAAGATTGGCACCGAGATCGCGGCCGGCTTTGCTCACCTGCTCTTGGGAGATGGCCATCTTCGTCCCGTCGCGCAACAGGGGGTCAATGGCGAGTTGGCGCGCGAATCTCGAGACAGCTAAGACGAAGCGCAGCCAAGGGTCGTCGAAATCGCGGTTGGCTGTGCTCGACGCGTCGTCCCCGGGCGCGCCGAAAACCCGCATGTACAGGTCGCGCCGCTCCTCCCCCGTCAATCGCTCGGCCGCCCTGCTCTCGTAATGCGAGAGGTAATTGCGACCAGGGCCAGGGCCGAGGGGCAAAAGGCCCTGTCTGAACAGGCCCACGATCCGCTCGATCACCTGGAATAGACGCATTTCCTCGAGCTGATACGCAAAGTAGATCGCCTGCACCGCGTTCAGGTTCTCGGTGACGATCTCGATGTCGACCGCCTCCTCGAGGTCTGGCAGATCGATCTCCAGTGACGAGGGACGCGTGGGTCGGTCGGGATAGGCCATGCTTGTCCTCAGTCGTTGAGGTAGTACGCCGCGGTGCTGCCGAGCTGACCCTTGGCGCGGGCCAGCTCGGCGCGGGCGATCGAACGGAGATGCACCTCGTCCGGGCCGTCGAAGAAGCGCATCGCCCGCCCCCAGGACCAGAGATAGGACAGCGGCGTGTCGGGCGTCAGTCCCATCGCCCCGAAGACCTGCATCGCCCGGTCGACCACCCGCGTCTGCAGCTGCGCGGCCACCAGCTTGATCGCCGAGACGTCCAGATGCGCCGCCTTGTTGCCGAAGGTGTCCATCTTCCACGCTGCCTGCAGCACCAGCAGCCGTGCCTGGTCGATCTCGACGCGCGAGTGGGCGATCCACTCCTGCACGTTGGCATAGTCGCTCAGGTGCTTGCCGAACGCTCGCCGCGTCAGCGCGCGCTCGCACATCAGGTCGACCGCGAGCTCGCATTGGCCGATGGTGCGCATGCAGTGATGCACTCGGCCCGGACCGAGCCGGGCCTGCGCGAGCGCAAAGCCGGCATGCTCCTCGCCGAGCAGGTGGTCCACCGGCACGCGCACGTCGGTGAACGTCACTTCGCAGTGACCCTCCGGAGCGTGGTGATGCATGATCGGCACGTTGCGCACGATGCGCAATCCCGGCGTGTCCAGCGGCACCAGCACCATGGAGTGGCGCCGGTGGCGTGGCGCCTCCTCGTTGAAATCGGTCACCCCCATCACGATCGCCAGCTTGCACAGGGGATGCATGGCGCCGGTGGTGAACCACTTGCGGCCGTCGATCACGTAGTCGCCGCCATCGCGGCGGATCGAGGTCCGGATGTTGGTCGCGTCGGAAGAAGCGACGTCGGGCTCGGTCATCGCGAAACAGGAGCGGATCTGTCCTTCGAGCAGCGGCTTGAGCCAGCGTTCGCTCTGCTCCGGCGTGGCGAACAGGTGCAGCAGCTCCATGTTGCCGGTGTCGGGCGCGTTGCAGTTGAACACCTCGGACGCCCAGGGGATGCGGCCCATGATTTCGGCCAGGGGCGCGTACTGCATGTTGCTCAGTCGCGTGCCCGGCTCGTCGGCCTTCAGGCCGGGCAGGAACAGGTTCCATAGGCCGACCGTGCGGGCCCGCTCCTTCAGCGGCTCGATCACTTGCGACGGGAAGGTGCCGCCGGCGGCAATGCGCTCGTATTCGGACAGGTGGGGCAGGACCTCGTCGTCCATGAAGCGCCGCAGCGTCCGCTGCATCTCCTGGACATCGGGCGGAAACTGGAAATCCATGGATGGCTCCGTCAGTGGCCGGGGCGGCCGCGTAGCGTACGCCGCATTTCGGCCGCATCATGCGATCGACGGTCTCCGCAGGCCAGAACCCGGTGGTGTCCACGGCACGACGGGTATCAATTGCCATCGTCACCGTCTCTGCCTATCCTCTCCTTCGCTGTGTACCCGTCTCCCCTTGCAACCGGCTTCGTCGCAGACGGCCTGGCACGCTTCGTCGATGTGACGTGCGGCGCCGCAACCACGGTCGAGGGCCTGCGCGTGATGGAGGCCGGTCATGCCGGCCTGACCTTCGGATTCGACCTGATCGGGCCGGGGCCCGACATGCGGCGCGGCCTGGTGCTGAAGCTCGCACCCCCCGGCGTACGCCGCTCGGGCAATACCGACGTGTACAAGCAGGCGCCGCTGTTGCGCGCGCTTCGTGCGGCCGGTCTGCCCGTGCCCGGGGTGCCGTATGCAGACCCGGGGGAATCGTGGTTCGGCGTGCCGTTCATCATGATGGAACGATTGGCCGGCCTGCCGTTCTTCGTCTGGCAACCCGATCCGGCGTTCGACCGCTCGGCCGCGGCAGTGACGCCGCTCTACGAGCAGACGATCGAAGCGATGGCCGCCGTCCATCGCTTCGACTGGCGGCGGCACTTGCCCGACTGGGAAGAGCCGCGCCCGCTCGTCGACGAGGTCTTCCGCTGGGACGCCATCCTCGCCAAGTCGCCGCGTGCCGATTGGCTGGAAGGCGGTCGCTCGGTGCGCGAACGTCTGCTGGCGACCCGGCCCGACGGGGCGCCGATCGGGCTCGTGCACGGCGACTGCCAGCCCGGCAATGCGCTGTTCGACGCCGGCCGGCTGACCGGCCTGATCGATTGGGAGCTCGCGTCGATCGGCAGCCGGCGCATCGATGCCGGCTGGATGATGATGGTCGCGGACCGGTCGAGCTGGCCGGACGACTGGCGCCCGGTCTGTCCGCTGCAGCCGGCGCAGGTCGCGGCGCGCTACGCGAAGGCGATGGGCGAGGCCTGCGACGACCTGCCGTGGTACCAGGCCTACGCCGGCTACCGGCTCGGCGCGATCTCCTGCCTCAACGTGCACCTGCACCGCAGCGGCCGGCGGCCCGATCCGACCTGGGAACGGTTCGCCCTCGCGATCGAGCCGATGTTCTCGCGTGCCGCCGCGCTGCTCGACGGCCTGCCGGTCACCACGGAGACCGCCTCATGATCGATTTCGCCCTGCCACCCGAGCATGTCGAGCTGCGCGAGAGGGTCGCCACCTTCATCCGCGACGAGGTGATCCCGCGCGAAAGCGATCCGCGCCAGGATGCGCATGGCCCGAGCGACGCCTTGCGCCTCGAACTCGTCGATCGCGCGCGCGCCGCCGGCCTGCTCTCGCCGCACGCGCCCCAGGCCTGGGGCGGACTCGGCCTCGATCATCGCGGCATGGCCCTCGTCTTCGAGGCCGCCGGGTACAGCCTCCTGGGGCCGCTGGCCCTGAACATCCAGGCGCCCGACGAGGGCAACACGAACCTGCTGATCAAGGTCGCAAGCGAGGCGCAGAAGGAGCGCTGGCTGCGCCCCCTGGTGGCGGGGAAGATCCGGACGGTGTTCTCGATGACCGAGCCGGACGACGGCGCCGGCGCCGACCCGTCGCTGCTGAAGACCGCAGCGCGCGCCGACGGCGACGACTTCGTGATCCATGGCCGCAAGTGGCTGATCACCGGCGTGCCCGGAGCCGCCCTCAACATCGTCATGGCGCGAACCTTCGACGCCGACGGCCACGACATCGGCGCCAGCATGTTCCTGGTGGATATCGACGCCCCGGGCTTTCGGGTCGTGCGCCAGCTCGACACGATCGACGCGGTTTCGCCCGGTGGCCATGCGGTGGTCGAGTTCGAGGGGGTGCGGGTGCCGCGCAGCGCGGTGCTCGGGGAGCTCGGCCAGGGCCTGCGCAACGCCCAGGTGCGCCTCGGCCCGGCGCGGCTCACCCACTGCATGCGCTGGCTGGGCGCGGCGCGCCGGGCGCACGACGTCGCCGTCGACTACGCGCGCCGCCGCCACGCCTTCGGCAAGCTGATCGGCGAGCACCAGGGCGTCGGCTTCCAGCTTGCCGACAACGAGATCGAGCTGCACTGCGCGCGCCTGGCGGTCTGGCATGCCGCCTGGCTGCTCGATCAGGGCGAGCACGCGCGCACCGAGACGAGCCAGTGCAAGGTGTTCTGCTCGGAGGCGCTGAGCCGCGTGGTCGACCGCTCCCTGCAGGTCCTCGGCGGGATGGGCATCACGGCCGACACGGTGGTGCAGCGGATCTACCGGGAGATCCGGCCGTTTCGCATCTACGACGGTCCGTCGGAGGTGCACCGCCACGCCTTGGCCCGGCGCATCGTCGGCGCCTGAACCGCGCAGTTGCCGGGAGGACGTTCGTGCTGATCACCCGCGCGGCGACCTTCGACGAGATCTACCGCAGCTTCCGCTGGCGGCTGCCCGAGCGCTACAACATCGCCCGCGATGTCTGCGACCGGCATGCGGCCGGCCCGGAGCGGACCGCGTTGATCCACGAGCGCGCCGACGGCAGCGTCTCCCGCTACACCTTCCAGCAGGTGCAGCGCCTGGCCAACCAGTGCGCCAACCTCCTCGGCCATCTCGGGCTCGTGCAGGGCGACCGGGTGCTGATCTACCTGGGTCAGGACCCCGCCACCGCCGTCGCCCATGTCGCCTGCTGGAAGGCGGGGATGATCTCCGTGCCGACGTCGCTCCTCTTCGGCACCGATGCGCTCGCCTACCGCCTGCGCGACAGCGGCGCGAAGCTGCTGATCACCGACGCCGCGCACCTGCCGGTGGTCGCCGAAGTCCGCGAGCAGGCGCCGGCGCTCGCCCACGTCCTGCTGGTCGACGGCAGCGCCGAAAACACGCTCCCCTTCTGGGCCGAGCTCGCCCGTGCCTCCGACGCGTTCGAGACGCTGTCGCTGACGCCCGACACGCCGGCGTTCATCAACTACACGTCGGGCACGACCGGGCTGCCCAAGGGTACGCTGCAGGGCCACCGCTCGATGCTCGGGCACATGCCCGGGCTCGAGCTCGTCTACGACTTCATGCCGCAGGCCGGCGACGTGATGTGGTCGCCGGCCGACTGGTCGTGGCTCGCCGGGCTGATGGACGTGCTGATGCCGGCCTGGTTCTGCGGCCTGCCGGTGCTGACCTACCGCAACGCGACCTTCGACCCGGAGGAGGCGTTCCACCTCATGGGCAAGCACCGTGTGCGCATCAGCCTGCTGACGCCGACGATGCTGCGCCTCCTTAGCGTCGTCGCCGATCCGCTGCGCCGTCACGGCGTCGCGTTGCGCTCGGTGATCAGCGGCGGCGAATCGGTCGGCCGCGAGACGCTCGAGTGGGCGCGCGGCGCCCTCGGAATCGAGGTCAACGAGGTGTTCGGCCAGACCGAATGCAACATCGTCCTCGGCAACTGCACCCAGGTGCTGACGCCCAGGCCGGGGTCGCTCGGCAAGGCCTTGCCGGGGCACGTCGCCGCGATCGTCGACGATGCCGGCGAGCTGCTTCCCGCGGGCCGCGTCGGCAACATCGCCTTCCGTCGGCCCGATCCGGTGATGCTGCTCGAATACTGGGGGAAGCCCGAGGCGACGCGTGACAAGTTCGCCGGCGACTGGCTGCTCACCGGCGATCTCGGTCGCTGCGACGAGGACGGCTACTACTGGTACATGAGCCGAGCCGACGACGTGATCACGAGCGCCGGCTACCGGATCGGACCGGGGGAGATCGAGGACGCACTGAACGGCCATCCGGCGGTCTCGATGTCGGCCGTGATCGGCGTACCGGACCCGGTGAAGACCGAGATCATCCACGCCTTCGTTCTGCTGCGTCCCGGCCACGCGCCGAGCGCCGAGCTGGCGCAAGCGATCCGCGAGTCGGTGCGCACCCGGCTGGCGCGTCACGAGTGCCCGCGCGAGATCGAATTCGTTGACGCGCTGCCGCTCACGGCCACCGGCAAGATCATGCGACGCGAGTTGCGCCAGCGGGTGCAGGCAGCGGCGCGAACCTAGGGAAATCCTTGGCGACGCGCTCTTGCGGAAGACCGCGGCGGCGACCAATATCTCAGGGACTGGTTACCCGCGGGTAACCGAACCACACGAACAACAAGTCGGCCCGCGGCAGACGGGCGCGACGCCCAGGAGACGCACTTGGCCATTGCCGAGCTCGACGCATCGCCGTGGACGCGCCCGCGCGAACGCGGGCGCGAGCACGCGATCAAGCGCGATGCCGTGCTGCGCGCCGCAGCCCAGCTCTTCAACGAATTCGGCTACCACGACACGTCGCTCGCCATGGTCGCGGCCCGACTGCAGGTGACCAAGCCGACGCTCTATTACTACGTGCAGAACAAGGAGGAAATCCTGTTCGAGTGCGTCCGGCTCGGCCTCGGGCTGCTGCGCGCGGCGATCGCCGATGCCGCCGCCTCGGGCGGCAGCGCCGTCGACAAGCTCGAGGCGGCGATGCACGAGTACGCGCTGATCGTCACCCGCGACTACGGCATGTGCCTGATCCGCGTCGGCGAGGACCCGCTCGCGCCGGCGGGCCGTAAGGAGCTGCGCCGCCTGAAGGCCGAGCTCGACCACGAGTTCCGCACCCTGATCGAGCAGGGCATCGCCGAAGGCTCCCTCGCGCCCTGCGATCCGAAGCTCGCCGCGTTCACCCTGGCCGGCGCCCTCAGTTGGATCGGCCGCTGGTACGACCCGAACGGCCCGCTCGGCGCCGAGACGGTGGCGCGCGAGAGCACGGCGATCCTGATGAAAGGCCTCGCGCCGCGCCCGCGCGCGCGCCGGGCGAGCCCGCCATGAAGCGCCGGCCGGTCACCCAGCAGACGATCGTCTTCACGATCTTCGTGCTGATGTTCGCCGGTTTCGGCCTGTTCCTGCCGGGCTTCCTCACCGCCGGCAACCTGCTCGGCCTGCTGCAGAACGTGGCCATCCTCGGCATCCTCGGCCTGGCAATGGCGATCATCGTGATCGGCCGCGGCATCGACATCTCGATGGTCGCGGTGCTCGCCGTGCCCGCGGGGCTGGTGCTGCAGCTGGTGCAGGACGGGCACTCGGTGCCGTTCGCGTTCGTCGCCGCGCTCGCCCTGGCGCTCGCCTTCGGTCTCGTCAACGGCTGGCTGATCGCCTATGCCGAGGTGCCGTCGCTCTTCACCACCCTCGCTTCGGGCCTCTTTCTCGCCGGGCTCGGCCAGGTCGCCTTCTTCCGCCTCGACATCGTGCAATGGAGCCCGCAGCTCGACCAGCTCTCGTGGGTCGGCAGGGGCACGCTGCTCGGAGTGCCGATGCCGGTGATCATGTTCGCCGCGGTCGCCGTGCTGGTCTCGTTCTTCCTCCGGCGCACGCGCCTTGGCACCTACGTCTACGCGATCGGCGACAACCCCTTCGGCGCCCGCGTCACCGGCATCCCGACGCGCCCGGTGATCGTGCTGCAGTACGTGCTCGCGGCACTGATCGGCACCTTCGCCGGCATGGTGATGGCTGCCTCCGTCAACAGCATGCCGACGCGGATCTACAACTCGACCCTGATCTACGACGTGATCCTCGTCGTCGTGCTCGGCGGCATCGGCCTGTCGGGCGGACGCGGCGGCGTGGTCAACGTCGTCATCGGCACCCTGCTGATCGGCACGCTGCTCAACGGCATGACGATCCTCGACGTCTCGTACTCGGCCCAGAACCTGGTCAAGGGCGTGATCCTGCTGATCGCGATCCTGATCGACTCGTTCGTCAATCCCCGCAACGAGGAAACCGCGCAGCAGGGCGATATCTGAAGACCGCGTCCTTCCGATCCCGA
>Ga0207701_10003966_pt1 | contig 15108 bp, 11 predicted proteins | sample KBSSwiSSwithPhiX_FD_184294 | JGI IMG/M metagenome (GOLD analysis project Ga0207701, IMG submission 184294) | Switchgrass rhizosphere bulk soil microbial communities from Kellogg Biological Station, Michigan, USA, with PhiX - S5 (SPAdes) (version 2) | ecosystem: Environmental > Terrestrial >... | reverse complement strand
GGTGACGCGAAAGCTCGGACACATCGTGCCGGCGTCGAACTTGCGGCAGTGGCCGTTGTTGTTGCACATCTCGACCGCCTTGGCGAGGCCGCCGCTCGGGTCGCCGCCGCTGCCCGGGGCGGTGGTCGCTTCGGTCACCGGATCGTTCTGCACGTTCCACGCCGACCAGTCGAGCACCGGCTTCAGCGCAATCGTCCGATAGGTCGGCGGATAGCGGAACAGGCCGGCGTCGTCCATCCTCGGCGGATCGACGATCCGGTTCGGCGCGAACAGGCCGATCGGATCGAGCCGCTGCTTGATCGCCCGGAAGGCAGCGTCGATGCCGGCGCCGAATTGCCAGGCGATCCATTCGCCGCGGCACAGGCCGTCGCCGTGCTCGCCGCTGTAGGCGCCCTTGAACTTGCGGACCAGCACGCTCGCCTCCTCGGCGATCGCGCGCATCCTGGCGGCACCGTCGCTGCGCATGTCGAGGATCGGCCGGACGTGCAGCGTGCCGACCGAGGCATGCGCGTACCAGGTGCCGCGGGTGCCGTGCCGGGCGAACACCTCGGTCAGCGCGTCGGTGTAGTCGGCCAGGTGCTCGAGCGGCACGGCGCAGTCCTCGATGAAGCTGACCGGCTTGCCGTCGCCCTTCAGGCTCATCATGATGTTGAGTCCGGCCTTGCGCACTTCCCACAAGGCCTTCTGCGGCGCTTCCTCGGGCATCTCGACGACGGCGCCGGGCAGGCCCAGGTCGGCCACCATCTCCACCAGCGCCTTCAGCCGCCGCAGCAGTTCGCCGCGATCGTCGCCGCTGAACTCGACCAGCAGGATCGCCGCGGGCGCGCCGATCAGCGCCGCTTCCATGGTCGGCCGGAAGGCCGGATTGGCGCGGGCCAGCTCGATCATCGTCCGATCGACGAGCTCGACCGCGGTCGGGCCCAGCGTCACCAGGTGCTGCGCCGCGGCCATCGCGGCGCGAAAGGTCGGGAAGTTGACGACACCGAGCACCTTGCTCCGCGGCAGCGGCGCGAGCTTCAGCTTCAGGCTGCGATAGGCGGCGAGCGTGCCTTCGGACCCCACCAGCAGGTGCGCGAGGTTGACGCTGCCGTCGCCCGTGTAGGGGCGCTCGCTCTGCGGCTGGAAGATGTCGAGGTTGTAGCCGCCGACGCGGCGCATCACCTTCGGCCAGCGCGCCTCGATCTCGCCGCGTTGCGCCTCGGCCAGGCCGCGGACGAAGTCGGCGATCTCGCGCTCCTTCGCGCCGAGGCTCGCGACCGGGCCGAACGACAGCTCGCGGCCGTCGCTCAGCCAGGCATCGATGCCGAGCACGTTGTGCACCATGTTGCCGTAGGCGATCGAGCGCGAGCCGCAGGAGTTGTTGCCGGCCATGCCGCCGATCGTTGCCTGCGCGCTGGTCGAGACGTCGACCGGAAACCAAAGCCCGAGCGGCTTGAGACGGGCGTTGAGCGCGTCGAGAACGATGCCGGGCTCGACCTCGGCCGTCATCGCCTTCTCGTCGATCGCCAGCACCTTGCGCAGGTGCTTGCTGGCATCGACGACCAGCGCCGCGCCGACGGTCTGGCCGCATTGCGAGGTTCCCGCCCCGCGCGAAAGCAGCGGTGCGCCGAGATCGCGGGCGATGGCGAGGGCCGTGGCGACGTCCTCGGGCGTGCGTGGCACGAAGACACCGATGGGCATCACCTGGTAGATCGAGGCGTCGGTCGCATAGCGGCCGCGCGAGCCGGCGTCGAACAGCACCTCGCCCCGGGTCTCGGTCGCGAGGCGATGGGCGAGCCGTGCCGCCTCGGGCCCGCCGAGGCGGGCGATCGTTGCCGCCGCGCGCTCGGCGGTCGAGCGCGTCACGAGCCCGGGCAAGGGCGCGTTCATGCGAGCGACCGGGCCGCCGGGGCGGCGTCGTTGGCCTCGAGCAGGGCGAGCACCGCGTCGCGCTTGTGCTCGACGTGGGCGATCAGCAGCTTGCGCAGCCGGGCGCCGTCGCGCGCCGCGAGCAGCTCGATCATCCGCTCGTGCTCCTGGACCGCGCGGCTCCACTTCGACTCGTCGAGGTTGGAGCGAAAGCGCAGCGCCTGCAGGCGGGCGTTGACCGTGCGGTAGGTGTGGGCCAGCACCGGATTGCGCGCCGCGGCGTTGATCTGGTTGTGGATGGTCGCGTTGAGCCGGTAGTAGGTGGGCAGGTCGCGCCGGGTGTGGGCGGCGAGCATCTCGTAGTGGAGCGCGCGGATCTCGCTCAGCTCGCCTTCGCTGATACGCTCGGCCGCGAGCTCTCCCGACTGGCCTTCGAGGCCGGCCACCACCTCGAACGTATCGGCGATGCTTTGCGCCGAAAGCTGGGCCGCGACCGCGCCGCGGTTGGGCAGCAGATCGACCAGGCCTTCGGCGGCCAGCATCCGGATCGCCTCGCGCAAGGGCGTGCGCGAGACATGCAGCTGCTCGGCCAGGGCGCGCTCGTTGAGCTTGGCGCCGGGCGCGATGGCGCCCTCGACGATCAACTGGCGCAGGCGGGTGCCGACCTGGAGATGGAGCACCCCCGCCGGGATGGCAAGAATCTTGGCCATGGCCTATTTTGTATGCAAAAAGCGCGCCGCAACGGCGGATGGGTTTAGAGGAATCTCGGCTTGACAAGAGAAGTTTGCATGCAAAACTGGCGGCCGACCGGAGTCTTCCCATGATCGCCCTCGACCAGCATCCCAGCGGCCGCCACTTCCTGCAGATTCCCGGCCCGAGCCCCGTGCCCGACCGGATCCTGCGGGCGATGAGCCTGCCCACCATCGACCACCGCGGGCCCGAGTTCGGTGTGCTCGGCAAGCGCGTCATCTCCGGCATGCAGCAGGTCTTCCAGACCCGCCACCCGGTCGTGATCTATGCTGGCTCGGGCACCGGCGCCTGGGAAGCGGCGCTGTCCAACCTGATGAGCCCGGGCGATGCGGTGCTGATGTTCGAGACCGGCCAGTTCGCGTCGCTCTGGCATCGGATCGCCCAGCGCCTCGGCCTGAAGCCCGAGTTCCTGAGCGTGCCGGGCACCGACCCGGCGACCGGCCTGCCGTGGTCGTGGCGCAAGCCCGCGCAGCCCGACCTGATCGAGGCGCGCTTGCGCCAGGACCGCTCGCACGCCATCCGCGCCGTCTGCGTGGTGCACAGCGAGACCTCGACCGGCGTGATCTCCGACATCGCCGCGGTGCGCCGCGCGATCGACGCCGCCGGGCATCCGGCGCTGCTCCTGGTCGACACCATCTCCGGCCTCGCCTGTGCCGACTACCGGCACGACGAGTGGGGCGTCGACGTCGCCATGGCCGGCTCGCAGAAGGGCCTGATGATGCCGCCCGGCATCTCCTTCAACGCCTTGTCGCCCAAGGCGATCGAGGCAAGCAAGGCCGCGACCTTGCCGAAGGCCTACTGGGCCTGGGACGAGATCGTCGAGATGAACAAGGGCGGCTACTGGCCGTCGACGCCGAACACCAACCTGCTCTATGCGCTCGCAGAGGCGCTCGACATGATTCTCGGCCAGGGACTGGCCGCGGTGTTCGCCCGCCACCAGCGCTGGGGCGAGGCGGTGCGTGGCGCAGTCCGGGCCTGGGGGCTGCCGATCCAGTGCGCCGATGCGAGCGCGCATTCGCCGCTGCTGACCGGCGTGATCACGCCGGCCGGCGTCGATGCCGATGCCTTGAGAAAGCTGATCCACGACCGCTTCGACCTTTCGCTCGGCACCGGCCTCGGCAAGGTCAAGGGTCGGATGTTCCGCATCGGCCATCTCGGTGATAGCAACGACCTGACGCTCATGGCCGCGCTCGCGGGCGTGGAGATGGGTCTCAAGCTCGCCGGCGTCGCCACCGCCGGCAGCGGCGTCCAGGCGGCGATGGACTTCTTCGCCTCGCATCCGCAGCCGCAATCCCTCCAGGCCGCGGCCTGAGCCTGCCTATCTTCTTTCCCCGGAGCTCCCCCATGAAAAGACGCCTCGTTCTCCAGGCCGGTGCCGGCGCCGCCGCCACCCTCGGCCTGCCCAGCCTTCGCGCCCAGGCCTGGCCGACGGCGCCGGTGCGCATCGTCGTCGGCTTTCCGCCCGGCGGCGGCACTGATGCACTGGCCCGCGTGCTGAGCCAGAAGCTCAGCACGATGTGGGGCCAGCAGGTCGTGGTCGAGACCAAGGCCGGCGCCGCCGGCGTGATTGCGGCCGACTACGTGTCGCAGCTTCCCGGCGACGGCAGCACGCTGCTGATGGCGCACATCAACAGCCATGCGCTCGCGCCGAGCCTGCAGCCCAAGCTGCGCTACAACGCCGAGCGCGATTTCGTGCCGATCGTGCTGGTCGGCGTCACCCCGAACCTGCTCATCGGCAACACGGCGCAGCCGGCGAAGACGGTGAAGGACATCGTCGCCCTGTGCAAGGCCAAGCCGGGCCAGATCAGTTTCGGCTCGGCGGGGGCCGGCTCGGCGCAGCACCTGGCGCTCGAGATGTTCAAGCTCCAGGCCAAGGTCGATGCCCTGCACGTGCCGTACAAGGGCAGCGGCCCCTTGCTCACCGACCTGATCGGCGGCCAGATCAACTACAGCTTCGAGACCATGACCGCGGCGACGCCGCACGTCGCCAACGGCCGGGTGGTGGCCATCGCCCAGACCCGGACGCGTCGCGCCAAGGGCCACCCGAACGTGCCGACGATGCAGGAGCAGGGCTTCGAGGGCTTCGAGGCGACCACCTGGTACGGCCTGGTCGGGCCGAAGGGCCTGCCGCTGGCGATCACCCAGAAGGTGAATGCCGACGTCAACACCGTGCTGGCGATGCCCGACGTGCAGGAGAAGCTCGACACCTACGGCGCCGAGGACGGCGGCGGCTCGGCCGACAAGTTCGCCACCTTCATCCGCACCGAGATCGCCAAGTGGGCAAAGGTGGTGAAGGACGCCGACGTCAAGGTCGACAGCTGACCGGTCGGGCCGCGGGCGACGAGGCGCCTGCGCCTCGCCGTTTCCCGCTCAGTCGAGCTTGCGCGTGTCTTCGATCACCTTGCCGTCGTTCGGCAGGCTGCCCGGCGCGCGCACGGCGACCTCGCCGCGCAGCTTCGTGACCTCGCGGATCGTCCCGGCGATTCGCTCCGCCAGGCCTTCGGGCGCGGCGCCTTCGACCTCGACCTCCAGCGACATCCGGTCGTCGGCGCGCTCGCCGCTGACGACGAGGCGTGCCTTCTTCACCTCCGGATGGCGGCGCGCGATCTCGGCCACCTGCGGCGGATGGACGAACATGCCGCGCACCTTGGCCGACTGGTCGGCGCGGCCGAGCCAGCCGCGGATGCGCTGGTTGCTGCGGCCGGTCGGGCAGCGCCCGGGCAGCACCGCGGAAAGATCGCCGGTGCCGAAGCGGATCAGCGGGTAGTCGGGGTTGAGCGTCGTCACGACCACCTCGCCGACCTCGCCTTCGGCGACCGGATCGCCGGTGCCCGGCCGCACGATCTCGACGATCACGCCCTCGTCGACGACCAGGCCCTCGCGCGCCTCGGTCTCGTAGGCCACCAGGCCCAGGTCGGCGGTGCCGTAGCTCTGGTAGCCGCCGATGCCGCGCGCCGCGAGCCAGTCGCGCAGCGTCGCGGGGAACGCTTCGCCGCCGAGCGAGGCCTTCTTCAGCGACGGCAGGGCGACGCCGGCCTCGTCGGCCTTCTCGAGCAGGATGCGCAGGAAGCTCGGCGTGCCGACGTAGGCGTCGGGCCGCAGGTCGGCCATCGCCTGCAGCTGCAGCTCGGTCTGGCCGGTGCCCGCCGGAAAGACGGTGCAGCCGACCGCCACCGCGCCGCTGTCCATCATCGCCCCGGCGGGCGTGAAGTGATAGCTGAAGCTGTTGTGCACCAGGTCGCCGGCACGAAAGCCGGCGGCGAACAGGGCGCGGCCCATGCGCCAGTAGTCGGGCCGCGCGCTCTGCGGCTCGTGGATCGGCCCGGGCGAGACGAACACCTGCGTCGCCCGCCGTGGCGGCGGACGGCCGGCGCCCCAGCCGATCGCGGCGAAGCCGCCGAACGCATCCTTGGCGAGCGTGGCGCGCTGCCGCTCGAGCAGCTCGCTCTTGCGCAGCACCGGCAGGGCGGCGAGCGCGGCGCGACTGTTGACTGCCGCGGCCAGTCCGGCGAAGCGTCCCGTGCCGGCCGAAGAGTTCGCCCGTGCATTCGCCACCTGCGCGGCCAGCGCCGCCATCAGCGCAGCTTCGCGCTGCTCGGGGTCGCGCGTTTCCAGCGCGTCGAAATGATCGCTCACGATGCCGTCCCGAGTTCTCAGTCGTCGTCGAAGCGACGGGCGCGCAGCCTGGCGTCCTCGACCAGCTTGCGCTGCTCGGCCGGCGTCGCCAGCGGGTAGCGATCGAAGCCGCTGCCGCCGGGCTTCTTCAGGTCGGCGAACAGGGCGCCGTCCTCGACGTGGAAGTGGACGAAGGCGTCGTTGCGGCCATAGAAGATGCCGGTGCTCTTTTCCTTGACGCCCTTGATCTCGCGCAGCTGGCGCAGCAGCAGCGCGAGCGGCTTCAGGGCTTCGGCATCGGCGCGGGCCATGGCGTTTCTCCTCAGGAGAGCCAGCGCTTGCGGCGCTTGTAGCTCTTCACGTCGCGGTAGCTCTTGCGCTCGCCCGAGGCCGAGCCGGTGCCGAGGTAGAACTCGCGCACGTCCTCGTTCTCGCGCAGCGAGGCGGCGGCGCCGTCCATGACGACCCGGCCGCTCTCCAGGATGTAGCCGTAGTCGGCGTAGCGCAGCGCCATGTTGGTGTTCTGCTCGGCGAGCAGGAAGGTGACGCCTTCCTTCTGGTTCAGGTCCTTCACGATCTCGAATACTTCCTCGACGATCTGCGGCGCCAGGCCCATCGACGGCTCGTCGAGCAGCACCATCTTCGGGTTGGCCATCAGCGCCCGGCCGATCGCGCACATCTGCTGCTCGCCGCCCGAGGTGTAGGCCGCCTGCGAGCCGCGCCGGTCGCGCAGGCGCGGGAAGTAGCGATAGACCTTCTCGAGCGTCGCCGCGACCGCGGCCCTACCGTCCCGGCGGGTGTAGGCACCGGTCAGCAGGTTCTCCTCGATCGTCAGGTGGGCGAAGCAGTGCCGGCCTTCCATCACCTGGATGACGCCGCGCTCGACCATGTCGGAGGTGCTGAGCCGCTCGATCCGCTCGCCGCGCAGCTCGATCGAGCCCTTGGTCACTTCGCCGCGCTCGGCGCGCAGCAGGTTGCTCACGGCCCGAAGCGTCGTCGTCTTGCCCGCGCCGTTGCCGCCGAGCAAGGCCACGACCTTGCCCTCCGGGACCTGCAGGGACACGCCCTTCAGGACCAGGATCACATGGTTGTAGATCACCTCGATGCCATTGACATCGAGAAGGGGAGCGCCGCTCACGGCGCTCCCCTTCGGGAGATCGCCGCGAGCGGCGTTCCCCATCGGGACAGGGTTGCTCCCTCCCCGCTTCGCGCCCCTCCCTCCGAGAAGGAGGGGCGGACCCCTTCGGGGTCCCTTTTGGCGCGGTGGCTCTGGTTCAAGTCTGGCAATCCTCGGGCGTCCTGCGTTCCAGCTTCTTCTCGCCGGCGTACTTCGTGGCGGCGTTCTTGACCATCGGCTTGATGATCGAGTCGTCGGCCTGCATCCAGTCGGAGGTGACGTTCCACTTCGTGCCGTCCCAGGTGTGCACCCGCGCCCAGGCGGAGCCCATGTGGTCGGCGCACGAGGTCGAGATCGGCCGCAGCACGCCGGCGAAGCCGAGCCCGTCGAGCTTCTTCTGGTCGAGGGTCAGGTTTTCGTAACCCCAGCGGGCCTGCTCGGGGCTCATCCACTTGCCCTTGCCGTAGCGCTCCTGCGCCCGGCGAACGCCTTCGACCGCCAGCATGGCGCTCATCAGCCCGCGCATGTAGAGAACGCTGCCGACTTCTTCCTTCGGCCCGGTGCCCTGGCCCTTGCCGTGCACCGTCGCCAGCACGTCCTTGACGATCTTCGAGTTCGGCTCGGCGCCGTGCTGCAGCGTCAGGCCGTTGTAGCCCTTGGCGCCGTCGCCCACGTCCTTGGTGTCGGGCTCGGCGGCGGCCCACCAGACGCCGTACATCTTCTCGCGCGGGTAGCCGGTCGCGACCGCTTCCTTGAGCGCGGTCGAGTTCATCACGCCCCAGCCCCACAGGAGCACGTAGTCGGGCCGGTTCTGCCGGATCTGCAGCCAGGCGGCCTTCTGCTCGACGCCGGGGTGGGTGACCGGGATCGAGCTGAACTCGAAGCCATGCATCTTGGCCCGTTCCTGCAGCAGCGGGATCGGCTCCTTGCCATAGGGGCTGTCGTGATAGACGAGGGTGATCTTCTTGCCCTTGAGCTTGTCGAAGCCGCCTTCCTTCTTGGCGATGTGCTGGATCAGGATGTCGGCCGCGACCCAGTAGGTGCCGGCCAGCGGGAAGTTCCACTTGAAGACGCCGCCATCGGCGCTTTCGCTACGGCCGTAGCCGGCGGTGATGAGCGGAACCTTGTCACCCGGGGCCTTCTCGGTGAGTGCGAAGGTGATGCCGGTGGAAAGCGGCTGGAACACCGTCGCGCCGCCGTTCTTGCCCTTCAGCCGCTCGTAGCACTCCACGCCCTTGTCGGTGGCGTAGCCGGTCTCGCACTCCTCGAACGAGACCTTGACGCCGTTGATGCCGCCCTGGGCGTTGACGAGCTTCAGGTAGTCGACGTAGCCGTTGGCGAACGGGACCCCGTTCGGCGCGTAGGCGCCGGTCCGGTAGACGAGCACCGGGAAGAATTGCTCCTTGGCCTGCGCCGTCGCTGGCGTCGGGGCCAGGGCGGCGGCCGTGGCGGCAGCCACGAGGCAGGCCGCCAAGGCGAGGTTTCGAACTGTCATGTCTGTCTCCGTCGATTGATGAAGGTGCATCCGGCGAATCTGGATGCGGGGTTGAGAAACGTGCCGCTCGTTCGGCGGTTCAATGCGGGAAAGGCCACAGCCTGAGCTTTTCCTTGCCGATCGACCAGAGCCGGGCCAGGCCGTGCGGCTCGACGATCAGGAAGAAGACGATCAGGGCGCCGAAGATCATCGAAGTGAGGTGCGAAGCCAGGGCGGTATCGATCGGAACGCCCAGGGCGGCCGGCACGTTGTCAAGGATGATCGGGATCATGACGATGAAGGCGGCGCCGAAGAAGCTGCCCATGATCGAGCCCAGGCCGCCGATGATCACCATGAAGAGGAGCTGGAAGGAGCGGTCGATGCTGAACGCCGCCGGCTCCCACGAGCTCAGGTAGACGAAGCCCCAGAGGCCGCCGGCGACGCCGACGATGAAGCTCGACACCGCGAACGCCGTGAGCTTGGCGTAGACCGGCCGGATGCCGATCACCGCGGCGGCGACGTCGGTGTCGCGGATCGCCATCCACTCGCGGCCGATGTGGCCGCGCACCAGGTTCTTGGCCATCACGCCGAAGACAGCGAGAAAGGCGAGGCAGAACAGGTACTTCTGGATCGGCGACTCGATCGGCAGCCCGAACACCTGCAGATTGCTGACGCTGACCGATCCCGACGACGAGTCGTTGGTGAACCAACGGATGCGCAGGAACGCCCAGTCGACGAAGAACTGCGCTGCCAGCGTCGCCACCGCGAGGTACAGGCCCTTGATGCGCAGCGACGGGATGCCGAACAGGACGCCGACGCCGGTGGCGAACAGGCCGCCGAGCAGCAGCGAGACGATCAGCGGCATGCCGTCGATGCGGATGTGGAAGTTGTAGGCGGCGTAGGCGCCGACCGCCATGAATGCGCCGGTGCCGAGCGAGATCTGGCCGCAGTAGCCGACCAGGATGTTGAGGCCCAGCGCCGCCAGCGAGAGGATCGCGAACGGGATCAGCACGGCGCGCAGCAGATACTCGGACGCGAGCAGGGGCACGGCGACGAACGCCACCGCCAGCAGCAGGCCGATCGCGAGCCGGTCCTGCAGGATCGGGAAGACCTGGCTGTCGGCCCGGTAGCTGGTCTTGAACTGGCCGTTCTCGCGATACAGCATGGTCAGGCCTCGCGCCGGGCCGCCCCAAGCGGGGCCTGCGCCCCCTCGGGGGGCAGCGAACGAAGAGAGCGTGGGGGCTTCATGGCTCAGACCCGATCGATGATCTTCTCGCCGAACAGGCCTTGCGGCCGGAACAGGAGAAAGCCGAGGGCGAGGACGTAGGCGAACCAGATCTCGATGCCGCCGCCGAACTTCGGTCCGATATAGACCTCCGAGAGCTTCTCGCCGACGCCGATGATCAGCCCGCCGATGATCGCCCCGGGCACCGAAGTCAGGCCGCCGAGGATGACCACCGGCAGCGCCTTCAGCGCCACCAGCGAGATCGAGAACTGCACGCCCAGCTTGGAGCCCCAGATGATGCCGGCGACGACGGCGGTGAAGCCGGCAACGCTCCAGACGATGACCCAGATGTGCTTGAGCGGAATGCCGATCGACTGCGCTGCCTGGTGGTCGTCGGCGACGGCGCGCAGCGCCCGGCCGGTGGCCGTTTTCTGGAAGAACAGCGAGAGCAGCGCCACCAGCGCCGCCGCGACGACCGCCGCGTACAGGTCCTCCTGGCTGATCAGCACGCCGCCGGAGAAAACGCTGTCGAGCACGAACACCGGATCCTTCGGCATGCCGACGTCGATCTTGTAGATGTCGCTGCCGAACACGGTCTGGCCGAAGCCGTCGAGGAAGTTCGAGATGCCGAGCGTCGCCATCAGCAGGGTGACGCCTTCCTGGTTGACCAGCTTGCCGAGCACCAGGCGTTCGACCAGCCAGGCCAGGGCGACCATCACCGCGACGGCGACGATGAATGCCAGCACGTTGACCAGCCACTTGCTCTCGATCCCGGTCCAGTGCGGAATCCATTGCGAGAACCGCGCCATCGCCAGCGCCGCGAACAGCACCATCGCGCCCTGGGCGAAGTTGAACACTCCCGAGGCCTTGAAGATCAGGACGAAGCCGAGGGCGATCAGCGAATACAGCATCCCGGCCATCAGGCCGCCGAACAGGGTTTCGAGGAAGAAGGCCATCGCTCGAGCGGACGGGTCAGTGCGCCGTCCCGAGGTAGGCCTTGATGACCTCGGGGTTGTTGCGCACCTCTTCGGGCGAGCCGTCGCCGATCTTCTTGCCGTAGTCGAGCACCACGACCCGGTCGCTGATGTCCATGACGACGCTCATGTCGTGCTCGATCAGGACGATGGTGCAGCCGAACTCGTCGTTGACGTCGAGGATGAAGCGGCTCATGTCCTGCTTTTCCTCGACGTTCATCCCGGCCATCGGCTCGTCGAGCAGCAGCACCGTCGGCTCCATCGCCAGCGCCCGGCCGAGATCGACCCGCTTCTGCAATCCATACGGAAGCTGGCCGACGGGGGTCTTGCGGTAGGGCTGGATCTCGAGGAAGTCGATGATCCGCTCGACCACGATGCGCTGCGCCGTCTCCTCGCGTTCGGCCGCGCCCCAGCGGATCGCCTGCTGGAAGATGTTGGTCGTCATCTTCAGGTTGCGGCCGGTCATGATGTTGTCCAGCACGCTCATGCCCTTGAAGAGGGCGAGGTTCTGGAAGGTCCGGGCGACGCCCATTTCCGCGACCTGGCGCGAGTTCATGTGGCGGAAGGTCTTGCCACGCAGGCTGATCGAGCCTTCCTGCGGCTGATAGACGCCGTTGATGCAATTGAGCATCGAGCTCTTGCCGGCGCCGTTCGGGCCGATGATTGCCCGGATCTCGTGCTCGCGGACGTCGAAGGTGATGTCGGAGAGCGCCTTCACTCCGCCGAAGCGCAGACTGATGTTCTGCACCTCGAGGACGACTTCGCCGGAGCGACGCGCTGTCATCGGCCGATCACGCCGCGCGCCCGACCGGCTTGAAGGTCTCGGCGTCGACGATCTTCAGGGTCGCGGCGACCTTGCCGACGCGACCGTCCTCGAAGCGGACCGCGGTTTCGACGAACTGCTCGGACTTGCCCGAATACAGCGCGTCGACCAGCACGTCGTAGCGTTCGCCGATGAAGCCGCGCCGGACCTTCGCCGTGCGCGTCAGCTCGCCGTCGTCGGCGTCGAGCTCCTTGTGCAGGATCAGGAACCGGCTGATCTGGCCGCCGGCGAGCTTGTCGTCGGTCGCGAGGTCGGCATTGACCTTCTGCACGCAGTCGCGGATGAGCTCGCACACCTCCTTCTTCTGCGAGAGGTCGGTGTAGCCGCCGTAGGGGAGGTTGCGCTTCTCGGCCCAGTTGCCCACCGCCTGCAGGTCGATGTTGATGAAGGCGCAGACCTTCTCGCGCCGGTCGCCGAAGGCCACCGCCTGCTTGATATAGGGAAAGAACTTGAGCTTGTTCTCGACGTACTTCGGGGCGAACAGCGCGCCGTCGTTCGCGCCGCCGGCGAGCCGGCCGACGTCCTTGGCGCGGTCGATGATCTTCAGGTGCCCGGCCGCATCCATGAAGCCGGCGTCGCCGGTGCGGTACCAGCCGTCGGCACTCAGGACCTCGGCGGTCGCCGCGGGGTTCTTGTAGTACTCCTTCAGGAGCCCCGGCGAGCGGATCAGGATCTCGCCGCTGTCGGCCACCTTGATCTCGACGCCTTCGATCGGCACGCCGACGGTGTCGGCGCGTGCCTCGTTGTCGGGCTGCAGGCAGACGAACACCGCCGTCTCGGTCGAGCCGTAGAGCTGCTTCAGGTTGATGCCGAGCGAGCGGTAGAAGGTGAAGAGGTCCGGGCCGATCGCCTCGCCGGCGGTGTAGGCGACGCGCACCCGGGAAAAGCCCAGGGTGTTGCGCAGCGGCGCGTAGATCAGGACCTTGCCGAGCGCGTAGCGGAAGCGGTCGAGCGCGCCGACGGGCTTGCCGTCCATCAACGCCGGCCCGACCCGGCGCGCCAGCGCCATCGCCCGGTCGAACAGCCAGCGCTTCGGCCGGCCGGCGTCTTCCATGCGGATCATCACGCTGGTGAGCAGGTTCTCGAAGACGGACGGCGGTGCGAAGTAGTAGGTCGGGCCGATCTCCTTCAGGTCGATCGTCACCGTGCCTGCCGACTCCGGGCAGTTGACGATGTAGCCGCAGACCAGCCACTGCGCATAGGAGAAGATGTTCTGGCCGATCCAGGCGGGCGGCAGGTAGGCGAGGACCTCGTCGTCGGCGGTGAGCTTGTCGAAGCGGGCCCCGGCCGCGGCGCGGTCGATCAAGGTCTCGTGGGTATGGACGACGCCCTTCGGATTGCCGGTCGTGCCGGAGGTGAAGAACAGCGCGGCCACGTCGGAGGCCTTCGCCTTGGCGACCTCGGCCTCGAAGAAGCCGGGATGCTTCTCGTCCCAGGCGCGGCCGGCCGCCACCAGGGCGTCGAGCGGCGCGAGCCCCGGCTCGCTGTAGTTGCGCAGGCCCCGGGGATCGTCGTACCAGATGTGCGCGACTTGCGGACACGTGGCGCGCACCTCGATCATCTTGTCGACCTGCTCCTGGTCCTCGACGATCGCGAAGGCGACCTCGGCATTGCCGATCGGGAACACGAACTCGGTCGCGGCGGCATCCTGGTAGAGCGGCACCGGAATCGCGCCCAGCGCCTGCGTCGCCAGCATCGCCGCATAGAGGCGCGGCCGGTTCTCGCCGATCACCACCAGGTGCTGGCCGCGCTGCAGCCCGGCTTCGGCGAGGCCGCAGGCCATCGCCCGCACGAGCGCCGCGAGCTCGCTCCAGGTGAGCGTCTGCCAGATGCCGAAGTCCTTCTCGCGCAACGCCGGCGCCGATGGACGGCGGGCGGCGTGGTCGAGCAGGAGACGAGGAAAGGTCGGCGACACGATCACCTTTCGAACGAAGGCAGCCGCGCACGAAGAGCCGCGCGTCAACCGCGACTCTAGGAAAATTTTGACGCCAAGTTGTCGTTCTGCCGACAATCTACGGGACAACACCCTCGGGTGTATCCCTCGGCCCGCGGCGGTTCAGGCCTTGATCGACACGGTGCCGGTGAAGCTCGAGACCGCCGTTTCGTCGCCGCCCGGCTCGGGCCGGACGACGTCGATCCGATAGACGGCGACGCGCCGGCTGCGGCTCACCTCGGTCGCGCGTGCGACCAGGCGCTCGCCTTCGCGGACGCCGGCCTGGTAGGTGATGTGCGCGGCGATCCCCGAGGCCAGCGGGCCGTGCGAGTTCGACGCCAGGCCGAAGGCGCTGTCGGCGAGCGAGAAGATCGCCCCGCCGTGGCAGCCGCCGTTGAAATTGAGGTGCCGGGCCGCGACCGTCATCGCCACCTCCGATCGGCCCGGACCGCCGGCGAGCACCGTGATGCCCAGGGCGCTGCACAGGCCGTCGCGCGCGGCGAGCGCCTGCAGGCGGGCGCGCCAGCCGGCGGCGTCCTCGGACGAGATCGTCGCCGGATCGGGGACGGGCCCGAGCGGCGCGACTGCGGCGTCGCGCAGGCGCCGGCCGGCGGCGACCGAAAGCGCATGCACTTCGATCGCCTCGAGCAGGCCGTCGACGCCGCCCTCGACGAGGGCGCGGACGACGACGACGCGCGGCGTCCAGGCATCGGCCGCGGGGCTGCGGCGCAGGCCGAGCATCTCGCGCATCTCGCGCGCCGTCTGCTCGGCCAGCGGCAGGTCGCCCTTGCTGACGGCGAGCAGGTCGGCAATCTCGAGCGTGCCGGCCTTCAGTGCCTGCACGTCGTCGCCGAGCCCGGGCGGACAGACGACGACCCGGGTGTCGGCGAGCCCGGCAATCCGCGTCTCCGACTGGCCGGTGCCGACGGTCTCGACGATCACGCGGTCGAAGCCCGCGGCGTCGAGGCAGTCGATCGCCGCCCGGGCCGCGCGCGACAGGCCGCCGAGCTCGCCGCGGGCGGAGAAGGAGCGGACGAAGGCGTTCGGATGGGCGCCGTGCTCGCCCATGCGGATGCGGTCGCCGAGGACCGCGCCACCGCTGATCGGGCTCGACGGGTCGAAGGCGAGCACGCCGACCTGCAGGCCGCGCTCGAGCCAGGCGCCGAGGAGGGCGTTGACCAGCGTCGACTTGCCGCTGCCGGGAACGCCGGTGATGCCGACGACGCGCGCCCCGCCGGCGTGCCCGGCGAGCCGCGCGGCCGCTGCCCCGGCGCCCGGCGCGTCGTCGTCGAACAGGGTCAGGAGGCGGGCGATCGCCCGCCGCTCGCCGGTCAGGGCGCGCGCGGCGA
>Ga0207701_10003964_pt1 | contig 15112 bp, 27 predicted proteins | sample KBSSwiSSwithPhiX_FD_184294 | JGI IMG/M metagenome (GOLD analysis project Ga0207701, IMG submission 184294) | Switchgrass rhizosphere bulk soil microbial communities from Kellogg Biological Station, Michigan, USA, with PhiX - S5 (SPAdes) (version 2) | ecosystem: Environmental > Terrestrial >... | reverse complement strand
TTTCGCTGGCAACGGGGAACCACGGCGTTGCCGCCGCATTGTCTGGGTCACATCGGCTACGCCGTCGTTCCGTGGAAGCAAAGGCAAGGCTATGCCACATTGGCGCTCAGGCTGTTCCTTCCGGAGGTCAAGGCGGAGGGCCTCCCCTTCGTCGAGATCACCACCGACCCCGAAAACGTTCCGTCGCAGCGCGTCATCGTTGCCAATGGCGGGGTTCTCGTCGAGCGGTTCACAAAGCCGCCGCAGTTCGGCAGCACGCCCGGGCTGCGGTTTCACATTGCGTTCGCATGAAGTTCGCCATCGCGGCGAAGTCAGATTCCACCGCATGTCTTCCTCACATACCCGGTCAACCTTTCTCGCGTCGGTTTCCCTGTTGCTCGGCCTTTCCGCCTGTGGAGGAGGCGGCGAGGAGGCGAATCTCGCCGGGGCCTGCTTCGTCGCCTATGCCGAACCCTCGCTGATCATTGCGTCGGTGCAGAACGCCGTGTCGGCAGCCTCCGTCCCGGTGGTCAGCTTGAGCAACATCACGCTCGATGGCATGGCATTCAACAGTTCCTACCTTCCTCCGGGCGCCAATGTTCGGCCGATCGGCAGCACGTTGGAATGCACCCTCCCCTGCGGCTTCGCTGTCCAGGAGGGTGCGCTTGCCTTTACGGTTTCTGCGCCCGGCTACGTCGCACGCTCCGTGGCGGCCAACGGCGCGTATTCGTCACGCACCGGCAACGGCGCCGGCTGCCCGCTGTACCTGACCGGAGGCAACCGCATTGCTGTCGCACTCTCGCCTTCGCCATAGCGGGGCGTCATACAGCGTGGCGTCAACCCTCCCTCCCCTTTGGAGACGATCATGTCCGCGCTCGTCAAAGGCAGCTGTCTCTGTGGCGGCGTCCGCTTCGAAGTCGAGGCCCCTTTCATCCGGGCGGGGCATTGCCACTGCTCTCGCTGCAGAAAGCACTCGGGCACGTTCGGGTTGACGCAGGCGCGGGTCGCCCGTGAGCAGTTCCGCCTGCTCGAAGGCGGCGAGCTGATTCGGGTCTACGGCAAGGGCCAGGGCGCGGTCAAGGCCTTCTGCTCCGTCTGCGGCTCCAGCCTGTTCGGAGGAACCTGGCCCGATGGCGCGCAGGTGTCCATTCGCATGGGCGCCTTCGACGACGATCCGGGCATACGTCCTCAGTTCCATACCTACGTCGCCTCACGTGCGCCGTGGGATCGGATTGTCGACAACCTGCCGCAGTTCGAAGAGGCCTGGCAGCCTCCTGCGGCCGGTCGGGAGTGAGGGCGATCCCTTGCTCGTGTTCAGCACTTGGAAGCTGACCCGCCAGCGTCAGCCTCCCTCCTGGGAGTAGCCCATGTCGATCGAACTCTGGCTTGCCTTTGCTGCGGCGTCGGCGGTCCTGCTCATCATTCCCGGGCCGACCATCCTCACCGTCATCAGCTACTCCATGGCCCATGGCCGCCGCGCGAACGTTCCACTCGTCGCCGCCGTGGCGTTGGGCGACTCCACCGCCCTCGTCGTGTCGCTCCTCGGACTGGGTGCGCTGCTCGCCGCTTCGTCCTTCTGGTTCACCGTGGTCAAGTGGATGGGCGGCCTGTATCTGCTTTACCTCGGCGTCAAACTCCTGCGTGCGGGCATCTCGCCCACCCAGCTCGCGCCGCCGACCACGCCGGGTTCGCGCTGGCGGTTGTTCGCGAACACCTACCTGGTGACCGCGCTCAATCCCAAAGGCATCGTGTTCTTCGTGGCCTTCCTGCCGCAGTTCATCAACCCGGGCGCACCCGTCGCGCCACAGCTCTGGATCCTGGCCACCACGTTCGTGGCCATGGCCACGCTCAACGCCACGCTCTACGCGGTGTTCGCAGCGTCGGCACGCAAGCTGTTGTCTTCGCCGAAGGCACAGCGGCGCTTCAACTTCGCGGGCGGATCGTTGCTCTCGGCGGCGGGCGTGCTGGCCCTTCTGGCCAAGCGTACTGCGTGAAGACGACCCATCGTCTCGTCGAGCGGAGGCCGCAAGGGACGCTCGGCGCCCTTCGGCTCGCCGCACCTGGCGGACGTTAGGCAACACGAGTGCCGCAGTTCGTCGTGCTGCTCCGCGGCGTGAACGTCGGCAAGGGCAATCGGGTTCCGATGGCCGCATTTCGCTCGCTGCTCGAGGCCCAAGGGTTCTCCGAGGTCCGAACGCTGCTCAACAGCGGCAACGCCGTGTTCCGTTCCGCTGCCCGCTCGGCGGCCCAGCATGCCAAGACGATCGGCGCCCGCCTGGAGGAAAGCCTCGGCGTCAGCGTCCTGGTGGTGGTCAAGCCATCGGCCGAGTTCCTGATCGCCGTCGCCGAGAACCCGTTCGCATTTCCGGAGAAGGATCATTCGCGCTTGCTGGTCGCCTTTGCGCAGAATGACGTTGCGGTGCACACCCTGTCGGCGTTGCTGCCGCTGCTTCAACCACCCGAGCGGCTTCATGTCGCCAGCCATGCCGCCTACCTCTACTGCGCCAACGGCATCCTGGAAAGCAAAGTCGGGACGGCACTGCTTGGCAAGCGAGGTCGTGAAGTCACCACGAGAAACTGGGCCACGGTGCTCAAGCTCAAGGCGCTGCTGGGTCAGCGTCCCGTTCCTCCAAACTGAAGTATCGTGCTTCAGCCCGCCCATCCGAAGGAATTCGCTGAATGTTCGGTCCGTTCAAGTCACGCGCACAACGCGAGCGCGAGGGCGTCCGAGATGTCGTCATCGAGGCCATTCTCAAGAGCGAAGCGTCGGCAAGGAGCGAGATTCATCTGCTGGAGTCGGCCGTCGAGCCTGCCGTCCGGCGGCAAGCGCTGACCCGGCTCGTCAACGTCCTGGTCAACTGCGGGCGTACCGAGAAGGAGGTCGCCGTCTGGCAAGCGCGCGCGGAATCGCTGAAGGCCAAGGGTGATCTGCACCACGCGCTTGGCACCAGCCTGGGCACGAGGCTCGTGGCCTGCGGCGTGCTTCTGCTGCACCTCCAGGGCAGGGAATGGCGGGCGGCGTCGCGTCCATTCGTGCGCCTGGAGGCACTCCTGAGCGGGCTCGTCGCCCATTACGGTGTGGACCCCTGGCCGGTGGCGTACGTCGACCATCTCGCGTTCGAAAAGTACCGCCTGGCGCAGGGACGCGGGCGAGAAGACGAAGAAGGCGTGCTGAGCTCTCAATCCGAAACGTCTACGCTGGCCTATGTGTCGACAGCCATGCCGCCCGACGCCTGAACCCTCGGAGCTCGCTCATGCCTGATACCTCGGTGCCACGGAAGTCGTGGCTGGATGTGCTTTCCAGCCTGACCCCGCTCATTCTTGGCGTGCTCGTCACCGGACTGGGCGCGTTCTTCACGCAGGTCTACAACTATCGTCAGCTCCAGCTCAACCAGCTCACGGCGCTCGACAAATTCCGCCCGCTGCTGGTCTCCGAGAAACCCGACGAGCGTGAGTTCGCCTATGCCTCGTTCGCGGCCCTGGGGTACGAGGCCCTCGCGCTGAAGATGATCGACCTGAAGCGGGACGGAGCAGGACGGGCGGTTGCGCTGGAGATCAAGTCCAGCGGCGATGCCACCGTGAAAGCCGCCGCCACCGAGACCCTCGCAAAGATCCCGGCGCAGGTCTTCCTGCATATAGGCGACGAGGGGCAACGCGCCAAGGGAAACGCCCTCGCGCTCGCGCTTCAGGGCGCGGGTTACCAACCCATGGGGATCGAGAACGTCTCCGGCAGGGCGGGTGTGCCGGCGAAGTCCCAGGTCCGCTTCTTCAACGAAGGCGACAAGGCGAACGCAGAGGCCGTGGCCGACCTGATCCGGCAGCAAGGGATCCCGGACGTCGCGGCCCAGCAGATCGGCGGGCTCAAGGCGCGGCCCGGAACGATCGAAGTCTGGCTTTCCAGGAACCTGCCCTGACCCGCCCTCGCGCCCAGCGACACACGCATCATGCTTCTCGATCCACAAGCGACCTACGTGCAACTGCGCCCGAGCGGCGTGGCGACCGAACTTCCCGGTGGCGCCGCGTTCTGGTCATTGCCGGAAGAAGGCATGGCGGCGGTCGGCAAGGATTGGCTCATCTCGGAATACGAGTTCACCGCCGACTGGCCCACCTGGGAAATGCACCCCGATGGCGATGAGTTCGTCTATCTGCTGGCCGGCTCGGTGGAGCTCTTGCTCGAGGAATCGGCAGGCGTGAAGACGCTCGCCTTGCTGGGCAGGGGCGCGGTCATCGTTCCCCGCGGGGTTTGGCACACGGCGAAGGTGCACGCCCCGAGTCGCATGCTGCACGTCACCTGGGGTGCGGGCACGCAAACACGCCCGGCCTAGCACCGTGGCGAGCAGATATCCTCGCGCTCCGGCGTTTCGCGTCTACGCTGTCTCGTGAATCCTTTGACCATGTTGAAGACCTACCAGGGAAGTTGTCACTGCGGCGCGGTCAGGTTCGAAGCCGAGCTCGATCTCGAGCAAAGCACGTATCGCTGCAACTGCTCGATCTGCAGGCGAACTCGCTTCTGGCCCGCGGTGGCCGGAGAGAACGGCTTTCGTCTCCTCGCGGGCGACTCGGAACTGACCCCGTACCTGTTCAACACGAGAAAGAACCAGCACTACTTCTGCAAGCATTGCGGTGTTCGAGCTTTCGGAGTGGGCACCGAAACACCCATTGGAAAGATGTACGGGATCAACCTCGGGTGCCTTGCCGGAGTCTCTGAAGAAGAGCTTTCACGCTTGCCCATCACCTACGTCGATGGGCTCGACGACAAATGGCAGAGCCCTCCCGAGTTCTTCGCCCACCTCTGAAGGAAACTCGCTTGAACGCTGAAGCACAAGAACTGGTTGCGGCGATCGAACGTACATTCGCAGCCCTTGGCGACAACGACCGGATCCGGCTCGAGGAAAGCCTCTGCGAGGACTTTCACGCCTTCGAGAACGGCATTCGCATGACCGGTCGCGAGCTGCTGGAACTGATGAGCCGATACCACGCGCAGGGCAGACGCTACCAGTGGTCGGTGAGCTCGCCGCAATTCGAAGTGCAAGGCGATCTGGGGGTTGTCGTGTACGAGAACCGTGGCTCGATCACCGAGGCCCCGGGCGCTGACCCGATTCGGATGTCATGGCTGGAGACGGTGGTGCTTCGCCGTCAGGGATCGAGGTGGCGGCTGGCGTTTCTGCACTCCACGCGCATGCCGCAAAGCGGCACCTGAATCCTCCACCGCAACGGAACAAGGTCGCGAGCTCCGGACATGCGGCTCGTCGTTCGCCCCCTCACACCGTCGCGCTGGAGCGATTTGGAAGCCGTCTTCAACGCGAAGGGGTGTTCCGTGGCGCGAGGCTGCTGGTGCATGTACTACCGGGTCAGCGGCAAGGGCGGCTACACCCAGCCGAGCGACGGGCAACGCTCCCGCAGCAAGGCGGCCCTGAAGGCGCTCATCGCTCGAGATCCTCCGCCCGGCCTTCTCGGCTATCTCGGCAAGACCCCGGTAGGCTGGGTATCCCTGGGCCCGAGAGAGGGCTACGCGAAGCTCGCCAGGTCACCGACGATGAAGCCAGTCGATGACCAACCGGTCTGGTCGGTGGTCTGCTTCGTCGTGCCTTCCGAATATCGCCAGCAGGGCGTTGCCCGAGAGCTCCTTGCGGGAGCCATCCGGTATGCCGATCGGCGTGGCGTTCGGCTTCTGGAGGGCTACCCGGTCGACAAGAGCGAGCCCTCGGCGGCCCAGGCGCCCTGGTTCGGCTCGAAGAGCATGTTCGATGAGGCCGGTTTTCAGGAAGTCGCCCGCCGCAAGCCTGACCGACCCGTCGTTCGGCTGGCGCTGCGCGCACCATGAGCAAGTGCGCCACGCCCGAAGAAGCACTGGCCTTCATCCGGGAACACGGCGTCGTCCTGGTGTCGGCCAGGGGCGCGGTGCCTCGCCTCACAGAGGCCATTGTCCGAGAGCCGATCAAGGGCAGCTGGTGGGCGCACCCGCAAAGCCATCGCATCTTCGCAGTGCTCTCGGTCGTCACAGACTCCGAGGAAGTGCTCGTTTGCCGGCTCGTCGACGGCAAGGTCACGCTGGTTCATCGGCGGCTGTGGCCCTCCCTGGTTCGGATCGCCTCCCGTTTCGCGCCCGAACAGTTGGCCGAGGTGCGGGAGGAGCACACGGCATCGGGTCGTCATGTGATTCACGAGGTGCCGTTCCCGCAGTGGGTGCCTCCGGAGGTTCTGGAGCAAGCCCCGGGCACGAGAGAGGACGAGGCCCTGGCTGCCTTCGGGCCGTGGCTCGCACCCTCCGGAGCACCAGGCAAGCCGGTCCGCGCTCGAAAATGACGCCCGACCCGTTCACCGCGCACCGCGCGGGTCTGCGAGCACAATCGTGGGCATGATCTCCCCGGCCCTCGAACGCTTCATTTCCCAGGCTGCCGCGCGCAGCCGCGAGCAGGCCGAGCCGGCCGACTGCGTGCTCGCTCTGGCGCCGCTGATGCTCGATCTCATCGAGCAGGCCGGTACGTTCCTCGGGCCACAGCACTACCGGAGCGACCCGGGAAGCTACGCGCGAAACCTCGTGTACGACGCGCCCGACGAAAGCCTGTCGCTGTATTCGATCGTCTGGCTCCCTGGCCAATGGACGCCGATTCATGATCACGGAAGCTGGGGCGTGGTCGGCGTGATCGAGGGAATTCTCGAAGAGCGCAGCTATGTGCGGCTCTCGCCGGATCGCGGCGCCGATGCGGACATCGACCTCGCCCGCGGCGGTACGGTGCTGCTGCGGCATGGCGCGGTCACGAGCTTCGTTCCGAACCCCGATCACATTCACGTCACGGGCGTTCCGTCGGAACGGCCCCGAGCCGTCAGTCTGCACCTCTACGGACGCATGATGAGCGACTTCAACATCTACGATGTCGGGACACGGACACGCCGGCGGATAAGCGTCGCCCACAACGAGAGCTGAGCCGGCGCTCGACGATACGGGCGCGCGTCGGGAGTCTTGTTCGAGTTCCAAGAGCCGCTTCGCGTCCCTTGGCTCGTCGCCCAGGTCGAATGTCAGAGCCCAGCTTGCAACCTGACCTCTCACCCCTGCAGTCGTACTACGCCGCGCGCGCGAGCGAGTACGACCGCGTGTACCTGAAGCCCGAGCGCCAGTCCGACCTGCGGCGAATCGAGCAGTGGCTGCCCTCGCTGCTGGCCGGCGCCACGGTGCTGGAGGTCGCCTGCGGAACGGGCTACTGGACCCGGTTCATCGTGCCGGTCGCATCGGCTGTCGTCGCGCTCGATTCGTCGCCCGAGACCCTGCACATCGCCCGGGAGCGGGTCGTCGCGCCCCATGCCGAGTTCCACATCGGCGATGCCTACGCGCTGCCCCGGTTCGGCCGCTCGTTCAACGCGGCCTTCGCCGGGTTCTGGTTCTCCCATGTTCCGCTCGAACGCCAGCGCGAGTTCCTGCTCGGGCTCAACTCGGCCCTGGCGCCGGGGGCGCTCGTCGTCCTGCTGGACAACCTGTTCGTGGCGGGCAGCTCTTCGGCCATCTCCGAGCGGGACGGCAACGGCAACACCTACCAGACCCGGACACTGAGCGACGGCTCGACGCATCGAGTGCTCAAGAACTTTCCGACCGAGGCGCAGCTCCAGGCGCTGGCGCAAGCGGGACTGGCTGAATCCTCCGTCTATCGCCGGTGGCAGCATTACTGGGCTTTCGAGTACCGTGTGCCCAAGCCGTGAGCCCTCGATCGAGCGGCGGCGCGCGCCGCAATCCCATGGATCGGATCGTCGATGACAGACCTTGCCCGAGAAACCGCCGCGGTCGTCCGAGCACTGCACGAGCGTGACGAGAATACCTCCGATCACTGCGGACGGACGTCCGGACTGGCGCTGGAAACCGGCCGCGCGTGCGGACTGTCAGCCAGCGAGCTGGCGACGCTGAAGCTGGCGGCGGAGCTGCATGACGTAGGCAAGATCGGCATTCCCGACAGCGTCCTGTTCAAGCCCGGTCGTCTGGACGCCGAGGAACTGCGGATCATGCGAACCCATCCGCGCCGTGGCCACGACATCCTTGCGGCCATCGGCGACGAGCACATCGCGAGGATCGCCAAGGTGGTGCTGTACCACCACGAGGCCGTCGACGGGTCCGGATACCCGGAAGGCCTGAAGCAGGAGTCGATTCCGCTCATGTCCCGGATCGTCTCGATCGCCGACGCCTACGATGCGATGGCAACCGTTCGCCCCTATCACAAGCCAAGGACTCACGACGAAGTCATGACCGTCCTTCAGGCGGGTGAGCATCGCAAGTACGATGGCTCCGTCCTGGCCACTTTTGCAAGAGTCATCGAGCACAGCAGCTATAGAGCGAGCAACGGGTAGCGGGGGCCCATGAGCTTCGACACCTGGCTCGTCTACCTCCTGGCTTCCGTCGGGCTTTCGCTTTCGCCCGGCCCCAATGGCCTGCTCGCCCTGACGCATGGCGTGTTGCACGGCCAGCGCATGACGCGCTTCACGATTCTTGGCGGCGTCCTCGGCTTTGTCGCCGTGATCGCCCTCTCCATGTTCGGCATCGGCGCGCTGCTCAAGGCGTCGCTGGCATGGCTCACGGTCCTGAAGTGGCTGGGGGGCGCCTACCTGGTCTGGTTGGGAATTCAGGTATGGCGCTCGGCCCCCGTGGGCGTCGAGATCATCGGCACCCCGCAGCCCAGTTCGGGCGGGTCGCTGTTCCGCCAGGGCGCCCTGTCCGCGCTGACGAATCCAAAGGGCATCCTCTTCTTCGCGGCCTTTCTCCCGCAGTTCATCGATCCGCACCGGAGCCTGGTCACCCAGTTCATCGTCATGGCCGGCACCTTCGCCGTGACCGAAGCGGCCACCGAGCTTCTGATCGCCGGCATGGCGGGTCGCATATCCCCCTGGCTGCGCCGGGTCGGCCGGCGGTTCAACCAGGTCTGCGGCGGCGTGTTCGTGGCCATTGGCATTGCACTCCCGCTTCGCAGCTGAACGACACGCCGGGCGCCACGTGGAGATCCGCACCATCCAACCGTCGGAGCTGGAAGCTGCCCGCGAACTGCTGGCCCTCAATGGCTGGGATCGCCGAGTTGCGAGCTTCGAAGAGTTCCAGGAACTCGTCTCTCGCTCGCAAATCGCGCTCGTGGCGGCCGAGGGCTCGCAGGTGCTCGGCTTTCTTCGTGCGCTGACCGACGGCCTTTCGAACGGCTACATCTCCATGGTTGTCGTCGCCGAGTCCCATCGCGGTCGAGGCGTGGGGCGGGCCCTGGTCCAGGCCGCCATGGGGAACGATCCGCGGCTGACCTGGGTCCTTCGAGCGGGCAGAACGGGCGTCTCGGGCTTCTATGAAAAGCTCGGCTTCGTGACCTCGGAGGTGGCGATGGAACGCCCGGGCCGCAAGCGCCTCGGCGACGCCTGACATTCGGCCCGCCATGGAAGCACGAAGATTGAAGGTCGGCCAGCCGATCACGCCCGAGCAATTCGAGGACCTCACCGACGAGCAGCTTGCGCGCCTCGTTCCGAGGACGTACCGTGAGTTCTTCCCCGGAAAGGACTTCTGCGCCGATGGCCACTTCTATCTGCACGACGGAACCGCCTGGAGCTTCTACAAGGGCGGCTTCCTCGACGAATAGACGTCGCGGCCCGGCCGGTGCCTTGCGGCGCGGGACGTTTCGAAGGAGCACGACTTGAGCGTCCCACTCACCTACGCCCTGGAAGACGGGATCGCAACGATCGCGATCGACGACGGCAAGGCGAACGTCATGAGCGTGTCGATGCTGCGCGCCCTGGACGCCGCACTGGACAAGGCGGCGGCCGACAAGGCGGTGGTCGTGATTCGCGGCCGAACCGGCATGTTCTCGGCGGGCTTCGACCTCACGGTCTTCAAGCGCGATCCGCAGGAGCTGTTCGAGATGCTGAGGGCGGGAGCCGCCATCACGGAGCGCCTGCTTTCGTTCCCCTATCCCGTTGTCGCCGTCTGCACGGGGCATGCCATCGCGATGGGCGCTTTTCTCCTGCTGAGTGCGGACCTTCGAATCGGCGCCAGCGTCGATGCGAAGATTCAGGTGAACGAGGTTCAAATCGGGTTGACCCTTCCTCACTTCGCCATCGAAGTCTGCCGACAGCGGCTTTCGCCCGCGCACTTCAATCTCGCGGCGATCACCGCCACCCCCTACAACCCGCATCAAGCGGTCGTTGCGGGATTCCTGGACGAGGTCGTCCCGGCGGAGTCGCTCGCCGCCGTATTGAAGAGCCGCACGGATCATCTGCGCAAACTGGATGCCGAATCGTTCACGGCCACCAAGCTCCGGTTGCGCGGCCCTGCCTTGACCCTGCTCCGTGACGCGATCAAACGGGACGTCGAAGGCTGGTCGCAACGATTTCAGGGTCCGGCCTAGCCGTCGAGGGCTCGACCGCTGCCCTGCGCAAACCTTGCCGGCGCCATGAGCTTCCTCCGTCGCCTGTTCGGCCTGTCCGACGCCGTCGTCGACCCTGTGCTCGGATCCATGGTCGAGCGGGACGGCCAATGGACAGGTCGGGCGAGCTGGGCTCATTCGCCGCAGCCGTTCGCCCTGACGGTCAATCGCGCCAGCGAGGTTCCATCGCAGGCCGACCGGGACCTCTTCCAGACGCTGTCACGAGACTACCCGGCCTTGCGCACGGGACTTCAGGACGCCCTGTTTCGGCTGTGGCCCGGGGCCTGCAGCACGGCGGAGACCGAACTGCCCCCGGACTTCGGAGGATCCCTCGACCTCTGGTCACGCCTCGCGCTTCAAGGCATGGGACTGTTCCCGGACGGTCATGCCGAGCTCATCTACGGCCTCGACGACGAATCCGTCCTCGAAGGAGCGTTCATCGTCTCCGTGCGAGGGCAGGAGGTGAGTCCTCTGGAGTATGTCGAATGAGCACGTCTCGTCGCGAAGGCAACAGCGCACATTCGCTCGATGGTCAAGTAACCCTCTAACGCCATGAACAAGCCAGACTGTCTTTTCTGCCGCATCGCGAGGGGCGAAATTCCGGCGCGTCTCGTCCATGAGACCAAGGACATCGTCGCCTTCCTCGATATCCATCCGATCCGCCAAGGCCACGTCCTTGTCGTTCCGCGAGAGCACTTCCCCTACTACGACGACCTTCCCGCGGAAGTCGCCCATGACGTGATCCATGTTGCCCAGCGCCTCGCCCCCGTGTTGAGAGCGACCTTCGGCGTCGAGCGGGTCGGCCTGTTCTTCACCGGCGTCGACATCGCCCATGCGCACGCGCATGTCGTCCCGATGGTCGAGCCGACCGACATCACGTCGCCGCGGTACATCGCGGAGCAGAACCTGACGTTCCGCCCGGCACCGCTGGCCGCAGCCGAGGAGCTGGACGGCGCGGCCGAGGCGATCAGGAGCGCACTTGCCGTGGCCCGCCCTCGGTGACGCCTGGGGCGCGCGTCGCAGAGACCCCTCCTACATCTGCCGAGGTCACCATGCACATCGAAGGCGCTTGCCACTGCGGCCTGGTCTCGTTCACCGCCGAAGTCGACCCTTCGCGGGTGATGATCTGTCACTGCACGGACTGCCAGGTTCTCTCCGGTGCGCCGTTTCGCGCCGTCGTGGCCGCCCCGATCGACAAGTTCGCTCTGCGAGGCACGCCCACGAGCTACGTCAAGGTCGCTCAAAGCGGCAACCGTCGCGCCCAGGTGTTCTGCCCCGATTGCGGCACGCCGCTCTTCGCCACCGCTCCGGAGAATGCCACCTCGGTCGTCATCCGCCTGGGTTGCGTCAAGCAGCGCTCGCAGCTCATCCCAGCGGCCCAGATCTGGCAGCACTCCGCCATGCCATGGCTGTCGGAGCTCCACCGAATCGAGGGCTCGCCCGAGCAGCAGGCCTTCCTGCCTGCGCCGCCACCGTCCCGGTGATGCGCATCGCCGACACGCATGTCGTCGGTCGATCCCAGGCTCTTTTTCGAGCGTCCCATGAATCGCGAGGCACTGCTCACCTTCCTGCGCTTGCATCGGTGGGCCATCGAGGCCACCAGCACCCTCAGCGGCGAGCCGCAGGCGGCCATCATCGGAATCGCCGTCACGGATGAGCTGGAGCTCGTGTTCGACACCCTGTCCTCGAGCCGCAAGGCGGGGAACCTGCGAGCGAACCCGCGAATCGCCCTGGTCATCGGCGGCTGGAACGACGCCGACCCTCGTACGGTCCAGTACCAGGGAACCGCTGACTTTCCGGCCGGCGCCGAGCTGGCACGGCTGAAACAGGTCTACTTCGCCGCGTTCGCCGACGGTCCGACGCGACAATCCTGGCCCGCAATCGCCTACGTGCGCGTGAAGCCGCAGTGGGTACGCTGCAGCGATTTCACGATCGAGCCGCCGGCGATCTCCGAGCTGACCTTCTAGCGCAGCGAAGGCGAAGGGTCCTCGAATGCCAATGAAGAAGTCGGTCGCGCCGGAGAGCCCCGATGCATACATTGCCTCCCTCGGCGGCTGGCAGGGGCGCCATGCGCAAGCCTTGCGATCGGCCGTTGTCGGCGCCGCGCCGCTGCAGGAGGTCATCAAGTGGGGCCACCTGGTGTATTTCTCCAATGGACCCGTTCTCCTCATCCGCGCAGAGGAAAGGCGTGTCCTGTTCGGATTCTGGCGCGGCCAGCGCTTGCGAGGCATCGAGCCGCGCCTGAAGCCCGGCGGAAAGTACGAGATGGCGACTCTGGAGCTTGTGGAGCAAACGCCGCTGGAATACGCGACCGTGGTCGAGCTGGTGAAGAAGGCGGTGGCTCTCAACCGCACCTTCGGAGATCCGACGGATCTTGGCTAGCCTGCGCCGGCCAGGCCACGTTCTTTCGCCACTCACCCGGACATCCATGCACGCACCCCAGGGATCGACGCTCGCTCTTGCCGTTCTGCTGCCGCTGATCGCCTGGCGCGTCTACGCTCGCTTCAAGCGCATGGTCGGGCGCCAGCGTCTCACGAAGTACAAGCTCTGGATCCAGCTCTCGCTGTTTCCTGCGCTGGTGGTGCTCGTCGCCGTCGCCGCTTCCTCCAACCCGAAGGCGCTCGCCGCTTTCGCCCTCAGCCTGGCCGGGGGCGCGGTCCTCGGCAGGTACGGGCTCCGGTGGACCACGTTCGAAGCGGTCCCGGGCAATCTCTTCTACACGCCCAACGCCCCTTTGGGCATCGCTCTGTCGGTTCTATTCATCCTGCGAATCGCCTACCGCCTGATCGAGGTCTACGTGCTTGCGCCCACCCTGGATCGTGGCTCCTCGGAGTTCGCGCAGAGCCCTCTCACGCTGTTCGTGTTCGGCCTGCTCGCCGGTTACTACGTCTCGTATGCGGTGGGCCTCGCCCTCTGGCGGGCGAAAGTGCTGCGGGCAAAGCGCCTCCGGCTCGAGGGCGAGCCGGGCGATCCCTGACAGGATGCTCGGCGCATGTATCCGGTCTCCGTCAAGGGGGTTCTTCTTTCGCCGGGCGCGGAGGTCGTGCTGCTGCTCAACGAGCGCGAGGAGTGGGAACTGCCCGGTGGCCGACTCGAGCCGGGCGAGTCTTCGGCCGAGTGCCTGGCGAGAGAGATCCGGGAAGAGCTCGGTCTCCAGGTGCAGGTCGGCGCGCCCATCGACACCTACCTGTTCGAAGTGGTGCCGGCCAGGCACGTATTCATCGCCACCTACCGTTGCCTTCTCTCGGGCCCGTTCGAGCCATCGCTGAGCAGCGAGCACACGCGAATCGGACTGTTCGCGCCGTCGGCACTTCCCGAGAATCTGCCGCGGGGCTATCGTTCATCGATCGCGGCCGCGCTTGCCGAGCCCTGACCCCTCGAGGGAGGACATTCGGCAACGCCCGCCCACTCAGCCATCGAGACCTCCGTGAACGACGTGGACGCATCGCAACGCAAGCCCGTGATTCTCGGCCCCGGCGAAGGGCGCTCCTATCCGATGGGGCGCATCGCCGCCTTGTTCAAGGCCGATGGAGGCGAGACCCAGGATCGCTACTCCATCTCCGAATGGTGGCTGGAACCCCATACCCAGGGGCCCGGTTCCCACGCGCATCCCGAGGATGACATCTTCTACGTCATCGAAGGCACGATGAGTGTTCTCGTGGGACGGACATGGACGCACGCCGAGAAGGGATCGTTCGTGCTCGTGCCCGGCGGCATCACCCACGACTTCGAGAACCGCGGCAGTGTCCGTGCGGGCGTCTTGAACCTGTCGATCCCCGGCGCCTTCGAGCCCCACATGCCCGGCATCGCCGAATGGTTCGCGCAGCACCCGCCGCAGGATGCAGGCCGCTGACGGAGGTCATCATGGCCGACACCGTGGAACCGCTCGTGCTCGATCTGCTGGAATGGATCGGTCGCGAGCCGCGCCCTTACTCCGAGGTGATCGAAGTCTGGCGCACCTCATGCCCGAGACTGCCCGTCTGGGAAGAGGCGAATTCGCGCGGGTTCGTCGAGCGCCAGCACCAGGCCGGCAGCGAAGCGCTCGTGCAGGTGTCTGCAGCGGGCCGGGCCTTCCTTCGATCCCACCGTGCGGCGCGCGAGCCGCTGCCACGGCTCGCCGGCAGGGTGCTCCTGCGGCGCTTTCGTCGTGCCGATCTGCCGGCGTTCCAGGCGTACCGGAGCGATGCAGCGGTGGGGCGCTATCAGGGCTGGTCGATGCAGACCGAACCGCAGGCCCTCGCCTTCATCGAAGAGATGAGCACGGCTCCCCTCTTTCCCAGCGGGCTCTGGGTCCAGCTGGCCCTCGCCGACCGGCAGACAGACAGCCTCATCGGCGACATCGGGATCTGCCTGGCAGCCGACGGCAGGTCTGCCGAGCTCGGCATCACCCTGTCCCCGCGGTTCCAGGGGCGGGGCTACGCCACCGAGGTGCTGCGCGAAGCGATCGCGCTTCTTCTCGAGCACTCGTCGGCAGACAGGATCGTCTGCATCACCGACGCGCGCAACGAGGCCTCCGTTCGCCTTCTCGAGCGCGCCGGAATGCGAAGGGTGGCCACCGCTGATGCCGTCTTCAAGGGCGAGCCTTGCACCGAGCACACTTACGCGGTGCGCAGGTACGAGGGCGGCTGAGGCCGCAGCCCTGACCTCGTCGCCGCCCGCGGCGTATGCTCGCAGACGTGCACCCGGGAGAGCCCATGAACAAGCGGCAGCTTCTATTCGCTGGCGTCGTGGTGGCGGCCGCGCTGCCGACCCGC
>Ga0207701_10003963_pt1 | contig 15115 bp, 11 predicted proteins | sample KBSSwiSSwithPhiX_FD_184294 | JGI IMG/M metagenome (GOLD analysis project Ga0207701, IMG submission 184294) | Switchgrass rhizosphere bulk soil microbial communities from Kellogg Biological Station, Michigan, USA, with PhiX - S5 (SPAdes) (version 2) | ecosystem: Environmental > Terrestrial >... | reverse complement strand
GGTCCGACGTTATCGCCGTTGCGCGCGCGAACCTTCCACTTGTAGTTGGCATCGAATTCAAGCGCGCAGGTGGGCGCGTAGGTGACATTCGGGGAGTTTGCGTCAGCCTCTACATTCTGCGTGCACGCCGAAACGATCTGGCCGCCATCAGTCGAGATCTGGAACTGATAGCTGAGCTGCATCCCTTTGACAAACTTACCGTCCGACTTCGAGGCGGTCAGGACGAGGCTGTCCGGCTGCGCACCGTTGGTGGGAGAGATCACTGTTGGGGCGGTCACCTTCAATGTGGATCCATCCGGACCTGCGTTTCCGGTTCCGCCTTCCGAAACGCTGGGTGACGTGGGCGTTTCGGCCGACTTCGAGCAAGCAATCGCGAGGGCAAGTACAGCCGCCGCTGAACAAAGGACGAACCTTTTCTGGAACATCAGGTAGAACCTCGATTGTTTATTTTGGGGCCCGCTGGGAAAGAGCCGTAGACTGCGGCGGAATAATACCAAATTGTCATCGTTGTGTCACGAACTTGCCGTGCTACCATGAGCCGACCGCCACGCGGTCTCCCCGACGTATCGGTCGCTGCCGGGTCTTCAAACAGGAGTAAATCGTTTTGAAAAAAGCTGTCGTGCTCTGCCTCGTTTTCTGCGCACTGGCTGCGCCCCGCGCGCACGCCCAGATGAAATGGACGGATAAAGGGTTCGCGAATATCAATATCGGGGGTCAGTCCGGTTCGCACGATGTGACGACCACCACCACGTTTACGGTGTATGACGAAGATGCCCACGTCACGACCGCGCAAAAAACCGGCGGGGGCTTTCTGTTCGATATCAACGGCGGATACAAAGTCTGGAGCAACCTCGTCGTCGCTGTCGGGTACACATTCATGTCGGACAGCACGGACGGGGCGGTAACGGCGAGCATTCCCGATCCGGCAGTCTTCGACAAGCCGCGCACCGTGAACACCACTGCCGACAACCTCAAACATACGGAGAACGCCATAAACTTCATGGGCGTCTGGATGGTGCCGGTGACCGATAAGGTTGACGTGGGTATTTCATTCGGGCCCACCATTTTCATGGTCAAGCAGGAACTGCCCGACACGCTGACGTTCACGGAACCTGGTCCGACCGTCACAGGGCTGACGAAGAAAGACGTCAACAAGACCAGCGCGGGCATCAACCTCGGCGTCGATGTGACCTATTTGTTGACCAAGAAGATGGGCGTCGGCGGTATCCTCCGCTACACGCACGGCTCCGTCGACCTCGACGGCTCGTCGGATTCGCTCACCGTTGGTGGATTTCAAATCGGCATCGGCGGGCGTTACCGTTTCTAAGCCACGGAAGAACACGGACTAACACGGGACGGCACGCCGCCTGAAAACCGCAAAGGACCGAGTACATCCAGACCACCGAAGTTGATCGCGCCGTCGGCCGAAAGTGGACGACGGCGCGGCACGACCGCACGGCATTCCTGCTGATCCTCGCGTTCGGCGCCGCCCTTCGCCTTTTCCACCTCACCGCGCCGTTCGTCGATGCGCACGCCTGGCGGCAGCTCGACACCGCCGCCATGGCGCGCAACTTCTACGAGGACGGGTTCCTGCCATTCGATCCGCAGGTCGACTGGGGCGGCCGTCACGGTTACCTCGAGGCGGAGTCTCCGCTCATCCCTGCGCTGATCGCCGTCGCCTACAAGATCGTTGGCCTCCACGAAATCGTCGGCCGAATCATCATCATCGCGTTCTCGCTGGGACTCGTTTGGGCGACTTACAGGCTGGCGCTGGTACTCGACGGACGTCACGCGGTCGCGAGGGCGGCCGCGTTCCTGATTGCCGTCTCGCCGGCATCGATCTTCTTCGGACGAATCGTCATTCCCGACACGCCGATGGTGTTCTTCACCGTGCTGGCGCTCGTCGGTTTCGCCGAATTCAGTCGCAGCGGCTCGGTCCGGTGGATGACGATTGGCGCATCGGCGCTGACGTTCGCGTGTCTCTTGAAGCTGCCGGCGGTGTTCGTCGGGCCAGCGATCGTCGCGCTGCTCGTCCAGCGTCGAGGATGGACCGTGTTTCGCGATCCCCGTGTGTGGATCGCTGGCGTCCTGCCGCTCGCCATCACCGCCGCGTGGTACTGGCGAGCGCACATCATCTTCGAGAGAACTGGCTTGACCATGGGCATCCTCGGCGCACCGACGAAGATGTACCCCGCCTACGTCAGTCCCGGACCGTGGCCCAACTTCTACTCGAAGTGGAGCACCGCCGCGCTTCTGTCCGATCCGGGTTTCTACGAACGAATGCTGGTCCGCTTCTACCACGTGCTGCTGCTGCCGTTTGGATTCGTCGGGGCGATCCTCGGCGGATTTCTGTGGCGCGGAGCGGGCCGCACGGCGATGACCGTATGGCTGATCTCGTTGACGATCTTTTTCTTCATCGCCGGCGAAGTGCATCGTGTACACGAGTACTACCAGTTGCCGTTTGTCGTCGTCGCGGCGATGTTTTTCGGCGGCGCCGCATGGCCCCTGTTTGACGATGTGTGGCTGACGCGGCACGTTGGTGGCGGCCGTGTTCGCCTGGTGCCGTACGTGGTGATTGTGTCGCTGCTGGCGATTACGTCGATCTACTGCAGCAGCGTGACGCAGATTTTCTTTCAGGCGCGTGATGGGGCCGAACGGATGCGTCAGGCAGGGCGAGTCATCGACCTCGTCACCGACGACAATTCGATCGCCGTCGTCGTCGACGACTACGGCATCATGTCGCCCATCCTGCTGTACTTCGCGCATTTGAAGGGATGGAGCTTCGAGCCGACCGACGTCTCACCAGCGGTGATCGACAACCTGAGGCGGCTCGGCGCGCGATATTTCGTGACCACGCGCTGGAGTGAACTGAAGAGCGTGAGGCCCGAGGCGGCGGCATTCCTGGATATGTATCAGGATGTTGGACTCGCCGGCGCGCCCGCCGACACCCGCCTCATCGATCTCCGCCTGCGGAAGGATGGTGCAGGGCCATAAAAGGTAAAAGGCAAATTACTTTTTGCCTTTCCCTTGACACGCGCCGCTGCCAGGTTCAGCAGCGGCGCCGTCTTAAACCCCTGAGCAGCTCCCCACGGGGAAGGCCTTGTAGCTCGCACCGAACCCCGATTCGCTCCATTGCAACCGCAACGGTTCTGACGTGTTGTCGTAGTCGAAGGCGATGTCGACGCCCATGTCGCCGCCTGCCTGACGCCATGCGAGGAAGTCGACGCTGAGATCCGGGCCGCCGCGTTTCAGATTCTGTCCGAGATCCAGACCTCCGCACTTACCCGCTTCGATGATCCGATCGCGAATGAAACTCATGTTCGCCTGACGCTGTGAGAGCGACACACCGGCAGCCAGGTACTGCGGATACTTGGCCGCAATGCAGCTCACGATAGCCGGGCCGTTGTTGGATGCGCACGGTCCTCCCGGCGCGGGTCCCGGACCCGGTGACGGGCCTGGCGCGGGCGCCGCAGTCGGCGTCCGGAAAATTTGAGTCGTCGCCCACGCGCTCGTCGTGTCGCCGTCGGTCGCGCGCGCCCGCCAGAAGTGCTGAAGGTCGGCCGCGAGGTCCGCTCCGGCGGTGTAGCTCGTCTGCCCGGGGTTCTCCGACGATACGCCGGACGCGACGACTCTGCTGAACGCCTGATCGGTCGCAATCTGGAACTCGTACGAAACCGTACCGATCGCCGCATTGCGATCCGAGTTGTTGACCGTGAGCGTGGGTTTCCGCGATGCGACTCGGTCGTTGTTCACCGGCGAAACCGGTCCCGGTGGATTCAGCAACGGTTTCGGGAGCACCTCGAATTGCGACGACGAGAACTGACTGGAGTTAGCGCCGTCGTCCGCTTTGGCGCGCCAGTAGTACGCGCGCCCGAGATCGAGTCGATCGATTTGCACGCTCGTGCGCCCCCCGTCCCCGGGCGGAACACCGCTTCGGGCGTACACCTTGGTAGTGAAGGTCGAGTCCGTGGCTACTTCGAACATGTAGGTCATTGGCCTTACGCCATTGGACGTTGCGTTCTCAACCACGAGCTTGATTGGCTGCTGCGATTCCTTGTACTTGAAACCCTGTGCTGGTTCGATGAGCTTCGGTGCCGAGATGTTCACACCCGGGATGGGTCCGGCCACCGAAGGACTCAGTGGATTTGAACTCTTTTGCGCTTCGCACCCGGCGAGCGCGAATATCAGCACAGCGGACGAGGCCGCAGTGACTCCGGTCTTAGTCATGAGATGCCTCGGTAGTCGAAGATGTATGCAGCGGTTGGCAGCCGCGTGCAGACACACTATCGGCCGGACACGTAATTCCCTTTAGAAATCGTGGAGTGCTGGGGGCGTTCGAAGCACATCCAGAATAGAGGTTCGTGGCCGTGGGCGTCAAGGTTCAGCCCGCCGATCTGTGTTTCTTTTCTGTTACTTGTACTGACCAGCCTGAAAAGGCCGGGATCACTATGAAAGTGATCGCGGGTGGCGGTCAAGCTCAACCGGGAAAGTTTATTCTTCGGCGAGGACGGCCCCGAAGGCGCCCTGAGCCCGGCCGGCATGACGGCTGAAGTACACGAGGCCGCCGGAGAGCGAGAACAGCATGATGAGCGCGGCGCCGACGAACGAAACCAGGAGCGCCGATTCGAGTGGCAGGCCAAGACGCGTGAAATAGAAGCCAAACGTCGCTTCGCGCACGCCGAACCCGTTCATCGACACGGGGAGCATCTGCACGATGAAGGTGACCGGCACGATCACCGCGAGTTGGGCGAATCCCACCGGGATTTTCATGCTGTGAGCGATGGCGAGGTAGAAGCCGACCAGCACGGTCTGAACAATGACGGCACCGGAGAAACATCCGGCCAGCGCCGACGGTGCCTTCCGGAAACGTTGGAGGGTGGCCATGAGGCTTGCGAGCCGCGCGTCCACCCATTGAGCGTGGAGAAGGCGCAGCGGATGAAACAGCCTGGTCAGCGTTTCCGGGAACAGAATTCCGACGGTCGCGAGCGTCACCGCAAGCGCGAACCCTGCCCACAGCATGCCCGCGCCGAGCGCGCCGGCATCACCGAAACGGGGACCAACCGTCGCGCCAATTGCGGCCATCAACACCAGGCCGAGCAGCCCGATGCCGCGGTCGAGCAGCACGACCGTCGTCGCGAGCGTCTTCGACCGTGCAGCCGGGGCGGTGTCCGCAATGCGAATCACATCACCGCCGATGTTGCTGGGAAGAAAGTTGTTGAAGAAGGTGGCGACGAGGAAGGAAGAAACCAGTGTTCGAAATGGGAAGATCAGGTGCTGCGCCCGCAGCAACAGTCCCCACCGCCACGCGCTCGCGAAAATCATCACGCAATAGAGCGCGAGGGCCGACAAAAGCCACGCCGTCGAGGCGTTACGCGCGACCGACCACAGGCGCGCCACGTCCACTCGCGAAAACAACAGCCACAGCAGCGCGATGCTGACGGTCAATTTGAGCGCGGAGATAATGAGGCTGCGTGTGCGCGAGCCGGATTGAGTCTCTTTTTGAGTGGTCACGTCTGAGAGAGACACCAAGCATACCACTAAACCGCGCGAACGGCGACAGTTACGTTGACCTTTCCCGAACCCTTCCCTACAATTCCACGATCGCGTCTGATGAAAATCTTGATGATTGCACCGGAGCCGTTCTTCGAGCCCCGGGGTACGCCATTCAGCGAATACCACCGCATTCGCGCGCTTACCGAACTCGGCCATTCGGTCGATCTCGTCACGTATCCCTTCGGACGCGACGTCTCACTGCCGGGCTTGCGACTGTTTCGATCGCTTCGACCGCCCTTCGTCAGGGAGATTGGCATCGGCCCATCGTGGAAGAAAGTGCCGCTGGATTTTCTCGTCGCGTGCACCGCGCTTCGCCGCGCGTTTTCCGAACGGTACGATGCGGTCCATTCGCACGAGGAGGGTAGCTGGTTCGGCGTGCTGATTGCCGCGATGCTCGGCGTTCCGCATCTGTACGACATGCATTCGAGCCTGCCGCAGCAGCTCGTGAATTTTTCGTTCAGCGAATCTCGACTGCTCGCGAGCACCTTTGCCTGGCTGGAGCGCTTCGTGGTTCGTCGCTCAACGGTCGTCGTCGTCATCTGTCCTCATCTGGCTGACGTCGTGCGCGAGATCGAACCTGGTGTGCCTGCCGTGCTGATCGAGAACGCTCCTGGCTCCGGCGATGCCCCGGTTGCCGGGTCCGGCGACAGAATCAGGCGCGAGCTCGGTCTCTCATCCGACTCGCCCATGGTGCTTTACACGGGAACGTTCGAGGCCTACCAGGGACTCGATCTCCTGTTCGCGGCAGCGCGGCACGTGATCGAGGCTCGCCCGGACGCTCGATTCGTCCTCGCGGGCGGCCGTCCTGAGCAGATTGCGATCGCCCGTGAGCAGGCCGTCGCGGCGGGAGTAGCGGACGCGGTGCTCTTTGCAGGGCAACGTCCGGCGGATGAAATTCCGCTCTTCCTCGATGCGGCGGACGTCCTGGTCTCGCCGCGGAGCACCGGCACGAACACGCCACTCAAGATTTATCAGTACCTGCGCTCGGGGCGGCCGATCGTCGCGACGCGTCTGCTGACGCATACGCAGGTATTGAACGACGACGTCGCGATTCTGACTACGGCCACGGCTGAGGGATTTGCCTCGGGGATTCTGACGGCGCTGACCGATCTGGAGCGTGCGCGCGAGGTTGGCAACGGCGCGCGAGTGCTGGCGGACACCAAATACAGTTACGACGCCTATCTCTCGCGGACACGGCAAGCCTGCGACCACTTGACGGCGAAATCTACGCCCCAGGTGGCGGGAGGCGTCGCGTGAGCGCGGCGCGTCCGTCCCGCGCCGATCACTACAGCTACTCCGTATATGCCGACCCGGCGATGGCGGAAGCGTTCGACGCGATGCGCTTCAGCGGACCGATCGGTCGGCTCGTCGCGGAGACGCAGGAGCGGGTGATTGCGTCGTTTCTCGCGCCGGTGAGCGGCCGTACGATTCTCGATGTCGGCACCGGGACGGGCCGAGCGGCGATTGCATTGGCTGGCCGCGGCGCCCGTGTGACTGGCGTGGATGCGTCGGCGGAGATGCTCGCGGTCGCGAGCAAACGCGCGCGCGAGGCAGGGGCGAACGTCTCTTTCACACCCGGCGATGCGCACGAGCTCGGTTTTGCCGACAGGTCGTTCGACGCGGTCGTTTGTCTTCGCGTCCTGATGCACACGCCGGACTGGCGTCAATCGCTGGCGGAGTTGTGCCGGGTGGCCGAACGTCACGTCGTGTTCGACTACCCGGCCCTGCTGAGCGCTGCCGCGATCCAGGCGGTGTCTCGTCGTGCCGCGGCACGACTCGGCATGCGCGTGGAGTCCTATCGCGTCTTCTCCGACCGGGCGATTCACCAGGCGCTGTCGGCCAATGGCTTCCAGATCTCTGATGTCCATCGGCAGTTCGCGCTTCCGATCGCGCTCCATAAGCGGGTCAACTCGGCGGCGGTGACCGCGCGCGTCGAAGGGATGCTGGCGCGCGCCGGCCTCACACGCGTCGTCGGCTCGCCGGTGACCGTCGTGGCGGAGCGTTGCGCGTCCTAGTCACCGGGTCCACGGGTTTTACCGGTGGCCACCTGGCTCGCGCCCTCGCCGCCGCCGGCGATCGCGTCCGCGCCCTGGTCCGCACGCGTACGGCGCCGGGGTCAGACCCCGGGGCGATTGAGGTGATGCACGGAGATGTGCGCGACCCGGAGGCCATGCGCGTCGCCGCCGACGGGGTCGACGTCGTCTATCACATTGCCGCGATCTACCGCCAAGCCGGACTGCGGGAGGCCGAGTACCGGGCGGTCAACGCAACCGCGGTCCAGACGGTCATCGAAGCGGCGAAGGCTGGCGGCGCACGCCGCGTCGTCCACTGCAGCACGGTCGGCGTGCATGGTGACATCGAGCACCCGCCCGCCAACGAAGATGCGCCGCTCCGGCCGGGCGACATCTACCAGGAAACGAAGCTCGAAGGGGAGCAGATCGCGCGCGAGGCTGGACGGCGGAGCGATATCGAGGTCGTCATCGCGCGGCCGACGGGGATCTACGGTCCTGGAGATCGCCGTCTTCTCAAACTGTTTCGCGGTGTGTCGCGACGACGATTCGTGATTCTCGGTGACGGTCGGATCTTCTACCATCTCACCCATATCGACGATCTCGTCGAGGGCTTCCGGCTGTGTGGCACGGTTCCCGCCGCCGCCGGCAGAACCTACATTCTGGCAGGCGGCGAGGTGACCACGCTCAACGAGTTGACGCGACTCGTCGCCGAGGAGGCGAAGGTGCCACCGCCGCGTTTGCACCTGCCGGTGTGGCCGTTCTGGATGGCGGGTGCCGCGTGTGAAGCTGTCTGCGCGCCGCTTGGAATCGAACCGCCGATCTACCGACGCCGTGTCGATTTCTTCACGAAGAGCCGCGCGTTTGACATCTCGCGTGCGCGACAGGAGTTGGGATACGCGCCCAGGATCGGCTTGCGGGAAGGCATCGCGCGGACGCTTCGGTGGTACAAGGAGCAGGGCTGGATCTGATCAGGTTCTACTGGGTTCCACTGGGTTCTGCTAGGTTCTACAAGGTTCGTTCGGAATCTCTAGAAGCGGTTTCAAGACCTCGCGCAACAGCGGCGACGAGCGCAGCGAGTGAGCCTCGCGAACGGAGCGAGCGTGGCGCCGCAGCGAGCGAAAGAGCGAGTCGGGGAGTCCGAGGGCGAAGCCCCTCGGAGTGATTACGATGGCCGACATCACGCGCGCGCAGGAACAGCTCTTTGATCGCCGAACATCGGCGAGGGAGAAGTATGCCGCGCTCGTGGTCGGCCGTCCGGGTCTCGGGCCGCTGGTCAAGCACGAGTTGATCACGCTGCTGTCTCAGAACACGCCTGGGGCGCTCGGGCTGCTCCTGCGCAAGACGTTGTATCCGTCACTGCTCGGCGCCTGCGGCAGCAACGTCATCTTCGGCCAGAACGTCGTCCTCCGCCATCCGCACAAGATCCGAATCGGCAGCGACGTCGTGATCGACGACAATTGCCTGATCGACGCGAAGGGGAACGCAAATCGCGGAATCACGATCGGCAGCGGCGTGTTCATCGGCCGCAACACGATCCTGTCGTGCAAAGACGGGGACATCGACATCGATGACCGGGCAAACATCGGGTTCAACTCGGAGATCTTTTCCGCCAGCGCGGTGAGGATTGGACAGGACACACTTATCGCCGCCTATTGCTACATCATCGGTGGTGATCACGACTTCAGCGATCCATCGCAACCGGTGCTGACGCAGGCGCGCCGTTCGACGGGCGTGACAGTTGGAAACGGCGCGTGGCTCGGGGCCGGCGCGAAGGTGCTCGACGGTGTTTCGATTGGTGACGGAGCGGTCGTGGGTGCCGGCGCCGTCGTGAGAGAGGCGATTCCTGCCAGAGCAATTGCCGTCGGCGTCCCTGCGCGCATCGTTGCCCAGCGCGACGGCAAGACGGATTAAAGCCGCTTACGGCGAGCAGAAATACACGCCGGTCATCACTTCACGGCCATCAGCGCATGGCGCACGCAGGATTCGCACCGCCTCATTGCGATGCGCATCTACGACGCGGCCGTACTCCGCGATCCGACTGAGATCGGTGGAGTGGACGATGATCCGCTCGTTGGTCAGGAAGCTGATGTAGTAGGCCAGCCAATAGTCCGCGTATGCGTAACGGATTCCTCGCGTCTCGAGGTGGCGGATGATCAGGCGCTTCGCCCCGACCGGGGGATGTGACACGTACTCCGTCCACAAGCGCGCATGGCCGACGCCGCTGACCGCTGCCCACGCAACCGTCAGCGCAATCCATACCGTCGCGAGCGCTCGCGTCCGTTCAACGCGCAGGTACCATGCGGCGAGACCGGTCGCCCCCAAGATCGACAACAGTTCATAGCGCATGACGCCAATGACGCCGCACCGGAGCAGCGTGTAGGCACCGAACGAAAACAGCCCGGCCAACACAAGATAGGCGCACGGATCGTACTCGGGACGCCATCGTCGTTCGCCAACGATGGTCATCGCAATCCGCACAACAGCGATGCCGACGATGGCAAAGAAGAGGAGAGATCCCCACGGCAGCCCCTGCTGGACGCTGCTGTCGATGCCATAGTCAGCGAGCGGCTGCCACATCATTCCGAACAGCTGCGGCAGGTGCGTGGAAAGGCCCGTCCGGAGTCCGCTGATCATAGTCGTTGGATCGACGCAGATGCGATTCAGCAGCTCGCGGAGGTTGTCCGGTGGCGGCCGGTACAGGTCGGCGAGCGAGGTGCCGGGTCCAGCGGCCGACGAGTACTGCTTGAACCATGTGACGAGCAACCAGACCTCCGCGGTCGTCCGGAACATGCGTAAGCGTCGGACGATGCCCTCGCGTGTGAAGAGCACGCCGTGCGCGGCTTCGAGGGTGAGGAGCGAGGCCAGGCCGTACACCGTGAATTCCCGCTGGAGGAATCCGACACCAAGAATCAACCCACACCAGTTCGGACGGTTTCGCGTCAGCCAGATCAGAATGATGTAGAGAAACGGTTCGACATTGCCGCCGCTGGCTTCAACGAATTTCGCGGCTGTCCCCGGTGCGGGCAGCACGAAGAACATCGCCGCCAGCAGCCCGAGCGCCGGCGTGAGACCGACCTGGCGGATGAAAATTCGAACCAGAAGAATAACGATGGCAACGTTGATGATGAGCAGCGGCAGTTTCAGTGTCGCCACCGACGCGCCTGCGATCATGACGAAAGGCGCCGCCATCCATGCCTGGACGGCAAGGATGTAGGTCTGGCCGTACATGAACACGGGGAACGCACGCCCTTCGGCAATGTGTTTGGCCATGAGGCCGAAGATCGCCTGATCCGAGTCGAAGTACGACTGGGGCCAGAACATGAACACAGCCGAGCGAAAGATGACGAGCGCCGCGGCGATGAGGATGATTTGCGATTCGCGCGAGCTCAGGGCGATCGCGCGCCGGTCGCGCATGCGGACCGGTATTATATGCTAGCGCTCTAGTGTTTAGAAGGTGCGTCATGACCGATGTTCGTGGTCACGATGCGAGCGAGCATAGCGAGAGAGCGTGTTGGGGAGTTCCGCCTTCGCCGAGGGCTACGGCAGACACATCGCCGAAGCCTACGCGGAGGCGTGCCGAGGGGCGAAGCCGCTCGGTTGAGATTGGCGCGGAGAGCCGGTGAAGCTAAACGTTCTCCAGGTCTGCGATCACCTGGGATGGGAAGGATCGCGCATGCACGGGGTGAAACGGCTGTTTGCGTGGATGATTCCCCGCTTCGACCCTGAGCGCTACAACGTGTCGCTCGTCAGCCTCAGGAAGAAGGACCTGTCGGAGGAGACGCTCGAGTCGTTTGGCGTCGACATCACCTACCTGCACAAGTCGAAGTTCGATCCGGCCACGCTGCCCGCGCTGCTGAAGGTGATCGATCGCAAGAAGATCGACGTGCTGCATCTTCACGGCTACGGGGCGACGACGTTCGGCCGGATTGCCGGCGCGATGCGGCGGCTGCCGGCCATCCTTCATGAACACGCGAATCTGACGGACACGCCGTGGTTTCAGAAAGCCGCGGATGCGGCGCTCGAGCCGGTGACCGACATCGCGCTCGCGGTATCGCGCAGCACCGCCGACTTCGTGATCAACGCGAGGAAGATCCCGGCGCAGAAGGTGAAAGTGGTGTACCTCGGCGTACCGCTCGAGGAATTCAGCCGATCGCGTTCGGAAGAGGACGTTCGTTCGGCACGAGCCGAGCTGGGAATCGCGCCCGGGGACGTGGCGATTGGCACCGTCACCCGGTTGCACGATTCAAAGGGCAACTCGTATCTCGTGGATGCGGCCCGCCTCGTCCTGAACGAGCGGCCGAACGCACGATTCTTCATCGTCGGCGAGGGGCCGCTTCGCGAATCGCTCGAGCAGCAGGCGCGCGCGTTGAACCTCGGCGATCGATTCCTCTTTGCCGGCTTCGCCAAGGACGTCCCGCGCGTCGTCTCGGCGTTCGATATCAGCGTGTTTCCCTCGCTGTGGGAAGGCACGCCGCTCACCGTGTTCGAGGCGCTCGCGATGGGGAAGGCGATCGTTGCGACCGACGCTGATGGCCTCGTCGACGTGCTGACGAATGAGCGCGACGCCGTGATTGTGCCGCGCCGAGATGCGCGTGCGCTTGCCGCGGGGTTGATCCGGGTCATCGACGAGCCGCAGACGCGGGATCGTTTGCGCGCCGCCGCGTTCGAAACGGGGAAGCAGTACGACATTGCCGCGTTCGTCCGGAAGATGGAGCGTCTCTACGACCTGCTGCACCGCGTGTCGAGAGCCACGCACCGCAAGGGTGTACTCGTCTCCGACCTCTCGTTTTTGACGAGCAACGCCTCCGTATGATGGTGGACCGCCCCGCTGAACGATCCGTACAAGTTCGTCCTGGTCTGATCGCAGCGGCTGTCTTCCTGTGCGTCTACGGCACGCTGGCGCTGACGGTGGATTTTCCCAGGGCGGCACTGGGATTCAAGAGCGATGAGGCCACGTATTACATGATGGCCTACAGCCTGGCCGAAGACGGCGATCTCACATACACGAAGGACGACCTCGTGCGCGTCTGGCGTGAGTTTCCCACCGGGCCGGCCGGTGCGTTCCTGCAGAAGGGGAAGACGCTGGGTGGAGCGGTCGATCCCAACCCGAATCGTCTCTACTACGGAAAGTCATTTATTTATCCGCTGTTCGCTGCTCCGTTCGTAAAGGTATTCGGCACGAACGGCTTCCTCGTGCTGCACGCGGTGCTCCTGTCGTTCGTCATCCTGTGTGGATATCTGTTTCTTCACGCGCGGTCTGGACCGTTGGTGTCCGCGGTGCTGGCAACGGGTTTCGTGATGGCGTCGGTCGTGCCGGTGTATTTCGTGTGGCTCATGCCGGAGGTCTTCAACTTCTCGCTGGTGTTCCTGGCGTATTTCTGCTGGCTCTATAAAGAAGTGGCGCGCCCCGAGCAGGCGCCCCTGAGGATGGGGTGGCTCTTCACCGGCCGCAGCGATGTGGTGGCCGCGGTGCTCCTCGGAATCGCCACGTTCTCCAAGGTGACCAACGCACTGCTCTTTGCTCCGATCGTCGGGTGGCAATTGTGGAAGCTGGTTCGCACGCGTTCGATCCGAGTATCCGCCGTGGCTCGCACCGCAGTCGCGTTCGTTGTCCTCGCGGGCGGGTTGTTCGCGATCAACAAAGCGATCTCGGGCGAATGGAACTATCAGGGGGGCGATCGCCAAACCTATTACTTCGAGTTTCCCTTCCAGAACGAGGTCCCGAAGCACGAGCTTGGGCTCAACAAGTCGCGCGGAGAGGTGTTGGGTTCTCTGAGTCACATTATTCTCAATCCGCGGACGTTCACCTCCAACCTGATTCACAACATCGAATACTTCTTCATTGGCCGCCACACCGGGCTGCTCGGATATTTCTTTCCCGCGGTGTTTGCGATCGGCGCATTCCTGCTCGCGCCGCGGCAGCGTCCGGCGTGGCAATGGCTGGTGCTCGGATCGGGGCTGCTGCAGGGACTCGTCTTCATCGTGGCGACACCGTATACGTGGCACGGCGGCGGAGTCGGCAATCGATATTTTTTCAGCGGCTACGGCGTCATGCTGTTCGTGCTGCCGCCGATTCAGTCGCTCGGTGTGGCGTTCGCACCGTGGCTTATCGGCAGCCTCTTCGTCGCGCCTATGGTGCTCAATCCGTTTGTTGCCTCGTTTCATTCCGAGGACAACGCCAAGAGCGGACCGCTTCGGCGTCTTCCGGTCGAGCTGACGCTCGTGAACGATCTGCCTGTGAACAATGAGCCGCAACACGCCAGGCTGTGGTTTGGCGACATCGGAAAGAGCGATCCGGGCTTTCTTGTGTACTTCCTTGACGACAACGCCTACGATCGGGACTCGGACAAGAGCTTCTGGACCCGCGGCGGTGCGCAGGCGGAGTTCATCATCAAGACGGACAAGCCGATCCGTCGCGCCACCTTTACGCTGACCGCCGGCCCGGTGGCAACCGACGTGCGCGTGACGATTGGCAGACGCAGCGAGGACGTCCACCTGGAACCCGGAGAATCGCGCGACGTCACCTTCTCGATGCCGCCGGGATTGCCCTACGAAAAAGAAGTGCAGGCGCTCGTGTGGACGGCGTCCGTGTTCAGCAGCGCCGGATTCACGCCGATCTTCTTCGACGCGCAATCATCGGACAGCCGCTACCTCGGTGTGCGCGTCCAGCCCTGGCTGGAGGTCAAGCCGCAGTGAGAGTGGCGGTGGTCACGTCGAGCCCCCCGATGGTCGAAGGGGGCCACATGGTGATCGCGAGATCGCTGGTTGAGGCGCTGCGGGATGCGGGACACACGGCCGACATCATCGTGACACCGCAGAACCGATTCGGCCGGCAGGCCTCCGCGTATGTCGCAACCTGGTTGACAGACGTCTCTTCCGCGGATGGACATCCGATCGATCGCGTCATCAGCCTTCGCTATCCCAGCTACGCGGTCCGACATCCGAAACACGTCTGCTGGCTGAACCACACGATGCGCGAGTACTACGACTTGTGGGAGAAATTCAGCGCCACGCTGAGTCCCCAGGGGCGGATCAAGGAGCGTGCACGACGCGCGGCGATCCACGCTGTCGACCGGTATCTGCTGACGCGGAACGTGTCGACGTTGTTCGTCCAATCGCAGACGATTCAGCGCCGGCTGACGATGTGGTCGGAACTGCGATCCACGGTCTTGTATCCTCCGGCGCCGCAGCGGCCGTATCGATGTGACGACTATGGCAACTATGTATTCATGGTGTCGCGGTTGACGCCGCTGAAGCGTGCCGATCTGCTGATCGAGGCTCTGGCGCTGCCGGATGGATCCGGTATCCAGGCAATCATCGCAGGCGACGGTGAGGAGCGCGGACCGCTCGAGGCACTCGCGACCGCGCGAGGTGTACGCGACCGGGTGACGTTTACCGGGAGACTTTCGGATGCAGACCTGCTCGATCATCTCGCGCGCTGCCGAGTGGTGTGCTTCCCTCCGTTCGAGGAAGACTACGGATTCGTGACCGCAGAGGCGTTCGCCTCCAGGAAGGCCGTCGTTACGTGCCGCGACAGCGGGGGACCTGCG